>Ga0209611_10003719_pt1 | contig 26353 bp, 27 predicted proteins | sample S1TSphgellanicum_3_FD_187693 | JGI IMG/M metagenome (GOLD analysis project Ga0209611, IMG submission 187693) | Host-associated microbial communities from peat moss isolated from Minnesota, USA - S1T2_Fc - Sphagnum magellanicum MG (SPAdes) (version 2) | ecosystem: Host-associated > Plants > Peat...
ATTTTTTTAAAATTTTTTAAAATTCTTGCTTCTTTGGGCTTCCATAACATTCTCGCACCAAGAATGTCATAACTATGGTTTGGCATTTGCGCAGTGCTAACATCATGTGCTCGAACTATTAATATAGTTTCTAGTTTAATTTTGGATGGTCACAAGATAAGGCAAGAGAGCTTAATAGAAGAAGACTACACCGAAAAAGAAATTGAGGGTGAGTTTGCTCCAATTTCTATCTAGCTTGCTTACATGTAGCAAGCAAGTCTAGATGGTTTGCCCTTCTTACTAACTTCCAATTTATAAGTTGAAGTGCTAGATGAAATCATATGATTGGAGAATTATTCTCAGGAAATGTGAATATCTAGGAAGTTAACACTTTCCCCTTGGTAAGCACAAGTTAGTTTTTGTTTGCATGTGACAATGTAAAGTGATGGCTTCAAAATTGTAGGAAAAAAGAATTGCCCAAGGCTATTCAAAAGTTTTCTAATGTTTGGATGGTCAACACTTTCTACTTGGTAAAGTACCTTATGGATTTATTTTGCACATTACAATCATGTATTTCTATTTGATTCCTTTAGTAATTCATCTTGGTGGAACATAAAAGTAGCCTAGCAAATGCAGTGTTGTTACACCCATGTCTAAATTGATTAACTTAAATGAGATGTCTTTGGCACAGATGCAAGGTTGCACTAAAGAACGGTGAAAGCACATTAGGGTGGAACAAAAACAACACATTGTGATAATCTATTTTTAATCCATTATGAAATAAAATACACTAGGAAAGTATGATAAAAGTAGGCCAAAAAAAAAAAAACTTTGAATCAAATGGGCCATGTGGCAAGGTGTTATAAGATATCTTTCCATAAGGATTTAAGCATCTCTAACTTATTTTATAATAATTTTATACTTGAAATATGAACATTTAAATCATTACTTTCAACAAATGAAAGACTTCCTTCATAAGCTTCATATTTGGTATACATTTCAAAATTTAATCATCAAATCTTTGAACAAATTGTCTTATTTAATATCAATTTGCCACAATATTATATTACCATTAAGTCATAAAGGACATTATATCAAGGTGTATTGATTCCATTTAATTTATCCTTAATTGGACATGTGTTTTTGTACAACTTTTTAAAAGTCCATAACAAATTGAATACCAATGATTTGACCATGAAATTTTAACATAGTGTTTTGATGTATGAATTCATTTTTGACATGAATCCATTTCGTCATTTACACATATCAATTGGAATAAACTACCATTGAAAATTTTAAAACTGTGAAAAATGGATTCTTAACATCTAAAGTGTAACACCTTAGTGCGTTTTCACCCAAAGGTTGTTGAAAGTTACAATAGAATGTTGAAAAGGAAACCTATGGTTGTGTTATTAGTGGTAATTGCCTCAAATAATCTAATTGCAATTAGGGGGCGGAAAGACCTTTTTTATTCACTAAAGAAATCTGACAAATTGCTAGAGAATAAGGGCCTTGGGCAAAAATTGTAGTTTGTAGATAGACTAGACCATAAACTTTCTACAAGGCAAAAAGAAGGCCATTAGCTTCAATCAATGTTTGTTGCTTCTACATTCAAATAAGCTTAGTCAAGTCAATATCATTCTGACCCTATCAATATTTCATTACTACCTAAAGCCTTTGTGCTAATTTGTCACACAATTAAGCATCACAAATATAGTCAAGTTTGGATATTTTGACTACTTTGTTTAAACATGCAATTTAAGTAAATTTGAAAGTTCTTAATTTCCTCTTAAATCTAGGGAGAAGTAAGGAACATGGACTTCTCAGATTTTTGGTTGTTTAAGCATATTATGCATGTGCCAAATTTAAACAAGTTGTGTTAGCTCTAACATTTAGCAATTTCCCTATAGGCTTGACAATTTATTTCTTCACTAATGGAGACATTTCCAAAAAGTATAATTCCAAAAAAAAATTCACTAGCAATGACTTTCAAAGAGTGAAATCAAATTCATGTAGAGACACATTTACATACAATGCACAAAAGGAGGCTGAAATGAAATTCTCATGTATCCCCCCAAACCTGAGTTGGGAAAAACATGGCATGGTTTGAGTAGAATCAAGGTGCTACAAGAGAACATGATGTCGATGGGAACTTAAGTGAGCTTTGGCTTGAGGCAAAATAGATGGTATCCACCACTATAATTATCGCAAAGTAGCATCTAATCGGCATCGTTTGTCCTTTGATGTACGTGACATGGATAGTGTAGTGAAGGAATCCAAGTTGACGTGATGATGGTAGGATCCAAGTTCGGTAGGTGGCAAGGCGCACAATTTTTGGAATGATCTTAAATTGTGCATCCGTCAACTCCTTGCAACTCCAACACACCTAAAGGCCTAATCACTTTAATCCTCAAAATAATGTGACCAAAAGAAGTGTCCAGAGTATCATCAAGTTGTCGTTGGAGATACACAAAATCACTAACATCAAATTGTCTCACCTTAGGTTTGTAACTGCCACTTCATGTGTGTGCATATCGTAATGTGTTTTGATGTTATGCAATGAACAAGTTTTCCATGGCCATGGGCATAACTCTCCTAAATAGAACAGCCCTCTTTGCGATGACCCTAGCATAAATGGCTAGGGAGTCCAAGTCCACAACCTGGTCCATTTGAATAGCAATGAAAGAAGGTGGAATAGGATGTCTCCCAAAAAGTAGAAAGTAAGGAGAGAAATGAGACAAAGAGGTGTGTTTGGACATCCTATAACCCATGGCGATGTCAGGTAAGGCTAGGTCCCAATCCTCTTTATTCCTAGTGAAGCAAATCTTTCGAAGTCCTTCTTACATGTCTGAACCATCCTCTTTGAAGGCCATCAGCTTGGGGATGATCCCTTGAAGTCCGATGATAGTCAATGAGAGCATGGTCAAGTAGGTCTTGGAATTCTCCTGTGAATTCTGATCCTTGATCAATAAAGCACTTAGCATAAACCCAAACCTACTTAAGACCTATTGTAAGAAAGCCTAGCTGGTGCTATGTGATGACTTCTCTGGCAATGCAACAAGCTCGACCCATTTTGAAAACAGTTCAATCATAATCATGATGTAAACATTACCCCTAGAGGTTTGTGGTAACTCTCCAGCTAAATCACATGACCAGTGATAGAACATGCTTTGAATAAGGAGTGGAGAAAGTGTGAACTGTCAAGAGGAGAAGGAAATTTTCACCTTATCACATTGTTCACACCTAGCGATGATGTTTCAAACTTGAACATACATACCTCTCCAATGGTAATGAGGAGCGAGAAGGCTATAAGTACGCTTAATTCCAAAATGTCCAAGCTCCGAATGTACTTTCTGAATAAAACCAAATTATTCATGTGGTGGAGGAACCACTCTGTCACCTTGTGGTAAGCATTGGACGAGGTGATTGTCCTTCCATGAATAGCATTTGGACCGTTGTTATATGCGATCCCAATGACTTGATGTAACTTGGGGAGGGTATTCCCCATGCTGAAAAAACCTTAGAGTGTCCAAGTCCTCCCATATATCCACAATGGGATGCTCAACCAGGTTACATTGCAATAGTGCAAAATAACTAGATGCATAAGATACATGTATTGCGGGAATCTGGTCAAAGTTTTGCCTAGCTTCTAAAAAATCTTCAAAGGTAATGAGGGGTCTTTGCGATGTGGTATCCATGTTTTGATGTGTAATACTAGTTCGGTGAATAACCTTGAACTCATACTCCTGAAGTATAAATGCCCAACGAACTAATTTACTAGTAAGCTTGTCGTTGGTCATCAACCATTTCATAAGCTGGTGGTCGGTATATAAAATGAACTTGGTGCCATAAAGATAGGGCCTAAAATGTATAACGGCCCATACAACAGTAAAACACTTCCCTTCGTATGAAGAGTAATTGCTCTCAGCCTTGTTGCTTCAAGATGCATAGGCGATAACATATTCCTTGCTTTCTTCATCAAGTTGGCCAAGAATAACACCAATACCAAAAGCATTCTAGTAAATGTGTAAAATGAAAACCTTGCCGAAATCAAGTCTTCTTAGAATGGGGAATTTTGAAAGCTTTTCCTTGAATGTATCAAAAGCTTCCTGACCTCTTTACTCCATGTCCAAGTAACATCCCTCTTTAACAATGCATAGAGAGGATGAATAATAACATTAAAGTCTTGGATATAAATGTTATAATAATTACATAGTCCGATGAAGCTCCTTAAAGTGTGAAGATCAGTAGGATTGGGCATCTCCAAAATGGCTACTACTTTGGCCCAATGAGCCATAATATTATTTGGCAAAATTTTGTGTCCAAAGTAGACTACTAAGGCAACAGCAAACTCACATTTTTTAGGATGGATCTTCATATTGACTTCGTGGAGCCTCTTGAATAACTCCTTAAGATGAGCCAAGTGCTGTAGGAATCCCTTGTTATGCACTAGGACGTCATCTATGTAACACTTCAGGAAATCTACCCCTTTGAAAACCTAGTCCGTGACTCGCTGAAAAAAGATAGGTGCATTCTTCAATCCAAAAGGTATCACAAACCATTCCCACAACTTGTTGCTTCCATGGAATGTCATTTTCTTGTGATCCTTTGTAACGAGCACAATTTGGTTAAAGCCTTCCCTTGAATCCACAATTACGAAGATGTTTGAATCTCTAATGCTATCAAACAATTCTTCAAGGATGGGCATGGGGTACATGTCCTAAGGTGTAACCAAGTTCAAAGGCCTGTAATCCCCGCACATCCTTTTTTTAGTCCATAATCCAGCTGAATCTTTCTTTGCTAGCATTATTGTAACGGCTACAAAATCAAAACTTGATGGTTGAATGAGACCAGCCTCATGGAGCTCTTTGCATCTTTCATCTACCAATTCCCACTAATGCTTGCTCAAACTATGCCTCCTCTAATAGATGGGTATCTCATATGTAAGGTCTATAGATAACTGCATGGTTTTACACCTACCTAAGTCTTTCATTAAGAATGTGAACACATTCTCATATTTAATTAACAAGTCTGTGACCTAGTCTTTCTCCTTCTTGGTGAGTTGGTTCCCCATAATGAAAAGGTAGTTGGAAACACATGGAATGGAGATGGAAAGTGTGTTTGAAAAACCTAGTGATTGGGTTCTCCACTATCCAACTGCATAGATTCATAGAAGGTTATAATTATTTCTCCAAAAGTTGATGTACTTCCAAGTGTATTAGAAACAACTTGAATCAAATTACATGGTACTTCCTCCCCCACATCACTAAAAGTGAAATGTAGAATGTTGAAGATAGGCAAATGTACTTGGTCGAGGTGCCATGTATTCGCATCGATAGAACTACAAGCTAATTGAATCAGTGCTAATGTTGTGTACATTTGAAAGAGTACATAGGTTACAACCAACCATGTAAGGGAGTTCAAGTCCATGCCTCTCCCCAGTAGAGCATTACACTCCAATCTAGTCACCTTGGTGTGACTAATAGTGTTAATTTGGAACCCCATAGCCCTTTTTCTTTCTTTTGGGCTTGGTTCATCCCAAGTGGCTGAAGCATGATGATACACCAAGCCTGGTCCATTTCCCTGAAAGGCGTGTGTTCATGGGAAGGAAACAAAGGTGGGCCAAGCACCTCTTGGTTATCCTATTATGTTCGCAAGAAACCAAAGAGGTTTTTCTTGCCTTGTAACTGGTTGGCAGGAGCTCTGATCATCTAATATGTGAGAAACCTGCAAGTTAGGGTTTCTGATGGTGTATCTCAGAGACAACTACAAAACTAAAAATGGTGCAAGGTTAGTCCACTAATTGCATAGCTAGTGTACATAGGAACCGCATTGTGCCGTATCGAGTAGGAACGACTCTCCAAGGTAATGCTTAATTAATGTGTAGTGTTCTTAAACTTTCTCCTTCTTATCAAGATGAGAAGGGGTGTTTTCAATTATATAACCAAGAGTAGGAGAAATGGATTGAGCCCATGTGATCAATTGTACCATGTCTATGAAGAAGTTGGATCTTGTGTCATTCCAACCTTCTCCAAATCCAATTGCTAAAAATCCTTGACACTCCCAACTTGAAATGATGAGGTCCATGGGGCCAAGTAATTCCATATGTTTCTTTTGAATTAGTTATACGTCAGAGGGCAAGAAAGTGAAACTGGCCTTCCATGCGATGGTTACAAACTATTGTGGAAATCTAACTATGAATTCCATCATTTTCAATGTCGTCACTTGCCTTATAATAGGATCAATGTCTATGTCGAAATACCTCCAAACCACCATCCCTGACTGTAGTAGGGCTTCGAAAGTTGTACCAATACCACCAAAGAGCTTTAGTAATGTAATCCCCTCCTTAAACGGCATCCCAGTGATTAGTTGATGAAATATTGGTTTAATCGGTTTGCCATGGCCCTCCATGTTTTCAAAACTAAACAAAGCTTTGACTAAAGGCTCGTGGGCTACTTTGAACCTTTGTAAAACCTCTGGTCCATGTTGAATGTTCGTAGGAACCACCCTTAAGCTTTTAATAACTTGGGTGTAAATTGTCTCCTTTTCATCTCCTTCTATCCACTTGTGGTTAGCTTGTTGGATGTAGGAAATGGTGTGTGCTTCCTTAAACATACAATGGTGAGCCATAGGACTATGGTTCCCATGTAAATCAAGGGGTATGTATCCCAGGTGGTGGCCATCAGTCTCCCAATCCACTTAGTAGTATGCACGTTCGAACCAGTTGTTAATTATGAAACACGGTGAAAACAAGGCCTCATGCCCAATGAACACATTGTAACTGGTGGCATTGGTGACTAAACATCTTACCTGTAGGCAAAGCTCCTGATCTATACCTTCATTGAAGTTAAGTGCAATCAAATCTGAGTTCTTCCAAAGTACCTCCTCTACGCTCCCACTAACGATGTGAATTTGCCACATAAATTTTCGTAGTTTGGAATTGAGCATGCCTATCTTCTTGGCAAATTGAACTCCAAAAATCACTAGTTGGGCACCTATATCAAGAAGTACCACTCTAGGTGTATGTCCTCCCACCTGGATTGTTGACTAAGTATTGTCAACAACAACAACTCCGGTGGCGATGGAAGTTCTCTCACTAAACACCACCTTCAAAAATGAGTGAAACTTTGTGGAAAGAATGACTATCCACAACACCTTTGTTGAATAACAAATCCACAAGTGAAGTGTTTTTAGTTCCCTTCTAATATGTGAATGTAAAATCAGAGGTAGGAAAGCCCACTAGTTTAGCCATGTTAGAACTAGTGACCAAATCACGAACACCATCTACAACATGTGAACCAATTGAGTGTCTTTCCAAGGTGTTGGATGGGACCCTTGTAGCATGTGGATCAAGGATCGGTAAAGGACCTGATGTAATGTTCAAGGTATCCTTTAGTACTACAATTATGTCCTTGGTGCTTAACTTCAAATCTTGAAAACTAAACAACAATGTATTCACAAGCTTTCGTGCCACCTCACACATTTGAAGTTAGCACTCCATAAGCTGATCAGTGGAAAATCATGTGTTTTCCTAATGTACATGTACTCCTAGAACACAAGAATTTGATGCCCTAGCAGCTTGCGGTGTAGTAGTCTCCTCCCCCTTTGCCAACAAGATGCATTCTTCTTCCGTGTTGAGAGGACGAAAAGATTGTGGCATGACTACTTGAGCTCCTCTAGCCCTGGTAATAAGACTTGAACCTGATGCGAATTCATCAATTTAAATTACCTGCTTAGTGGCAAAAACTCTAGGTGCCACACTAGCTTTTTGTGCCACAAACTAGGAAGGGCAAAATAAGTGGCAAATTTTGGTGTGAGACTAAAATTGTGTGCACTAAAAAGAACATACTCCCTAGCCATGGCATTGTGTGAGAGGCCATAGAACGACCTAAGAGGTCCCTCTCGTGATCCTGAACCCTATACAGGTAAAGCATAATTAGCTAGTTGGGAATACTTGCCTTTTAGATTAGTAAGTTGGGCCCTTAATAAATCGAGTTCATTTTGCAGAGTTTGAACTTGAGCGGCATGGGCTTGAAGCACCTCCCTCTTGTCAGCATTATGCTCCTTCTTAACATTCTCACTGTAATTACCCTTAGTGGGGAAAGCCTGAGTGAAAGGCTAAGGTGCCTTGGCTTTAGGTTGAGGGGTAACAGAAGATGTTGGCAAATTTTGCCATGGTAATCGGAGTTGCTTTTATTCCAAGATTTTAGCAAAACAAACAGCTTCCTGATATCCCTCTTTCCCACAATAATCACAAAAGAAATCATCGAAAGGAATGGTGCACTCATTAGCTTTGTGGCAGGATTCCCACAATAGTTGTAAAAAGGTAAGATGGGTGTAGTCGAGTGTACTACTTTAGCCCTTGAAAAAGAATGTGATGATCTGGTTGGCGCAGCTTGTGGAGGCTAAGGCCTTGAATGTGATGGAGGCCTCATAATATTGGCCTCATAATGTGCATGAGCTAGTTCCAGCTTTTCAAAAATGTTATACACATCTAGCAAAATGTATGAGTCTCCAAATTCTGCAAAAACCCGTTGCACAACCTCCGCATGGAATGTTGAAATACCTTCCCACGAACAAAAATACCGATGGGCAACTTCTAGGGCTATGATGCTCTAAGTATCTTCTTTAAGTTTGAGAAGCCTCTTGTAAACCATCTTGAGGGTTTCATCCTTTTGCCAAGAGAAGGTGGCAAACTATAATTTTTTTTCAAAATTCTTAACCGAAAATTCCAACTCAAAAACTTGAAAGAATTCCCCCACTAGATCAGCAAAAGCTGGTGCATTGATGGTGGGAGGAATGTTTACAGTAGTAGCAATGAGTTGTTGAAAAGAAAGGTTTACTGAAATAGGTATCGGATCTGGATTATTGGGCATAGTCCCATAATGTGCAATGGCAACTTGTAATGCAGCTTGAGGGGCGATGGTGATGGCTGTGGCATAAATTGCATTGGGAATTTAGGTGACACCCAAAAGTCTCAAAGAATGTTGCTCATAGACATCCAATGCCTCATAGTGCACATAACGGGCTAGTTGTTTGAATACAAATGCCTCAGTGTAATTAGTGCCATACTTGAACTCTGATTCACAAACCATAATTGAGAAAGTTGCCTTGAACTCCCTCAAAGAAATGGTACTTGGCCTTTTGCTAAACTTTTCAATTCTCCTAGAGGAACTACTAAACTCCATGGTGTATATTGGTGTAGAGGTAACAGGTTGCAACACAATATACAGTGATGGTGTGAAAGCTTGTGCGGCAACAAGCATACCCCACTAATTAACCCCTCCAAATGGACTCTGATGTACCATTGATGTAGTGTAACCTAAACCTAAATTCCTGGTAGGAATTGTACTAGATGATGTTGGCACTATAGACGTTTGATGGTACCATCGTGAAAATCATGAACTCAAATAAATCGACTCAAACGATTATGTGTTGCTTCATAACTGGTACCTTGGCTCTGGCTAAGTAGTTGTGCTCTCATCATCCAAGGACATGGTGTTGTCTCATGCCCTAAAATTTTGTAGAAATACAAAGCATTAGATACAATTTGAAAAATACGATATTAGATATGTATGTACATAATACATACGATTTGAAAAATACGACATGTTGACGAGGATGAACAGCGATGAACGGACATCAGTGGATGGACGTCCATCCACGGACTTTCGTCTAATCAATGGATAGAAGTCTTTAGAGGGAAGTCTATGGACAGATGGAAGTCGGCGATGGTAACGCAACAAACGGCGTTGCGGATGCCATGGTTTTGTAGAATGCCCATGAACTCTGTAGCAATGGTGGACGCAATACGACGACCACAGCCTTATGAGGCAACCATGAGCTCTGTAGCAATGGTGAGCGACAATGCTACAAACGCCGCACTACAAATCACCAAAGAGCTCTGCAACAATGGCAGGCGATGACACAATGGATGCCACACTACAAATTGTTTGGGAGTTTTGCAACGATGGCATGCAAAAAAAAAAAAAAAAAAAATCTTTTTCTTACTTGACTTCGATAACTTCAAGAGTCTTCAAAGCTTCCTCTACCTCCTCCTATGTCTCTGCACGAAAAAGAGAGACAAAAACCTTGAGTAACAATAAATGAAAAATTTCCAAAAGCGAAATTCCAAAAGCGCAAATTAGCTTCTTAAAAAATAACCACCAATAGCAAAGAAAAAAAAATCAATGACTCTCTCCTTTGCTTTCGTCTCGGGATTTTCTTTTTAATGATGGAAGGCTGAAAAACGTCAAATGATGGAGACCGAAGAATAGAGAATCAGTGAAGAAATTGAAAAAGGCGATGCTTACTAGGTTAGACGAGCCACTGGCTAGAAATTTGAAATTCGTTGGTGAAAAAAGCAACGTTGGGACCACTAAAAGCTGCTCCTTTAATCCCACCTCTATTAGTTGGCAAAGGTGTAACAACACAAGCTCCCTCCAGAAGTAGCAACACTAACAACAAAAGAAACCCAAGAACTCAAAGCTAAAAAAAATTTGCCACTTTCAACATTAAATGAAAGAATAGTTTTTTTAGAATTAAATTGCAAAGAAGGAAAAGAAAACATAGTGTGCGTAAATGGTGGCTATGTAATAGCCGCCGTGAGCATCTAGAAATCTAGTCTAACTATGGAAAAAATTCTCGTTAACAAAGGAATTCTAGAAAAACTAACAAGAGAAGGGAAGAGCTTGGCCTTTTATACAATCGTCAACAAGCTGAAACCCTAAACAAGCCATAACCCTAAAACACCTAATAGCGTAAAGTAATCTAAAAATGTACATTAACCCTAAAAAGCATGAGTGGCATGCTTGTAACTAACCGTCATGTATGAGGCCATGCATTCGGGCATGACAAGCAAAACAACAAGGCACAAATTCCTTAAAGTGTATTTGTCACAACATCACCCTTTTCTGTCTTTTTTACCTAGTCCTTTTTTACTATGTAGAAACAAATTTAAGGATGATTATCATGGAATTTAGAATTATAATAGTTTAAAATATAGTCCTTCTAAATTTGACAATTTTTGGTTCATTATTTTTTATGGGGATCAAAACATAAGGTAAAAAAGGATTATAATAAGGACTAGGCCTTTTTCATCCTATGTGGTACACCTTAAAGGATTTTCACCCAACAAATAAACAACCTTTTTTTGTTTGGCTACAACAGAAAAAGATGCTAGATTCTCACAAAAACTTATTTATCCAAATTTTGGCATGCAAATCCATGTAGGACATCATAATTGCTAGAAATAAACAACTGAACTTTGTGCACATGGATAAACAAATTAAACAATGTACATTAATTCCCTATCTCTTCTCCCACAATTGTCTCTCCTGTGGCAATGTCATCTATGGTATCTGTTGCTTCTACTCCTTCGGTTGTCTCTCCTATGGGATGTCATCTCCGGTTCTACCGAAGTCTATCTAAATGCCTAGACTAATGGTGGCACTGCCCTTACCACTATCGGTATTGCATATGGTTTCACTCTACCCCTCATCATTTTCTATGCCCTCAAATTTGTGCTCTCCTATTCCCTCGTCACTCCTAAACCGAAAGCTCCTCCTTCCTCAACTCTATTTTTCCTCTTAAGAGCACTTCTTGGAAAGTCTACTACAATTTTTTTTCTATTCGCTAGTGCTATTAGCATCTCTTCCCTAGTTCTTTTAACCTTGGTCAATGGTTTGTGTGGATTGTCCTTTTGATGCACAAATAAATACTGAAATATTTTTGCCAATACCAAGGCAAATTGACCTTAAACCTATCTTTCTTATCTCCCTTATTCTCCTTCACATACTTATACCACCTATCTAGCTCACTACACAGACAATTGAATATAATTTATGCCTAATCTACATGTTGTCCTTTCTTTGCTCTCACCAATGTAATGACATTTTTGTTGTTAAAATATTGTCCCTCTAATAAATGATAGATATAATGGCAGGATATCTAATAAAATATGGCAAACCCAAACTCTTTGCATTCTATTGATTTGGAGAAGAATTTGTAGGTGCAACTCTACAATTCTATAATGATTGAACTACTAATGACTTACTAACCTATCCTTTTGGTTCTTCTACATACCCTTCCACACACATTCCAAAAACATCTATAATTAGTTTTTTATTGATTGCATACACCTTATCCTTATGCCCAAAGTAGATGTCTGCCCCCTTAATCAAGAATATGTTCAAAAATTCCAACATTACATCAAGCATCAATGCTTCCCACCCCATCAGAAACAAAGGCACAAGCCCTGTTTTAGAAGCCCAGTCTTCTTCTACAATAATATCATTCCAATTCTCCATCCACTCTGTATGTATTTCATAGTTTTATTTCATCTATGTCCACATGAAACTCCCAGGATTTGGAATTTTAATACCTTTCTCCAAAACTGTAGCTTTATCCAGTATTGTGCATCTTCTCTTCGCTGCCAATTTTGTTTCATGCTATTCCTTCTCCATTAACATTCACTATGTTTTTGCCATTGTCTGCACCTTTGTGGCTTGATGTACGTTCAACTACACTTCTATGAACCATACCATTGAAAAATAAAAGGTCAAATACATGGTCCACCATCTCAACAACCACACCTTTGGTCTCTTTGAAGAGGCTAACTCTAGTCATCATTGCTTGACCTGCTCCTATAAACCACCCACTTTGTGAAGTGTCTTCAAACTCTGCCACAAATTGCAACCCTTTGTTTGTCAGAACCAAATTTTCTAACTCTTGCATAAATACAAGTTGAGAGAAACATAATGGGAATAATCTATCCAAGGAAACCCATTAGTTTCATTCTTAAGGTGCAAAATGCAAACCCACAATAATAGGCAAGTTGTTGCTTGAACATCACCATATCCAAAAGTAATGTTGAAAAAATATTCACATGAATTGGCATGTTAAGATGATAATGTAGTTCTTCTCATGAACAACACACCATCCCCTTACTCCATTAGGCCTCTTCACCACCACTAATACAACCACCATCTCAACCTTCTCCACATGTCCATTGCAAACTAAAACTCCAAGAACAAATAATTGAAAATCCACACCTGTCCACCCGTTTCAAACTACCAATGTTTTGAGAGTAGCTATGCTTATGGGATAGAAAGAATGTGTGTGCAATGCAAAATCACATCATAACAAATGATGAAAATCTTGAGTGTTTGTTACATACATGTGCTCCTTGCAAGATTGCTTATCCACACTTGCGGCTCACAACCACTTATTTCAAGCCACTTTCATTATCTTTTTTTCCAATTTTGTAATTCATATTGCAAGGACCTTTCCCTCTCACTAAGACCACATTCTTTAACAATTCATGCTCAATGCAACATTCAGTAGCATTCCTTTCTTGAAATAAATGACCATGTATTTTGAAACCTACAAGCTTTGTCGACCTACCAAAGTATGTTCTGCACAATAAATTTATTGCAAGTTGTTATTGGAACTATAGACTATGCTTGAATATTTTTTTTAGTGATTCCTTGTTTGTAGCACTTTTACTTACAAGTCCCAAAGACAACATGTTGAACACCATTCTAAAGATATCAAAAGCCTCAAGAAGCCAAGCACCCTTAACGTGCACTCTAATCAAATATGCTTAATGTTTTGCAACATTAAGTTTTTAAGTTTGGCAATTTGAAATAGTTGTGCTCAAATGTAGTGGTCCTAGATTAACGTATGAACTTCCATAATCAAATTATGTGCGTTGTCTAATCTTGAAATGTGTTTTGAACTTATAGCTTGTGGAGTTTCCAAAGAGAGCATGCACTTTTTGCCTTTCAATCTTGGATCTTTACAAAAATAACTTGTTAAGGCCTTCCTTAAATTGAACTTGGTAGCACACCCACATTCCTTTATTCCTTGTAAAGTGCAAGGCCCTATATTGTTTATCAATATGAGATGATGCTAGACTCAACGATTTGATCTCATATTGATTTTTTCCTAGTGGCATTGTTGATTATTATTCGTTGAGCTCACATTGCATTTTCAAGAAATTGTTTGTCATGTTGCTAGTTAATATTGGTTGGATAATTAACAATGGAACACTAACTATGTATCTTGGTTTGACCAAGATAATCATTTGGACATGGTGAAAGAATGTTCAAATCATGGATTTCTTTCACAAGCATCACTACTAGATCATGTATAACAACTACAACTCAACATTTTCATTCCTAGATAACGATTCATCAAAAGTCTTACACAAGTTTTTGGTATATTTAAATATGGAATTGTATTGCTATGGATTTAGACATAGAAGATGATTGTCCAAGACTCCAAATAGAAAGTAGACAAATACATGTCAAACCTAACTAGAATCCATAGATAATCCCAAATCAAAAATTGGAAATGACAAGTTCTTTACACTGGGATAGGAAATTGGAGGTTGTGATGTAGTTGCTCCTTCTCTCATTGTTAGTGGTGCAGGAAAACTCCCTCTTGTTGTTATGGGTGGTTTTGTCAATGGTGGCAAATGTGAAAAGTCACCTCCTGGCCTTCTTAGCTTTCTTTTGACTATAGCAATTCTCTACTTGTTTCAACACCCATTGAGAAGCCTGACCACAATATGGGGCGCTGTAACCTTGTAGATTGATATGCCTATTTTCTTTTAGGAAGGCATGCAATTATCTCTGGCTGCCCTCAAGTTCTTAACACTCCATAACTTGTTCCAGCACCCACCAGCACACCATGAAGGATGAATGGTAAGTGATCAGGAAACAGTTTTCTGTTGGATTCTAGTTCTCTAGCTAACCATGGTGGTTAGATCAGTTGCTATTTTTTTTCCCACCTACCTATTAGCAACTCACAAGCAGGTTGTTAATAGGTAGGTGGGAAAATCAGCCCTTACCTATGCATAAACCCTCTACTTACCTAGTAATTACCTTTTTTCCTACCTATCTACCTATATATGAGACCTGTTTCTTACAGAATTGGTTAGGAAGGTGAAACCAAATTTTAATTCAGTTGAGGTTCATCCACAACTGAGTAATGACAGGCATCCAGTGGATGGTAAGGAAATCCCAAGGCAGCAGGCTTCACTGGAATAAGGGCCTGCTGCATGAGGCACATGCTAGTGCAGGCCTGAATCTGGTAGAGCTCACGTCGAACGTAAAGACCTGTTCCAAATTTTTATTAAAATTTTCTTTCCCATGATACTGCTCGAGTTCCCAGTGTCTTAAAGCAAACGAATGTCAGCTGGGCCTGCCCTTACGCTACGTAACCCAAAACTGTCCTAATTTTAGGTATGAGTCTTCTGTGTCAGGAATGGGAGGACCTTAGAGATGCGGAAAGATGCCCGTGGAAGTTCTGCCCAGGGCGGGTACCTACAAATACAAAGGGGAAAAAAAAGGGGTTGGGTTTCTAACGAATCCACAGTTTTCCCCAGTTAGCAAAAATGGGGCCCGACAACACAGACACAAGGCAGCACTCTCATGCCCAGAAAGGCTCCAAATTGCAATCGATCCAATAATGGCTGAGAATTCAGGACCAGCAATTTCCACCCCTCTGTGCGATCAATCCAATAATGGCTGAGAATTCAGGACCAGCAATTTCCACCCCTCTGTGCGATCAATCCAATAATGGCTGAAAATTCAGGATCAGCTGCCAGCAATTTCCACCCCCCCTTGATCCCCTGCACATACGTAGAAGAAGGCCCCTAGAAAAAACCCAAAAAAATAATAAATAAATAAAAATCCACGTAGTATCGAAACTCCGGCATGATGATGTGCACGCGCCCCTCTCATTGGCTGGCGAAGCCGAGTAAAACTAATAAAAACGTGCCACGTAGCCACAAAACTCAGAGGTCGCTCCATAAACTGTCGGCCACGAAAACACCTCTATGGGAACGTGGCAGGGAACTCCATAGGAACCAATCATAAAACGCGTCTTCTCGCTATTTCCTCGACGGTTCGGTTGCTGCTGGAACGTTCCCGAGAGGGAGAACCGAAAGGATATATATAGGGAGCGGGGCGTCGTCTTGTTTGTATTTTGGTGGAAAGAATCGTCGCAAAGAAGTTTTTGTTGTTGTTGTTTTTTGTCGGCAGTGGGTTTTGATTTTGGATCCTGTGTCTTCAGGCGCTTTGGTTGCCATACGAGGCGTTGTTGTTGCTTCTATTCTCTTCTTGTGATTTTCCTTTCCTTCTGATCGTGTCTTTCGCCTGCCATTTCTGTTTTCTTTTTTGGTGACCATGGATTACGTCGCGTCGTTTTTCGACTCAAGGTCATCGAGTTGGAATTATGCGTCGCTGAGGAATTTCAACAAGCTCTCTTCTCCCGTGCAATCGCATCTGCAGAAGGTTAGTAATAAGTTGCAGGTTTTCTCCCGTGGCTTTGTCGCCATGAGGTTTCTTCTTCTTCTTCTTCGTTATTACATGGTGTATCCCTTGCTTCGGGGAAGTTCTTGATATGGAGGAACTTGATTTTTTTTATATGGAGGAGCTCGATCTTTCCTTTAAGTTCTTAGGGTTGTAGTATACTGGGGAAATTCTCTGCGATCGATTCAAAGAAGATGTGAAGATCGTAGCTTTTGAATACCGATGTGGAAAATTAGGTTGCACAGGGAGTTTTTTTTGGGAGGCGGGGTGTAAGTTTCAACTCGTAAGAAATTTGTAGTATAGTAATAATAGAATAATTTGCAGTATCAAGAGATGACTCTTAAGTTTTTTTGGTATGTTATTATTGCGAATTTCATGGTGGAATTATGTGGGTTTTGACAGGTTTATTTGACCTTAGCTGCTGCTCTTTTGGTGTCGGCACTAGGAGTTTATGTCCACACCCTTTGGCACATTGGAGGGCTAATCACTTCCCTTGGTTTCATCGCCACAACAGCATGGCTTGTTTCTACACCTTCGACACCAGCCGAGGAGGTTTGTGCTTTTGTCCTGTTATCCTTTCTTTCCGTCTCAAGTACGATGATCGCTTGTGGCAATTGAACCAGGCTTGCCAGTGAAGTTATTGCAATTCCATTTGTGGACACATACTGATATTGGTAAGCCTGGATTTTTGTGCCATACAGGGAAAGAGATTGAAGCTATTGGCAGCAGCTGCATTTTTTGAGGGTGCTTCTGTGGGAACACTTGTTGAAGCAGTCCTTCAGTTTGACCCAAGGTCTGTAATCTCACTACTCCCAAACCCATACAAGATATACAACACTTAAACATGGCTATGATAAAGTGATGGCATATGATAATGAAAAAGGTTCTGTTTGATAACTGACATAGACCAACGATTGTAGGGCACATGGTTCCTTGCATGGTTTGTGTGCAGAAAAAGCAACAAGAGGGCTTGACAAGTAGATTTTTCTAAAACTGGAGATGACATTTGGTGTTGCAGTATTGTAGTAATGGCCTTTCTTGGATCAGTGGCGGTGTTTGCCTGCTTCTCTGGAGCAGCTTTGGTGGCAAGGCGAAGGGAGTACTTGTTTCTGGGTGGCATTCTGTCATCAGTTGTCAGCCTGATGCTTCTTCTGCAGTTTTCCTCCCTTATTTTTGGTCGCTCAGCTTTCATGTACAATGTTGAGGTATGATTTTGCTGTATCATTGTTGAGGTATGATTAGGCTGCTAGTTCTTTTCTAGCTGTGCATGGATTTCAACTGCCCTAGAATACCCTCAACCAAGAACAAATGCTGATGAAAGTGTGCTTATGCAGATTTTTGGAGGTTTGCTTGTATTTATGGGATATGTTTTGTTTGACACACAAATGATCATTGAGAGAGCAAACAGGGGTGATTACAACTATGTCAAACACGCACTTGATCTCTTTGTCGATTTTGCTGCAATATTTGTTCGCCTCCTTGTCATTATGGTGAGTCACTATTCCAAGGCCTTTTGAGTACCAATTTTGCAGTTGATGTTGTTTGTCAACTGTGGAATGGTTTGATCCTTCTTTCTGACTTCTATCTCAACTCCCCAGACTAAAAATTCAAGCCAGAGAGAGCGTAGGGATCAAGAGCGACGCAAAAGACGGAGCTATTGAGAATGGATGGAACTTGCACAAGGAGAAAGAGCAATGTGGAAGATGGAGCTATTGCTAATGTAAGAACTGAATACAGTAAGATGGATTCTCAATGAAGATAAACATTCAGTCAGTGCTAGGCAGTGCTGATCATGGTATGAATCCCATGAAAAATCCATTAGATCCATCAGTCGTTCTTGTTGTGTGCTAACCAAGGATTTTGAATGAATGACCATCACAGATTGGCTCTGTAACCATTATAAGAGCTTCCATTCCATTTTCAATTCTCTCAACCCATATGTCGTGTGCAAATGTTTCCCAGATGGGTTTTCTCATTTATGGTCAATGCATGTCACTATCTCCTCTCATAATTTGAAATGACCTCTTCTTGAAACTTAAATTTCGAACTGATTTCATTTCCCATTTGAGTTAGAAAACAATGCTACAGGACTCTTGATTATGATTTCTTGAGTATTTATTTTTTTTATGATGACCAAGCACTTTTCATTTATATCAACATGATTCATTGTCCTGAGTGGCTATCTTGCAAAGAAACACGAAAACTTTCTTCATTATCATGCAGCAACAGAGAAAGGAAGAAAATGGAAGGATGATGTTCTCAGATGGGACTGATAATGTATTGTATTCCACAAAGTTGTTGTACTGGGCCCCTGATGCTTATGGTAGCTTGTTTTGTTAGCTTCTAAAAACCTTGAAGTTTCTCTGAGTGGTAAATTTGTATGAAAGATGAAATAACTTTGAATCACCATACGCAATGTACAAGTGGTATGCATACACAGACAACCTCTACCTTGGGTAATTTGACGATATTGTAATTTGATGTTCTAGCTGGAACCTTCATAAATTTCGTGTATTCAAAAAATCATCTACTTATGTTGACAACTGAATTGTCAGAATTGAATTCTATACAACATGAAAACTCTCTCCCGTTCACAATCAAATGTTCATTCATATGGTATAATGATGTGTTTTGAGTCTTTTGAGTCTCCAAGCCAAGACCTCTGAGCAAACTTCAGACATGACATCAATTCATTGATATCAGAGTTAAGATTTTGAATAACACACCATAAACTCCTCAGGATTCATAACCCCAAGCTTCAGCTACAATTATAATGAACGTGGAGACAAAGTCCAGAAATTATTTCTAAATATTACAAGGATTCATGGCCTAGACTAAATCAGTGTCTGAGTTCAAATCTAACATTTTGTGAGCTCTATATGGTCACTAAGAGGCCTCACCCAAAAAGGTGAAGGTACCACCAGTTAGTTGCACTTGTTAATTATAACTTCCATGAAGGAATGTTGAAGAGTGTGATTTGCCTTAATTAGTTGGGGGGTGGCGCCCAAGTTTAGAACTTGTTCCAAGGCTGCCTGCAACACCTTGTAGACTGAATTTCACTAGTTAGCATATGACAAAGCCAGCACAAACAGGGTGCAGCATTATTTGGCAAACATGTGAAGTATCCAACAATTTCAAAAAAGCTCCAATCACTGTTGGGCAGAAAACTGGCTTGTGAACATCAAGCCAAAAGTTTGATATGGTGAATTACAACATGTAAAACCTTACTAGTACAACCAGCTATATATACATACCAGAAACATTCCATCTACACAACAAGAAAATACTTGCATGATTGGAGGACTTGGGATGGGTGTTTATCCTCAAAATGCCCAAATATCTGAGGCCATGTTGCACGGCCTATGGTAATGCATTGATTTCGATGAGGCTTTCATGACATACAGAACCAACCTCTTATTGTCCACTTTCCCAATGTCCCAATGTCCCAATGTTGACCTCATTCTCCAACCACAGTGACTATAATTTTTCCAGTAGCATGTCCATCAATACTGCGGGCCCATGCATCCTCAGCTCTTGAAAGAGGGTATGTGGAGTCCACGACAGCCTTGAGCTTCCCCTCCTGTGTGAAGTTTGTCAAGAGGTTGAGGGCGTCCACATTCGGTGGTGTCAAGAATGTGATAAACTTTTGCTTTGCAAAGGTTAAGCGTTGAGCTGCCATTGAAAGCAATAAGTTGCCAGAGGGTGTGAGGTCAAGCACCTTTCCATCAGGAGTAAGCTGGGGTTTGAAGTAGGAGAATGGCTGGTAGTGTGCACAATGAAACACTGCATCATACTTTTTCCCAGATGGGCTCTTCAGTTGTTTCCCTTCAGGAGTGTTGTAATCCAGTACTTCATCAGCCCCAAGACTTCTGATCAAGTCAACATTGCGAGCCCCACATGTTGCTGTCACATGGGCACCTTCCAGCTTAGCAAGCTGCCAGTTAAATATGTCAGTAATATGCCCTTTCCTACACATGAATAAAAAGAGATATATAATGGTCAAAGAGAAGGCCAATGACTTCTGACATCAGGAAAAGTACAGGAAACAAAATTAGTCAAACAGCTATGAAGGGAAAGATCCTAGACTTCTCAATTCTTCAGACTCAAATGTCCTCCAGGGTTTTAAATTGCTCAAAGTGTAGCGCACAAGAATCTTGGTGGCCTGTGGTAGCCTGGGGCTTGCATACCTGTGGAGAGAATACTTAGGTCCATCTATTATTAGGATGAAAAACCAATAGCTAAGATAGTAGAGGATAAAATTGAGGCCTCAGACTAAGTCACCAGGATGACAAAAACACTTATGGTAGTACTTATTGGGTTTTACACATGCTCTGATGGTTGTTGGCTAAGGCCTTGTGGAAGGCAAGAGGGCAGAGCTCAGAGAAATGCAATATCCACTTATGCCTAATAACAAAGCATTTAAGGTTCAGAGGTTTTGAAGTGCAGACAGACATAGAGGGCATCACCTTTCTAGAGGATAAAAGGTTTCTTAATACATACAAAGGGCACACCTTGCTTGGGTTTTGGTAAGACCACTGTCGGACCACAGACAACATGTAGGCAGGCATAAGCAGAATAGATCTTGTAAAAGACCACATTAGGACAAGAAAAAAAATGATGATCCCAGATTATATTTGAAGGTACTTTAATATGGGAGTCAAACCCTATCACTAGCTTTGAACTTTACATCTTGTTATCTGCCGCAACTATGCCCCTTTAACCAGATCCCATCAATGAAAGACAAGCAATAGTCCTTACATCAAAAAATGTGAGTACACTTTGTCTCTTCACATTGAAAAAAACTGGACATGAGTGTAGGATCATCAAGAAAAGAATGTCATACTCATCAATGCTGCGAGGTATATATGGGAAGAAGAAAACCACCCAAGCTTGCAGAGAGAAGGGGAGCACCTGCACAGCGTATGTCCCAACACCACCAGAAGCAGCTGTAATGAGCAGATTCTTTTGTGTTTTCTGACTCCCATCAAACTTCCAACCAACAAGGTCACGGAGAGCTTGCAATGCTGTTGAACCTGCAACACCCAGTGAAGCACCATCTATTGCTGAAACCCCTTCTGGCCTCTTCACTGTTGATGTGATAGGTGCTACTGCATACTCTGCCAGTGATCCACCCTGCACGCCCCTCTCCCCAAAAATGAGTACTTGCACGCAGGTTCTTTGTATACCACAGTACCTCCTTGAGTCTCAGGGTGAGAACTAATCTTTGAAAGGACATCATAAATTTTGTAGAAATGGGTCTTGTACCAAAAGGGCTCAATTGGACCTCCCTCAGATTGAGCCCAATTGGTGTCAACTTCAAGCAAAGTATTTCTAGTACTGGTCACCTTTTCCCATTCAGAAGACACACCTTCTTTAACCCCAGCCAGCTCGAAACCTTATCCCCAACTGCAAAAGTTGTCACTCCAGGGCCAAGGCCAACAACCTCACCGGCAATATCAGTTCCTGAGAAAGTCAGCATGCAGATCAGTCATATATAAAATTCCATTTCTTTCCACTCAACTTCCATTCCCACTCTGCCTCCTCCCATTCCTACACAATACTTCACAGATTCATCAAGCATATATCCCAATCTAATATCCTATTTAATGACTCTAGCACAGGCAATAATGTGTGAAGACTTCAAATAAACATTACAAAACTGGAAGGATCTATTATCTCTCCTTCATGCATTATGAACTGGAAGATCTGCTTTAAAATAGGTGTTAAATTGAAAGTTATGGGCCCATACAATATGAACAATGATTGTATATCAATTAGAGAACAATAGTGCTAACCAGCATTCTTCAAATACATCTGCTAGTATTAGAACACATTTGCAAACAACTAAATCTCAGCAATACACTAAAAAACTTCGATCCTCAAATCAGGAATTCAATATTTGTTGATGAAGTGTGCCAAAAAGCAATTGAAGACAATGATGCATCAGTATCAGTACCATACAGCAGACTGGGCCAACCAATGAAAGTACAATGAATATAGGAATGAATGTCACAGACCTGGTGTAAAAGGAAACTTAGTTGGTAACAAGAATCTCATAACACCCGACTGAATTTTCCAGTCCACTGGGTTCACACTGGCAGCTTCTACTTTGACCAGCACCTCATCCTTTGATGGTTTAGGCACTGGCAGCTCCACATGCTGCAGTTGTTGAATTACAGTTAAGTATCACTCACATGAAGGAATCGGCTGGGAATAGACCTTCAGGTTAGACTCAACTTAGATTGGCACATAACCACAGTGAAAAAAGAGAGAAACCACTTTCTATACCACACGAAGGCACCAAGCTACTGATGGTAGCTTCCAATTTATCTATGCCACCCTTCTGTTCAGGGTACTGACATCAAACTCTAAATGAGAACAAGAAGAGTGACTTGAAAATAAGAAAGGAGACACCTCCCATTCCAGCCTGCTACCCAATTGTTGTATAGTGTGGTGCAGAATCATGATGAGACAATTTAATAGAAGACTTAAAAGGATCAACAAACTGAGGACACTAAGCTAGAGTACATGGTAGCAAGCATTGCCAGAGACATAGAGAAATGGATTGCAAAGAAACTCCACAAAAACACTTTTGCGGAAAACTGCTGTACTAGTTGCTGCCAAACCAAAACAGGTAAGACAAGAATCAGTGCGGTCATAACATTGCAAGTGTCACTGAAAACTCAGCTCCCTCAATCATAGGGAACAACCCAATATATCTTCATAATTGTGGAGAAGTTTTCAATACTTAAGAGTTAGGTTAACCTCAAAAGAAATGAAAGATGAACTAGATGACCTGACAACAAGACTATGAATATGTAAGATCTAACATAACAGCAAGCAAACTCAAAGCTTGGAAAAGAGGAGACAAGACCACAGAGAAATGTTGAGGAACAGTTAAACAATAGTGAGAGTTATATGCATGTTCAGCGACCTTCAACAGCAGCATCTATGGTATTGTCAAGCATTTACCATCTGTCACAAGACAGACAGTACCCAGAAAACCAACCCATGCCGCTGGAAACAATGCAATATGCATAAGGTTTGTAGTTTGCACTAAAACAGCAATGCACTTATGGTTCACATGAACCTCAGTGACCATTGTCCATTGCAACAATTACCCTCTGACACAAAACTCAAAGTCAATTGTGACAAGATGAGAGGCGCTGTTTTACACAATGTTTGAGAGTCAATGACAGTAATATTCGACCTAACAACTGCAATGTGCATACTGCTTCGTTCCACCACAGGTGACAGGAACCTTTCCAAGAGAAAGAAAGAGGTGACAACAGAAGTTTTGACAATGCCCAGGGTAAACTACTGTACCTTGAGAGCTGAAGCACCACCGCCGTAACTAGAGTACTGTACTGCTTGCATCAAGTTGGCCATATCTCTCCTTTTTTAGCAATGTTTTTTAAATTCCTCCTCTTGCTTGACAGCTTTCTCACCTAAACTGCAACGGAGATATTGCATCTTTAGTAATCAGGAACAAGCATCGACATACAAAAAATTCTTCCTTAGCCCTCCCTCTGTAATCCAATCCAAACAATATTCTCTAGAGACGAGAACGCAGAACAAGCGAAAATAAAGCACGAGAGCTCGGGCAGAAGATCATCTACACTTTCTGCTATCGCAATACGGAGGAAAATAAAACTTTTTTCTCTCTCAAAGAATCAACCCAGAACACAGAGAAGGAACGGGGCCACGGCATGCACCTCTTTCTTCACTAATCTCTCTCTCTCTCTCTCTCTCTCTCTCTCTCTCTCTGCCCGCTGGAAAAGAAGCGCTCCTTCGCGTTATCTACTTTGATCTTCGGTTAGAGCAAGTGACCAACAAGGATTCACGGATGCTAACACATCAAACACACTGAAAGGCGTCCGAAAATCACAACCGGCGCAACCAACAGCAACCAAAAACCTGTTCTAAGTTCCTGAAAAACTCACCGCCCTCTAGGAGCTCAGAAAGACGCAACACGGACCGCAAACGACGATAATATGTTGATATAGTTACCGGTGACCGAAGCTAATGAAGCTCCTTCTACGAACACATGGAAGGAACAAAGCAGTAGTATGTACCTCTTTCCCTCACCGATGTGCAACTATTGTGTGTGTTTGTGTTCTTTTACTGCCCGCTAAAGAAGAAGCGCTCCTTCGTTATCTGTTTTGATCTTCAGTTAGGGGAAGTGACAAAAAAGTTTCACGGATTCAAAGAGACCCTGGACGCTGGAATCAGTGTGAACCACCACAAGAGAAGCCAGAAACGGCAATCCCAGAGAGACCTGCTCTGATCTTTATCATATAGGCTACTCAGTGCAGTGACGAGCTCGGAAAACTTGGCGCGCACTCCTTGCCGCTCCAGCATGCGAATCAAGAGAGTGCCACGAATGTTTTGAGAGATTTCTTCTTGGCCAGAGTGAACCAGGGCCTACCAGCACGACCATCAAGGATGGATGGTAAGTGGTCAAGAAACAACTTTCTGTTGAGTTCAACTTTTTCCTTTCCAGTTCTTGATTCAGTAGCTAACCATACTGGTTAGCTCAGTTGCTTATTCTTTTTTACCCATAACACCCAAGCGGGTGGGTACTTGGGTTTTTAGTACTGTAGGTAGTGAAAGCAGCCCTCACCTAAGAGAGAAACCGGGTTCCAGGAGTCTTGAAATATAGATAACCAGGTCGGTAACTGGACTGAAGGGTCTTAGGTTTAGGGCAAATGATGAAGTGAAAGCTCTTGAATGAAGAAAAAAGAATGTAAAAAATGGATGAAAAATATAGAACCTACCTAGTAGGTAGGTGTGAGATGCCCTCATCAGGGTATATGTTAGGTATTGGATTCTGTTAAAATGATACCCTAACAAAAAGGCATTTATCGAGGTATCTAAAGCACCGATACCAGGGCAAGTAAGTTCTTAATTGGGTATAGCAGAAAAGTGGAACCGGCAGGTAGGTTCTCTGATACCTGGACCCAGACCCTAATTGATAATAACCGAGTCATTTTTCTATAACCGGCCAACACCGGTATAAACCATCTACTTACCTGGGGATCATCCAGGTACTTTCCTACAATATACCCAAATATATAGAACCTACATCTTACAAACAGGGTAACCAAAGTGAAACCGGATATCAACTAACCCAGTTTGAGGTTCATCCAAAAGGCGGTCATAAAGGGTATCCAGTGGGTGGTGGTGCGCTGGTGGGTGTGATTGATTGGCTGTGGTCAAATTTTCTTGCGAAAATGCTGGGAAGTAGGTACGGACCGAGGAGGAAGGAAAGAAGGCTCTTGAACGTTTGAAAAGAAAAAAGGTTTTTTTTTGGTCGAAAATGAACGGATATTTTGCAATGTGCATGCACCTAGGGTTTTGGGTCTAGTTGTCAACTGACTTCAGTGTGTGTGTGTTTTTAGGAATTTTCGATGCAGACAAAGTGGGAATCATCCGATTTCTGATGGTATTTATGGTTCTCCATTTATTTTTTTAAATGAGGAAAAGTCAGCTTTTCAGTGGAAAAAATGGTGCCATCGCTATAAAGAAGATTTAGTAGGTTGATCTGGGGAAGACAAGGGAATGGTAGGAGACTTATACTATTTTACTTTATTTTTGGGTGGCGAATTTTCATTCTTTTGTGAATTCTTTTTGGAGAAGAATTTGGGGAAAAAAAATGTGTGTTTTTCCTTGTGAATTTGATGTTTTATTTTTAAAGTGAAATGTGTTTGTTTTGTGTCAAATGTATTTTTCCAAGCAAAAATTCACCATGATGAAAAATCGTAATTTTTGAATAGAAGCACTTGTACATAAAAGGTATTATTAGTATGGCTTATGCCATTGGGCTGATTATGAACTCATCAAACAATATAAGAACATATCCCAAATTTTGTTAAAAATTTTGTTGTTTTTTTTTTTTTTTTTTTTTTTTTTTTTTTTTTTTTTTTTTTCCCCACAAAATTGTTCAATGTTCAATAACTGTTGCATCAAAAGTCTAAAATGTTGATGCTCATGTGATCATCTTCGATGCTCTAGTAAGGGATAGATCTTTCCATTTTTTTCCTATGAAAGAAGAC
>Ga0209611_10003723_pt1 | contig 26337 bp, 17 predicted proteins | sample S1TSphgellanicum_3_FD_187693 | JGI IMG/M metagenome (GOLD analysis project Ga0209611, IMG submission 187693) | Host-associated microbial communities from peat moss isolated from Minnesota, USA - S1T2_Fc - Sphagnum magellanicum MG (SPAdes) (version 2) | ecosystem: Host-associated > Plants > Peat...
TGGTTATTTGTGGTTTGGTCTTGTACTTAAATACCTTGGTGTTGATGGTTTGCTTATCTTTTCTTCGTTACACAAGTTTGTGTATTTTCATGTGACAAGAACCTTGGAGAATTCTTGATGTTGTGTTTTGTGTTGTGAGCATTATGTTGTAGTTTCCTTTCAATAAAGATTTATGTTTGCACTTGAGTAGATCTCCTATTTGTTAACATAGTAATGGGGTTACCACTTACTAAGACCTTAATAAAAGGCTAGCACATGTAAAACAACGAAAACCTTTGTTGAAACTAAATCTATGTAGGGCTTCAATGGTTTGCAAGTTGTTGAATATTGAAGTGCTTACAAAGTTCAACCAAAACATCACATGCAAAACACTAATTTAGAGAACCTTGTAGTGTTAATTCTTGCATCCAATCCACCATGAATCAATCCAATTAAACAAATGGAACATTTGTAATATCCACAATAACTAAGCACAACACAAAAAAGTTAAAATACCATGCCAATTTTATTTCCATAAATCATTTGCATTGCACCAAAAAATTGCCACATAATTTAAAGTTCACATACAAATCACTAACCACATCAAAATTGTGGTACAATCCTTATTCTATTTGCCACCCATGTTTGTGGGTGTGCAAACATACAAGAGCATGCTTTCAAGTTGTTTCAATTACACATTTTCACAATATCAAACTTTGCCTTACCACTTGGCAATGTTATTCATATAAAAAATTCTACAAAATAAAAAAACACTAGTTGTATTTTGTGCATAGATCCAAGCATGTGCTCATTGCAAGATCAAAAAGAAAATGAAAGAATAAAAAAACTACAATGGTTACGATAACACCAAAAATATATACAATGTTTTTTTGAAATAACCAAAAAGTAAAGAAGTTTTGAACTATTATAATAGTAAAGATAACAACAATAGACATGGTACAAACAACTCAAGTAGGGGAGCTAGACATTTTTCTTGACAAAACCCAAGTTCATTACTTAAAACCCAATTTCCAAATACAAGTAGCTTCAACTACTAAAATCCATCACTCCCATTCGAGGCACCTTGTTACAATATTTAACAACTTTGCTTAATTCTTCTTCACACAAACACATACAAACTCACACATTCACATTAGTTCTTCCTACTCCCAAAATCCTTTCTTCCCTTAAGTAGCCATGCATCATCAAAATAAGTGGTGACTACCACAAGGTTAGATTCAAATTTTTTCCTACTCCCTTTTCCTTGCATTTTATAGCCACTACAATAGTTTTCCTTAAATTAGTGGGTAGGTATGTAAGGAAAATCAACTTCACCTACTTTTATAATAAACCACAATATCTATAATAATTATTGCTTAGCTTTAAAAATAGGTAGGCAATATATAGGTATAGGTAGTTATGCTAGTTAGCTAGACTAAACAATAATTAGCTAGGTTGGAATATAGCTTTCCATACAACTACACCTCATGGGGCAAAAAAAATTCTATTTTACATTTAATAAACCAATCCAACAACACATGTTGATAATCAATATGCATTGTTGGATATGTCTTGCATGAGTGCAATGATTATCATCATGGAAAACATATTGTACCCATGATTAACATTTGGTAGTTTCTATCACAATAATTATGTTTTTGGACATAAATGGTTTAATAGCCCCATTTTTAATTTTATAAAATTTTCATAGTCAAATATTGAATCCAAGAGGTGCACATGTTTTTCACAACGTACAATGATAAAACAATGGTAGGGGCAATTTTTGGTTCCCACACAGTTAAAGGTTTAATCCCTTGGTTTTTCAACATAAAAAATTCTGAATTTTTTTTTGACTTTTCCTTTTGATAATTATTTAACATCAAACCTCAACATGGGAGGTATAGTAATTGCTAACATATTGGTGACTATGACCATGGAAACACCTAATGATCAAAAAATGTGTATGGTATACCTAGATAGTCATGTAATCATATGTGTCAAATGTAATTGTTTATGTAGTTATAAAAACCCTATTTTGGTGTAACATGATTAGTCCATGGCAAGGGTGTCATTGGTTGGGGTTTTGATAACATTGAAATGATCAAGTGTTGAATTTTTAAACTTTATGCAAATATCATAATAATACATGGAAAGTTATTGATAACATCACAAATTTAGCATTTCACGATTTAATAATGGAAATCATGAAAATTTTGTTCATTCATAATTCATACATTTCACACACTAATATTTAACATTGAAAACACATTTGACACAAATTTGTAGGAAGATGAAAAATTTGTGTGACATTCAGACATCCATAGGTTTGTATTTCATTCATCAACACATTTATCCACATGTCAAACACGTTTTCAACACATGATATTCATATGTAAAATGTACAAACCTATGAATGAACAAATTTTGAACAATTTTCATTATTAATTTGTCAAATGATTTTCATTATTAAATTTGTGATTAGTAGACCAACTTGACAAAGTCCACAAATTTGCACACAAAAACATCTTTGTAGGTTGTGCAATTTTAATTAAAGTATAGATGTAGCCAAACAAAGAAAGGATACACGGGAACCATATAATGAACCCACATCACATTTAAGGAATTCAATTGTTTCAAGGCAACATCACTTCTTGCACTTTTAGCATGCGCCTTCACAATGGGGTGTAGGGATGGTCAAGTACACGAAAAGTACTTTGCCCAAAATTTGGTTTTAAAATGAAACAAATTTTGACATAAACACAATAGATTAAAAACCTTCATAAGTAAAAATATGAAACCACTAGCTCTTCCATTGAATTTATAGAGGGTTGAATACAAAATTAGAAGAACTTTAATATAATATTTAAAAATAGATGATTTGAATCACGCCTTTTTTAAAGCATTACGTTGATATGGTGTTCAAATCTACTTTTACTTTAGAGGTTGATATGTTATGACTATATAAATATCCACAACTTGACAATACATAAATATCTTTAAGCCTCTATTAACTTGAAAAATCAATATTTTAGCTACTTACAACCCATTGTGTAATATTGAAAATCTTGGGCAAGTAGATGCAATAAAAAAATCTAATTAAATATGCTTAAAGATGTGGTTTTCCTACATTATAATAGTAAAATGAAAAATTATCTTCATATTAATCATTAAGTTTTTTAATGGTTACTTGTCAATTTTTGTGACAAGGATAGAGATTATTTATTTCACCATGCTTTCAACCAATGAAAGGGTGGTATTTTACATATACCCAAAGATCATACATGGAGATTTGTTGAATCTTCATGATCTAGAACAATTCAAATTGCCTTTGGTATTGAACAAAATTATAAAATTTTGCAATTCTTGGAACTTCTTTGAGTTTTGAGCAAAGAAACTATACAAGTTTTGTAAGATGACATCAAATCAATGCATTAGATCTAAAGCCAAAAGAATCATGGCAAGGTTGGGCTTGTGAACAAAACAATGAACTCCATTCATAAACAAGGCAACCTTTATTTGAATTGCATTGTGACACTTGTTCAATGGCCTCGAAACATGCTACTACCATCACACCCCATGATCACCAACTTCCTTCCCAATTCCTCCAACCTTAGACCACCAAAGTCAACCAAACATTTAACTATCGAAGAGGAATGTTATTGTATGTGGTAGATCACCAACAATTTCAACACAAAGGAGGATGGGATTCATTTTTCATCTTTGAATCACAAATCAAATGGATATATTGATGGCCATTGGGTGTTGTCAATTGTGGTAACTTCATTTGCACTATTTCTAATGAAGTTTGCAAATGCGAATGCATCTTTGGTAGACTCCAACAACACCTCATGCATGACCTTGCCATGCCTTGCCCAGTTGAATAAAATTAAATGTTTTTTGGAAACATTTTTGACCTTTAGTAGTTGAACCAAAAGTCTTAAGCTTTTATAATTAATCATGGGATGTCCATGGGCAAGTAAATGAAATATAAAATCAAACTACATATAATTTGATTTTTGTTTAATAGGGACATCAACTTGGAATATGTCCATGGCAGAAGGGTAGACATTTGCAATGTACACATGCTTATTCTTCACATGCATTGAGTTCTAATTGATATAGACTTGTTATTAACATCTACACTTGGTATGGAAATCTTGCATTTATGGTGGCCAACATGATTTAAGAAGCTATCTAACTTTGGAGCTAGAAGATTATATTTCCTTTACACAAATGTGTAAATTGGTTGTTTCCTTTTTGATATTTTTGAAAGAAACTTTGATATGATTATGAGAATAATTCAAAAGATCTATAAACATTTAGTTTTGACATTTTCACAAAAAATATGGAGCTTGATTTGGTGAAAGATAAGGTTTAGTTCCATGTACAATGTACACAACTTAAGATAATTTTTTTTGTGTAATATTAGTTTATTTACATACACAATGTCCAATATAAAAGATTATATAATATTGAGTATGTACAATGAATTTAATGCAACAATTTGCTTTAAATATAGGGCCTAACATTCATTATCAAATTTAAAATTATATTTGTCACCTAGAGAACTAGACTTATTTAAAAAGGCTTGACAATTTAGTTTAGGTTTGGGTTCCTATTTCGAAGGAAGGGTAGTTTCAAGGTTTGGTTCCAAATTTGGTCCTAAAAAATTTATGGACCTATGATATGTGTACCCAAGAACTTGACCTAAAACATGGATATGAACTTGCCAAATATCTATAACCTAACAATGTTGGTGCAAACCTTACATTTCACTTGGTGCTTACACCCTTGTCATCCACCACAAATTCCACCCATGGCAAGTGAGTGGTTCAAGGAGTTTGAAAATTTCAAGTTCCTCATAATTTTCATATATTTTTTCAAGAGCATTCTTGGATTGATCTTCATGACATGTTGCATTAGACAAGACAAAGGGTGATAATTCATCACATGAATTAGGAGCATGTGGTGAGGAAGATGATGAACTAACCTCATCTTGAGGTGGCAAAAGACAAGAAAGATAGGCTTGAACTTAAAGTTCTTTGGGATTTGTAAGGGCCATAGTAGTTGTAGACTTGTACAATGCAACAAAATAGGAATTACGGGGTAGAAAGTTGAGGTCCTCATTGCTCAATACTTAGATTTATAACTACGTGTGCAATTCATTGTTTTACCATTGACAATTGAATCAAAAGGATTAACAAAACAACAAACGATCATCATGAGTTTGAATTAAGAAACTTCAAAGTTCAAAAAAGTCTTATATGAAGTTTTAAAGTGCAATCACATTAATAAGAACCAAAGCAATTATAATCAATGTTTAATTTTTCATGTTTTAATGTTAAAATTATGTTAATGTTATAAGTCAAGAGTACAGAGTTGAGGTTGCCAAGTGAAAATGCCTGATTAGCAATGGGATCAGACTGTCTTCCTAAGTCAGATTAGCCAGGTGATCAAGTAAATAGAAGACCAAAACCTTTAATCAAATGCCTAATTTGATGATTGAAAAAATAATTGGATACCCCAATATTTTCACCCCATAGAGTCACAGTGCACATCAAACAGAGAGACTACGAAGTGAATTGTAGTCTAGATATGGGCTCAACTCCGCCAGTACCTTCATATTTTGAAAATCCCAACAAAGATTAGATTTCTGAGTATATTGTCCACTTGGAAATTGTGAAGCAAGCAATTTGTGCATTGGGGTGCAACAGTACAAAATGGCCACATGCTCCCATCACACTTGATTGCACCCTTTGTCACTGATCCTGGCAAGATCTTGCAATATGAACGAATTATATAACAGCACATGCAACTTGCTTACTCATGATGCTCTTTTTTAGGATCTTAATTGAGATCAATAAGAGCTAAGGTTAAAATGGAAGTTGATTACCATCACTGCAGACTAGCAACGAGCTCACAGGTACACAATGCTGAGGTTGAGTCAGTGACTGCTTTCTGACGAAAGCACGTTTGCCAAAACTCTTGACTCTCGTGTTGTATTTCCAACAATTTTTATATTTTCTCAATTCAATAACACAGTAACATGACAGACAGCTGCAAATTCCAACTTGCAAGTGTAAAATAATATGTAGTATGGAATGCTGGTTGCTTGGATATTTTGCCAAATTCACTTTACCTATTTCCCAAGTCCACTTTGCCAAATTGCAAGGTCTGCATTGCTATTTTGCCATGTTGACATTATCAGTTTGTCAAGTGGACATTGCCCAATTGTTAACTCCACATTGCCAAGTCTGCAAGGAGCCTAGTCTTAAGTTTGAAAGAGCCATCCAGTCAGGAAAGGAGAGAGAGAGAGGAAAGAGAGAAGGAAATGAGGGGGTGAGCCTAGGCAGCCTGTGAAAAAAGAAAAAATGAGGGGCAGTCTGAGTTTTGGGCAAACCAGAAGAATTATTTTGGCATTGGACAGCCCAAATTTTTTTTAATTTATGGGCAGGTTGAACCTCATTTAGGCAGTCCACAGCGTGAAGTGGACCTGGCAACTGGCCTTGCTGATGTGCAGTTGCCAACTTGGGAATGCAGGCTTTGCAATATGGACTTTGCAATTTGGCAAACTGGACTTGGCAAACTGGTAAAGTGAACTTGGCAAATTAGCCAAATAGCAATGTGAAATTTGTGATTTGGCAAAGTGGACTTGGGAAGCAGGCAAACTGAACTTCCAAAATACCTGGGCAAAATGGTATTCCATAAAATGGGCATTGTGTGTGTGTATTTGTGACTTCAATGGTCACAAAAATGTCTCTGTTGGGTCAAGAGCATGTTAAAATTTCACTTTAAGCTTTGAATCTAGAGAAATTCATAGCAATATTGTACATAATTTCTCAACCAGTACTGGGTCTGTGATAATCCAAACTTCTATTAGCTAGAGACTTATTTTGTATGTGGCCAGGACATCACTCCAGACTTCAGTATAGGGAGAAGAGGTCAGCCTGGGGAAGGAGGAAGAAAGGTACTTCAACATTGACTTGGTTTTGTTCCTAGCAATGACTGACAAATTTCTTCCAACTACAATCAGAGTAATATCATCTACCAATTGCTTGTCTAAAAGCTCCCTCTCTGTTACAAGGAAAACTGGAGAATTGCATGGTTTGTCTGAAACTCTGAAGAATGTTCAATGTTCCCCATTTAGGATTCTAACTGGTCCCAGCAGGCTTTGGGATAATCAACGAATGTGCAAAATAAGGCATTGTATGTCAGACAGAGAGGTAGATTTTGGCCGGAACAAGCTTAACTAAAAGAGCCTCTTTTGTATGGTGGACCACAGCACCCTGAAGCTCAGCAGAATGTAAGAGAGGTTAGATTTTAGCCAGAACAAGCTTAACTAAAGGGCTTGGACTGTATGGTGGACCACGACACTCTCAAACTCAGCACAACCCAACCAGCTCTCTATTTGAAGCTACCACCCAGACCAATTTTTTTTGGCATAGGGACTTGAAGAATTCTATTTTATCAAAACCCAATGTCCCTTTGTAAGATAAAGTTAATTTCCTGAGAACTCTGTCTGCAGAGTGCTTGTGAGGACTTCCCTTCCCTGATAGCAAAAATTAAATTGTTCATGCCAGAATAGAGAATCATGCAATGGAAAACAGTTTCTATCCTTAACCCATCCAGATTCCATGGTTTATATGGTTTGATGAGAAAGTGAAAAAAAAGAGTTGCTTAAAATACAAGAGTGTCAAATAGCTGCCTTCATGCTGCTTCTTCTTGACTATTTCAAGTTTTCTGTCAAGTTTGTTTAGTGTCAAGGTTCCATTGACTGAAATGCTACTTCTAGTCAACCCATGTTCATTCAGGTTTAAAGTTTAAACACGAGCATTAAAGGAAAATAAACATGTATCGTCAGTTCCATATGGAAACCTTAAAATGATAATGGGAGTCAATGAACCATGGCTCATCAACTTGCAAAATATGTGAAAAAATGTCAAAAGACAACACATAGGCACAGAGTCCAACCCCAGTTTGAGTTGAGAGAAGTGTCCTCAACACTAAAATCAACAATCTTCAATAGAGTCCAACCCCAGTTTGAGTTGAGAAGTGTCCTCAACACTAAAATCAACAATCTTCAACAGAGGCACAAGTTTAGGGGATCCAGTAAAATAGAAGAACAGCACACTCCCTTGCAACCCTGACCCATGCCAACTGTATTTTAGATTCAGTCTCTCCAGTCCGTTAAAGGAAAAAACTTGAACTCCCTAACCCTGACTAGATATGATTCTAGGGGCATCAAATTAGATCACCAGGTGTGTTAACCAATATTTCATAGAGCATGTTTGGGAGTCAAATCTTGCTCTGAAGTTACTACTAAAGATAAACCCTTTAGTGGACTCTTTGTAAGGAATAAATAGTCAAGCTTCATGAGGAGGAAGGCTAAGTACATAAACCAAATACCAGTGATGGGTGCCCCACCAACAATTACCCACTGCTTCATCCCTTTTCTCTTTGTTTTGACTGGGTTGTTACATCAATTGATAACATCCCAAAACCAAGTCAGTATGGAATGCTTCAGGAGGCAATTGTCTGTTCTTCTCTTACAATTGCCCTCCATCAGAACATTGAAAGGGCTGGTTGATCAACATTAGATTAAAATAACTCCTCTTTTTGCATCTATCTCAAAACATTGTCCCTGATTGAAGGACAGAAAACCTTTGAATGAGAATGGGGATGCTGAGGGACGACACGAAATTGAGAAATGTCAAGAGGAAAACCATGAGAAGGGCAAAGTTGTAGAAGAAATGGTGCTCAGGCAAGAGGTCAATTTTCTTTCTTTCAGCAAAAGTCATTGAGTCATGCCATCTGACCTTGATAGAAAAAAAAGGGTTCAAAGTTGAAGGTCCATAACAATACTCAAATCCATCTCATAACAGCAGCAAAACGTTTTTGCACATGCAGTTAAGCAAGTCAGTTTTTTGAACAAAACACAGTTCGTTCATGCTGAGGCATATCCAATCTCCATGTATGCTAATGTAAAACTCATTTTCAATCAATGTTATGTGGGATATTGCAAAAGTTTCATCTGATTACTGCAGAGATCACTGAGTGACATGTCAAGACAGCCTGTGTGTCAAAAGTGTTACAAAGGGCTGCCGGCATGTGACTGAGAAGAGGAAGTAAGCAATGCTTTTTCTCCCACAAATTCAAGAATTTCAGATTTGCATCATGGCAATTGAATTTGTAAGGACCTAAACCCAGACATGCACCTTTTTTAGCTAATGCTGCATCCACTAGTTCTTTCCCTGATGCTGTGCAGTTCTCCAGTTGGATACATGGAGATGAATGCACATTCAGACCAGGAAGTAAGTAATCTTGAACTGCTCTCCTGAAAACATCATGAAAATTGTCAATTAATGCAAAAATAGCTCCCGCACTGAAACAAGTCTATAGGGTGAAGATTGACAAACATCCTTGTTCTGTAGACACATAGTGAAAATCTCTCTATCAAAATAATAGATTGCTCTTTTACATGGGAAATAGTCCTTCGAAATAGGGTCAGACATTGCAGCAGAAAGCCAATTTCTGCATTTTGTGAGAGGAGAGGAGCAGGGCTTGACATCACTCTGAAGCGGCACTACTCAACACTGGTCTGAGCCATCTTCATGGATTCAACCAAATCCTGGATTGCCATTTTGCTTTTCGTAAACGAAGCACCCCCGTGTTTATTACATAACAATCAGTCTTCAGAAGCGTAAACTTGTCCGAAAGTTTGAGCAACAACAAGAGCAAAGCAGTTCGACCACCATATGCATTTTGCTGCCTACTTACGACTTCAATACCGATCCAATTTTGCATATACAAATACTCCATGTTCTATGTGTACCTATTGTGCGATCTAAAGAAGAAAGAAAGACAATGATGTGTGTACCAAGGAGGGGAGGAAAAGGTATAAAGGCCCTAAAACCCTAAACCAGATTCAGCTGAGGACCATACACCGGATCCGATTCGACATCCTTTCTATCACTGGTTCCGGCCTTCAGTAATGCCTTGCGAGATTATAGAGCACAGAAATTTTCTCGCGTCATGCTGCCTTGTTGATTGCCTCACCACTGCGGATTGTCCTCGGATTCCTCCATCCGAAACCCTAATGCCTCCTCTCACAACACAGCCTGAGAATGGGTTTGTAATTCCAGACTTCCATCGGAAACCCTAATCCCTCATTCCGGACTTCCATCCAAAACCCCAATCCCTCCTTCTAGAATTATCTCTAACTGGGACGTCCACAGTGAAAATGCTTTTTGGGTAATGGGCCCAATCAAAGAGACCCATCACCACAAAGATAATATAATGACAGCTAATTAATATGAAATTCACTACATGAATTTACAAGAGGAATTGGTGACTTGCAGGGTTTTATTATTAAAAATAATAATTTTGTGGTTTTAAAAAATTGGCGATTTTTTTTCTCAGTTTTAGCAAAAATTAGTCGAATTTAAACTAATTAAAAAAAATTCCAAAAAAATTCCAAAATCTTTTGTCGCCACGTGGCAAAAAATCGCCATGAAAGAAAGATCCAATGGTGAGGGGTTAGTTTTGGGGAGGAAGTCTGATTTGTAACTGTTGTTAGCTGAAATGAAATGCACGTGTCCGTGACAAATGTTTTAATGGCTTGGTCTTTGGATAAACGTGTCTAGACTCTACATGTTTTTGGCACACTGTTTGAGTACACCTGCAAAATCTAATGTTCTGTGATTCATGACATTTGTTTTTTTTACAAAACAAAAATGAACAACTGACACGGAGCCATTGCATCAAGCAACAGGATCGTGATTGATGACTTTTGTTGTTTGTCATGTGCTGCATGAATTTCAGATTCCGGGCTTGGAGGGTATTCTAGTGGATTTAAACAAGCACTGTGCCATTGAGAGGTACAATATGCTGGATGGTTCTTCAACAGAAGTTTTGAAGCATGGTTTGGGGAGATGTCTAGGTGTACAATATACAATACACACCACTTGGACACTCTTTGTTAGAACTGCCTTATCTCTTAAGTTTCACCAGTGGGAATTGCCAGAATTTTAAAAAAAAATTGTTTCCAGATGTCACAATGGCTTTTTAATGAGATATTTGTAATGCATTGCTATAGGCTCCTTTTCAGTGATTCTTTGTATTTGAAAGGATAAAGATGGTTTCACCAATTGAAGGGATCTTCTGCCATTTGCTTGCAAACCTTTTGCCATTCAAATAAAAAATCTTTTCGTACTGCAGATTCTTTGATGGTATGCCTACATCTTAGGCTACCACCCTCAAGGCCACAACCCTCAAATTTAGAGGAGGACATGGGGAGCAAGGCCTTCCCATGTACATAACCTTGTGTTCATCATTGAGTATTTTATATTTGTTGCAAAATGAATTACGTATTTGTCATGAGGGGCTTTGCATTTATGTTGTCCAACCCAATGGCAAAGCCATTTTATTTGTTATATCTCTGTCTAGGCACATAAAATGCAAGGTGGGCGCTTTTGTGATTTTCTCTTAGATGATTTTTTTTTCATTTGTACAAAAAAAGAAAGAAAATGCAAGATCGGCATTGGGATTCATTTTCAGTGTTCACGAACCAAAGCAGGTCAGTTCAGACAATTCGTGAATCAGATGAATTTTAACACTTTGTCACATTACTGTTGGGTATGACAATCTTCAAACCTATGTTAAAAATAAGCCTGCCAAACCTAATAGAGTTTTCAGGAAGCTGGTGCTTTGTTGGGTTTCACTTTCATCTCCTATTTTATGTCTCATCTTTTCCTGGTTGGTGTTTGCAAAATCTTACAATAAGGAGCCAAAAATTGAAAACCCAACATGAACTCCATTTCAACAACATTTGTTTCAACCTGTGGGCTGTCCACTTGGATCAAGCTTTTTCTCAATAACATGGCTCATTTGGAAGCTCTCTTTTTTGACTGATCTACAGTGGTTGCAAAAGAATAGTATATATCTTAACCCTCAGCAAAATTCGAACCAATTGGAAGTTACAAGAGACTACCAACACATGCTATAGACTTGCAAATAACAATGATCAGACTTGCAGGTAGTGATGATCAAATAGTTGTTGACCACAACTACCCTTGAAAGCTACATGGCAATGGTGCATAAAAGAGATTGGGTAGTGCTACAATTGACACATGAGATGCCAACATCACAAGCAACTTTACTACACACAGCTCCACTCCAAGCACACAAAATTTGTTCACAAAGCTCACCAACCTTGCAACAAACTTCATAATGTGTTCACTGCTTGATTCATAAGTGCTCACAAAACTCATGAACACTTATGAAGTTGGAGCAAACACTCAGAAACATTCACAAACACTCATGAGCATTCACAAAGTTTGAAATCACATAAGTGAAAAAAAAAACACGAAAAGTTTCATGGGACGATGAATTTCACAAATACAAGCACATGGGTTTGTGATGGGCAACAATTTGATATGAAATTAGTTTTATGATGAATTGTGATGGAAATTTGATTTTTGCACCTCACACAATGTAAAATTTTCATGTCAGATTTGACATTATAGCTTGAGAATTAAGCAAACACAAGGTTTTGGTCCCATGTTTATTTAGAAAACTCTAACATTCAAGTTATATATTTTTAATGTTATTTAATTACTTATTTGATTTATATTAGAATTAGTTTTAACTAAAAAAAAGGGTACTAAAACCCTAATCCTCATGAACAACGAAAATAAAAATTCATAATTCAATTCTCATAGCTTTAACAATCGCATGATTACAATCCTACTCAAACATATTATTTACTTATGAACAAAAAACCCACATAAGATGATAAATAATCATCCATTTACCATAACATAAGAAGATTTTTACTGAAAGTTTATAACATTGGATGAGTTTTGGGATCTACCTTTGGATTATAACTTGTAGTGTTCTAGAATCCTTATGAGCTTGTAACCCTCTAGCAATATGCAAAGTGTAGCATAATGTGATTCCCAAATTGCCTCTTCTTGATATCTCCATCTCATTGCCCATATGAATACCAAGGATAAACAAAAACCTAGCCTAAACCTTCTAGTTTACACAAGTCCACCTAAATCCAAGATAGATTAATGAAAATCTCAAGTTTTTTGCCCATTGATATTCACCATTCTCACCCATACAAACATTTTCAACACCAATCTTCAAATCACCTATAAAAAAATTACACACAAATTGAGGAACACATAGTTAATATAAGCACAAAGCCAAAAACATAATGCACTATCTTTCTTGCTTCATGAAGTGGACATTCACATCCTTCCTCTTCCATGATGGCAAATAAACATTTCCAAAAATCTTGATGTGACCTTTTTGGTAAACACCTTGTTCACACAAAAAAATTTACACAACACATATTGTCACTAGACCAATGACACTATGAAGCAAGCATGAGCATGTGAGCATAAGCTTGTGAACATGAATGAATATACTTGGAATATTTTGATGATGGGGACATAATATTTTTAGAATATCCCCATGCCATGTAGGAGTGACGTGAAAAATATTTTACCACGTGTACATTGATGAAAGTCACAAAATGGATGAATTTTTTTGGATGAAAGTTGAATAACAATGAATTTTTTGGATGATAAATACAAGGGTACAAATTGTTTGGATGAAAATTCTTGTTAGTTGAAATGTATGGATGAAATTAATTCCAAAATAGTTATGCTGGATGGAAACCAAATGAATATGGATGAAATTTACAAAATGAAATAAATATTTGGGTGAAAGTTGAACATCAATGAATTGTATGGATGATTAATGGAAATAGACGAATTATTTGGATGAAAATTCCAACTAGTTGAAATGTATGGATGAAACTAATTCCAAAATAGTTATGGCAAATGGAAATTATTGGATTCAAATAATTTTCATGTCAAACTTCAATTGTGAAAAAGGGTGTCAAAAGTGAAACTCTAAGAAATTATTTTACAATGTAAGAAGGTGAAACAATAACTTGTGTAAATTAAGTTAAGTCACATAACAAGTCAAGGGTAGGAAGTCCACATAATGATGGAATGGGAAAATGCTTGAAAAAACAATGAATAATGCATTACACACATCATGTTGAAGAATATATTTATTTTTATAGCAAAATGCATTTAAAAACAATGAATAGTGCATGACACACATCATGTTGAAGAATATATTTATTTTTATAGCAAAATGCATTTAAAAACAATGAATAGTGCATGACACACATCATGTTGAAGAATATATTTATTTTTATAGCAAAATGCATTTTAAAACAATGAATAGTGCATTACACACATCATGTTGAAGAATATATTTATTTTTATAGCAAAATGCATTTTAAAACAATGAATAGTGCATTACACACATCATGTTGAAGAATATATATATTTTTATAGCAAAATGCTTTTAAAAACAATAGAACCCATAATAGTCTTATTTAACAATTGTCTAATGACATTACAACCTAATTCAACTCCAAGATTTTGGCATGATCTAATAATCTATGAACTTCATTCCAACTCCAAGATGGATAATGGATGAGTGGTTTCTAATCCCTAAATACATGGCATGATATTGTAAAATGTAATACAAGTGCTTACATTACACGCATGGCCCTTGCTTGTCAAAGGATGTAGACATAATGGAAGAAAAACCCACGCAACTACAAGCGGGGTAATTAATAATCATTACCTCATATTACTTATGATTTTTTAACAATCTTAAGAGGAGGAAATAAATCAGTCCATATCTTGGAAAATGAATGGTTAAGGGAGTTAATAGTGTGGTTTCAAAAGCTCATCCCACCTCCCACTTGTTTTCTTGCAAAATGGATAGTTTGAATGTGTCGGGATGATAATTCCTTTATTTGGGCTAAACATCTGGATATGATGGTTTATAGACATGGGTAGAAGTACCATTGTTAAAGAGATTATGAGGGGCACATGCCAAATGTTGGTTTATGGGTGCAAATTGGTCATCCCCAATTTGATTGACAAAGGGACATCTTGATTTCTTTAAGAACAAGAAACCAACCTCCTCCAATGCCACCATTTCAATATGAATGAGATCTAACCTTGCTTGCATAGGCCATAATGAAAACAAGTTTGGCCTATTAATTGCATATTTTCTACATGTCCTACATGAAGGTCATCATGACAAAACCAAAACTTATTTAGTTCAATTGATGCACCTTTGGTTGTAGACCAATAACCAACATAACATGAAACAAAAATACCATGATCTGTTTATTTTTAAATGATTTTGGTTTTATAGTAGTGTTTAATGTTTTTTTGCAATGTTGAGAAACGAGTTTTAGACTTTGGAGGGTAGCATTCAATTCACCAAATGCCATCACCACAAACACACTTAAAGACTTCCACACCATTATGGGTGACAACATGCATAAGGCTATTGGACTCTCCCACATCCATAACTGACAATTAATTAATTGGAGCTATTGCATTAGCCATTTTTGGATGAGTAAAGTTCACATGATCATGCTGATGTGAGTCTACTTTTGACCTAGGTGGAGAGTCTACCTTGCATTTGGATGATCTAAACACTTCCTCACCTTCCAAGTGTGATATTCTAGTGGAAATACTAAAACTTGAAGTGTACTTCGCAATTGTAGCTTAGAAACTTGAATTGGGAACCCATATTGATTGGCCTTATGCAATTACAATTCATTTTTGTCAGGACCAATCCCAAATGCACCACCTTATAAGAAAACATAATACAATGATGACTGCCTAAATTTGCACATAATCGTTGGATGTTGCAGCAAAGAGACAAATACCCTTCTTGCCAGATTGTTGGAGCCAAATGTTATGGATAGTTTCGGATAAATTACAATCGGCATGTCGGCTTCCTCCTCCAAAGAAAATTTCTATAGACACATAAAAGGAATGAAGTTAGAATTGAGGGAGGATAGATGGAAAATAAAAATTGAACATAGTATTTTGCAAGAACTTACATCCAACATGAAACCTCCCCATTGTCACACATGAAAGTGCCAAAAGCTGAGCCAATTGTTGAACTTGTGAATGGTGCCCTCATTCGCAATTCTGACAAGTACCACCAAGATTGAATGGTAGCATATCGAAGGTCAACTTCTTCCAAGGACATGGCTTTTTTGTATTTGTAATAAAGGGCTTTGTGTTGATCATGGACCTTTGGTGCAATCAACTCACTAATATGTTTGTTGAAAAACTGAGTCTAATAAAAAACACGTTTATTCTTTGTCAACCATCTTGTTCGTAGGATCTCTAATCCCATAAACAATTTGAACAACATTCCAATTTGTTTACACACTATCCGCCATGAACCCCTTGAACATGGGCGTACCCATCCCTTTTTTTTCAACAACTGCATTCAGCTACCTCCATAGCATGCATTGAGCTTCCATGTCCTCAAATTACATGTCACAGATTGCAATCATCATGACTTTACAATAGACTCAATCATAAATATGATAAGCCATGGTCATCCATCCTTGAACATGCTTTATGTGATCGAACATCATCCATGCATTTTGCAATTCATAACCCGGTTGCATTCGTTGGACCAAATCAAATCTAAAGGTAATTCTATTGAAGGAAATCTTGAACAAATAAACCTTTTGCCCAACCTATTGACCAAGAAAACAACTATCCTAAATATAGTCATAATTAAATAATGCCTTCAATTTTAGGATACAATCAGTGGAGCCTAAGTTACTAGGATGATGCTTCAATGAAATAATCGATTTGCATATGTTAGGGGAGCACAAAGGAGTGAACTTTAATAACGTTTGATTTAATTTTCCATGTTTGAAAAGCTCCATGGACCTTCCCCATCCTCGTTGAACAAATGATGAGAAAGAAATGTTTTATTCGTAGACAAAACAATAGCCAAAATCATAGTAGTTGACATGCAACAAACCTCGTCTACAACCATGTTTTTCATCTCTTGGAAAGATTATCTACACTTTCCATTTGCAACTAGATGGGCATGGGTGCCCAAGTGGATTGTGACTCTTAAAAGATTTGGAAACTTGTGGACAACATAATACACTCGATAATTGCAAGCTTATACACATGTGAGCGAAGAATTGTAGAATTTATAGCTAATGGTATAGATAAAGGTTTTCACAAAACATTGCCCAAATATTGAAAGTTGCAAAAATAATCACCACTCCAAACTTCATTACATGTAAAAGAACATTGAGACAGAGGACAAGAATCATTTTGACAACACAAATGTCGAAGGCACTTCGTTGTTCTAAAGCCCAATCTAAATGGATTTTTGATGTTACTAGTTTACAACTTACACCCAACATGACCATCATACTTTCTATCCATAATTTGCAATTGTCCAGAATATCCGAATGGACGACAAACAAGACATAGCTCAAAACATATGGCACCATTGAATTTTGTGAGAAAAAAATTCACAAATTCAATTGTGATGGCCCCATAGTCAAGGGACTTCATTTCAAAACAAGCATGTGGGGTCAGAGACATGGCCTTAACAATTCAACAATGTTGGAAAAAGAAGTTGCTTGTGGCACATCCATTTGCAAAGGCTACTTTTCTTTAGCTTGCTAATTCATGAAAATAGGGACAACATCAAGAAGGGAAAGGCCATCTTTGTCAAAGGAATCACAAAGGTCAATCAATGATGAATTCGTGATTGGATCAAAAAATTTTGAATTGTGAGATATTGCATTGGGTTCTTCTTTCAAAATGATGCGTTGCATAGCAACTTGGCCATTGATGTAGCTATGTTTGGTGTTAGAACAATATCTTGAAAACTATTGAGCACATTCTTACCCACGATCCGATATCTTCCATTAGTGATAGTCCAAAACATCCCTACAAGATTAACGTCTAAAACCTAATAAATAGGACTTGAAACAATGACGTCTTCCATGTAAGCAAAATCCTTAAAAGTATGCATAGATCCTTTCCAAAATGGAAACATTGCACATAGGACATTTTTAATCACTTTTACAACTATAGAATCACCAACCAATATGGTAAAAATAAGTTTTCTTACAACATGGAAAGTAGCCATCGGCAATACATTACAAGCCAATCAAGAAGATATATCTCACAACAATTTCACAAGTAGACTATAACACACTCTATTGCAATAGGAATTAAATTTGAAGGAAAAAAGAACAATTGCAACACGAGAATTCAATGCAAGAAAAACAAATATGGAAACATAGTATAGCAAAAATGCAAGGAAGAATAAGCATAGGTGCGAAATTCTATCTCTAATCATAGATAACAAGGTGTCAATATTGTATACAACCAAGTGGGCCAAACGAATAGAATCATTTTCATGTCGCATAAATTCCAAGCACTTACTTGGGAATGGATCAACAAGAATAGTACAAGCGCCAAAAAGAGAAATGAAAATGACCATAATAGAACAATAAATGAGAATGACAACAATCCTAACATTGCAATAAGGCGGCAATTGAGAAGGAAAATATATGTGGAAGGAAAACATTGAACCCAACGACATAAATGAAATTAGAGTATTAGGGATGTTGTTGATTAAAGTGAGGGCCTATTTCTAGGAATGCAAATTGGATATGTCATTGAATGGCTATAGTAAGGCAAAAAATATATATACTATATATCATAAACAATCAAAATTGGGTTTTCTTAGGATCTTTCAATAGAATATAATTGATATTAAAGACTTAGAATGTGATCCCATTCAACAAAGCATATGCAAACCCTAATCTGAAATTAAACCAAAACATCGATTAGAAAAATGTTGAAGCCTTTTTTTTTAAATGGCCAATTAGGGGGAGTTATTTGTAGAACACAAGAGAATAAGAAATCCCTACCGTTAAATTTTAAAAAAAACCTTTTGGTCATTTTTGGAATTTCAAATGTTTTTAGAATTGGACAAATATGGCATGCCTTATGTATGGCAAAAAGTTTATGGTAAATAGAAAGCAATGTGAAGGATGTGGAAAAAAACTATGCGAAACAAAGGTGAGGAGAAGAAGAAATAGAGAGTGAATGTTTGGGCAAGAAAAATTGGCATGACTCAAGAAATACAAATGGATCCTCACTTGTGTCAAAAGATGAAATGACATGTCCCCTAAAACATAGGGGTGGCTATTCAGAACCTCATATATTGTAAATTAGACCTCAAGAATGCCCATGAATTGAGGTTCCTTGGAAATGGGCATAGATGACATCCACGGCGCCCTCAAGACTATTGCATCTAGAAACACCATCAAGTAGGCCCACTTTACTTTAGGAGCCAGGGTCAATGTTCAACACAAATCCAACATTTTTATTGGGGCAATTTTTCAATTCATCCCCAAGGGTTTTACACTAGGAGTCGAGACTTAAAAAGAAAAGAGTTTTTATGTGTAACCAAAAAGCTAATAATTGTCAAAAGTTATGGCTTTGTATTGGCTCCAAGGTTGGAAAAAGATAACATAAAATTTGGGCAACCAATATGTAACCCTTGAAGCAAATGTCCTAGCATTTATTAATTTGCATACGTCAATGTTCTAGCATTCATTAGTAAGTTAGGGCCAATTAAAAGCCCAAAAATCCTAAAAGATGGCCCCGAGGTTTTTTGCCCTTGAATTCAAGTGTGAAGCAAGTTGTAGACCATAGGATATAAATAGAATAAGTTATTTCATTCACATGTGACATCTAAACAATTATTTGAACTAAGGAGGAAAAAATGTTAGTAATGTTTATAAGATAGTAATATTTCCTAAAATTTAGAGTTTTGCCATCATGTTGTATGATTACAAAAATAGCTGCAAGGTTGATAATGCAATGCATTCGAGAGTGAATGGCGGAAGGAAAAGAAACGAAGAGAAAGAAATGTGAAAGTAATTGGACTAGCCACAAGCAAAGATGCATATCAATGGTAATTGTGAAGGTGTAAGAAACAAGCTATCACATAATGAGAAGGACATGGAAGAAACCAAAGCGATTAAGGAGGAGCAGGAGGTCAGGACCTCAGACCTTTAAGAAAGCTAGATTGTTGTAGGAGGTTCCCAATCTTGTTACACAGAAGATTAAAATGACCACTAGTAGAAATCATCAAATATATGACTAAGTTTATGACTAGTAATCCAATCATAAAGGACAAAAATGACTAATAGCCTTAAAACCATTATGGATGAGTTGTTTAAGACAATAGTCATTTAGGACATGTGAAATCATTAATGATAGTTTAGTCATTATTTAATTATTTATTACTATTACAAATTAAACCCAAAAACTTGGGAACATTATTTTTTTCATTCATAATATTTATTATATATAATATAAACAATAGGATGTAATTTTATTTCAATTATTTTTAATTTCATTATTTTTCATCCTATCAATTGTTGACACATGTCACCATGTAAATTAGGTTAAAAACCTATTTTAAGTGGGTAAGTAGATCACCTAATCTACCTCCTTAAGTTCGCCTAAGTACCACCTAATTTAAGCAATCTAGGTAGGTATGGAATATTTGGTCAATATTCCAATGTTGACCACAACACATGTCATTGTGAAGTTTGTTCCTTGGACTGTAAGGATGGAGTCCAACTCCTTTATCACCAAGCCACCCTACTTGTTATATAAATAATATAATGTTATATTTAGACCAAACTTCATTTAAACACTACACAAAACTTCAAATATAATAAGTTGTATCTTATTGATAATTTGTCCAAGTGAAAAATTGAAAACTTATTCATAAATTTCCTTCAATAATGTATACAACTATATAATTTGTTTTTAAATGTAAATTTAGTTCAAAGGAAAATTATTTGAATGACCGTACTTTGGAAAAATTAAATTCAAACACATGATTTGTAAATGAAAAAACCTTTATAGCTAACACATGAATAAATAAAATAAAAATTTCATATTTTAAACCTTCATTTGGTTTAACAATTTACATTACAATTTTGCTTATAATATATCATATTTTTACTAATAACTTTTACTTTACATGTATGAATCCATATAATTTATCCACATAAATATTTATTAATGGATCATAAATCAATTATATATATGTATATATATTAGTCATATTAAATATGAGGTATAATTCAATTTAAATAATTTAATTTAATGTTATAAATTAATATTAAAATATTAACCAATTCTATGAAATTAAATTTTATTCAGTTTTACAAATGTCAAATAAATTTATTTATTTTTATAGATATATTACATAAATTTTCATTTAAGTTTATGATAAAAGTTTAATGTATAAATAAATTATATATTTCCCACATCTTACACTTCTATTTCATTTTTAAATTGATATAAAAATATTTACAATATATCATACTTTTACCATTAAAATATCTCAATGTATAAATTTTAATTTAGTCACATTGAATATTTAAAATGGATTATATATCAAATATATTTAAGAAAAATGTAATGAAGGTTTATATATATCACTTATATGTATAATATTAATCAAAATAAGTTCCTTACATGTTGTAGTTTATTATGTCCATTTGTACTCATATTAATTACTAATATTCATTTTTGAATCATTGTAAAATAATTATATGACAACCTAAGGTACCACATCATCTAAGGTTAATGATTATATAGTTATACAAGGTGTTATGTTGTCCATGTATCAATAGTTACTTAGTCATATATAAGTCATTTTATAAATCTCCAAAGTTTAGAACATAAGTGGGACCCATTTTCCAATGACGCAATATATTATTTAATTAATTAATTATAAAAATGCCACGACATCATGATAATATTTTCATGTCATTTGAAGTAGTTGAAATTTAGTCATAAACTAGAAATATATATTTCGTTACTTGAAAAAATGACATCTACGCAATTCACATTGATGCTTTATTTTCTAACACACATTCGAAAACCATAACGAGCGAAATATGGTTGATGGAAAATGGATGAAGTATGTATATTTTGTAAGTTTTCATCCATCCATCATATAAATGATTAATCTATTATTCATATTTATTCCACGTAGATAATGAAGTTATAATATATGACTCTGGTCATTGATAGAATCATTTATGATAACTAGTCATTTTGTCCTTGGTTACAAATGACAAAATTTCTACTAGTGGACATAGAGGGAGACGACAAGTTCAACAATGAGGAGATGGAGACTATTATGAAGAATGAGGTATTGTATTGATTGAAATAATATTTTTCTTTTCTAGAACAAATTTCCTTGAGGTAGATAGTAGAGTTTAGTTGAAACATGAGTATAGAAATTGACACAAAGTTGATGTGAGAGGTTGACAGAGACACATCATGGATTTCATAGCCTTCAATATTTTCGTTGTCATTGAACAAGGAGATAACAATGAGCATATGGAAGATGTTAGTGGCTTTAGCAACTAGCAAAAGAAAGTAGGAAAGGTATGTATGCGTAAACACAAAACATGTTCATTTCATTTCTTGTAGTGTTTCACCATGTTTGTTGGAGGAAGGTTTGGTGAGATGTTGAAGATCTATGCTTGCCTATAATGTCCATTCGAAGATCTTGACCCGTCCTGATGGTCATCAAAATGTTGAAGATCTATGCTCATCTTAATGATCATCAAACTCCTTTCTTGTCAATTGTAGACATATGGTAAAAGAGAAAAGTTTGACGAATGTGTACCAACTTCAATCATTAATGAAAAGGTGAGTCAATTTTTTTTTGTGATTTTTCAAGTAAGATTTAGTTTTGAAAATAATTATGGTTTGTGCTGACCTCTTCTTTGTAGAATGTTCTTTTTTTTAGAACATGGTTTCAATGTATTAAAAGGATCTGTGGGATGCTCTACAACTGTGGTTTGAACTTTGAAGAAATTATGATATGAGTTATGGTCAACAATGATCGTAACTCTAATTTCAAAAATTAATTTCAACACTCATCAATTTTATGAAGATAATTAGAGTTCTTTACAATGGCTCTTATAGAACATTTTGTAGGATCGATTTAAATTAGGGTCAATAATGACCATTTGTGATGGAGATTTTAGCTCTTGTATGGTTGGGGCTAACGATACTTCGGACGAGAACAATTTCTTTGATTTCTTTTTAAGAGCGATATATCAGATTGATATGGGCTATAGTCGATAATGATTATAGTTTTGATTTATACACTCGGGATTTTAAATCAAGCTTTTGGATTGATGTTACCAAGCACAATTTGTATTGTCACTAATGGTTGGGTCCAATCTTAGGTTCGATCTATGAAAAAATATCTTTGGCAATGTCCAATTTCAACAATAGTTGGCATTAACCGTTGGTATTTTATTATGAAAAATTTAGCAAATTGCTATGGGTTTTTCATTGCACTTTTTGATGGATGTGATAGATTTCTCTTTACAAGGATTTCTACCTTTGTTATGGTCAAGGCTGACCATAGCCAGATTGTTGCGGATGTAGATTGTGAACGATTATCATCAAACTTGTTTGAAATGTCTATGTGGCTATGGTCATTGCTAACCAAACCAATTTCTATGAACTCTTATTTTCATGGTTCCTTAAAGGTTCCTTTGGCTATGGTTGGCACCATCCATAGCCAAATTCTTGTGAAAGTAGTTTGTGAACGTCTATATACACAATTTCCTGAACGTTTTCTTTAGCTATGGTTGGCGTTGACCATAGCAATTGAATATGTTTTTATAATTTTTCAGATGTTTTATTGATGCATTATTTATGGTCGGTAACGACTATAAAAATATGGTATTGGATCATAGTGGATTTTTTATCTTTGGTCGATTGGCAATGGTTTGCATTAGATTTTGAGAATGAAAAATCAATCTATTGGATTTCCATGTATCTTTCTTCCAATTCTCTTCAAATCCTTTGAAACTTCTCTTTTAATGCATTTTTTGTGAAAAATCAAGTTGATTATAATGGATTGTAAAGAACTTGAGAGCTTGTTGGGAAGAGAAATAAGTTCAATACCATGGAGGTGCTAGACAAATTCAAAATCCATTTGAAGAGCGAGGCCATGACTAATATCCCACTTTGTTGGATGGTTACAATGCCCATCGTTCACCTAGCTTTCAAGATTGATGTGATGAAGATGGAACAAGCTTTCCAAATGGGTTACAAGGAAGGTGAAAGGGTTTTTTATATCACCACAAACAAGGAGAGACTAAGTTTATGGCCGAAGTTTCAAAGTCCTAAAGTCCACCTTGGAAGCAAAATAATGAAGATTTTGAGGAATTCTTGAAGGTGGATGCAAACCTGTCATCTTTGTGTCAAAAGATATTCCATGTCTGGGACGACAACCATAGGTTTCAAACATGGTTTCCATACATAAACTCAGTTCACTTGAATGATATGGAATGGCATTTTCTATGGATACTTATGTGTTCAACACAACTTGTATGTCTAATTCCTATGTCAATAGAGATATTCATTTCCTTTCCACTCTTACGCACAACTTGAAGGCAAGGTCATCCACCTTTATGATATAACAATCTAAGACTTGATGTGGCATTAAACTTAATTGAAGTACAATCGCTTGCCAAATACATTAAACATTAGCGATTGGAGGTATGGGAGATGGCATTTTTCCATGAGATTAAACACAAAGACATGATCACAAAGAACAAGCCATTTGAATAGCAATATGAAGAAGAGGAGGCTATAAAATAGGTGGTTTATAGGTATGAATAAGTAGAATGAAGCTTAGGATTTCCCTTCCCTTGTGTACATTACAAAATGCATTTAATCTTGTGCTATAAATTGTAGATATTTTTACCACATTATTTTTCCAACGAATACAATTTTGGAGATCCCACGACTTTTGCAGATTTGGAGTGTTCCCAAGTTAAATGGATCTATGCAAAAAGAAGGTGGTTGTTGCATTTGGAAACAATGCCCATCAAACCTAGGAGATGGATGTTGATATTATTCCAGTTCATTTGAATTGTTAGATTTGACTTTACAAGACAAGTCCCCTAGACCTAAAAAATAGAGGCTTGTGCATAAGAAGGTCAAGTAGATGATTGTTACTCATGTGCAACCTCCACTTCTAGTAATTATCCCCCTATGCATAGCAACATCATCCCACCCCATCATGGGATTCAATGTTTCATGGTTTGCTATTGTGAAGACCAAGCTTGCTAACAGCTCTTGGCCTAATTCTTTTGATGAAATCCATGACTTATTTTCTAAGGTTATTCTCAAGTCCCATTCAAATTTCTTTTATGCATTACTTGTTCATTTTGGATTTATTAAAAATTGGATTTTTTGTGGTTTTTTGGATTCATTAGTGGAGAAGGCTTCTTTGGTATTTGGGGACATACTGTCCAACCTCCTTGTACCCCACATACCCAGCCCCCTAGAAATGGTTCCTCGTTGGAACAAGTTTGATGATGATTTTATGCTTTCAATGTTTGGTTTTGTGAGCAATTACTTGGAATGAAATGGTTACATGGTTCTGTTTCACGAAGATTCCCCTCGAATTACCAAGAACATCAAGTCATTTTTAAAGAACAACAACTTCAAAATTTTGTGGTGTTGGACAATTGCCAATAGCTTGCAATGTTCAAACACAAAATTTATTGGCAGGAAGGTGATTTACTCAACTAACCTCAATACCTTGGTGCTTGCTCTTCACCATTCTTTATTAATAGTTTCCCTTTTCTTTATATACTGTGTTCAATTGGGCGACTTTGCTTGTTTGCGACAATGGGGACTTCTCATTCCAACTTTAAGTTGATGTTGAAAAGGTATTGTAACTTGGCAAGGATGACCTTTTCTATAGTGTGTTGACTCTGGAAATAGTTGACATGTCAAATTTAGGTGTCCCTTTCAAAGTTACACACAAAATTCATCTCTTCATATTGCAACATTTCATCCAAGGATGCTTGTGGCATGGGAGTCTCGTTGTGACCATTCAAGCCTCCACATATGTATGTTTGGGTTTTATTCCTTGATCTCAAGTTTGTGTGTTGAGTTTATGTTTCTAGTTATTGAATTGTGTGTTTTTTGTTTTAGGGAACTTCATTTGAGCATGAAGTGCACTTGGTTGATATGGCCTTGTTCTAGAATCTAACAAATAGATTTACCAAGAGCTTCTTGAACCTCTATTCAAGGAGTTGAAGGTTGGGGATGATTCTTTTCATAAGCTATAGGACGCAAACTCCAACTTAGTTAGTTTAAAGAGAGTGAACTTGATTATGAATAAGTTTGTCTTTTTTAACTCGTTTTATAGTTTTTTGAACATCTTGCATCAATAATAGACTAACAATCTTGTTCCATCATTGCAGATTTTCTACTCACATGATGAGCTATGGGACTTTGCCTTTCTTTGCTTGCAAGGAGTTCTTTCCAAGCCTTCCCAACAGCCTCATTTTGCCTCTTTATGTTGAAAACATCACTCCCA
>Ga0209611_10003724_pt1 | contig 26334 bp, 21 predicted proteins | sample S1TSphgellanicum_3_FD_187693 | JGI IMG/M metagenome (GOLD analysis project Ga0209611, IMG submission 187693) | Host-associated microbial communities from peat moss isolated from Minnesota, USA - S1T2_Fc - Sphagnum magellanicum MG (SPAdes) (version 2) | ecosystem: Host-associated > Plants > Peat...
AAAAAAAAAAAAAAAAAACCCCCCCCCCCCCCCACACACACATTCACTAAATGGATAGGGATGGATGTTGTATGTGTACGAATGATTTTTTAATTTTTGGTGAGAATTTTTTTTCATCTTGATGGATTTTTTTTTCAAAGGACAAAAAAAACATGAAAAAGAATGATGTTTAAATAATAATAATAAAGATTGTTCGCCATTTTTCGAATAATTCATTTTTCTAAAAATAGCCAGATTTTGACCTAGGTACTCCTACGACCTAGGTAGCTAATCAGATATATATATAGCCCGAATTTTGGCAAAAAGTCTACAGTCCATCAATACTTGTGTCTCCAATTTTCCCTTAGAATTTTTCAAGTCCATCCAAACTTGTTTCCATTTATGGCTACAATTTTCTTTTGGGGGATTGGGGGTGTGGTGGGGAGGTTAGGTATGTCTGTACTTTTTTTTAAGAAAAAAAATTGAAGGAAAAACAAACTGATGTGTAGGTGTGTGTGTGTGTTTCAAAGGAAGATGTCAAATAATTCCCTTGTCTAAGAAACAAACAACAACAAAATAAAATCTCTTTGGATGGTCCCTTAGAGCCTTCCACAACCGTTACTTAGTTTCCCCAAAAGAATTTTCAAGTGGGGCCAATTTAAGCACAAATTAGATCCACACCACTCTCTATATGTTAAGGAAGGTAGTTTGTTTGTTTGTCATGTTTGACATCTCCCAAACCATTACAGCCATAGCTTTGCACTCAGAAAGCTCTAAAGCAATAAGGGTGCAATTGAGGTGATTTCGTAATGTTTAGACCTATGGTGCAAAAGTTATTGAATATTGAATAATAAATATTGCTGTTGTAAATTCAAAGAAGATAAAAAATAATTTTTGCTAGTGAAAGTGAAGCACATTCTTGGTTTTTGTTGGAAAGCCCTCAAAGAGTTGGGGTTTAAAGGAGGGGAATTTAAAATTAAAAAAAAAACTTAATAAGGTGTGTGAGAAATATTGAATTTTGAGTTTTTTTTTTTTGTTATTGAAATTTGAATAAAATTACACAATTCAAATTTTTGGGGTGAAAATTGGATTCCAAACTTAGGTTGAATAAAGGTGTACCTCATTTTCCCATTTTCAAATTTCGTCAATTGCGTCTACAACACAAGCCAAAACTAGTTGCAATTCTGAAGTGAATGCACCAAATGGTGCTTGTGACGTCCATGTTGTAACGAAGGGGGCTCTCTCACTATCATCACACACAAGCAATGTGGTACCAATGCACACCAGCCACAAGTGATCGATCGAGCACGTGAATATGTCTTTGCCAAGTTATTCACTCAAAGAGAAATAGATTTTATTGGCTTTGCCAAAAGGGTGGAGACTTCACATTGGTGTAGGAATTCACAAGCCATGTGGTACCAATGCACACCAGCCACAAGTGATCGATTGAGCAAGTGAATATGTCTTTGCCAAGTTATTCACAGGAAAAAAGTCAATATTTATTTAAATTTATGAATATATTAAATTTAGACAATTGTCAAAAAAGTATTGCGTAGGTTGTTCAACAAGTTGTGTTATACACAATGGCCTTGCCATTAATTTAATATCAACAATTGATGTTGTATGATAAATTGGTCATAGCTAGCGAAAATAATAATAATAATAATAATAATTAATTAATTAATTATATATTATCATGTTGTTGTAATAGAAAAATTGTCATGATTTAAATGATGGCATGTTTTAGGAACTTATTTAAACATTTGAAAAATTGTTACTGAACCAAAACCAATGGAGGGAAATATTCCAACACTATTTTCAATTTTTTGTACATCTAATGATTTTTTTCTCCAAAAAAAAAAAGTGATAAAATATTCCCTTTTCATATTTTATTTTTCACATTTGTGAAAATTTTCAAACCAAAAAGAAAAAGAAAAAAACTAGTCATGACATGTGTATTTGAATGTTTTCAATCACATAGTCACATTTTGAAAGAATTACATGAATTTTTTACATATGATGGGTGCCATAACTATTTTTTGAAAAAAAAATATTTATTTAATATTGTGGATTATGGATTGGTTACAAGAGTCACTTGGGACTTGGTGCACATTTGAGGAGGCGGCAGAGAAAACAAATTGTCAAAAGATGAATGTGAATTTTTTAGAACCAAATTATTTGGATGAATCATCTAACCTAGTTTCTAGGGGGCAAAATCCGTTGAAGCTACTATACTCTATAATGATTCTCAACACAATATCTTTGGCTTGTAAGGCAGGGCCAATAAACAGCTCAAGCTTACGTGCCTTAAGCTTGTGGAGAAAAGCCGAATTTTTCTTTCACAAAAAGGAGGGATGAGTGTTTCATTTTTCAAAACATCCCTTATTTTTATTTTATTATTTCCCCATGATACCTGCCAAGTATCACGGGAAAAAATGAAAAATAAAACTATTTTTTTTTTGTCCACATAAAGCATTTGTAGAAAATTTGTAGTGTATGTGGAGGGCACCTTATATACATGGATTTCCCCCTCTTAGAAATTGGGAGGGATATTATGTCTACCCCTAAAGGCTGGGAAGAAAATTATACCTACTTATAGGTGTAAGAATCCTCCCACTATTGAAAAGTAGGCATAAGAACCCTCCTACTCATAGGCCTCATGATCTACATAGGTTTGGTTCATAATAAATTTTACCTTGTGCTTTGAGATAGGTAAAGCCCATGGGTGGGGGACATTCCCGAAATGTGGGGCTGGAGGGCTATCGCCTCATTCTAGGCCCCTTACGCTGAGAATACCCCCGCCCACCCTAGGGCTTTACCCTACACATAAAAGGGCAGAGCCACGAGCTGCTTGTCTGGTCCACACAACTATTGATTCCACTTGATCTTGCCCCGACCAATACGCAAAGCACGGGCCATCCACATGGCACAAATTCATTGCTTCTGTAGATACACGTGGCTGGATTACGACAAAAGTGGATTAGGACAAAAAAAATCAGAATTCATTGTGAACACAGAAAAACCTTGGTCCAAAATAAAATGACCTAACCTTCTACTTTTTCCTCACCCTTTTTTTATGAACAAAAAACAAGCTTCTTCACAAGCACACAATTGTTGCAAGGAGAGTCGTTAAAATTACATGCACATTATGGGTCTCTCACACTCACACTTTTGGAAGAAAGCTTGGGAATGGATAGACAAATCTAGACTCCCTAGTAGCCATAATAGCCTTTTTTTTATTAAATTCTTTTGGGACAATTTTGCCAAAAAGTGAAACTCGAAATTCAAAAATTCAGAAATCAAGTGAATAGAATTTAACCTCCGACTTTAAAAGAAAAATGTAAACTTGGACTTTGTAAGAACCTCTTTGAGGTGGAGGACGTGACAAGCTTAGCAATATTTGACTTTCCTATAAGAACATCTTCGATCGTCGATGAGGAGGACAATTCCACTAGATGTAACCTCAGACTTTCTAAATAAAGAACGTTTGTGATCATGGATGAAGAGGAGAATTCCATTAGATGTAATCATGGACTTTCTAAGAATGTCTTTGATCATGGATGAAGAGAAGAATTCCATTAGATGTAATGGTGAACTTTGTAAGAATGTCTTTGATCATGGATGAAGAGGAGAATTCCATTAGATGTAATTGCGGACTTTGTAAGAACATCTTTGAGGTGAAGATGTGAGGACTTTAACAATACTTGACTTTCTAAGAACATCTTTTGGTGAGGACTTGAAACTCAGGATGAGAATTCCATTAGATGTAATCTTGGGTTGTGTTCCGTGCTTGTGTTTTTTTGACCTAAATGAGTCAAGGGGATTGGATGTATGTATATATATATATATACACACGTACATGCATAAAGTTTACTAGATTCCAGTTTACCGATGCCCTAGAGGATGAGAAATCTGGGTCCCATTTGAGTTATCTGAAAAGTACACCAAACATGGGGTACTGGGCCCTCAAACTATTCCTATTGGTACCCCCAATGGCTTTACCTTAGAAATCAAGGCTTGAAAAAGAAAACAATTTTTTTAATGTATCACTTTATGGCCCTGACTTGGGCTCAAGGAAAAAGAAAAAAGAAAGAAAAAAAAAGGGATACTTATCAGTTGAGAGACGAATTTGCAACCCTTGGGCCCAATGTTTTATAATAAAATATTGTTGTTTTAATGAAATTCACGCCATGGGATCAAAGTAAACCCTAAATCAAATTTTCTATCAATTTTTTTTTCATCTCTCTTCATTTTCCTCTCCTATTGTTCAACTTTTGTGTGCTTGTTTGTGAATGATGAAAGAAGTTTTTATTTTTTTCTACTTGAGATATGGCCATGGAAAACATAACAAATACAATTGTTGATGCTCATCCATGATAGTCTGATTGTTAGAGTTTAGTTTGAGAAAGGAAGCAAAGATGAGAAAAAAGATTGGTGTCAATAGAAAACGAATGAAAGAATCATACATATTACTTCTCTTGTCTGTCTGTGACAGGCCATTTTGACCTGTTAATTTGTGAAGTCGATTCTATAACCCCCTAGTTGACAAAAACGAGGTCTCGAAAATCAAGTGCGGGTCATGGTGGCGGAGAGAAACTGAAAACGAGGTCCCATTGTTTATTTTCAGATAGTTGAGATAGGAACCAAGCAAATTGTCGTGTTGTTCGAGAATGTGTTTACTACGTCTGTTTGTTTGTCAGTCTGTGACGAGGTTTTGAGGGGTGGGGGAAGGAGAGGCCGATGAAGCAGCGGGCGACCGGTGTTAGTCTGTGACGAGGGTTGGACCACCACGGTTTCCGTGTACAAACCGTCTCCACAAAACATTGCAGCCGTCCGAAGGGTAGGAATGATGGTCGGATCGCATCCCTCTCCCACCGCACCAGAGGCGGATATAAAAACCTCCCCCCCCCCCCCCCCCCCCACTACTGAAAGAACCAGCGGTAATATAGAGGAGCATGTTTTCGGAAATTTCCAAAACTTCCGGGAACCAAGGTTCAAAATGTCAGAACCGGGGTTTTGGGTTTTCTCACGTTGGGTAAGGGAGTAAATACCCGGACTGATAACTTGAAGGTACACACGCCTGGTTTTGATACCCGCACAATGTCGGTCAAGACCATTATGCGTTCGAAGTGGCTGGAGTGGCATAGCCACGGGTGTCCGAAGGTCACGGGTACCACTAGTATATATGAGGAGTTGAAGCCTTGGTCCTTACTTTCTAGTCTTCACGACTTTACACATGAACTCATTGACCACCATACAAATAATGTTTTTGTTAATAACTTGGGTGCCAAACAATAACCAAGAAATGCTTAAATTTTCCATTAATGGCCTCAAGATTTTTTTGTCGCAACTCTTAGTCTAAAGTGGGCGTAAATCGAAGGGTGATGGCTCACACATCCAAACACATAGGTAGATATGTTTATTAATTAGTGTTGGGTGGGTACCTAGTTTGGAGGGTAACTACAAGAGTTTGGTTCTGGTTTCAGTCAATAATAAACATTGAATTAAAATTGGGTCTGATTTTTGGAACTGGGTTCTTGATTTTTTCAAAACAAAATTGAAATCAGGATTTTCGAAAAAAAAAAAAAAGGGCACCAAAACCGGGGGCCAACTAGAAGTTAACCATTGGTTTGGGTTTGGGTAATCTAAAACCAGATCAGAAATGGGTTTGATTTATTGTTGATTTGGTATAAAGGGTTTTGATGGTATGCATTGGCGTTATGCCTGTAAATGGTTTAGGATTTAAACTTCGTAATTTCATAATGAAATTTATTTACATTTTTTGTGAGTGTTTAATTTTCATTTATATTCATGTAAAAGAAAATGTAGAACACAAAACATGTAAAACAATGTAAGTGTAAAAAAATATATTTATATGATTTTACAAGGCCATGTAAACCAATGTAATGTAAAATGAAGACACATATATGGTTTTATATGGCTATGTAAAAAATGTTATTTCTACTTGTGGAGGTGGGTGGAAAATTCATGATTTTTTGGTGATAGTCCAACCAAATGGCCCATTGCAAAATAATAATAATCATCACAACATTTGTGCTTTGGGATGCACCATGATTAAGTAAATAAATTAATATGAACCAGAGTAAGTGCCAAAAATGATAATGAACAAAGTTAGAAATAAAAGTTCTATTCAAAGCAATGAGATGGGGCAAAATGTGCATTCAAGATATTTTTGGAATAGCACCACCATAATCCCATATTGGTAGAAAATACTAATGTTTGGGGGTATCAAAGCATTGTGATTTTTTGTGAAAGGCTAATCAAAATGGCCCATTCCAAAAAAATTAATTAAACTTTGAGATGCACTTGCAACTAATTAATATGGATTTGCAAGAAGGCATGGTCATTAAGGGTATATAATATATACACTTACACATCTCAAAACATTTACACAAGGCTATGTAAATGTATTTGACAAATGTTTATATTGGCCTCATGTAAATGTAAATGCAAAAAAAATTATACATAGCAACAATATGTGTGTAAATGTAAAAATTTTGAATGTGTAAGTGTAAATGATTTACACTCACACATGATTTACACACCATATACACAACACAAAATTCTATGCATCATGGTATGTAAAATTAAAACTGACTAATATCATTTTATGAAAAACCAAAAAGATACTAAGTTCATTGTTTGTTTGCACCAATGGTACCATTGCCCTTACCCATATATATCCAAAACTTTCCTATTTTGACATACTTTTATCCATATATCACATGTGAATTCTTTTTTGTGCTTCTAGGAATGTATATTTTAAGTTTGTAACTTGATTTTCAAAATTAAGGCTTTGTGTTCATAAATTAAATGATTAGTCCCTCCCTTTTTCTTTTTAACACTTTTTGTCTTGTGTTAAATGACTATTGTTTTAATGTTTTTATAAATGAGTTGTCGTTTAATATGAATTTTTTTATAAGATGTCCATCACTTGGCTCCATTATAAAATTGAAAAATAAATGATTTCCTTGGACCCATGTTGATAACCAACCATTTTTTTAATAACCAACCAACATTGTTTCAAGTGTTAATGAGAATGTTCAATATTTTAATGCAACCTCATACCAACTTGTTAATGGGTTAAAATCTCTAGACTAAATAGTTCCATAGACCTCTTAATGATTACTAATTACTAATTGTAAACTTATCGTCCATTACCCAAGGGGTGAAACTAGTGGGATTAGGTAACTCAGGTTAACGAATGGTTGAAGGTAATTCACCCAATCATCTAAAAGATTTATAAGAAAGGATTAGAATAAGGACCTTATTTTCTAAAGGTCAATGTGAGCTTTATGTGTGGTACGCAGAGAAGGGGGATAGAGGAAAAAGAAGGACATTCATTAGAAACTTTTGGGGATGGAGAAGACTTACTTGGAATGTGAAGGAGAGTAATGGAGAAAAAAAATGTACTTTGTGTGTGATTTTAATAAAAAATGGTTGAAGGATTCAAGTTTCATATATTGCTTTGATGTTTTATTAAGTGTGGAAGGTAGAGTTGTTTTAGTGATAAAAGTAGGATGTTTCCTTTAACTAATATTTCTACATTTCTTTTAGGATAGAAAATAAGAAGGTTGATTTCTAAGTAGTCCCTAGAGTCCTAAGTTACTAGCTGCCACAGGAAGGTAGCGTCCAATCTATGGTGGTGGAAATCAAAGGGTATGATAGTGGATTACAAATGAAAGGGCCATAAAGGAGGGATGTTGAAGGTTGTAGGTGGCAATCAGAACCATTAGAAAACTTGCACGCATGGAGAAAGGAGGGACAATAACGTTAGAAAGGTCTACAGACCCTTAGGTAATATCCAAGGGACATTGAAAGTATTATAGACCCCTTGAAAGCAATTACTCTCAAATTCTTCTTTTTCATCTTGCCCTTTTTCCATTTTACCCTCTATTCCCTAGATTAGAAAACTGATATAAAAGTAGGTTTAATTTTAAACAATAGACCCTTACCTTCCCCATTTCCATTTATATAACCTTTTACTTACTACTTGAATAGGCGTAATAAAATAAGAGAAGGAAGGTAGTTCTTTATGTGAAATAATAAGGTGTCAACCTTGTCCCTTGGTCCTACCCCTTGGAAGAGGGGTAATGATTGGAGGCTGCAATTTCACCCATTAACACAATTGATATGAAGTTATTGTTTATTCGCATTCATAGGGGGACCACCTCCCCCCCAACCCCCCCAAACATGTAGGTTTTTATATAAACCTACCTAATATGTCAATTTCAAGAAGAATACACATGTTCATACCCAGTATCTAAAACTTTAATGTTAATACCCAACTAGTATGTTGAAATGGACATATTTCACAACATTAATTTAATTCTTAAAAGTAGGATTAAAAACAAAACCAATTTTTTTAAAAACCAAACCTAAAACTAGATCTCAAATTCCATTTTTTTTTAGAAACCAATCTAATAAATTTTATAAAACTAGAATTTTAGTTCTTCATAAAAATCAAGAACCACCCTTCATTTGTATTAAACCCCAAACATTTCAAGTCAAATTTAATTTTATTAGAATTTTGAATCAATGTGTGTTTGATTGTTAACACATGGGACTAGGGAAGTACTTTTTGGGATGTGTTAAATTTTGAGAACACCAATATTTTGAAATTATTTTAAACATTCAATTTTTGGAATGCTTATTATCCTTGTTTGTTAGTTTAATGCCAAAATTCAATTAAGTGTAGGGTAACACTTGAAAAGTAGGGCATTCCCAAATTAATTTCCCATTTGAAGTGGATCCAAAGGATGTTTACTTTTGAAATGTCCCACTCCAAGGGTGTTTCCAAGTGTAAAAATGATTTCTTTTTAATGAAGATGAAAAGAAAAATGAAAGTCTTGCATTTCAAAAAACAAAACACCCATTTTTTGTTTAAATAAGATTATGTTTTATAATGCAACCTCCAAATACACAAAAAGTTGTTTAACAAGTTTTTATGCATTTGAAAGGTTGGATTTAATGTTAATTAGGTTTCATGTTTAAGGTTTGGTTGTTTTACCAATGTTTTTTTAAAGTTCAACAAATATTAATCAAGAATTAATAACTAAAAGAACATGACTTTTGTTACAAGAAAGAACTGTGCTATGCTTGAAAACTACCCTACTTGAACTTTGGTTAAGGTGAACTTTGACTTTCAATTCTTTCTTTTAAGGTAATTGCAAATTGATGTTAACGTCTTGTTCAAAAAAACAACAAACCCTTTGTTGATTCACACTGTTTTTTTGGCCTTGTTACCTTTCTTTGTTATCTTTTAAATTAATATTTGTTACGTTAATTAATTACATGTTAATTTAATTTTGCAAGTTTTTTGTTGCTTTGTATTTGCATTGTTAATTTACTGAAAGTCCTTGCACTTTGCTTGTGTTCACTATTGTTTTATCTCATTCATTCACATTTTGCTAATGATCAATACTATTTCCTCTTGTCCACTTGCATTTTGATAAGGTTCCTTCATCATTGTTTCTTCTCACCTTGTTTACACTTTACTAATAGTTGTTGTTGCTTCCTCTTGCCCACTTGTGCTTTGTTGGTGTTCACTTTTGTCTATGCTCGTCCACTTTGCTAATGAACACTATTGTCTCCTCTCACATATTGTTATCAGTATTTCCCACATCTTTTACTATGTAAAATTGTTGATGTTGTTGCATACATCATGTGAGTGGTGTGTTGTAATTCAACTTCATCCACTTTCCAATTTGGTAAATATAAAAAAAAATTACAACTCTTTTCATTTTGATTCCAATGCTTATTTCATGTTGAATGTTGAAAAACTTGATTTTGATATTGTTTGACTTAAATGAAGCCCAAAATTCAAGGTTTTCTAATTATGAATTTATGAAAATTTGTGCATTGTTTGTGTAAACTTCATTGTTCAAATATTGCATTCTTGAACCATTCTAATCTTGCATGCAAATCCTACATTTTTATTTTGCTCATGTCTATACTTTTGTTACTTACATTTGCATAATAATGAATTTTTCATTGACTTGTGTTAATGCATTGACATTATGAGATTTGAAGAAGAAAATGAAGTATATTTCCATTAATTATGCCAAAGTTAAAAGTTAACTTTGTTTGCATAAGTAGTTTGACTTCAGACAAGTTTGAAAATTGTGAAAAAATTCAAAAATATTGATATTTCCAAAGTTTTAACACTACCTTGCAACTTATGATATAATATGTAAAATGTATAAATTAAATGTAATCAAACATATAAAATTTCAAACAGTAACTTGTTCATGTGTGTTAAATCATATAAAACAAACTTACAACTATTTGGCCGGTGATCTAAAACACAATTAAAGGAACCACCTACAAGGGTGGACAATGATTAAAAATATATTCATATTGATTCAAAAAATCACAAGGGAATCACAATAATTTGAAGTTTCAATATTTTTTGGAAATAGAATCCATTACTTGCAAAGTTTTAATAGTCAAAATTTGACACAAATTAAGAGTCTTTTTGAACATTTAAAATATTCAACCTTTAAAATGAACATTTTTTTTTTTCAAATATCATTTTTCCTTATGAAATATGCACCATTTTTTTTTAAAAATGGAAAGGATTTTAACATTAATTATTGAAGGAAAAATAGGAATTAAAATTGATGTAATTCATTTTTACAACACATTTGAACACATTTGGTTCAAACTTACCTTTTGCCCTAAAAGATTATGAATTTTGACGATGTGGCTTTAACAAAAATTATTTGTTTTTATGCATAATAATGTGATATAATATATCAAAAAATATATTGAACACATAATGGTACATTAGGTATGAAAATTTGAAAAAATGAAGATTATAAACCAACATATGAATGCCAAATGTCACATGCATTCCATGAAAAAATACTTTTATCTTGGAGACCCAAGTTCCTTTGACTATGTTTGCATGTATTTGGGCTTATTGAGATTTAGTAAACATATAGGTCTTGTATGACATATTATGAATTTTAAAAAAATTATATGAAGAGATGTAATTGAACTAACATAAACTTAAATTTGTTTTTGTCAAACATGGCTTGTTGATCATTTTTTTTAATGAATTGGTCAAATAAACAAGGACAAAATAAATAGTAATGAATGAGAATTGGACCAAGTTTATATAATGGAAATTAACTTTCAATGCAAGAGCCAATTGGTGAAGAACTATCAAAAATATTATCCAACTTTAAATCATATAATAGGATGGTGTCATAGAGTGATGAGGATCCATTGCAAATACATTTTAAAAATTACATAAACAAGGAAGATTTTGTAAACCTCCCAATAAAAATTGTTAATTTGGTATTTATTTTATGTGAATGATAATGTTGCAATGGATGTGAAAATTGCACAAATCATGCATTGCATTGTTGTCACAATAGTAGAATAAGTTAATATGTTTTGGTCCAACAAAAAAAATGTAAATTGATTTTTTAAAAAGTAATGATATAATAACATTATAAAACATGTGGATGCAAAACATGTGTCAATTGCACATAAATTTGCAAAAGGCATCAATGATAAAATGAAAAGACCACTGGAAAGACAACTGGCAAATAATTTGATTTAATTGATTTTTCAAGTGCAATTTCCATTTTTTTAATGCCATAGATCCTTGCAAAAAGGATAATGTGCGGCATTATTAATTTTTATAGGATTTTGACTTTTAATTACTAATAACCATTTGCCTATTCAATTTGTTGTAAATATTTGATTGCAATATTAGACAATGTGCTTGTGCCCTTGTATTGTATTCCTTTCACAAAACATTTTTGTTAAAAAATGTTACAAAACCTAGTTGAGAAAAACTAATATGTATATGTTTTGTCAATTGTAGCAAAATGTGTTATAACATGTATTTGCCCTTGTTGTACATTTCATAGGTTTTGATTAGTAACTGAAACATGATACATTATTGGATTATTTGAAGTAATAGAAACATCAAGGGGTTTATTGATGATTGGGATATCACTTTTAGGACAAAAAGGTCACAAGAATTATTTTTCATTATATACCAAAAATAAAATTTACATAGAACAAATTTAAATGAGAAAAATTGAATAGTCCAAATTATGGTAATTCATATAATAGTGGTGATTTTTTCACACGCATACAAATTTGTGCATTAATACTTTGGTTCAAAATCAAAATTGCAAAAACAATTATTAAGATTTCATAAAACAACTTGATTTTTTTTGCATGATAATTTTTTACACATGTGACTTGCGCTTGGGACTACAAATTTTAAACTTTGTGAATATAAACAATCAACCAAATGTCGAAAGAATAATCATTTCCCTCCAACCTTTCGAAATGAATCCTTCAAAATCCTTGCATGGTTTATAATCTAATCAAATGCATTCAATAAACATTATTAAACATGAATGTTAACATTGTTTATCCATACATTTTTTAAAAAATCAATTGCATTACCTTAATGCATTTCTTTTGATTCCTTTTTAAAAAAACTTATAGTTAGGATATAGTTATTTAAAAAGAATCAAATGGACATTTATATTGTATCCAATCTATTTGGGCTTTGTGTTGTTATGGGATACCAATGATGATCAACTTCTTTTTCTTTTTTTCTTATGTTTTCATATGGTTTCCAATAGTTTATTATTATTTATGTCAATGTCAAACTTAATTTGCATTAATATATATATCATGGACATGAATGGGCACATGTTAATTAACCTTTTCATATCCATGTTGGTGGGTAGGGAAAAGGATCGAGGTCGTTATAAGGTTGTCTAGGTAGTTATTAGGAAATGAGTGAGGTAGTTATTAAGAAAGTTAGTAGGAAAACATGTAATTATTAGGAAAGAAATGAGGTAGTTGTCTTTGGAATTGACTTTGGACAACCATACAATAGGAATTTGGAATTGTTTAGGGATGACCACATGATAGGTTCCAAAAAATCACCCATAAACTAGTTATTTGAAGTTTCTCATCATTGAAAGTTTTAGATATCTTTTATTAATTTAACATAACATCATTTTAATTATAAACATACAATAATTCACTATATTTAGAAAGTGATAGATGTTACACAAACCCAAATTCAAGTATTTTATAATCCTTTTTCTATTAGACAATCCTTTTGGGTACACCAACCATGAATGGACCCTAGGCCAAACGTTGGCAAAAGATTCTACAAATTTTTTGAAACAATGTGCGTTAAGAAAAATAATAATTTTATGTGTAAAAAATGAAAATGAAAATTTCAATATCATTAAAACAATTCAAAAATCCATTGCTAGGTGCAAAAACTTGGGTTTAAAATAAAACTTTCACAAAACTTGTTTTGGCATGCTTTTTCTAATGGGTGCTAGTAGGCAACTATAAAAGAAAAAAAATTCTAAAGCTTTTAAAATATGTTTTTATCATGTCTACCCATGTGAATTTATAGAAATGTATAGCTTAGACTAAAGAGTTTGGGAAAGGTCAATCAATAAGAGCGGATTGAAGATTATATTGACTTTAGTCTACACTGAAGAAAATTAAGTTAATTCCTATGAAAACAAGGTATTTCTTTGACTTGACCTTCAATTTTCAATATTGTTGAACACCTTTGTCGCTTTCAATATGAATGCCAAATGTTTTAAACATTCAAGTTTCTTTGTCATTATTTGGGTGTAGGTTTGTGAATATAATAATCATGTGTAAAAGGCTTTATAGTTTTAGGAAGTAATTGTTCTTTGCTATTGTAGGCAAATTGATGTCAAACTTACTAGTTGTGTGCTTCATCCTTTTACATGGCATGTTTCTCAAGTCATTATGGATTGTTTCTCTTTAGTTTTGATACCTTGTGTCCTGAACCAATCATGTGAACATTGATATTTAATCTTTCCAATTTTGACAACATATTTTGAATCAATCATGTGGACATTGGTTTTTATCTAATGTATTACATGCAATCATAACAATGATTGTGAAGCTTAGAAAAGGAGTCAACAATCATCTCTTATGGACAATTTAGTGGAAGATGATTCTAGAATTGATGTTGGGAATTCTTCCTTCAGACATGAAGAAAGAAATATGTTTTGGCATTAGATCTTTTTTCTCATTCTTAAGGATGTATGATGAGAGGATCTTGCTCATAATGTGTTTTCATTGGTGTAAGGTCCCAAACACAAAAGTCTCCATCTAATGTCTCCATTCCTTGCTCATGAACAAAATGTGAAAATTGTTGAGTATGGTAAGAAATTCTTATTTCCTTTGCTCCTAAAGTGCCATTAGTTTTTGTGTCAATGATTAGAGGCTGCAAATGATTTTGCAAACAAAAGAATTGATGAAGATTGTATACTAGATGTTTTTGAAGTGACTACAAGTACCAATGAACCTACGAGAGAACTTGTCAAGATCTGCCCTCATCAAGGATTGTGGCAATCAATTTGCAACTAGCCCGTTTCACAGTTGAGTAAGTGCAACTTGAGAATCAGGCCCAAACAACATGATTTCACCTGAACAAGTCAATCCATGGCATGAGGTCCTTGCTGCAAGCTTGATGAGCATCTGGCCCAAACACGCACAGAAGAAAGAAACAGCAACAGCATGAATCCGTAAGCACCATGGGGAATAAAAACATTTTGATGGCAAGAAAATGACTGAACAAAAAGAGCAATGAAATCAAATTCATGTTTTTCATTGCTCTACATGCATGTTACATAGTGTGCCAGAATACTTCCTAATAAGAGATCAGCAGGAAGAGAAACAGGCACTGAAGATCTGCCAACACAGCTATAAAGAGAGAGAGCATCTCAGGGGCAACATTCTTCTTGATGAGAGACAGGAAAAAAAAAATCCTGTCTAGCAACAGGAAAAAAAATTGCTGCCACAAAAATTGCGTTTTAAATTAGTCAAAGAAAGCAGCAGAATCCATTACTTTGAGCTCACAATTTGCATTAATTATTGAAATTGTGTGCATCACAAAGCAAAACTGAAACATGCATCTTTGGTGCAAATAGAGTGCACAAAGAACAGTGCAACAGTAGTGACAGATGAGTATAAAGTAGTGGAGTGTACATAAGAATGGAAAACATGAGCATGTGCTGGTTTGTGGCAGTCATTAACTCTTATTGATCTTGGTTTGAGTTTCCTTGATGAGAGTGCAGGCAAGAAAGATTGTCAATAGTATTGGGGTACTTACTTACTCAAGAAAAACTGAGCTGTGATCACAGACTGTATACCCATAATGCAACAAACCAAGATCTGTCAACAGGGTGCTGACTTGAGCTCTCTTTTTGTCTTCACATAATGGTTCAAGTGTGTTTCTTCTTTGAAGGAATTTTTTTCTTGCATACTTCCTATCTGGAACAATGCATCTTGCAACTGCACCATTGTCAGGCCGCAAAGAATCAACAAACAAAGAAGCCAAGAGCCATTCCAAGACTATATATGAAATCACAGTTGAATTCAGACTACAGTGACAACAATAGAAAGTCCAGATACAGTTTCCTGAGGGACTTACTGATTGCCAAGTTTTGCTTCACCCATATTTGGTCAAGTACATTGTCGTATGTACTCATTGATTGTACATCCCAATCTTTAATAGTAACAACACCCACACACACCCACCCATAGATATATACATAACAGAAAAATTATACCACAATCATTTGAAGATAACATGACAGTGGGTGCAGTCATAACCTACTGAGAGTTGCTCACAAGGTGTCAGATCATATACAGAAATACACTGTCATCTGTGACAATGCCTTTTGCCAGTAAAACTACAACTCGTGATATGTGCCACAGGAATTACTCAATGGTCTACCAGGCCCATGGTTGAGACTGACAGGAATCTACACTTCTGGGTTTGCAGGGTCATGGTTGAGACCAACAGGATTCCACACTTTCAGGCTTGTAGGGTCAGGAATAATCCCACTGAATCTTTCTCATGTTGATATTCTCTGAGAAAACCATAATAACCTCACTGATCTTTTCCGTCGTTTCTTTCTTTATGAGTGCACAATACAAGGTTTGATTTGTGAAAGGAGAAAAGCCTGCCTGTGAGGCGGATCATATCACCAGGCTGGAAAGCTTCATGGTCATTTTGAAGCTTTGCACTTGCATGTGGAACCAGCACACTGCACATCAAAGCCTCCCCAACTTGAGCTGGTGCCTCTTTTTCCAGAACTATAAATGTCACACTGAAATTGGTCGAGAGAGAATAATGCAGATCCTGGTCAACCAGCTAGATTTTGATCAGAACAAGACCAAATTGACAAGCTCATAAGTGAAATGCAAAAAAACACACGAGTCCAAAACCTGAAAACATCTTAGTATCTGCATCCTAAACTTCAAAACCTGAGCTTCAATTCAGCACAAGCACATGGATACACGATGAAATTTGACAAAGGCTCATGACTGAAATGGAAGAACATGCTAATCCCTAAACCTGCAAACATCAATCTGCATCCTCAAACTTCAAAATCTGAGCTCCAATTCAGCACAAGCACACGGATACAAGATGAAATTTGACAAAAGCTCATGACTGCAATGGAAGAAACATGCCAAACCCTAAATCTGCAAACATAGATACAAGATGAAATTTGACCGAAGCTCATGATTGAAACAAAGGGGGAGAACAACGCTGAACCCTAAACCAGCAAACATCAGAGCTCAAATTCCAGCACAGACATATGGGGTTTGAAGGCACAAATCCCGATACATACATACCTATGCGCTACAGTTGTGTTGTCCAACCAGGACTTTCCCCTCAGACTTCTTCTTCTTCCTGAGAAGTGTCTGAGTCCTGAGAAGACAGAGAACCAGGACTCCGAGAACCAGTTGAAGAAGATCCTTACCCGGGATTCCGAGTTCCCTGAACCCTAATCGCTTGGGCTCCTCACGCGAAGAATCTCCAGGGAAACCGAAAACCCACTTGTCCCAACAAGAATAAGAAGAAGCTGAGAACGATGAGCTACAAAGGAGCAGTTGCGAGTGCGCCCAGGGAATTGGTCTCATTTCGAATGTCAGTTTTTTTCCCCATCCCACAACTCTATTTCCTCAAAGCCAATCTTGTTGGTCTTTCTGGAGAGAGAGAGAGAGAGAGAGAGAGAGAGAGAGAGAGATCTCTGCTGCATCTGTTATATCATTCTTTCCAGGATCCTTTCTTCTACTTTCTCTCTGAGGTGATTAGGGTTGTTGGGCGATGGGGATTTTTGCAGGCCTACAGAATTGAATTTGATACCCATTCGGTTGGATCTTGAGTTTGATGGCAGGAAATTGAAGGATGCATTCACATGGAATGCTGATGGTGCAAACCTAATCTCCTCCATTTTCCTTTTACATCATCTTCCATTTTCTTTGAGTTGCTGAAGTTGCTTCCATGCTGAAGAAATAGCATTCTTCCATTTTCTTGGAGTTGCTGAATGTCCTTCCATGTTGCAGCATTCATTGAAGTGCTTTTGTTTGGTATTGAAAGACCATGGCTATCATTACCCAATTTCATTAATTGAACGCTGCTGCTGCTTCTGGGCAATCTCAGATCCTGACAATGAGATCATTCCATTCTCTAAATGGATGGTGAAAGATTTGAATTTACCAGCCGTATTCCAGCCGTACATTGCACAGGCGATACAGGTGAATTAGTTTCTCTCCCCCCCTCAATCATTTTCTGTTTCTTGTCAATAATATATGTTTGAGCCATCGTCTAGCATCTTCAAGGTATCTTCTTCATGCTGCTATATTCTTGCTTGCAACGTTGTGCCTTTCTTTTCTGTTTCCATTTGTTGCCCTAATTCAATCATCTTAGGGTGAGGAATTATGGGTTGCAATCTGTACTCTGGTCCACAATTGACGCCTCTTTTGACTCAAGAAATATTGTGTGTGGTTCCATTCCTGTTGCAGACCCAATTGACAGAATTTCGGTCATTTGAAGGCCAAGAAATGAGCACTGAGGAGAGAGTCCAGACGATCAGAGTATGTTTAGTATATAACTGAGACAAGGCTTTCAGATATCATGCAACATTCTTTTGTTGTTTATTGCATGACAGCCTGGTGCGTCATCGAATGTGGTGGAAGATACTGGAAATGTTGGTTTGAGCATACTTTCCTGTTGTCTGACTTGGTTGGATTTTCACAGTTGGACCTCCGAGTAAATAACACCTTGATACACGACCAGTTCTTATGGGTATATCTCGAAGCTGTTATCTTTTGGGTTCAATGCCAATTCAAATCCTTAGTTTTGTTTTTTCTTGGACCAGAATATACTTGGTTTTTTGTTGTTCAGGTACTAGAGGAGGATTGGTTTTGGTCAGATTAGGAGAAATCAATTCTAGTCACAGATAGTCTTTGGATTGCAATCTTTACTTTTTCTATGTGCTGCATTGCAGGATGTCAATAATCTCAAGAGTGATCCTGAAGGGTTTGCAAGAGGACTTTGTAAAGACTTGGACATCAAAGATCCTGAAGTTGCAGTGAGTGGGTCACTTTTGTAAAATTCTTTTTGGTCCTTCAAGATTTGATTTGTGCACACTCTTGAGGGTACCTCACATGGAGGTCTGCTTGTAGTGCCTCTTGTTTCCTTGGTGGTGGAATGACCCATTCAATGTGTTTTGTGTGCAGCCAGCCATAGCAGTGGCCATTCGGGAACAGCTTTATGAGGTGAGGAAAGTGATGCAGGAAGTGTGTAGTTTGTTGCAAAGTTTTGTGGCAGTTTACTCTTTTTGCTTCAGGCTTTGATGCTTGCTTGTACAGGGGTGACACAATCATTACTTTCAAATTGCTTTTGTGGACTTTTTCTCTGCAATAGAATATGTATTCCTTTCACTTTCTTGTGTTTTTCTGTGTGCTTTTGAAATTGTTGTTTTGTTCTGGGAGATTTTATAGTTCAGCCTGTACTTGTAACTTTCACACTTCCAATGTGGTTTATGTTTATCCTTCCCACTTTCCCTTCCTGTCTCTTATTATTTGGAAATGTCAGATTGCAAAACAAAATCTAGCAACAGGGAGAGAGACCCGCATCAGCAAAAAAGCACGTCGTGACAAGGGTGCAATGGACTTCTTTCAGTCCAGGTTTGCTACCTGGAATCCTCTTGTCTTTGATGTCACAATGACCACTGGAACTGAGTGGGTTGGTAGTAGTGTGATCAGTCTAATCGATGGTGGGTATAAGTTGATTCTCAAATTAGGGTTTAAATCAGGTGGCAAGTTCTGGTCAATGGCCATATCTTGCAGTGAACATGCATGTCCTACAAGAGTTAATGAGGGGACTGGTTTAATCTTCACAGATTAAACTCATCAATGGGTACTGCAGATTAATTTCAGAAATGGCACCATTTGCATTCTCAGCCAAATTTTTGGTCTTTGAATAATAAACCTGTTTGCTTGCATCACAACTGTCATCACAATGTGACTCTCAATTGTTGCCTTGATGTGGGGGATCTGCAGTGTGCAAGCCACAACAGCACTCAATATGATGAAGCGGCCCAACAGCAAGAAAATCAGTGTTGTGAGGTGAGTTTGCCTTATGTGACCAGGGGCCCCCCCAACCCCATAAGCTGCTGACTCTGATTAGGTGTTTCCCTAAACTTGCATTTTCTCCTTTTGATTATAATTTTATATCCTTGGCATGCTTCTGTAGGAGGAGAAATGAATGGGATCTCTTTGAGCCAGTCGTGGAAATTTTGAGTGAGAAGGAAGTTGAAGCTCTCTACATGAGAGAAGAAAGAAATGCTCGGTATTCAATTTTTGCCTTCACCAATTCAATGGTTCACATTTTCTCTAACCCTAATTATTTTGGGTGCTTGTTTCACTCTCCAGTAGTGTAATTACAATTGAGTTCTAACCAGCAGTTCCTTGCTTGATGTCTTTTACCAGCTGTTAATGACTAAATAGGTTGATGTGGGTGTTGTTGTGGGGTTAGCAGTTTGAAAAAGCGGCAAGAGGAGAAAGATGATGCATTCATGAGTCGTTATGTTCGAGTGTAGTCAAAAGTTGTTTGTACTGCAAGACTGCAAAAACCCATTTAGCATCCAGAGTTTCTCAATCACTGGGAAAATTAGACCTCTGTAACATCAGTTTGAAACTCTCTCTCTCTCTCTCTCTCCCTACTAACAGGGTAGATAACGGTGCAAGTGATTCTCAGAGCTCTGCACTTGAAACTTTCTCACCAAACTGCTGAAAACCATCAATACACTTGCTTGATTGATTTTCTAAGCTAGAAGTTAGACTGATCAAATTACATTTAGTGTTACATACATCCTTTGTGACATGTTAGGGCTACAAATTTGATGGAAGTTGCAGAAATTAGGTTTTGGGGGGGAAGAACTTTAGTGCAAGTTTGATCCTTCTTGATGGAATGGCAGGTGTGAATACTGCAAAAACACATACAACGTTACGTTGCAACAATTAAATTTTAGTTGCATATCACACCTTTAATTGCCTAAGACAAGTTGCAAAAGACAATTTTGTTACGAGGTTCATGAAATGACTTTGTGAAAAGAGCTTGAGATTTATTTGCCGAAGCATAAATAACTCCAAGAAATAAATAAGTAAATAAATAAATAATTTGGGCTCCACATTGCTTTGCACCAACAATGACGATGATTAAATTATTTTTTGTAGACATAATAATTTTGTTATGATCAATTTTGTCTTTTCAAAACATAAAATTCTATAAATTTCACTATATGTCATTCTGTTTATTATAAAGTTTCATTACCTTGGCTGTTTTTTGAGATTAATTATATTATTTTTGAAAAATGTTGAATATTTTATTTATTTTTTCAAATAGCAAAAATCTTTTTTTGTGAAATAAATTACTGATTCTTCTATAACATATTCTATTTGTTGAAATGAAAAATTGAAAATTAATTAATTAAATTATTCAAACAAACATGTGTGGAAGCTACCAACAAGGGTAGTACTGAGGATTTATTTAATTAATTTATTTCCCCTTTTTTTTCACAAAAACAATCTTGAAACTCCGGGCTGACCGGTTAATGACCACTTTTGTGGCTTTTTGATTAACTAACCACTTCTTCTTCTTTTTAAAAAATCGTCCTGCATGGTTTTGTAGGCTATCTTTTACACCAGCCGTGGATACAGTCCGAACCCGGAATTAGATCTGAACCGTCCATCTTATCGATCCGCGTCCAAATCTATCGATCAACGATTGGCTCCCACAAGTCTTTAGAGATTTTAACCGTTAGATTTCCGAAATGACCCCCATCGGGACCGTTCACGTGCACTAAGAAAGAAAACCATTGAATGCAAAAGATAAATAAACAAAGAAAGCAGCAGGATTCGAAACCTTGCCAAGGAAGCCACGAATGAATGCCGTTGGATTTTCATCTCCCCAGCCGTCGATAGGCTTTTCGTACGGCCGAGGATGAGTTCATCCCTACCGTCGATGGGTCGTTGGGAGACGTGTAGTGTACATCCAACCGTGTGGATCATTGATGCGGTGAATCGGGACCGTTGATTCCTGGACAGCGTAACTGAAGACAGACAGGGTCAAGTCGGTGTTGCTTCGGTTCTGTTTTGTTGTCGTCTTTGTTTTGCTTGTCGTTGTCTTCATCTCCGGCGCTGTTGCAAACCCTCTTCCTCGCTCTCGTGTTTCCGCATTTTGTTGTAGATTTTCCCGTCCCTTTTTGTTTTCGTTGTGCTTCGTTTCTTGTATCCAGGTCTTTGCGCTCCTTGTGCCTGTGATCATCGTCGTTTGAACAAAGGTACGGTTTTCTTTCTCAAGGTGATGTCGAAACCCTTGTTTCTCCAAAATCTTCTTCTACTTCGCCTTCTTTTTCCTGCGATGTTTTTTTCTCTTTTTTCTTCTTTTTTTGGGAGCCTGTGTTGGATTTTTTTCAAGATCTTTTTGGTGCACTCCATGCCGGTGCAGATTTCTCTCTCTCTCTCTCTCTCTCTCTCTCTCTCTCTCTCTCTCTCTCTGTGCATGCTTCTTTGGTCTTCTCGCCTTTGTAACCCTGATATTCAGAGGTCTGTAGTTCCTTGATTTGGTGTTCCTCATCTGCAAGCGGCGAAAGCTTCTCCGTCTTTCTTTTGGTTTGTGTGTTGGTGTAGTTATCTTTGTAATATGCAGAGGTTTAAAAGATCATTTACAAAATCTATCGGTTGAAATTTCTAAAGACATTAAACCGCTTCGGCTAGGGTCGTTGTGACGGCTGTTTGTGTTCCTTGTACCAAATGTCACTATACAATGTTCTTTGCGCCTTCACTATTTTATCGTCGTTTAGAATGTGTACTTAAGAACTTATCTCTTCGTTAAAGTCTTTTCTGGCTCATTGAGAGCTTGAGGGGGATGTCTAGTTGCTTGATATTCTAGGGTATGATGCCGTCACTATTTTGCTTTGCCATCTCCTTGATGCGAATACTGAACTTACTTTTTCTTTCAAAAAAATCTGTAATCCTTTGTGGAGAAGATTGCTAACCAATGTCGTTTTTGCAGTGTAATCATGGCCCGTACCAAGCAGACAGCGCGTAAGTCCACTGGAGGGAAGGCTCCAAGGAAGCAGCTAGCCACAAAGGCGAGTTCTTCTTCTTTAGCTAATCTCGAGTTTAGCAAGGTTATTGTGATCAACTACTTCCATTTAAAGTACGCATTGCACTTCGACTGCATCTTCTGAGCCTAGTTCTTCTTGTTTCTCTTGTTCTTGCTCAGGCTGCACGAAAATCGGCACCTACCACTGGCGGAGTGAAGAAGCCCCATCGCTATCGCCCTGGAACAGTTGCTCTGCGGTAAATGCATGAAGACATGTGCTGAAGTTATTCTTCTGGATGTATGGGACTGAGTGGAAAATGGCATTATGGGCAATGTTGGGCTGCTTGATGTTGTTTGCAACTGAATTTCTTCTGTATTCTTTGAATGTGTAGTGAGATCCGTAAGTATCAGAAGAGCACTGAGTTGCTGATCCGAAAGCTGCCATTCCAGAGGCTTGTTCGAGAAATTGCCCAGGACTTCAAGGTTTGAACTCTTTTTCATCTCCTTTTCTGACATGCCTGAAGTCTATGCCATCTCTGCATTGAGGAATTTATGCCAGATTGAGTGAAGCGAAATGGGCGAATGTTTCAGGATCTCTTTCAAGGCATTTGCATTAAAGACTGTGAAGATCTGAGCCACTTGTTTCTTGTTTGCAGACTGATCTTCGTTTCCAGAGCCATGCTGTTCTTGCACTCCAGGAAGCAGCTGAGGCCTACCTTGTGGGTCTTTTTGAGGATACCAATTTGTGTGCAATCCACGCAAAGAGGGTGACTATAATGCCCAAGGACATCCAGCTTGCCAGGCGCATCAGAGGCGAGAGGGCCTGAGCTTTTGTATTGCAAAAAAAAAAACCCCAAAAAATCAATAAAAATTTGGGTTCTTTTGAACCCACCAAAAAGCCTTGTCTGTGTGGCCTTGTTTTTTGGTGTTGTTTTTGCTTCCTAATTGCAACTGCAACTTACTGAATAACACAATGGAAACAAGATTCTTTATGCCAGAAATTCAACTTCCGATGTTTCTTTTGTGTTATTTAGACTAGGCCCTTGTTGGGTTGTTTTCTGGCCCACTGGATTTGGGAGTAATCAGATGAGATCACTGAAGAAGTCTGTTTGGGTGGTATCTAGATTTTACTGATTGGTGCTATGTGAAGTCTATGAAGTTGAACAAGATTATTTCCTGGGCATTGTTCACATCTTTTCCTACACTAAGAGAAAAGGTTGCAAGAAAAAAGTACAAGAGTGTAACACTTTGGTCTTGAACATCACGACATGGTTATCATGAAGAAGTAAATCTTTTATTTGCCTTGAAATTAGAACTACTCAAGTCATCAAAATTTTAAGTTGCTTGCATGAGTTGTCATAGTCTAGACCGAAGAGCTTACTGAGTTTTTATGAGATGAGTTTTTTGATAGAAAGATCTTTGTGAAAAAAACTTATGAGGTGAGAGTTCTAGTATTTTCAATTAGAGATTTTCATGAGATGAGTGGTCTGGAGCTTTCTGGCATGAGTTGGTTTTGAGTGAAGAGTAAGAGAGTCTGGAGGAAACTCAATAGAGAGAGGTGAGAGTATGACGAAGTGCTCTCAGGTGTGCAAAGATATAGAGGACAATGTTTGTGCAAAAACAGGGTATGCAGTGTTTTGCATGAAGAGAGAGACTATGAATATGTGTGAATAGCTTGGACTATGAAACAAGCAAGATGCATGGAGCCACTGTTGACTGAAAGCTCTATTCATCCCTTCTTTTGAGGTAGTGTCAAAGTTTGTGAGATTAAAGATACTTGCAAAGGCAGGATGAAAGAGGGCACATGATTGGGTGTCACTTCACGGATACCTCTAATATCGAGTATATACTTGCCTTATATTAGTTCAAAAGTAAGTATATACTTGCTTCATACTGGTCAAAAGTCAATCTGAAAACCAATACCAAGACCAAGTTCGTATGAAAGTTTTGAGAAGGACCCACTACAAGCACCACAATAATATCAAAATCTTATGAATTCCAGAGACCAAGGACTAGGCTAGATACCAAACCGACATTGGATGTTCTTGGGGTGATTTGGAATGCCACATGCTCGAATGACACTACTAAGAAGATTTGAAACAAAATTGGAAATATATGAAATGCAATCTGAGAATGCAATCCTGATCCAATTCAAAATCTTAGCAAAGACAAAGAAGTTTTATGACTTTGCCCCTCACATGACAAACAACCCTCTTCCTCTCTCTTGATCAATTCAATAACAAGTGTGATGCTTGATGATGACAAGGTGCTTCTCAACTTTCATTCCACTATCCAAGGTACGGAAGATCATTACATAAGTAACATGTGCTCTTGAGATGTAAATTTTGTATGTACTCAAGGTCACCCACAATGGGTAAGTTTTAAGGTGTGATGGTTGGATAAGTGATGAACGGGAATGACAATCTCCCTCCAAAAAAGGTTTGTTTTTGTCAATTGTTGATGACAAACATTTATTTAATATAGGTACATATGGAGATTTTACATCCATGTCGGAAATTTCACATTCATACTTTCAATGTTCTTTTGTATACTGTTCATTTCAACTACATACATATTCATTACACTTGGGGCTACTATTAAAAAATAATGCCATACTCCATATCCAGTGCTGTTACCAGCCACCACTGTCAAAGCCAATGCTTTTGTAATGGCATTAGATTATTGTAGATTAGTGTAGTGTAGTAAAGATTAGATTAGGGTGGTCTCCAAGCTGCAATTGGGTAAATTGTGTGAAAACCACAAATGTCCATTTGTGTTGTAGGTTCTTAAAGTTGTCTTTAAATGGTAGAATCGGCCATTACTGCTTCTTCTGATATTTCCTAGCTATCTGCACTACACATCAATTTACATTTTCTAATATACAACCTACCTGTGGACAATGTTTATGCTAGAGAATGCATCATATTCGACAAGTTTTCAAGGTATATTATATGGCCTTGGTTCAACTTGTTATCACCTAACCGAAATGGCAGAATATCGACAGGGATTAGTAGCTATGCTCTGGAAAAGGTCCTGATAGAACATCAGTTATGGATTAGGTAACCTATGAGAAGAGAAGATGGAGGCTATGGTGTATAATCAAGCTGCTGCATGAGAAGCAAGATGATGTGCCATAACCTGAGGTGGCCTTGAGCTGGTTACCAGACATAACCAGTTATCAAAAGTCCTTTTGTGTGTGAATTCTGCTCTGCAAATTCCAGTGACAAAATTTCGAGGAGCAGATATATCAGTGATTTTGCATAATTTTTCAAAGGCTCATAAAATTTATCATATGGTCATCCCCGAACAATTTGAGGGACAATTCTAGAAACAACTCATAACTATTTCATCATTTTTCAACTTAACTACCTTAATAACTACCTTACTTCTTTCGCTTACCCATTGGTAAACATATGATAAAAAAATCCTATTTCATTTTCAAGCTTAACTATCTCATTCCTTAACTAATAATTATTTTATTTTAATTTATTTTTTAATAACTACCTTCCTTTTTTAACCTTACCCACCATGAATTTAATGTTTAATATAATTTAAATTTAAATTTAAAATTGATATAAATAATAACAAGATGTTGAAAACCAAATGAGAACATGATTAGAAAAAAAAGTTTGGAACATCACTGGTAATGCACAGCAACGTGGAGCCCAAGTGGGGGGCATTAGACATGAGAGTTATGTGGGACTTTTTGCAGTGAAGAGAGAGAAAAAGGAAAGATAGAGAATTGATCCGCATGTTTGTTCCTCGTGATCCCTGCAGTATACAAGTCGCAAAGTTGCTCCAGGGCAGAGTTTGAGTCTCCTTGTGAGCTAAGGAAACTCAAACTACACCCATTTGATGATGCAGTTGAATCAGCTTTTGTGTTT
>Ga0209611_10003725_pt1 | contig 26331 bp, 14 predicted proteins | sample S1TSphgellanicum_3_FD_187693 | JGI IMG/M metagenome (GOLD analysis project Ga0209611, IMG submission 187693) | Host-associated microbial communities from peat moss isolated from Minnesota, USA - S1T2_Fc - Sphagnum magellanicum MG (SPAdes) (version 2) | ecosystem: Host-associated > Plants > Peat...
AATACATGTCTGAAAAAAAATAAAAAATAGACTGAGATATTCCAGAAAAAGATTGTTTACTTTCCTTCACAAGACTTTGTTGGTTGGAAAAAAAAATTCTGAAAAATTTCAGCATTTTTAGAAAATGATATAATTAGGGTCAAATATGGCATGGTACTACTACTACCATAGCATATTACATATAGACTTTTGAATATTGGTTACAACCGATATTAGTGTTGACATTTAGGTGCTTCTACCAACAACTTCTTTGGTTGAAATTCTCAAACTGATTTGCGCCTTTGTGACTCACTTCAGGCTCGCACTTGGGTTGGGTCATCTCTCTCTTTGTTCTTCCTTTTCCACCTTTGCTGAGTGTTTAGGGTTTCATCATCATATCATCGTATGAACTTATTATTACACGGTCTTATTGATTCTTCACCTCTTTTTTTCTCCACAACTTTGTCACAAGAAGCTGTGAATTGCATCAACTAGGCCGTCGATTATTGTCCAGATAGATACACAAAGGCAGCCACAAAGTCCACTGAAATTTGTTTGAATTTTTTGTCCAAAGTGCACTACTTCATGTCATCATGTCAGTTGTACCTCAAATTCAATTTGCTTTCCTCACTTGGTTTCTTGCTCATAATGGTGCAAGTGAGAGTGTTTACTTCCCAGTGTTAAAACTAGGGTTTAGGGTAAGGTTTTTATGGCCCAGACTTTAAATCTTTTTTTCTTTTTTTTCTTTTTTTTCTTTTTTAAATTTTTTTTTTTTTTTTTCTTTATAAAAAATTTAAATTTGAATCAGCACAAGAACTGGACATTGGAGCTAGTAGTCTTTTGTTAGATCTGGACTTAAAACATCTTTTGAAAAGAGGGGTAGGTTTTTTAAGTAGGCAAGTAGTTGATTTAAGTTTTTTTTTAATTTTAAAGTTGACAAATAGATTCAATTTCAGAGTTAAATATTAATTTTTATTAGTTGTTGAACTCCGTATTTATATTGACATCAATTTTAATTTGATATTAAATTTTGTAACTGTATAATATCTAGCGTAAGGTAGTGTGTAACACTTACATGGAATTAGACCTGGTTTTTGAACCAAGCTTGAAGGTTTGAGAATTTGAGTTCAATGGGGGGATGTTTAATGTTCTCCCTTATAATCGAATAAGGGCATAATGTGAAGCAAAAGGCAATGGACCTTATTCCACTCTTTAATCATCCTCAAATACACTAAATTTTTTTTCTAATGAACTTTATCTTGTGCGTGGGCACATGCGCACACACACACCATCCCCATTGAACTTTGGGGTGTGAATGTGGATTTTAAACGCCCCCTATGAAGTTTACAAATGCCAACGCACAATCCTACACAGTTCATATGGAGGTGTTTGCAGGATGAAAATGTGGAAGATGAAAAAAATTATTGTAGCATGTCATGCTATGAACCAAATCCCATGACCAATGCGCCATGAAGGATGGATGGATGATAAGAGGTTAGGAAATAGTTGTTTGTCAGGTTCCACTTCCCTAGCTAACCATGGTGATTAGCTCAATTGCTAGCTTTATTACCTACTTCCTAACAATGGGTATGTCACGTTGTGGCCTTGCCATTTACATTAAAAAGTATCTCAAGGCAAAAGAGGAATTATGGAAACTCAAATCTTTCACTATGCAAAAATATGAATCTTCTAAAAATCCTCTAAGAGAAACCAAAATCCCTCAAGATATTATAAAGGTGCATTCACACTTGGTGTTAGGGACTCTAGTTTTGAGTCCACTAAAACCATGCTAGTCATTTTGGACTTAACTTGTTTATCATGAAGTTTTTATATTAAGCTAACCTTTGCTTAACAATTAAACTCTCACCCATTTAACATTGGGTGCCACCTAGGATGCCACCTAGATTTTCATTTAACACTAACTTAACATCAAGTGTGAATGCACCATAACTCTATTAACTAATCTCAAGTTTCAACCCAAGCCAAAATATCATCTTTCAAGAGTCCTCATAAAAAAATAGACCTATTTACTTAGGGGCCCAAATCCCTTAAGCTACTATATTATATAATGAATTTAAACACAACATCCTTGCCTTGGTAGGCAAGGCCAATAAACCACAAGTAAAACCAACACTTATTCTGTATAAACGATCTACATGTACCTAATAATCACCTATTTTCTTACCTATATATGTAACGTACTTCTTATATAATGGGTTCCCACGGTAAAATTAGATATTAACTTGATTGAGGTTCATTCACATTTGTGTAGTAATAATGGGCATCTAATGGATGTTGCAGTAGTGGATGTTAGTTCGCTCAGATTAAGGAATATATGTAAATATAGATTAAGCAATAATCAATGCATAACTTTGGAAATGAAGGATGCTAAAAACTCCCTCACAAATTCTAAATTTTGTGAGTATCAATTTTGTAACTTGCATCATGCTCGCAAGGTTTGATTGATGTTGGTGCAAAGTTTTAACTGAAATGAATTTGAACATTACTCTTTGTAAGTGAATGAAACTAGGGTATTGATAGTTAACATGGAGTTATGTGCATGGACACTCAGAAAGTTCATAACGGGGTGTGTGAGATGTTTGTTTAGTTGGAAAATTTCTTTGATTCACCAGCAGTCCCTAATGTCCAAATGGCAAAGCAATAAAACAAAAGAGGAAATTGAACCTAGGATGATTTGAGTTTCTCTTTATTCTTGTGTTTTGCCTACATCTACATGTCTCCCTAAAAATTTACTTATCTTATCGGATACTTAAGGGGGATTTAGGGGATTACGCAAAGCTTACCTAAGGGATTAACTAAAATTTTCTTAAATTAGAGATGCTTAGGAATTCCTTAGAGTTTACCTAAGGCTTATTTAAAGAGTATCTAAAGAGATACCTAAAAATCTACCTAGGTATGGGATACCTAAGAATTATATAGAAAATTATCTAACTAGGGCCTACTTAAAGAGTCCAAGGAAACACCAAAAGATCTACCTAGGCTATGGAATGCCTAAGAACTATTTAAGGGATTACATAGAGCCTACCTAGAGGTAATCAAAAATTGGCATAAGAAGCTACATAAAGCCTATTTAGAGGGCTACCTAGGGAGACATCTAGGTTACAGACTACTTAAAAATTACTTAAGGGAGTACCTAAAAACCTACCTAGGTTATGGGATGCATAAAAAGTTATTTTAAAAGTATGTAAAACCCCTATTTAGTCCTTAAGTAGTCCCAAATAACTCATAAATAGTCTCCTATATTATATCCTTATAAATAACCCCTAGATTTCTTGTAACTTAAGAAAACTCTAAATAATCTCTTAGATAACCTCTTAAATAACCTTTAGATACCTTTTAAATAATTTCAGAAATAACCCCTACATATACCCTAACTTTAAAAAATTCTTGAATAATCTCCTAAATAAATTTAATGTGATCTCCTAAATAATCCCTAAATATCCCCCTAAGAGAGCATCTCCAACAATCCTCGGTATGCGATCCTGAAGAGTAAAATTGGATGAAGAAAATCCACCTTATGCCGGTTTGGATCAGGAAAACGGTTTTGAGTCAGCATGATTTCTCAGTTGTCGTGGCTGGTACAAGGCGCAGCAGTTGCTGTCCACCGGCAGAAAAGAGTGTAATAAATATGATCTAACTAGTGCGGCTCAGTGTTTCTGATTGGCCCATCTTCATGATTGGTCCGGGTGGTTTGCTATTAGTAGTTCCCCCACCTATTTCCTGTCTCCGTTTCAGTTTTATGGGTGGGGTTGCAAAAGAGCAGATAACTAAACTTGGACGTGAAAAATATTTTTCTCAGAGTCACACACTGAGCACCCCTGGAGATGCTATAACGGAAGTAAATCCTTAGATAGTCCCTTAGGTACAATGGAGATGGAAAGGACGCTCAAACTAAGGTTTAGTTTATGATAACTTTCATTTTAGGTACAATTAAATGCATCAAATTGTTAAATCACCTACAAAGAACTTTCTCACTTTACTTGTGGACCCTAACCAAAAGGTCCCCCAATCAATCACCAAGCAAAAAAAGACACCTGTGTGCACTTGTCCAGAAATTCAAACTAAACAATAACTAGGAAAAATTATTAATAATTTAATAATATATTTATTTATTTATTTTAAAAAAATTTGACCTAGACCTTCAATTATACAACACAATAATGTGGAGGGAAAATTTAACCAATTCTAACTCATCAAAGAAATGATGAAAAGGGATTCCTTGTTTCCGCACAAGAAAACAACCCAAAACAAAAGAGGAAAGCATGTGAGAGCCGAGTTATTGCATAGAAATTGAAACTTGGACTTTGGGAACAAGTGGAAATAATAATACATCTCTGATGATTTTGGCTCTCACATGATTCGAAAAGAAAAGGCCAAATGGAATTATGATCGAGGCCTTTTTTTCTTTTTCTTTTTCCAATTTTTCAACAAAACATCAAGTGCAACATCCCAAAAAAAAGATTTAGCATTAAAATGATGACTAATTTTTTTTAAAATAATCAGTTTCCATTGTTCCATTTTGGCTTTTGAAGAATAACGGCTCACCTTACAAGGCCCATTCCATAGTTGGTAACGAGTTATGTGAGCCTAAACCAAAAACCACATACGGTGTCCTGAAAGTGCCATTTGAGCATGAATCAATCACTATATTAAATGAAAAAAAATTCAATGATTTTTTTTTTGTAATTTCTTAACTCTTTCTTCACTTCATCATTTCTTTTATACTTAATTAATTAATTAATCAAGAAAAAACACTTGGCAAGGGAATGAGAGAAGAAAAAAGAAAGGACCAAAGTCCACACAAAAGACAAACCTCAAAAGTGCACAATGCACAATGGGGAGCAGCACTAAGGGGAGATTTCTTTTTGTTTGGCTTGCAACTTAGTTTCATGTAATTGTCAACACAAGTTTTGGATTCCAACACTTTTGAGCAATCTAGGCTTGAAAAGTTACAAAGAAGCAAAGAGTAGGTCGTAACTTTTGCTCCAAACCAATGTAAAGTTTTTCAATTCCAAACCTTAGAAAATGATACACATTTTTTTTCTCCTATATATACAAGAGTGAAATCATTGGAAAAGCTTTGTCCTTATTCTTGTAGTAGTTGTGATTCAGTTTGTGTAGGGGTTTCCAAGGGAGGAATCTTAATCTTGGTGCAAACATGCAAAGCAAAGGAAGGAACCGTTGCCTCAATTTAACATATGATCCATTCATTCACAATTTTTCATAATAGTTCACCCAATTACACTTGCTTGTACACCCTCCCAATTAATTAGCACACAATTGTTTTTCACTTGTAAAGTCATTATTTTCCATATGGCTCTTGGTTTGCTTTCTCCTTCCTCTCTTCATTTTAATGCACACATCCTTATTTTTCAATATGGATGGTAGTTGTAGTGTATTGAAAATGGGATTAGGTAAACACTATTAGAACTTACATGCCATTCACTCCCTATTTACAATAAAGGTTTTGTAAGCCAATGCATAGACATGTCTGATTTAGGTTTCAGTATAACTTTAATTCCAATATTGGGAGGTTCTTTACTTGTATGAAGAACATCCACTTCCAAGTTCTAAAAATATGCATTAGAATTAGAGTTATCTGTAAAGTCACCCTGTCTTTGGACTTGCTTTCACCACCCCCTTGGTATCCGCAAACTAAGGAAATCTTATTAAATCTCCGTATGGAAGGCTGAAACTCAGCATTTAATGCACAAGGTTCGAGAGTAATTATACTAGTTGTACAGATAGGAGAGGTGAAAATCTATGTAGCACTAGCGGAGACGCTCAAGAAAAAGGAAAGACAGGATGAAACTCAGTTTATCACTGAAATTGCGGAAAAACTAGTCTGGATCCCAATAATTTCATTTTGTAAAATTTTCATTCCCAGTTACGCGTTTGATGCCCTATTGTCCCGAAGCTGACCATCCATGGGACGTTACAGAGAACTCTCTTGTCTCAGTTCCAGTTCCAATTCCACACATAAAAATGGAACTGGGGATCCAAGTCTGGTTCTTCAAAAACATAAAATCTGGTTTTTGGTCACAATTCAAAAATTCAGACCTAGTTCTGATCCAGTTCCTACTAACTCAGACTGGAACCAGTGGTTAGTTTCCAACTAACCTCCAATTAACCTCTTTTTCAATCAATTTTTTATTTTATTTTATTTTACAAACACATGTATTTTGGTTTCAGTTTTGATTCCAGTTTCACACATAAATAGAATTGGGACCTGAGTTAGTCTGCTTTTTTTCAAAAAATAAAATCTGACTCCAGTTCTGAAAATCAAACCTTATTACACTTTTGGTTCTTACTAGTTTGGATCTTACTAACTGGAACTGGAACCACAGTTCTGACCCGCCAAAAGGGGTAACCACCCAATCTATCTATGAAGGAAGGTAGTTTGTTTTGCTTTGTTTTGTTTTGTTTTGTAGTTATAAGATCCACCGAACTGGGATGCTTGAGATCGTGTTCTTGGTGTCTTTGGAAAGCTCTCAGCGAGGAGGGGTGCATGGGCTTGGTTCCATGTTGTTTGGACTTGCCGTGCCAAAGTTCTTGAATATTGAATGATTTTTTCATTGAAAATTAAATTAAATCATAGCTGAAAATTTGGGAGGAATTAGAACATGCCTTTGGTGTTGTTGGAAAGATCTTGATGAGCAGGATTTTAATGGAATTTATTTGGTAAGATTTGGATTCGGAATGTAGGAGATATTGATTTTAAAGTGATTTCTGCTGCTGAAAATTCAAATAAATTCCCAAAAACCAGGTTTTGGAAGGAAAAATCAGTTGAGGATGTGGTAACATTTGGGCCAACGGCACAGGCCACACTAGTAGTGATTATTTCACCTATTACAATTTGTTAAGAACAGGGAAACCACAATTGGAAATGGCCCAGATTAGGCCATTTCTTCATTTGTAGGGTTTTATAAGATTTATTGTCAAGAGGGGAAATCTCCACCAACTTGGCAACAAAGAGATAGTCTCCAGTTTATGTAATGTGAAAACCTTTTCATTTCACACACATAGTGTAGCTTGGATTGAATGTTTGGACAAGACAAATAGAAATTTTTTTGGCCCTTTGAGATGATTCTAGTGGATCATCCCACAAATAGAATGTTGTGCCATATACTCTTCCATACACTTTCTTTGACATAAACTCTTTTTGGTGGTGGATAGTACCCATTGATCATTGAACTAAAGAAAACTTCATTGGGAACTTGAAAGTAGGTAGTTGTCCAACAAGAGATTATGAACCCAATTGGCCACATTAGCTTTTCCATTTGTAATGCACACAATATCATCATAGGTTCAAGCGACAAAATAAAAGGCTGCTTGACAATATTTTATTCCTTTTTCTATTACTCCACTTAACCATGGCATTTCAAATACATGGCCTATAACCTTAAAAACTAATTCACAATAAATTGAATGTGTGAGCTTAACATATATCCATAGAAGCTTATTGGCATGTGTCACAATTTTATTTATGGCTTTTGAAAAATTTAGTGACTTTTTGTCTACTAGGAGAAAATTAATCTCTTGTTTTCCTTCATCCTTCAAAACTAATTCAAATAAGTAGCAAAATGAAATGTGCTACAAAGCAATGTATTTTTTTGTGGCAAAGTTTCACTCTTTGGCAAAACCAACAAATGTTAGGGAACATGCCTTCTTTGTTTTAGGCTACTAGATTGTCATCATGTTTCCATAACAAACACTCCAAATGGGTAGGAAAACCTCAAGGTCAATCAAAATTGATCACCACTAAAATCAAAGGTTGCAATATGATTTTCGCTAAACCTTGAAATAGTCCCATCACATAATTGCTCCACACACCTTTTGTGCAACTTTCAATCACCACCCCAAAATGGCAATTGCCTTCTCCTTCATCACAACTTGATGTTCCTTCATTAATGACAAAGTCATCGCTTCAAACACATTGATGAATGTTTCTAATTGGATGACTTCTAACTCTACTACTTAATAGACTAGTAATATGGGGTCTAAGGGATTTACTTGAAGAGCTTTGAAGTTTCTTGAGTTTTGGCCTTGTGAGTTCAATCTTTAATTCTTAGAAATGTTAAGTCGTTGGTTTTGTGAGATTAAGAGTGTGTTAATTTTAATTGTCATTGAGCTTGGTGATGGATATTTGTTGTTAGAAGCCACCATTAAATGGTGGAACAAGCATGACCTTCCAAGTTGTAATCAACCAACTAAGCTTGGTGAGATGAAGAAATTGAGATGGGTTTGAAATATATAAATATTCATGTTTAGTGGTTCACTCCTCTAAAATCACTTTGTTTTGAATTTTATTTTATTTTTTGTGTTATCATGAGTTTTTAAAATATTCCATATGTTTTAAGTGTAGTCATTCAATCATGAATCACACACATCTCCTTACGCCATTGTTTTTTACAAGAATATTTTTGAATAAATTTTTCTTAATATTTTAATTTTTAATTTTTAAAAAATTTCTTTACACTATTATGTTAAGGTTAATATTTTAAGTTTTTCAAAATAAATAAGTAGGTATTAAAATTTATCAAAAATAGTTAAGTATGAATATTTTTACATTGCAAAAACATTAGTTACAAATGTTTTAAACATGTTTTTAGATATTTTTTATTTGTTAAATTGATTTCAAATTTTCAAGATATGTATCTCAATATATTGAAAATGAAATTATATTAAAACAATTCCATTTGTATTTTTTTCTTAAAATGTTAGATACACAAAAGTAAATAGTGGTTTCAACCATTTTGATATGTATTAGCAAAATTGCACCATTTTTAATCATTTGCAATTATAAGTTGCATTTCAGTTTGATAGATTACGAATCCATATTCACATTATATGAGTCTCTTAGGGTTCAAAAAATTTCATGCAAGCATTGAAGGGGTAATAATGCATGGATTATGGTAGAATACTTTCTTGAAGAGGTGTCAAAAGCATAACAAGCTTTGTTTTTCTTTCTTGGGATGAAGGATCAATACATAGATGATCAATCATGGATTAGTGTGCATGCTTATGTGTTACAAAATTGGAATCGCATAACCATTTTACTTAACATAAAGAAGGTGATAGAGAAAGATGGGTCTAATAAGGTAACCAAGATGATTAAACTTAGTTTCTTATAGTGTACAATGACCATCTAAACATGGCATAGGCACAAAGATGGTTTGCTTTGGTGTAGATGGACTTTTCATGTCCCAAAGCATTAGAATTTGGGTTATTATTCGTGATCCATAACACTATCAATGTGCATTATATGGTGTGTTGTAAATCTTGTTGTGAACACCCTATCCAAGCTACCACTTGTAGCAAAGTTTTAAACCCTCTTTTGTATGACTATTACATTGTATATTTCTAAAGCATTGTATATTTGTAAAGATGATCTTGGGCATAGTCTTAAAGGTCTTGAGGAATGGTAAAACTTTATGGATATCCATGTTCTCTTCCTCCAAGCAAGTTGTTATTGGATATAATTCTCTTGTAGGATAATGGTGGAAGATGCTACTTAAATTGAAAGTTTTAAATTGAATTATGAATTGTTATGTGATGTAAAAGATTGTTTCACATGATCTTCCTTATGCTTGAAACATTTTATAATTTTGTTGAGTATGTTCAAAGGAGGAAAACTTTTATATGTGATTTCATTCATGTTGTTAAGCAACTTGCACAAGTTGACTTTACATAATGTATGTGGATGTGCTAACATGTATTGTCTTCAACTTATTTTTAACAATTCAAAGACTTAATGGAATGTAATAATAATGATGTTTATATTGTGTGGTGGGCAATTCAAACTATAATCCAATATGGATTTTTTTTTCCTCTTTAATGAATGGTTGTATATGCTTTAGAAGGTTGACCCAACAACTAGTGTACTAAACATGAATTCTAGATTTGATGAGGCTTGAACTATGGTGAAAGATTAATGTACATTAACAAACAAGTGATTGATTGAACCTTGAGGAGTTATAAAAATAGTTTTATTCTTAAGAATTGATGAATGCAATACAAGGGTGATGCATCCCCAATACTAGCTAAATGTAGGTGTAGAAATTAACTTTCCTATGCATTTGGCCATCTTGATTTCATTTATTCTGCCCAAAATTTTCATAAAATATTTCTTTTAATGAATTTTTTTTTAATCAACAACCTTTTTTTTGTTTTGGCATGAAAAAAACTATCAAAATCTAATGAAACATTTGTCTAATTTCATCTTTCACTTGTGGGCTTGACTAACATCAAATACATTTTTTATGGTTTACCCAATGTTTATTAAATATATGAAACACATAGAAATATTTATTGTAGTAATCATGTTAGTTTTGAGGATGAAAAACCGTTATCAACCTTATTAATCTTTATGAACTCAAAACTTAAGAACCACCTAAGAAGACATTTTGAATTAAGAATTACAATGTTTGTTCAAGATTTCTACATCACAAATTTGAGAATGGAATAATGATTAGGTTTGACATAGGCAAAAAAACTAAGGGGGTGAATTTTTGTTGAAATGAACAAATCCCCGTGCATAACAAAAAAAAAATTTGTTTCAACTCATAAATCAAATCAACATTGAATTGTTTTTAATAAGCTTTCACAACATTATTATTAATCTATTATGAAAACATATGGAAAATTTTGAAATGAAATTAATGGGTATGGAGTAACCAAAAACATTTTTAAATCCATGGAATGCATGTTTTCACTACTTAATGAGCTCCTTGAAAACCTTCAAATTTATTTCAATGACATATTTGTGAGAATATTTTAAATACACCATTACATAATAGTATAATGTAACTTTTCTAAAGTTGTAATTTGCTTTAAATGTTGATATATAAATTGTGATTATAAAAATATTCTCTTTGAATGATAATCATATTAGGCTACATCACTTTGATTATACTACTATTTCTTTGTAAGAACTCAATCAAGTGGGCACTTTTGGCTTGTTTAAACTAAAACACACCTAAAGAGATTTTTTTAAAAATATTGATTTGTTAAGTTATTCAATTTTTATTCAAAATTTTTATTCATATCAAAGTCAACTGGTCATTGAAATTGTCGTGTAACGTGTTTAAGTTTTGGTTATGTTTAAGTTTATAATTGTTTGCTAGATTGTGGTGACATTTATTCATTAACCCAAATACACTACATATATTAATGTGGGTTTAATGTGTTAGTGTATGTTTGATTATGGTTGTGGAAATTCAAAGATGGATGGAGTTCAACCACCTTTGGCTAGCAAACTGAGAGGATGTCCTTGCTCTACATGGTTAACAAGGTGATGAACATAAAGCAATGTCTTTGATGGATTTGATTTTTCACAGTGTTTGAAATTAGAGCAAGCAACTAAAATCCTTGTTCATTTTCATTGCCATGTTTTGTAAAATTGTTGCAAAATTTTCCCTATTGTGTTTAGGGTAGATCACATTTCATGTTCATAATTTGTTTAATGTCTCATTTTGCATCCACCTTGCAAAAATTCCTATATCATTGTTCACATTCAACAAAAGTTCATGTAGCCAAAATTGATTAATGAACAATATTCCAAAACATAATAATTTTTATTTGAACATCTTGTGACTCCCATTTTATGTAGGCTAGTTAGGTAATAATTAATTAAAATTTTGTTTAATATACATGCATGCCATGCCAAAAATCTAAATGAAGTTTTAAAGACAATAGTTTCATTATTTAATATGAAACCAATTTTTATCGTTTATATTTATTTCTTATTCATAACATAATTGACCCAAAAAATTTATTAACCACCTTGTAGCCAAACTAACATTAGTATTATGGTAGTTTCCAAACTTAATCATGTATTTGTATGCCAACAATAGTAGTTACTTCCATTTATGTGACTATGTTTGTTTGAATGATTACATGACTATACCGCTAGTAGTCATTTTGAAAGCAATTACACGCATTCCTTTGACCTTGTTTGACTAATTGGCCTAACTACTTAAGCTAAACAAACCAATGTGGTTTAGATTAGACAAGCATATGTATGCCACAATAAGTTAACATACCTACATTAAGTTGGGTAATAAACCTAGGGTATGCTAAGTTAGCCTACCTAGGTTAAACTAGCTTCAATAGATAACTAGGTGTCAACAGAATACCATGAGCCACACCTGCCTATTTTAAGGATTACTTTTGGGAGAATATTTTGTAAAATATTTTCACAAATTTTTTATAAAATCTTTTAAAATCTTGAGATTTTTTTTTATGTTATCATGTCGAGGTTTATGTAAAATATTTCAAAAAATATATCATTTTGAAAAGTTTTGAAACCCATTTACAAATCCTTTTTGTGCTTCAAATTGATCATTACAATGTTCAATGGATGCTTTTGATTTTTTTTACTCATTGGATATATTTCAAATTAATTCACATGTTCCAATGATATACTAGGAACCTTATAATATGAAAAATAAAAATATTTTCAACACCAATTAAATCATCACTTTTAAATGTGAAAAATTAAGCAGGCATTACACTTGTTATGGCTCATGTTTGTGTGATTGCACCCAACCTAAGTACGATATCCTACCTGACACTCTTGAAAGTTTACCTATGTCATCTTTGAAACCTACTTAGGATAGCCTACTTAGTAGTCACTTGGCAAGGTCATTTTAAAACCCTAGGTAGCCATGTATGTGTAGGCCCTATGATCATCCTAAGTTGTTATAGGTACGCCTAGGTGGGCTCTAGATTAGCATATGTACACCTACATGTAGATTTAAATAGGCCTTATGTAGGCTTAAGTAGATCTAGGTAGGCTTAGACATGTAAATCTATGTAGCCCTTAAGTAAGCCTATGTAAACTTAAGTAAGCCCTAGGTGGGCCTAGGTAGATTTAAGTAAGCTTTAATTAGTTACTTGGGTATTGTTATGTAGATCTTAAATAGGGCCTAAGTAACCTTTGGTAGATCTTGGTACGCCTAGGTTGCATTAGGTTTGTTTTGGTGAACCTTAGTAGGGCCTAGCTATATCTATTTGGGTACCCCTATGTAGGTCCTAAGTAACCTAGCTATATAAGCCTTAAATAGGCCTCTAACTAGATCTAGGTAGGCATAAGTAGACTTAGGTAGGCCTTAGAGTTAACCATTTGTGAATTATGTAAATAGTTGTGTATTTCTTTTGAAAGAATCTCCAATGGGAGGTCACAAAAAGGTTTGTAATGGCAAAGTAACATTAGCTCCTATAAACATAAAAAACAATGCACCCCAATGGTTGCTCACACCTACAAATAAAACATTAGCACCATGAAATTTCACATTGGGCTCCACAATTTGGCAAAGGATACTAAGCTTTGGAGAAGACCATGTAGACATGGTCAACGATGGTTGACTATGCCTCCTCCCTTATTATAGGTGTTTTTATGCTTGCAACTATTACAACACAAGAATTTGAGTTTGCAATAAGGGGGAAGTGCAATTTTTTGCACAAATGGTTGAAGGTGAACTTTTTTGTGTAGGCAAGTGCAAATTTTTGTGTGTTGGATGAAGCATAAATTTTGTGCATATGGGAGGCGCCAAAAAGTTTTGTAGAACTTGAACAAACATGTTGTAGATTGCACATTTGAAGCAAATTCAAACAAAGTGAAACAAAAAAACATTAAAGGAAAACATGAACAAGGAGAGAAAATTTGATAACAAAGAAGGAAAAAATTGTGCACAAATGAATGTTTGTGCAAACATATGTGTGTGCAAGCATGATAATCTCTATGTGTAAGCATGTCTCCGTGTTTTGGCACCTTCGTGAATATGATGATGGACATCAAATCTTCATCTGGCATGTGCCATGGCAATTTCTAGAACAAGGGCTAGATGTAGTAGCATATTTTAATCAACTAACATCACACAACTTGTAGAAACATGTTTCTCCATTATGAGAGGGTGATAATTGTTAAAATACACATATACCTTTTAATGTACCTTGTTAAGTGCCTCTTCCTTGGATATACATATATCCTTGTAACTTACACATCATATGTAAAAGACATTTTCATGTCCAAATATGCTTTCATTCAAAATATGAGTGATATCAATATTATAATGTATATTAAAACTTGTAGACATAGAACCTACATTTTAAAAAATCTAATAAATGGCTACATTTACAAGTGTTTCATGAATTATATATAACATTTATTTATTGATTCCTCAAAATTTTGCCACATGGAGTAGTAAAGTTGAAATGTTATTGATTTGTTTCAATTTATGAAATGTTGTTAACAAGAATGAAGTAAACATTGGTCCTAGTGATCCTACCATTCAATTTACATGGAAATCTAAAGATTTCAAAACTTGTGCTAACATACATTTCCATTGTGGACAAAAAAAAATTCTTTAATACCATTTCCCACATCCCAAGCAATAAAAAAATTTAACAACACTTCAAGTGAATCTACATAAAAAATTGTCATTCAACTAGATGTTACATTTTTATTATGCTAGATTTTGGGATTCCCAATTTTTAAAAAAGTTGTTATAGTTGGTTGCATTTTTATTAACCCACAAGTAAATTTATTCATTTCAATTCTACCAGGAATTTTGTTCCCACACAAGGTGGCATTGTCAGTCTCAACTTTATTGAATTACTTTTTAATATTGTACAACAACATGTTGTCAACATTTTAGAACAAAACCCTAGAAACTCAATGCATTTTATGTCAAGGAAAATTTCAACAACTAGTTTAACAATTCACTTCAAATTTTTAAAAAATCTCCCCATATATTGGGTGGTAAATTCCTAGTCAAGGAGCCTTTGACACAAATTTTTTAAAGAAAATACATGTATATTAGGTTAAAATATAAAGATCATTTTATTTTTAACATCCCATCCATTTATTTATTTTTCTTGTTATTACATCCTACTTAACACACACTTTACAAAAGTCCACACTGTAAAATATAAGCTATGAAAATTACTTGTATTTTGAAAAACTTACTTTCAACCTATTTTTACAATGTTAATTAAATGAAAACCGATGCATAGTAGTGAAAATCCATATTGTCTTTGATCATTCAAATAAAGACTTTCAATATAAAATAGTTTGATGATGAGTTTTATTGTTAATATAAGTAAGTTTTTGGTTTTCAAGCCTACTTTCATATCCTTAATGAAGAACACACAAAGTTGGACCCCGAAACTTTTAAATGTATATTTGGATATGGTGAACCTCTTGGAATTAAAGGTTACCATCTTTATAATCTAGACAATCAAAAAATTTCTATAGTTAAGATGTGGTTGTTTTTAAAACTCTTTGATTTTAGGGGGTGTAATTGATTCATGTGAACCCAATTCCCACCTAACGGTTGTACAACTTGGTCAATGATTAAGTCCACTAGCTATTCCATTGCTAGCACAACAAGTAAGTCCATTACCACCACAAATTGTAGGTTACCAACACAAATTGCCCCACCACAATACATATTTGATCAACATCCCAAGATTGAAGTAAAAAATCATCAATGCCACCCCACATGTGGGCCCATCTATGACAATCACAACAAACAACTATATTTTTTAAACTTCTCAATGCAAAAAAAAAAGTGCAATTGAATTGTACAAAATTTCATGAGAGTTCTTTTGCTTATGCTTTCATGACACAAAACTTACTTTTGAACCTGAAGCCTTTTATGGTGATGATTATGTTGATTGGCATTTAGCTATGAGAATTAGTATAATTCATGAATCTAGAACCAAACATACATGGATCATGGTTGACCCTCACCAAATAGATCAATAGTCAATACAAAATGGTTGTTTTCATGAAAATATGAGTCTAATGGATCTTGGTTCATTACAAAGCCATGCTTGTTGTTCAAAACTTCATTCAATAAGGTCTTGACTATGTTGAAACATTTTTACCAATGATGAAAATGACTTCCTAATGAATTATGTTTGCACTTGCAAATTTGTATAGCTATCACATCCATTATATGAATGTCACTATTGCTTTCTGGAGTGACATTTTATAAACGGAGATTTACATTCTGAACTCAAAGGTTTTGTTGCATTTGGAAATGAGACAAAAGTGCAATGTTTAATAAAATCCCTTTTTGGGTTAAAAACAAACACCATTTGTTTGGTACAATTTTTTTGATAACTATTTTAAAACAAGGTTTTCTCAAATGTCTTTTTGATACAAATGTACATCTTAAAAGATCCACCAAGGCCTTCATAATTCTTGGGTTATTTGATGACCTTATTCTTGTATTTAATGATTTATTATACCTTTTAGATGATAATTTTTTCTTGTTTAACAAAAAACTTATGATTGATAATCAAACATTGAATATATCCTTGTAATCCAAGTTTGGCAAGTTCACACTACTTGTACACATTAATCTTGTTTCAAGACAACTACATATGTGATTGATTAACTAAATTTAACATGAACATTTGTAATCTTTAGAACACCCCACTTCAAGTTGGTGTCAAAGTGAAAATCTTACATATGAACAAACAACTTTCATAACAAATATACCATACTCCAATGTTATTGGTAGTTTGTAATCCTTGGTCACATGTACATGACTTGATTTAACTTTTGATGTAAACCCATTTAATTCAATTCATGGCATATCTTGGACCAATCCATTGGTATGCCTTTAAAAGGATTATGAAATATTTAAAGAAGACCGACTATTGCAACATCATTTATCATGGCCACCACACCCCACCTTATACATGTCATCTATTATAAGGTTGAAATGATGATAATTGGGTTGGTGACCTAGAAACCAAAAGATCTACATCTTGTTGTTTGTTTCAATTAGATAATGCTTTGATATCTTGGCATAGCAAGAAACATGTGGTTGCATTATTTTTTATTGAGGTGAAACATATTAATGTTATTATTGCAATACAAAAGTTTGCTTAATTGTAGGGCTTGTTGATTAAACTTGCATATTAATTCAACTGCTTAACATTTTTTATTGTGACAATTAATCATGCATTGCCTAAGTTAACTAAACACCATAGATTCTATGACCATTTTAAACACATTGATATTAAATATCATTTCATTCATGGGAAAATTAATGGTAAAAAATTTCAATTTGAATTTACACTTACTATTCACATTGAGACTAATATTTTAATCAAAGTCATGTCCAAGCCCAAACATCAAACATATGTTGTTGCTCATGGATTCACAAGTTTCAATGACTTGTTGACAAGGGCATATTTTGCTAGTATAATCAAATCATTGAAACAATTTTACATGATGAAGTTAAAGGGGGAATGTAATGACATATGTTAGTCAATTAACATCCCACAATCTATGGAAACATGTTTCTCCATTAGTAAAAATCATAACTATTAGGATACGTACATACCTTTTAAGATACCTCTTCTTTATATATAAATATCCTTGTAATTTACACATCATATATTCTTTTTTTTTCTTTTTTTTTTAGGTCCAAATGCTATAAACCCATCCACCACAAAATGCATTACAAGGGTTAGCATCTAGGTTTGCAATTTGAGGCTATAGGGTTTAATATAAAGCATTATGTTGAAGATGTTTTAAAAACTTTTTAAGCACTTGAATTACATGTTTGTTTTCACAATTCTTGTGATTTCTTATTGGCCAACTTCATTGCCAATTTGATTAATCCTTGACACATGCATCACCCCTATTCAAAGAAGACATTGGGATTTGCAAGATAAATCCATGAGAACAAACATAATGATTAAGGACCTTGTTGGTGGGGATTATATTTTGTGAACCTCCTTTAAGTAAGGTAGGATAGTATGGTGGTTTTCCTATCAGTATGGTGGAAAATTACATTTTGATAATAACCTACCTTAATCATTATGTCCAGTAATGCCATGGTAGTAGGGAATTACACCTTGGACCTCAAGCTCAATTACTCTACCTTTAGTTCACAAGGTGTAATGCTTGAATGCCATGGCATTACCCTACACAACTCATTATTTTTTACCAAAAAAACATATGCAAAATTGTAACTTTAAACACAAATTGTAGTTTAACATAACATAGGAGCTTGACATTTCTTAAGGTAGGATGGTTTTTCTGCATTGGAGAAAAATCAATTTAGTTGTGGACATATTGCTGATGGCATATGACAACCTTAAGTTGAATTTCAAATATTTATGATTTGAAAATGAATCTAAAAACATATGGACTCAAGTTATATGCACACAATTGTGTTGGTGAGACAAGGGTAAAGATAGTTCTTTGACATAATGAAATTGAAATTTTAATTTAATTTTTTTTAACTAAGAAAATATGAATAATATTTTTTTCCAACCCACTTTTGTAGCATTATTATCGAATGAATAGCAGTGACAACTTACATGTATAGTAATCAATCATGGTAATCACAACTTAAAAACATATATTGCATTTTTTTTGGTATACATAATTTTGTGATTTTGTTGCAATGCATTCAAAAATAATAATTTGTTGTGTTATAGTTTCACTTGCATGGGTATTTGATTTCATAAGAAAATGAATCTTTTCATAAAGGATTTACATTAATATCTTTCATCCTTGAAGGTCAAAATGTTTGGCATCATGGTCAACTATAACAAATCAAGTTAAATATTTATTTCTTTTGTTAAATATAATAACAAATTGAATTCAAGATGAATTCAAAATTAATCACAATGAAACTATTGGTATTCAAAACACACATGGATCTCTTTCAATAAATTTTTGACATAGGTAGCAACAATGGACATTTCCTTGTGTTGTATATTTGGGTAATGGTCCTTTACATTTTCAAATTTACAACTAAATACAATGAGTGGGGCCTCGGGTGGATAGAATTGTTTATAATTGAAGGACCTTGTGGGTGGTTAGCTATGTTTGGGATGGACAACATGGTTGTAACACCTAACACCCATGGTTCCATTTCAATGTGTCAACATGTTGAATGCCCATCAACTACATGTTCATCAAGTAGGTATTAGTGTTGGGCAAGAATATAATTTGTTAATTAGTATATGGCCTGGGATCATAGCAGTTATGGTGTTAAGGACCATGTTGTTTTGTTATCCAACTATTAAGGTATTGGGGTCAATACTTGGACTAGGGAAATATAAAAGTTGAACGAGTCATACTATTTACGAGATTATGAGCTGTAGTAGATTACTTCAACAACTCATTACCAATTTTCTTATGTTGTTGCACATTTGATATAATTTGACACAAAAACATAGATTAAGATTTGGTGTTAGTGTCAAATGTTATGAGATGAGTTAAAAAAGGCTACTTATTTAGATTTTTTAAATTTATATATTTTCATCTAATAGTGATTATTTTCTAGAGAATAATTTGATTACTTTGTGTAATTGGTTTGAAATTGAAGTTGAATACACTTTTAGGTGTAATGTGTTATTCACATAATGACTATATTCATGTTCAACACTTGTTGGTACGTGTCTCTTCATTACTTATATTCATACCATAATGATATATAAAGTTAACAATCTATATAATTGAAAAATGGCTAGCTAGTAGTTTGTAGCCAAAAAGACAAGAAAGGAAAACTCATATGTCATTAGTTTGGTCATGAACTCATGCAATAATTCATCACTTCAAATTCCATTCCATGAAAATCAAACATCTACTTCCAAATCTAACAGAAAGACTTTATGTTCTTAAATTGCAACTAAATTACCACTTAAATTTTATAAGATCTAATGAATAGATCGTTTTGGACCCTCTCTTGAGGTGCCAAGTCTAACTCATGGATTTACAATTCTTGTTTCAACCCCCCATTTCAACATACTAATAAAAACAAAAAATGATTTCCCAACTTTCGTGGCCCAAATTGTGTTTTTTTCAAAACTTTTGACAAGAGAGATTTATTGCCACCCACCAATTCACTCATATTTAGTCATCAATTTTCAAATTTCGCAACAACCCAACACAAATATGAAACAATAGTAATTTCCAACTTGGAGTTCCCAAAGATTCAAGCTTCATTTCCTTTCACCCACATCAATTTCCCCACATTCCCAATTTCCTAATTCTTAAACATGCAAAACTTAAGAATATGATTCCAACTCAAACAAGCTCCTTAATCCCTTAGAGTTCTTCATTAACTCCACCATTGCCTATTACAATATTCATAAATTTGCATAAATATTTGAATCCTTGAACTTTTCGAACAAACATAATGAAAATTGTAAGGACTACAACAACTAAAACAATTACTATGGGTATTTTTTCCCAATAGTTAGCACAACAGTTACATCCTAAACAAAAGCCATATCTAGAGCATCTCAACTTGTCTTTGACAAATTCAAACATAAAGTTAAGAATCTCATGTTAATAAGATTTAAAAGAATTGAAGCTAATTATTTGTATGTTTATCAAACAAATTTCATTAAAAACATTAGTCATATGAATTGTTTTTTACATTTCATCATGATATGAAACCTTGTGATACAAAAAGGCAAGTGACAACCCAAAAAAATAAATGATAGAAAAACATAATTAAATTAGTTACCCAACATTCATATTTTGAGAAGAAACGCACCAAGTAGATCGGTAGACTTTAAAACAACCCATCAATTGGATGGGTGCACCCAAAATTGGCAAGCATTAAACATGTGCAACAAGTTAAATGTGGCACTAAGTCCAACACACCTAGTACAATGCTTAACAAGAAAAAAAATTCGGATTTTTTTTAATATTCACACGATGATTAATGTTATAAGTAAGAAAAAAACATGTGATGTACTGGTTAAAATCCTCCCTTTAATCGAAAGGTCCAAGGTTTAATCCTTTTCCTAATTGTTTTTTTAACAAACAAAATGGATGAAAAAATTCATAAAACATATAAATAATTTTAAAAGTTAATTACCTTTAGGAAGTAACTTCTTTGAGCAAAAGAAGATTAAATGCTAGTCTCAAATAAATTCCCCATGGAGTAAGAAAAGTTCCTTGACAAAAAATACTTTCCCAAAGAGCAATGAATTTTCCTTGGGAAAGGGCCCAAGTTCCCCAAGGAGAAGTGATCCTTCTCCCCAGGGAACATGATTATTCCCAAAGGAAAAAAAGGTTTAAGTTGCTTCCCAAGATAACTTAAACTCCTTCTCATCAAAGACATAATTGTTGCCCAAGGAAAAGCCAATTTCCTCGGGGGAAGTTCATGCCCACTCACAAGGACTCTATTTGTGTCCACAACACTTGGAATAACAAGTTTGTAACTTGTGCAAGTCTTGGGATTCCAAAATAATGAAAAGGCTTTTTTTTCATTTCCTTAGGTTTGCTTCCATTTGTCATCACACAACATTGCACTACAAAAAAAGGTTTGGAATGCTCAATCAATCGGGTTACTATGAAACAATGACTTTGCACATGTTTGAAAAGAAGACACTCTTTCTTGGAAAAAAAATTTGAGTACTCAAAATGAAGAGACATATTGTGAACAAGAGTTACTACATGCTTACTCCAAGTCAGATGCATAGAGTTCTGCAAGATAAAAACTTACTACACACTTGCTGCAAGTCAGATGCATAGAGTTCTGCAAGATAAAGACTTACTACACACTTGCTGCAAGTCAGATGCATAGAGCTCTGAGAGATGATTGCATATAGAATTGCAAAAACTTCAGAGCGAAACAGAGCATCAAATATGCATCGAAACAGAGCTGCAATGCCTTGTATGACATGTTATCAACATGCAAGTATCAGAACAAGATACCCTGCAGAGTTGACATGAAAGTAACAGACAACCTATGCATAAAATGGACACGGCCCACTGTACAATTCCAAGCTTATGATTCAGAAATTATCTCTGATTCAGAACAGCCCATCACAAAGGGAATTCAGCCTTGGTTCCACTTAGAGTATTTTGATGATTAGACAGGTTTTATGACCAGATGATGCAACTGCCGAGTGTAGAATGAGCTTTTAGAGAATTCAACCTAATGAGTTTTTAGAGAGGTGAGTCAAAGTTCCCATGTTTTAAAGCAAAAGGGTACATCTGTTCCTGCAATGGCTGCATAACAAGTTACCAGGCAAATGCTTGTCAATGAGTAATGCTTTTGACAAGCCTCCATAAAAGATCAAATGCTTGTCAATGTGGACCCAATGCTACTTGTCGTCGCAATTGTACACCCATGAGAGATGCAGATAAACAGGGACTAAGCACAGCAATGGAAATCATCCAGATTGGAGGACACCTGTTATTCAAAGGTTCTCATCCACTCCATCATAAGTAAATTTGGTTAGGTAGGAAATAATGAGGTGGGAGAAACAATCCATACCTCCACTGGACCAAAGGATATGCGCAAACATCACAATTCAGTTGTCCAATGTCACTACAAGCTTGAGCCTTCTTACTTTCTCAAATCCCATACCTGCAGAACAAAATGCTTGCTATGAGCACCTATTACCCACTGAGAAATTTCAGTTTCTCCCACTCACTGAGAAGTAAACTGATAACAGAATTACTCCATGGTAGCTTTGTCAATTGAAGAACTCTGATCAATCAAATAATTGTTCAACTGGCGATGCTGGACTGGAGGATAGAATAGAAGAAGCTGCAAGCCAGGATCAAGTTCATAAACCCTATCCTGAATCTAATTCAATAACACAAAATGAAAAAACCTGTTCCAATTTATGTGGCAATCAAGAGCTCCAAGAATCCTGAAAGACTCAAAAGAGAAAATTTAAACAGGCACTTGGGAAAAGGTTTGGCTGTAACCTCTTTCTTTACTGAAACGGGCACTTGGGAAGAAAAGGTTTGGCTGCACTTACTGGAAAAGGCCGCCTGAAGACGGAGAGAGAGAGAGACACACACACATAAGTGCAGATCTTCAAACCCTAATTGAACTCATTGCACATTGTGGCTCGATGGGCAGGATCTCCGCGATCTTCGCTCACCATCCCAGTTTGAAGATGTACTTACCGTCTCTGATTTGGTTGCAGTATTTCAGATTGAGCTTTTCTGCTCTTCTCACTTGCTTCAAAGAGTGCATAGTTAGTGATGGTGCGGATTTATATCAGCACGTACTGCAAAGTAAAAGAGAAGAAGTACAAGAAGTGATGACACTTTCCGGAAACACTACTCGCAGAAGTGAAGAATCAATTCTGTGGAGCCCATCTAGACGACTACCTACTCGACGATGGAGACATACAAACCGCAAAAGGCAAGAGGAAATTGATACTATTTGATACGATCTGTCCCTGCCGCCTACCACATCCGCCAACAACAACGAGAGTTCGATCAAACATCTCGTGCACTTTTGTGCTCTGCAATCACGCTTGGCTGTACCTTGGTGACTGCAACAAGAATGAATGTTATTGCTGCTTGATAATGGCCACCAGATGAGTATAATGAGCATTGAATTCTTGGAGAAAAGACAGCACACCTTCCCCACCACAGCAACCGTTATGAAAGAGTACAAGTTGTGGCTGTCCAAATTCTCGTAAGCTTGGGAGAGTTCATTACCTTGTGTAGGAGATGGTGCGTCCTCGAGCTCGTGTGCTAAAGATAATCGGCGGCAGAACACAAAAATGGCAGAGCAGCTCGGCATGTCGGATGATCAGGCATCGGTTGTTGATGCAGGGAATTCTGTTGTTGTTTCTTCTAGTGTCGATTCTGTTTTGACGCGTATGGGGTGGCCTCTCGGATTAGGATCTTCTTCGTCCTCATCGTCGCTAGACAGGATGCCGGTAGAGGGAAGTGGCAATGGACCGCAGTTGGCGTCGAACGCCGATATTGTTTTGTCATCGATGTTCTCAGAGCTAGGCACCACGACGACGACGACGACGACGAGCTGCGGTGATTCCGAGTTCGATACTCTCGCCGACGGTTCGACCTCGACGTTTTTCAAAGACTCGCAGCGGATCACGCTGGGGAGCTTGATCGGTCTTCCCATGGAGTCTTTCAGGATGCTGTTGTTGTGCGGAGATGATGATTTTATCAGCGATGTCGATCGGATCAGCTGGTCGAGCAACAGAAGCATGGTTACAACGGTGACGATGACGAGAACGCCATCAACGCGTCGACGAGAGCGACGCTCTCGATGGTGTGGCTTCGTACGTTTTCTGGTCGGCTTCTTCAACAGTTGTATCAACACTAGAGTCTTGTCCGAATTCAGTGCTATTCAGAATGAAGACAAGCCATCGGAGCTTCGACACCTACAGCATCCAAGTTCCTCATCGTCAGTATACGAGGAACGATCAGATCTCGAAGATGCTAATAAAACTAATTCCCGGGAGCCACATCCGTCGTCGACCGAAAAGGTTTTCATGAACTCTGTGTTTGAAGAATCGGACTTACTGCTGATCGGCAGGCACATGATCGAGTGGCGGAACCCGTTGTTCGTCCCTGATCTTGCGATATCGGAGGAGGGAACTACAGATCAGAGTAACAGCAACGGAGCACCAACTGCGGAAATCAAGGTAATAAGCTGCGAACTTCCACGTAATGACCAGGAGTCTTCTTCCTCCATCATAAATGTGAATCACAGCGGGCCTGTCCTTGAATGAGGAGGTTCAAGGACAGGGGATGGAGAGAGCACACATAAGAGCAAACTGCAGAAATAAAAAAGGACCTCGACATGAAAGTCTTGGCATATCTGACAATTTCTGAATTCTTTATGATACAGTGGTGGTGGAGAGATTGACCCCTAATCCACTTGTTGGATGATGGTGAGAATCATGAGAATCAATCATGACAAAGCCGAGGGTAGTCTTTGCAGCCGGCTGCTGAAGTAGTGGGACTGTGGAACAAGTGCATGCAGATTGGTTTCATCTGCCAGCCTTTGTTGGGTGTGTAGTGAGATTGAACTTTGCAGCGATCATGCTGTCCATCTCATCAAGTTTCGTCTTGCACTTGAATAGTACTCTTGGTTCCAGCTAATTTTTTGAGTGGTAAGGTGCATCGAAGACAAACATTACTCCCGTTTTGCAGTGCCTGATATACAATTGAACCTCTTATGTAAAAACTGAATTGCAAATTGTAGTTGCAAACACACAATGTCTCAAGTGAGAGAAAAGGCAGAAAAAAAAGTGACAAACCTCACTGCAATACCCATAACAGAAGGCTTTCTTTTGCAATGTAGCTGACATCAGGAACTTGTCAAGCACACCATACCTTGGCCTGATGACTCCGAGTCTGCAACTGCATGCAAAAGGCATCCAAAAACAGTCAGCTCCAGAGAATGATGCTATAAGAGAAATTGTGGCTTAATGATACCTCCCTGAGTGATGGGATTGCAAAGCTCGCTTGCACATTCACTTGTCACACTGGCAGGCACAATTCATCCTGCCACACACACCTGAAGATTTGAGAAGAAGGTGGGGGGGGCAACTTGAGTTTGAAGATGCTGAAAAAACATTGCAGATGATGGAAAATTTCCCTGTCTGAATTTCAATTAGGGTTTCAGATCCGATTCCTGAAATTGAATTGATTCGCACAAATCAAGCTTTGGCAAACCCTGAATCACAGATGTTTTAGGGTTTAGGGTTTTAGGGGGTTTAGGGTTTAAGGGTCTGTGAAAAGAGCTGCAGAAATCACTTCAAGATGCTGGGTGGTCACATTTATTAAAAGAATATGTAACAATAGATGAAACCTAATGGGTGGAAAAATGTTTTATTTGATAATGATTTTACTATTAATGCAAACAATCCATGTAAAAATGTATTATTCACCAATGATAATAAAAATTGAACTATATGATATATAACATATGAATACTCAATTTAAGTTCAAGAGTTTAAAATAAAATAAATCAATCAATTTAAATTTAAATTATTAAAATTAAATAAATTATATTAAAAAAATAAAAAAAACTAGTTCATGATGTTTGTCAATAATCAATGAACATGTTCCATACAAAATATTATCCTTGCATATGAGACAACTTAATAATAATGAACACATTGCTATTGTTGATGACATTTTGCACGAAAATAATAAATATCCAACAAAACATTTACATATTTTTTAAACACGAAGTGCATGCATTGAAAAGACTTTTACACCTTGGGGGGGACACTTTTAATGTAAAGTTTAAGATTTACATGCATCAAATGACCATTTTGAGGTAGGGTATTAAACAATTGTTCAATCTATTTTTTATCATCTTATTATTGTTTAATTTTTAATATATACATCCTATATTAAAACCACCCTATATTAATTATAATCCATTATTTCAAATTATTATATACTTTATATTATAATTAAATTAATTATTTGAATAAAATGTACCTTATTGTTTAACTAATTAACTCATAATTTTTCCCCAACAACCAATATATTGTATTCATGCATTTTCTAAAAAAAATTCAGTTGTGTTCCCCCCCCCC
>Ga0209611_10003727_pt1 | contig 26327 bp, 17 predicted proteins | sample S1TSphgellanicum_3_FD_187693 | JGI IMG/M metagenome (GOLD analysis project Ga0209611, IMG submission 187693) | Host-associated microbial communities from peat moss isolated from Minnesota, USA - S1T2_Fc - Sphagnum magellanicum MG (SPAdes) (version 2) | ecosystem: Host-associated > Plants > Peat...
CCCCCTATCACCTTCTCCTTATTTATTTTCCCCACCTTTTGAATCTATTTCAAGGTGCAAGCAAGGTAAAATAAATAGCTCACTACTCCTTGTCAAAAAAAATTACATGTAGCCATGAAAAAGTTTTAATGTATTGAAAGTAATTTTTTTTGTACAATAATTAACATGACGATAATCTTTCATTTTATGTTTAAAATGTTGAAAAACCCATCTTGAAATTATAATTAAATAGAATTTTTAAAAATATTTCTACTTGCACAAAATGTATGGTTTTACAAAATGGACTACATGTAGATGAAATATTGATTAAAAAAAAAATTCAACTAAATGGAGCCTTAAAAAATACGTATGTATTATCAAATTATGAATGTTATAATCATAATATATCAAATTTTTAATATGAAGTAGGTTTGAATACCATTTTGACCCAATTAATTTCAAATGTACTTTCAACCTACTTTTAAGATACCAAAATTTACTTTCTTATGTCCATATAAAAAATTGTTCCATTTTTTAATTGGACTTTGGATGAACTACTTTTTTTGTTTACTTTACTTTGCTGACAACCTTCTTAATTCCCTCCTTCCCCTTGTTCTAGCTCCAAGTCCTTTTGATCATCTTCTACACATTCAACCCAAAAAATCAAAATATCAATGCTTTGAAATTTTTAGAACTACAATCATGGCCCCCATCTAAAATTGTTCAATTTTTGAAATAAATCTAGAAGCTCACTTCTATCTTCATCCATAGCGGTGGCATGAAAAGATGACAATTGGCCCTCATCAGACCTAATATTGACATGTTGTCCATTGTTTTCCATTGTATTTGCTACAAGTCCCATTGGTTCAACATGATCCACATTCAAACCAAATTTTATTCAAAACCTTGTAGCCTTTAGTAGAATAACTTTCCATCAAGGATCTTGTACATAATTTGAAAAGAAAACATGTGAAACTTGTGAAGCAAAAAAAATGGTTGTTATCGAACTTGAAGCAACTTTTTCAAGTTCACAAGAATGTATCCATGTTCATTTAATTTTTTTTAACATGAAGGCCATGTGTCCTTGGTTGCACCCATGAACATAAAAGTACAACTACCTTAGTACCACCATAATTAAGCTCCAAAATCTCTTTACATTCCCTTATATAGCGAACTATCACAACTTGTGGGTTCTGATTTTCCTCCATAATAGGTGGAGTATGTTCAAATTCACCTAAGACCCCACAATTGTATGTTACCATGCTCAAAATCCTAGGCCACACCAAATCCCTAAAATGATACCCATAGGATGCCATACTTTTGTAGGATCAAACAATGACTGAAGGAGGGATAGATAAATCTAATAGCTCATAATGGTTCTCATCAGTTGGGTCTCCACGAAAATTATGCATAGCAATTTGTAACCAATGTGGAAAACCATGCCTCCATGACAACAATGATTGCAGTAATCTATGTTACTTTATACTTCCTATGTACCCCAACAACTAGAATCTATTAGTGGATAGCCTACCCTATTTTCTACTACTTCAAACCCTAAATTTTAAAAATCAAATTGTACATGCCGTGGTTTAGTGGATTACAATAATGTTTAAATTTTGATACAAATATGACACAAATGGTTGAGGACACATACTCTAACCAAGGCAAGATTATAACATGGTTCTCACACACATAAAGGTGTGTAATATCTCGCAAGTCCATGCTCAGTTCACATGCTTTGGGCACACCTTCAAGAACTTCCCCATGTTAATGTTGGATGGGGTTTCAACCATAATGGTTGCCATATACCTAACTCTTCAAGGTCACTTCTATTTTATTTTTTTGTCTTTCTCCCCAAGGATAGTCTTGAGTATATTCACCACCAAATTATTTTTGTAGTGCATAACATCAACCGTATGTCAAATGAGAAGATCCAATAGAATATAAGCTTTATCCAAATTCATATACCTTAACTTAGTATGGCAATCCCCCTGGCACCATCAAACTTCAAAATTGCCCACATTCCTCCAATGGCAATCCAAACCTTAATCTCAAAAAATGGGCAAGGTTTAGACTTCACTACAAATATATCATAACTTCCTAACCTACAATATGCTAACAACCATATCAAATGATTGAACACAAATTGAACAACCATATTTGTTGCCACAACAAAAGATCCCCATTGATGAAACCAAGTTTTTTCATGTAGGTAAGGGACTTAAAAATAAAAAGAAAAAATCTAAACAATGTTTTATGATAGACCAAAATTGTTCAAATTCTTAGATGGCAAGTCCTGAAAGTGTTCAAAATTAACATGAGCAAATTAAGAAAACAACATTTTGGTAATGGTATCAATATTGGAATACCCTATACTAGTATGACCACAATGGCATCTATGGAAGGGGTTCAAATTCAGTGATATTAGACCAAGAAGGTAGCCTTTTAGCAATGGCAATAATATTGGCCAATTAAGGTTCTCATTATGAACAAATTCAACAATGGCAACAATGGAAAACAACATAATTATGTTAAAGCAATGGTTTTTAATCCACACCTTCCAATATGGTAAATCAAAAAGAGCACTTCTTTGTGTCATTCCACTATGGAGGCAAAGGTTGTCGTCTTCCTTCCCACCATGTTGTTTCCAAACCTCATATGCAATGGCATGATCAAGGACTTGTCCCCCTTGCATAACATTTAGGGTTGGCCGTCTTTCAAACTTGCCATTGAAGTCATGAACACTCCTTTGATATGGTGATTTAATGACAACCACCTACAGTGATCAATGTAGGTAGTTTTGCATAATGTTTTTGAACGACAATTGCATGTGTGTGGACCAAAGCCATACATCCTTTGTACCGCTTGATTTATAAAAAAATGAACCCCAAATTGTTTTTTGTTGATAGTTATGGGCTTTGTGAGTACTTGTTTTCTTCACATTTCAAGTATTATGTGAATATGAATTTATTCACCATAAATGTACTAATTGAATTTTGCAATTATTAAACAAATTGAAGAAAAAAAATAGTTTGATACATATGTTTGCATCATGCATTACACCATATACAAATATATAGTTTATTTCAAATAATAAAAGGAAAATAAAATGCAAATGGAATCATTATTCTTAATTATGAGATTCTTGAATTGACATTAAATAGCCTTTGATTAATACAAAGCATTTTCCTCTAGTCACAAGGTTTTAGTAATAATGTATGTTCAATATATGTAATTTATTATTTCTTTGTATATCAAATGTTAATTTACAATAAATCAAGTAATGATACATAATAAATAATTTTGTGGAACATTAATGTTTATTCATTTTTATACATATGATGTTTTAATATTTTTAATATTACAATAAAAATTCATTAATTATTAGGGTACATATGAATTTTTTTGAGCATATAGATAGTACACTTTAGTTTAAAAATAAAACTCGAGGAAATTCTGAAATACAAATGAACTTAATAATGTGTATGTTCAATACATGCATAATTTATTATTTCAATGTGAATTCAATTTTACTTTACAATGTATCAAGTAAAGCTACTTAAATCTTTTTTTGGAATATGTTCAATATAGGTGTAGTTAATTATTTCCATATAGATTCAATTTAGTTTACAAAATATCATGTACTGATACATAATTAATTTTTTTTTTAAATTATAATTTTGACTATTATTTCCAAAATTTTCATATTATTATAATTATTGATTTATGTATTTATGATTAAATTAGAATATTTATTAGAATAACTAGTAAAGATATTCAATAAATTATCATATAATTTCAGAAATTATTTTATTTAACACTCTATATTTTAAAATATTTTTCCTTATTTAATATTTATTATACTATATCATTTAATACTTCCAACAAGTTAGATGAAAATACAAATAAAAATAGTCAAATAACTAGCCTAGCCTAATTACTAGCTACAATTTTTTTATAAAAATGTTGTTGTTGTAATTGTAGCCAATTAATAATTATCACTACATTATAATAATTAATTTAATTAAAATATCATTTAAATTTCATTATTGAATATTTATAGTTGACTTAGTTATTTGTTTTATGAAATGTTAATAAAAACTTATAATGAATTTGGAATTTAAAAAAATTAATGATAATTAATTATTTAATATATTATTACATTTAATTGCTGATATTTTAAAAAATTAAAGATTCACCATATTATTTAATAAATAATGATAATATGTTTAATTGTTTAATTATACAACTACACAATTAAAAATAGTTGATGAATAAATATCATAAGTAATTAAGATAATTAATTAGACTTAGGCTAGGTGTACTATTAGGGTTTAGGGTCTAGGGTTAACTAAGTTTAGATTAGCTTGTACAACTATATTACAACTACTTTAGTTACACCACATATTATCTTAGTAGTAGGGGAAGCAGATCACATTAAACAAATGAGAGAAAGGTGAGTCCCATTTTGACATTAAAGTATTTGATGGATATTGCCTAATTGAAGGTTCTATTTGCCACTTGAAAATTCTTAAAATTTGCATGTTCAACATCATTAGATTAAAAACATGGATTCACATAAACATGTAAGTTTCCACAATGAATGAAAGATAGACATTTCTACGTTGAAGGTTATAACAAACACACAAAAAGGTATAATAATATGTTTTTTACAACAACGTGGGCTTCCAAGGTACTCCATGGTGGTCCCATTGAAAATCTAATGACTACATCAGAAAAAGATTTATAACTAGGTTAACAAAGTTACCATTTCAGATTTTTGTTCCCACAATTGTCCAAATTTTGATTTGAGTAAGCTCCTACCAAAGGTCCTTTGCCTAACCTCTAAAAAACAAGTTTAGCTTTAACCTAGGTTTAACCTCTAAGATTAGCCTCTAGGTTTAACCTAAGTAGTTTGAAGGTTAAGCCTTTAGGTTTTGTTTAAATTTATTTTTTGAATTTAGCTTAAGTTTAACTTTTATATTTAGCCTAAGTTTAGCTTTTTACATTTTGCTTAGGTTTAGCCTCTAAGTTAACCTAGGTTTAATTTAAAAATTTAACCCAAGTAACTTGCAAATTTAACTTTTATGTTCAACTTTCTTGCTTAACCTAATTTTAGTTTCTTGGTTTAACCTAAACTTAGCTCTTTGGTTTAACTTAAATTTAGCTTTTGGGTTTAGCTTTTACATTTAACCTTTAGGTTTAATTTAGGTTTAACTTCTAAGTTTAATTTATAGGTTTAACATGTAGGTTTAACCTATAAGATTAGCCATAATTCAGCTGCAATTGGGTTACAACTAGGGCAAACATGCTTAAATCACCAAATGGTATTATATCATGAACACTTTCAAGTTTTCCCTCATTCGAAAACCAAATTGAACATTTTTTATGTCAATGGAAGCGCAAAATAAAAAGTTACAAATGTTCCTTGAATCTCAAAAGTGGAAAATGTTCAATGATAGGTGTGTCTACCTTAACTTATAACTAAATTTTTTATCCTATATTGTTTGGCTTCCATTCTATCAATCCAAACTATATAAAGGACTGTAGTAAAATTGTTAAAGAACACAATAAACATGAAAATGTAATAGCCATTTGGGATGAACCAATAAAAAAGGTTCAACCTTAAAAGCTAAACCAAATGGAACAAGATTTCACTTATTAATTGCCATGTGATTTAGGTCTAGGCCTAACATAGGCGTTTAGGTCTAGCTTTAACTTAAGCCTAAATTAAATGGCCTATGTTTAAATTTAGCCTAGGTGCCTAGGATTAAACTTAACCTATGCTTAAACGCCATGTGGCCTAACCTTTTGATGTGGATGTGCCATGTGCCATTTAATTATTCATTCATTCGACATTTTCTGAATGTGCCACATGTCACCAAACCATTGGTCAAATGTTCAATTTATATAGTTGTAACATAATTACAACTTAGTTGAAATTGTAATTATATTTTTGGTTGACATCATGTTTAGTCAACAAATGAAGTTCATCCACTAGTTGAATGCAATTAACATCCCTCCACTCGATTTGTAAAACAATTTGTAACTAAATTGGCAAGTAGGGCACGTAATGGCTATTGTTATGGTGTTGACATGTGACATACATTTTCAACTATAATTTCACTCTTGACTTGTATTTATCGACATTATTGCTTAATAATTACAAAAAATAGTTATCAGTTGCAATAAATAAGTTAACACTATATGTGTAGTTTTCAACTTGGTTTACAGTTGAACATTAATTGAAAATGTAATTGCAAAAGGGGGTTTTTTACTAGTGATCAGGGAAAAGAATGTGTAGTTATAAACCTTTTACATATAGGTGAAGTGGTTTTTTAATGAACAATTGAAGATTTTCCTAACAGGTCTGAACATGACCAACATTACTATGTCGACATCCGTCATAGCCCTATTAACATTAGAAAGTAGCCAAAGGAGTTCAATGGTGTAAACCTAGATGATAGCCACGATGTGTTGCAAGAAACTTTGTCTTTTCTACCAACTCTAACACAAGGATCTATGCCTATGCTAACTTGTTTTTACTGCCTCGTTTATCTACAAAATAAACAAAAGGAAAAAAACCATTAATTGATTACTCCCAATCCCATGTAGTAACATTTGATCAGTACTTATATATCATGTGAAAAAAGGCCATGAGCAAGGCAGTTGTAAAGGAAATCAATGAAGACAAACAAAAAAATAAAGAAGAGAAGAAATCAAAGAGAGTAACAAATGTGGGGTCTATAATGGATTGAGTAGCTCAAAAGTAGTTGAGAAATGGGCTAAAACATAGTTTGATACAACCTAGATTCCAACATCTATGTGAAGGAAATGGGTAATAAGTTTCACCAAATAAATTGCGCAGGCATTCGAGTAAATCCATACAAGTACATGGACATGAATCCTAGATGTGGAATAATTTTTCCACGTAAGGTTCAATAGCAAGCAAATAGTCGCCAAACAACATGAGGTCGCCAACCAACAAGGTTATTGCCTCCTATTCCATATTGATTTCTTTTGGTTGTGTAAAGATTTCTTTTGCCTTGGTAGACTACTTGGAATTATTATGTGTTCATGCACAAAGTTGAGGATCAGACTTGGAGGAAAAACAATGATTATTTGAAGTTCAACAATGTAAACCTTAAACCTTAAAGTTATTAGAAAGAACCTCGGGGGAAGTAATATCATACATGATGATCCTAAAGGGAAGTAGCTCAATCCAACATCCAACTTGACAAGATATCTTACAACTTGAGATGATGACAAATTACATCACCTAACTACCAATGTTTGGTTCAAAGTTTTTATTTATTATACCTTCGTGTTGTTGTGCATTTGGCCTCTTGGCTAATGATTGAATCTTGCTAGAGGAATAGTTTCAATTTGAACCCACCTTCACATCATTTTGTGAACTACAACCTAATACTTCCAATGAAAGATTAGGAATTTAACCACAATTTAGAAAAAAAAATTTCACATTTCATTTCCTTATGGATGTATTCAAGCGTGAAACTACAAAAATTATCACGCCCAATTAGGATGAATGATGATGCCCATGGATCATACCAATAGTCACATGGAATACCTCACATGGAATATTTTGAATAGGAATATGCTACATATATGATTTATAAGGACATGTAGCTTAAGGTAAAATAGGCTACATATATTGAAAAAACCTTGCCACAACACAAGAACTATTCACATGTCAAAAAAAAATGTTTAACAACAACCCACTTACAAAAATATTTAGGTGAGAGGATCAAATGAATCATTTTGGTCATATCCCATTTGATGACAAAGCATAACACAAAGTCAATCTTGCATCCATATGCAGTTAGTAGCCATTTAACATCAAAACGACTACAAAAATAAATCATATAAAAGCAACAATGGGGCATGGGGAGACTTGCAAAATTTGTTTCTTTTAAAAATTTGCAAGGGGCAAACCAACTCTTACAACACATCAGTCGAGAGCATTATAGATCTAAAAAAAAATTCAAAATCAAAATCACAATGGAAGCAAGGAATGAACCGGATTTCATTAAATAAAATTTCTTAATTATACATCTTATGATGTAAGTGGTTTAGAAGAAAGGAGCAAGGGTGGGGTGAAAAAGTTGACACATATTGATGAGGAACAATGGTGAGGACTTAGGATATTTTGTTTGTTAGAATGAAGGAGCAGTGCCCACAATTTTGAGGATCATTTGAGAATTTGTTGGTGAATGAGAGTGCATACACCCATCATTGTAAATTTAGAAGCCCTAATCAAAATTAAATCTCCACATTGTTTAAAGCTAAATGGTGATTTTGAGGATTTTGATTAAGAGATTTGTCATTTATCTTGGTGATGGAAGTAGGTAACATTTGGTAGTTAGGGCATTATTGTTTGTCAATAGGTGGCAAATGAACTCCCCATGGGTTGCATGTGTTTGGTGCAATTTTTTTCACAAATTTTATGACCCCAACTTTGTGTGGGTATATCTTTCTATTTTTAAAACCAAATTGAACTATTTTAAGGCTAGTATGTGCGCAATCTAATAGTCCAAATTTTATTTTCAGAACCTAGATACAAAAGAGGTATATTGAATATGAGCTTGATGACTAATACACTAAGTGTTCAATCATCATTAATTAGTTTACCCGAACAAAAAGTAGAATGTGTAAATTTTTTTGTTCTCATATTTAGCTTGTAGCCAAATTTGGCTAAATTTTTTAATGGATTACTTCCAATTTGGTTACACCAAAAATTTGACCAAAAACACATTGCCACTCACTCCCTTCCACGTTTTTTTGGGTCATTTTTGTCTAAGCAAACATGGATGGCTACCATGTTGCCATGGTCAATGTTAAGGTGGAATTTTTTTCTTAATGCATTGTAGTATTTCTTTTGGAATTAAAAAAAAAGAAAGTAGTAATCATTTATAGGAAGATGTAGAAAAAATGGCAATTTTCCCGAGGAAAAGTTAACCAAATTTGGTTATTAACTATATATGAAACACAAATCTTTAATCAACCTTTTATATTTTTTGTGGTTACACACTAAAAACCAAATATAAAATATTGGTTTCTTTTATTATTTAAAAATCACTTTTGGTGATCAAAACCTTCCAAAAATCATTTCATTTTCAAATTTTTGAATTTTATTTCATTTTTCAACAAAATTTTGCAAGTAAAATAAAAGTTACTATGTTGCATGAAAATTACAATGTTATGAATAATTGGTTTTGGAAATGGTTATGTTTAGTAATCTATGTTCAAACTTCAAAACATTGTAGAAAGAACCCTATAATAGGACTTTGTTCCATCACAAACTTCTTGGGCACAATTTGGAAATAGTTAAAGGTCAATCACACTTGATGGCAATGGTGGTGTTCGGACAATGTTTACGTTAATTCAAAAGTATGGCAGTCCCCACTTGCAATGTTAGCTGTTAATTCAAAAGTATGGCAGTCCCCACTTGCAATGTTAGCTAACAGTGAATCTTATGTCACATGTGGCATGGCATTGGTGTTGACTTAGTGTTAATCCCCAATGTTTACCAACAATTAATCTTCAAAATATGTGCATTTTAGAAATAATTTTTGGTTTATGTAAAGCTTCAAAAAATGAAGGTTTAACTCACTATTAGCACCCCCTTCCTCTTTTCCCTCATCCCCCCCCCCTCCTTTTTTTTCATCTTCCTTCATTTATACATTTTTTTGTGTGTGTCTAAGTCTCTTGGCTCATTCATACCTCTTTCTTCTTGTGTCCAAGTTCTAGTGTGAATCCAAGTCTACACATCTTTTTACATAAAGATTTAATGTCCAAAACAATTCAAAGTTATGCCTTTATTGATGGTTCCAAACAAAATTATGTTTCTATTATAATGTAAGTTTACATTTCTTGTGTATGAAGGTTCAATGTCCAAAGTAATTCCAAGAAAATTATCATTTCTACTACAAGTTAAAAAATCTATACTTTACATTCAATTGCAATGTTCCATCATAACTATCTATAAATAGTAGTAAACGCAAGTACCAAATTGCAAACCTTGAAAAAGGAGAAGATAAGTATTAGCCATTGCTTGATGTGGACAAATCACAAAATACAAAAGGTTGTTGTTAGTTTTCAATGATGTTAGCATCAATGAAGGTGCCACATCATCATTATATTGTGTTAGGGCACTCCTTAACATTATGAATCTAAGATCAAGTGTGGTTGGCCCTTTAAAAACACAACAAAAGCTAACAATTATAAATATGATTTTTTAAAGTTTATAATTGTGGTTGTCAAAAAATCAAAAACTTGATTTTGATATATAATCAAAGTTCTCAAATCGTTTTTTGAAAAAATCAAACAACCACTTATAAAGTAGTCAATTCTTTACCAATTTTTTTATGAACATGAAACTTGTCAATTCTTTAAGGCTTTTGAAATAACCAAAATAAATGGTTTTTTGGTCTTGATTGGTTTTTAGAAACTTGGAACCAATGATTTTTCAATTTTTAAATTCTAAAAAAATGAAGTCAATGGATGTATGTAGATTTCATTAACTACACAACATCGGTTGACACCCTTATGTGGCTATGGATCAACTCGAATCCTCAATCTTCTATAGCAAATAATTAAATGATTTTTTTGTCAAATTTTCAATATAACTATAAGGCGATTGTCAACCATAGGAAGATATAGTTAAATTTGATTATAAACAAGATATAATTTTTTTAAAAAATGAACATCCTTTTATATTTTTGGTTACCTATTTGAACCAAATATAAAAATATGATTATTTCTATTTTTTTTTCAGATGTTGGCAATTGAATACCCCTTAAATCACTTTTTCATTATTTAATTTCATTTCTTGGCAAATTTTTGTTAATGAAAAAAATATTGATGGCAAATATGACAACTTCAACCATTTTAGTTTCCCAATTATTACAAGTGAAATTCTCAAGTTGTCAAAATATAAAGACACACAAATTTGCCCTTAAAGCATGAAAAATTTACACTAAGAAAAAAAATTGTTTATGGTGAAACTTTCATATTATATCCTATTCGTTACCTGCCTATTTGGATATGTAAAAGGACATGTAATGTCACACTTTATTATTATGTAAAGGTATGGATAATTTCAATGATGAAAAATTACAAAGAATTGGTAAATGGGTGATTTTTTGGAATCTATCATATGGTCATCCTTAAACAAAGGGTATAAAGGTTCAAATAATAAAAATTATGGGTGCATGACCTCTTTAATAAATGTAGATTTTTTGATCTACAAATGTCATGTTCTCAACTAAACATGAGTTAGTGTGACTTGCAAAAGATTATTTTGGCATTCAAGTTACCATGTGTTACTTGCTTTAATTTTTTTGTGCCCTTTGAAATGTAGTACTAGAAGACCAATTAATGTACACATAGTGGGGAGTTTCAAGTAATTAAATCGTATGGACCTTCAAGCTCAAATACACATTAAAGATGAAAAGCTTTGACAAATGGAGGAGGCATACGGCATCTCCAAGAAACATTCCAAACTAGTTTGCAATTGCAAATTTTGCCATGGTGAAAGGTTTTATTACAAACATCATGTGTTAATAACACACCTTAATACCTTCAAGTTTGATCCAACCTTGCAATCTATTAAACATGTCCATTTGTAAGTAATGCAAGATCTTAATTTTGGATCCTTTAGCATTTCACAATTGTTTAGTCAAAACACTTTTGTTGGTGTAGAATTATGTTGTGTAGAAAATGTTGAATTCATGAAATTTGGCAATGTTAACCCCTATTGTATTTTATTTTTTTATAACTTGGACCAAGTGGACAAAACCCTATGATAATTTCCACCTAAGTTGCATCATGTTGACAAATTAACATTATAGTCATTTTCCCCATGTTGTTGCAAGGGTTGCCCATGTGTCATTGGTGTTATATGCATGCACAACTAACTTATAATTATAATGGGTAGGTTTTATCTGTTAGAATTATATGATTAGGCTTGGTGGCAAGCATTGGTAGTTGTTCAAGTCATTGGTACCATATGTCTTGTCGAGAATGTTGGGTAGTGATTTACAATGAAAGCTTGGAGGTTGGTTTAATACATACCATGTATTGTTTGATGACGAACATTACAAGTTGCGCCCTTTGATTCATCAATAGAGGGTTGGGTGATGGGGCTAGCTAGGGCCATAAATTCTAAACCATGATCACCACTTGTTGCTAGCATGGGCGCCAATAATGATTATATGATGTGGGGGATTCAAATGGCAAGGGTAGGCATGTGATTTAGTAATGGAATACTCTTTTTGACAAATTAGAAATGAAAATGGGCAAGATTGGTTCAATTTATGAAATGAAATGGAGGCCTAACACAACTTGACAAGGGGTCTAATATGTGCTTAAGTGAAATATATGACCTTCATTTCACTAGGTTGAATGCAAAGTCCAATGAGCCATTATATGAAAGGAGCAATTTCAATAGGCATATAAGGACCTTAATGCTTTTGAATAAATGGGCAAAAGTATCCTTGAGTGGTATCAGCAAGAATGCCTCCGTCATATTATTAGACCCACCAAACTTTAGAAAAATATAGAACATACTTTTTAAAAAATTAATTATATATATTTTCCAATACATTTTTTAGGTGGTATTGACTCTGAAAACTTAATGATATCAATAATATTTTTTAATTTTAATGTTCTTAATCATTGAATTTAGAAAAAAATTCAAGAATATAATGGTGTTTCCAGAGACTTGCTACTTTTTTTCTGCTAAACTCTTTAGCATTTACTCATAGTTTCATAGATGCAATAGGAGAGAGAGAGGGTTCTATTACTTAACCCTGAAGCAGTCATATCTGTGCAAACCAAACCATTTAAAAGAAACCTACCTGCAGATTGCAGAGAAAACTTTAGAAAAAAACATTGCAGGTATCCCAATCCTAGCAGTTTTTTGATTTTTGGAGCCCTAATATTAGACAATTGATTTTGTGTAGTATTGTTATGAGATGTTATTAAAGTTCATAGTTGCATTCTTCATGCATTTGATTCAACCCTTTTCAAAGTAATTCCAACCTTCAAGCCTACACTTTTGATTTTATTTCCCTTCAACAAAAGAGATTATGGTAAAATGGTAGTTTTTTTTTAACAAATTCAAAAACAAAAAAAACAAAGAGAGAAAGAGGTAAAAGGCAGATTAGTTGCAAGCCTAGGAACCAATTCTTTGGACCCCATTCAAATGATCAAGGAATAAGCCTACCACAATACAAATTGGATATTCCTTGACAAACAATTTGAGCGTGAAATTTCATAAATAATTAGCTGCAAAAGTAAATGTGGTATCCAGGTTGACAAAAAATGTGAAAAACATGATCGAATAATGGTTTTGACTTCAGTAACTTGATGAGACGGTGTGCACATTTGTTATTATTTCACAATTTTTGAACCAAGAAAAAAAAGGTTATTGAATTCAGAATGATTTTTGTTTTTCGAAAATTCATTTAAAAACTAAACAATGATTCTTTCACAAACCAAATATGGATTTCCTTAAGAACTCTAAAATGAAGCCCATTTTGACCTGAATGGTATTGATAATGGTGACATTTACAGGAGGTTTATTATACTTGGGCCCAACACAAGAGCGCACTAGTAGGTGTTGATATGGTTGAAGAGGTGGACTTTTTGACACTATAAAGTTGATTAAAGAGGTGTTAATGTGTTTTGTTTTGTGGGCTTCTGTAAGCAATAGAGTGCGGTACCAGTGGATTTGTAGGGAAGAGTTCTCAAACAAGCCAAGTGGCCCCAACCCCATTTTCTTTGTGGATCAGTAGTATAGCATCAATTGGAATGGTCATGCTGGCTGTATTGATTTCAAAGCAAAGCATATTCTTCACTAAAACATGAAGATAAAAGAGTTTGATCTTGATTTGCCATTATCGTCATAGTTTAACCATTATCAAACTGTGAACAAACCACCTTGGCTTTGTGGAGAAAGAAGAGAATCTCAAGACCTATTATGGCATGTCTACAAAAAAGAATGCAATCAACAAGACAATAGAAAACCACAACACTCATCTAACACACTCTAGTTTAATACATGAAATGAAAAAGAATAAGATCCACACGTGAGATGATGAAAAATAGGTAGATTTAAAAATAAAATATGTTGCCAAAATCCTTATACTTTACACATTAGTACATCTTCAATGGCACATGTCACATGTAATCATTCCACTGTTGACATGCAATTGTCCATTGATTACCATAGTCTATATTCCAACAAATAGATGTAGGCAAGGATTCAGATGAAATTTCTTATGCAGAGGAAAATCACAAGACCAAAACAAGCCATCAAGGAGGATTTTGGTCTTGATAACATTTTCATACCTACACCACATGAATAAAATCTCCCAACATAAAAACTGCATTTTTTTGGTCTTTGTGATGTCTCATTACCTTACATATAATGAAACTTCGTGTTTGTAGAAATGTTTCCTTGATATAACGAGTTGGTTTTCAATCGTCCATGAAATTCAAATACAGTGGAACTTGACTATACCACCTTCCTAGTCAATTTCATGTCCCAAGATGCATTCACTCATCCCACAATTTCCCCTCCGTAATCCACTTCCTCCAAAAGTTAAACCGATTCAACGCCAAATGACTATTCCAAAAGTTGTCCCAATCTGTCCAGTAATGGATTCCGAATTGAGATGGGTATCTTCCAGTTGCATTGGCCATGAATTGGATTAAGTGTTCCAAGGCATTTGCTAATGAATCGTCTACCAAGGCTACTGCTTGCGCTCGCACTAACAAATCAGATAAATATTTTTCCAGATCGGGAGGTATGGGATAGGAAAGAGATATTGTATTCTCTCGGATTTGCTTTCCACCATATATTGCAACATAGAAGGCCAAAATCTCTGTCCGGACATCTTCTCCCATATGCAAATTAACAGGTTTCAACTTCATTGCAATAAACTCTCTTACCAAGTCATCAATACACAAACATGTTGTCCCAACAATGTTTGTTTGTATTTCTACAAGGCCTTTCCTTACAAGATCTTGCAAATAAACATCAAAGCAACCCATCGCCTCTGGAGGTTGTAAGCAATGCCATGCAAACTCCACTGCAGCCAGCATCGAATCCTCTGGCATCAGCCAAATCCCCACAGCATCAAATAGTGATAATGCTCGAAGTACATTTTCCATCCCCACTGAGGAATCCTTTTCTCGCCCATAATAAAGACTCAAAGCAATTGTAGCATATAAGCTTCTAGAAGATTCATAGTCACTTGGAACAAGGTTACTTTCATCAAAGTAGTATCTAAATTGTTTCTCCACCTTTGCCCATTCTTTTGGGGTCTTCTGAACTTCAGACAAAGCCATACCAAGAATTCTCACAGCCAACAAGCATCCCTTACACTTTCTCAACAATCGTCTTGCTATATCCTGCATCACAAACAATGGATCATTTAATGCAACCTGGTGCAATGTCATAGTGCCATCACATTTCAAAATTACATCAAAGGACAATGTTTTGAGAAGCCAACAACAACATGAATCCAACTTTTGGTGGTATTTTCTTCAAAGTCGATACCATTCAACTATGATTGGCAAAAAGATTTTCTACTACTTAATCCATTTTTGTTTGACCACATAAGTAGACAAGGCACTAATTACCTCGCAGCCTGGAGGAAATTCGGTCACATTGGGGTCATTTGCAGCTTCACCTGCAAGTAGTTGGATAGAAATGTGCCAATTGCTATCCTCATCAATCTTGATTCGAGTGGCATCAAATTTTGTCAACTCAAACCTTGATGTGATTACTAATTTGCAAGATTCATCATTGGGACAGGTAATTGACTGATTGATTTAACACTCCACACATTGTCGATGAACAACAACCAAGGGCCTGGACACATATTTAGTTGTTCTTGTAGCATTGACTTAATTGTCATGATGGACATGGATTCTAACCTGGATATCTGCACAAAATAGTTTTCACACATGAATACCAAACATTTGAACATTAGAATGTGGTTAGAAATGCATTCACTTGTGCATATGATTTTTTAAAAATCAATTAATGTCTTTTATAGCAATCAACTACTAAACTCATAGTTTTCCATTGTAACAAGAATGACAGCCACCATACCTCATGATCTCCAGGTGCAAGCTGTTGTAATAAATCCTTTTGGGATGCTATTAATCTAATATTGTCATAATCATCAGGGCCACATTCCAATTTAAAAATCCCTCCAAAAAAATGGTCTCGTAAAACATTGGCATATGTTTGCAATACATATTCCACAAGAGTGGTCGTTCCAGAACCATAGGGTCCATGCACTAAGATGTGTTTTGACTCTTTATCCATCAAGCTTTTTAGAAGCTTTTTGATAAGACTGGATTCCACATAATAACTTAATTGCCAACTCGGCCTCCCACAATAAATTTGTTTTTCCTGCAAAACAATGATCAACCTTAACGTTGGTTTCATCCCATAGATGTTTGTAAAACAATTATTGACTCAATTTCCAACTTAAATTGTAGTTCATAAACAACTAGTTGCTAACAATTTCTATCCTTTTTCCCAATGTGAAAGGACATCCAAGTTGAAGCCATACCAACCCCACAAAGCACATCAGCTTTTCACACACATACACATTTGAACAAGTTTGACAATGAAATAGCAAATTGCATCTTGATGGATCAAATGAGAGTTAGAAAGTTCACCAACTTCATCATAATGACAAACAAATGAAATGGGTTATGTGTTAACTCACCTTTTGTGCACGACAAGTTTTGATGAACTCCAAAAGCTTATGGTAACTGGGATGTTCCTTGTCAGGTGGTTTGCATACAGTGAAGTGATCACAATACTCCAAAATAATATAATTGCGCCTTGCTAAACTTTGAGCTCCAATGTTTCCCACCAACTTACATTTCTATAGTTTAAACCACATTTTCAAAAGTCAATGACTGAGATATGGCCCATATAATATTTCCCAAACAACATCATGTTTATTGAATGCACAAGGATATATGTGTTCATCAATGCTTACCATCTCCTCAGTAGGTGTGCCTTCAAGGAAAGCAAACACATTGATGGAAAATTCGTCTATTATGTCTTCACAAGTTTGAGACAATTCAGCCATCTTTTGATTATCTTTCAGAATCTGCATGATCCCTGCCCACTCGGCACCACTGTCCAACCAGGTTGAATAGAATTGAGTGAAGTTCAAGTCTAACTCATAACCAAAATGGGGAACTGCATAAAAGGCAACACCTCTCAAATTTTTCAAGAACGTCTTGGCAGATGCTGCATTTTTCATATCAAGCATATTTCTTGGTTTTCTTTTTGCTATCTTGCGTGCCTCCACCATCAAACTTTTGAGGACAAGGCCTCCAAAACAATGCCCTATCATCACAAACTTACGTTGTTTACCTAGTTCCCACCTGTCACTGCAAAGCACAATACAATATGAAACATCCATATTAGAATTATCACAATAAACACTAAGTAGAACATGGCATGTTTGAAGAGAATATACACTTTATCCACATAGGCCATGTTCATGACTAAATACATATCACTAGAGTATGTGAGCTTGGGAAATTAAACAAATTCAGTAACATTTTGATAATTAATATCTTGCCAATGTCAATTTAATCCTTTTGGGTCAATCTCTTTTGGTTTAAGAAATTCAGCCATAAGATTTCTACAAATAAATATGGAATACATGGTTAATTGCATTCATGGCCAAATTCTGGGTTTTCTTGGTTAGACCATAGTCCCCATTACACATACTCATGGTAGCTATGTGCTACATGCATGCAATCTAACCTTCACTATTGCAATAAACCTTACAACAGATTTTTTTCTTGCAACCTAGGCCAACTAAGGTGTGCCCATAGCCCTCTGATTTATGTGATCAAAAGCTTCTTCCCTATATCAACTAGTGTGCATATGTTTCAAAATAAACCTGAACACAAGATTTTGCAATATGTTGTGTGCAATTCCAGAGACACCATCTATATTGCCTTGGTTGCCACATTGTACAACACAAGAGTCATATGATAGTGCAAGCACGCGAACATTTTCACCCAAGTCTTGTGGTAGCCAATTTTGAGCCCAACAATTGGTGGGGTCATTACGTTGCACCCAAGTGCTCATCCAAGAATCCATTTCACCTGGCCGTTGTAGGCCATGAAATAAGACCACATCAAAATTGGTGGAGCAGACAACATCTTCAGGTGGCCACAACTGATGGACCAGTTGATCCTGATTTGCAAGAGAGGTACATACGAGATGTTAATGGGTTACTAGATTATGATTGCATTGCCCAACTAGAAACATAAGTCCAAGGCACAAGCTACTTGGGTATTGCCATGATTTTATTTGTGTATTGAAAAAACTGAGAACAATATCATAAATTACTTAGATGAATGCCTTTGTGAAGATAAATCACAAGAAACTCAAGTCTTACATTTGTGTGCATGATATGTGTGATGGTGCAGTGGTTATTCCAGTTTTAAGGGAACTTGTGCACATTGCCAATGTGAGCTTTGTCCCATAAAATGGCATCTTTCATTCTTGGTTTCAAATAGATTTGTTTCCAGGTATCCAATTGAAATTAATTCTCAAGGGTATGAAAGGATTAACCCATAAACTCTAACAATACTGTCTACAAACTATACAAAGCTTATCTTATTGCTTCATGGACAAACAACATTTCCAAGGCAAGATAAGATACTCACATCTCTGGATGAAGTCATAACACTTTGGGATGAAGTTGTAGGAGCGTTTGAGTTCAATATGCAAGGAAAAAGATACTTCACACATCGCTCCAAGAAGTGAGTGATCTCCCACTTCCTTTGCATATTAAGTTCTGTTACTTCCCTGTAGCAAAAAAAACTGTCATTATCATAGTACAAAGCAACTTGTATAGCTACCACATGTATATGACCAATCATCAAAATCATTCAACAAAAGCTGGATAAGAATTATGTCAAGCAGCTCCGAAACAGGGAGTATAATTCGACAAACAAAGAATTGTTTTTTTAATGGCTCTTAAACACAACCACCACACTAGTTCAAGCTTCAAGCCACCATTGAATGGCTTTCCAGGAATAACCTACTAGGTTTAAGGTTGCAAACCCACTCAAAAAATTACATGTAATGCAATCTATTGTTATCTTATTCTATACTTTGTTAAGCCAAGGTAGACAGCCAGTATCACATGTGCACAAATCAGGATTTCCTAAGCAAAGCCAAACAAAGATGGAAAGGCAAAAAAAAAAAGTGGGGGACGAGAACCAAAGGCTATTGTTACACACATGGCTAACTCATGCATGCATGGTCATCCCTGATGAAGCTATGGATCGATCACTGAACTTCTCCCCCATGGCCTCCTCCCAAAACAAAAGCTTGTGAAATTCATCCATGCGCATGGTAACAGATCCCGAGCATTGGAGGCACAGGAAGGCAGAGAGAGTGCACTCCCCCCCCCCCCCCCCCCCCCACCCACACACACACACACACAAACACAAATTCAACCTCCTTTAGTGTGTACGCGGAAACGAGCAAGCAAAATGGAGAGGGTTCAGTCGATGACGTGCTGCAGAAGCGTTCAAGCCGGCAACTTTTCTTGTACTGGCAGCTAGTGTATAGCCAAAAAAAGGGAAATTAAAAGTAGCCAATTAACATCCTCATTAGCCTCCTTTTGTTCAAGAGTAAACAGATAACAAGAACATGAAATCATCATGATCAGAACAACGACATTCTTAGCTAGCTACCTTCACCCATACATAAAAATGGAAACTGGGACTGCAAATAGGTGGGAGACTAGTAATAACAACAACCCACTTGGACCAATCAAACCATCTACCCAATCAGAAACAAACAAGGCGCAATCGATAAATACGATTTGACTCTGTTTGTTTGACTGTTCCAGGGCTCAGATCCCAACGGCATGGAAATTTTCAGTGTTTCCAGTGGATTCTCACTGAATTGGACTCATGAACCTCGTCCATCCAAGATTTTCCTCTGGAGGGTCACAAACTGAGGCGTTGGTGCAGTGCAGATTTCTCAAAGGGACATGAGGTACTTGCCTTAAATTGTGGATTATTCCACACTTAAATATATGTAGGCTTAGGTATGTTTCATTAAGTATGTGTGCACAGACAAGACATATACATGTAATTTCAAGCCTATTCAACATGTCTAAAAACCTTTTTTACAGGGTTAATTTCTTTCACTTGTTCTTTTCATTGCTTTGGGTTAGATTATTCATTTTATTTGATGCCCATGAATATTCTTTTTCTTTTGGGCTTTGCTCACTTGATTTTTTAGCCCTACTACCCATGGGGAAGAGATTTTGACATTCTTGATTATCCATTTTTTCCATTGACAAAACTTGCATTTTTGATCTTCATGTATAATATGTAAATATAGATAGGAAGTAAAACCCTAAATCAACATAAATTGCCACCCACTTTTGCAATCTCTACCATTTTGTGGAACTAGTGATGCCAATAATTTTCCCATGCAATAGCAAACAACTTATAGTACTAGAAATGTTAATGGTCCTTAATTAACAGAATGAATCACATTCTTTAATGTTCCAAATGCAAAATGTGAAACATATGGAATGAAAAGGAAATATAACCATTGAGATATAAATAATGAACTAACACCTTGATGACTTTAGAGCACATTTAGACCTTACAAGATTATACGTATGGAATATTTTCAATGAAAAGAATCTAACATTGATATGATTTCAATTATTGGTAGGTCATTTGGGTTTAATTTAATACGCTTTATTCATATTATTATTATTTAAAATAAATCATTTTTGGGGGAGTTCATTTTCACTTTTTTGCAAAATTTCAAGTAGTTTATTATACACATTTCCTCTTGGATTTATTCTAGGTTATTTTATATAAATATTTGAAAATTAATTATGTAGTCCTCATATGACACAAACCTGGCTCCTATACATAAAAATTCTAATTTGTGGCTTTTCCTTTTTCACCAATATTTCAAAGTATTTGGCAAGGTGCTATATGTTCCAAAGGATCTTGGTTCATTTTTGCAAAAGTTTCAAAAATGTTTACAATGGTATTATGATTTACAACACCAAATTTTAAAATCTTTACATATATTCAAAAATTGATTGATAATCTTAAGTATAGTACAATGACATTGTAAAAGGATTATAAGATAGGTAGGCAAACCATAAGTATGTAACTACGTAGCCCATAAGTAGGTAGGTAACCCATGCATGAGTGAGTAAGTACGGAGGGAGGTAAGTAGGCCTTCATTAAGTTAGAATTCTACCTAAATAGTCTTCTAATTTATGTGACCATAACCTAGGTAGACCATAGTTTAGTTTTAAAAAATTATGATGATTATGCATCCTTATTTTTGAAAGATCGTCACTTTGGTGGACTTTAACATAACTCAAAAAAGGGGGGATGAGTGAGTGCAGATAGGACCAACGAAAAGCTCAAAATAAGGATTACATTAAGGAGAATTTTAATACTAGTGTCCAAAGTCCAAACTAGTTTGGTCTCTCCCCAATTTCCTTAGGACCTCAAAATATTGTCTATAATATCAAATTCAATACCATATATAAGCCCATATACCCTACCAAAATACGGTTCTCAGGTCTGGTGTGACCCCACACCCACAAACATATTACCCCCAATTTTCCCTTTTTGAGGCCATCATTTGGATAAACCCCAATTTGAAGACCCCTGGCACACTCTTAGAACTTTCAGCTATGGCGAGGTTAGCTTGGGAACAAGAGCTCAATGAAAAAATGTATCATGTCCATGCACCATCCATCCATGGGTGGTGCATTCATGGGTGTTGGTTCACTTTGGCTCATTCTTGGTGCAGTGTATAGACTTGTGCATGGTGTCAATATGGATTGCACAATTTAGACTGCAGATTCTAAGTCCAATTATGAAAATTCAGAAACAATGGGTGAAAATCTTGAAATCCATTGTAGTGGAAATCAATTTTGTCTTAATAGTTGTTGCTAGGAAATGGGTTGGGTGGCAACAATTCCACTGGCAATTCCACCCAACAACTTGTTTAGTTTGTTTGAACTTAGCCAATGCACTTCCACCGATCATCCATGCAAAATGTAGTGGTTTTGAATGTTGATGTTTTAATTATTAATTATTCATATTTTTCAAACATATGACCTATATACAATCATTGTATGGTCAATATACGATCAATGTACGATAACATTTGGTCAACATACAACCCATATATGGTCAACATATAATTGAATTTCCATTGTTGGTATCAAGGTTTGAACCTTGGTTTCCAAGGTCTTTGCCATCCAACTACCATTTTACAATGTAATGAAACTTGTCAAAAATTATATATATGTCCAATTATAAGTTAAATTGCATGTGCATTCCACTATGCAATATCCATACTTAACTTATAAATAATGACCAACCCACACCTAAACTACTATTCGACATATTGGTTTCAAACCATGAACCTACATGCACAAATTTTTTTCTCTACAATGAAAGTGTTGCTAATGGCCAACATTATTAAAATAGTTGGTTTTTTTAGGAGTTTGATAAAAACATAGTACAATTGCACCATAATGTTACTAGGTCCCCATTGGCACATGAATGAGAGTGCAATTTAGCATGAATTTTCCATTGAACATCCACTATAGTGGAAATGAAAGGTCGAATCCACCCATGATGTTGTTCCATGTTGGTGTTTTCATTCAACAATAAGTTGGGTAGTATGCAATAGTGAAATAGGACACCGTTTCCGGTGGTGTTAGGAGATTTACCCATTGACAAATATTCTTTTATTGAAATTCTATTTTAGAATTAACTTTTAATTATTCTACCCTAGAACTAATTCAATGATGGTATTGTCATAAAGTAACATTTCCATTCCAAAATTCATTGTTGAATATTTTGCCATGTGATAATAATGACCATTAGTTAACAACTTACTTTGGGCATGTGGTGTTTATCATGTGCCAATATGCAACAAATGATAATATGGTTTTTATGAGTTTGACTTTGGTGAATGTGAAAAAATTCAAATTAGTTTGCATAAAACAATTACATGTGGACAATAAAATGAAGGAAAGGAAGGTAGAAGTGGGAAAATGCCTACATTGAAAGTGGGAATCAACATTGAAAGTTGAAAACTCCCATCCAAACAAGGTTTGTCAACAAAGTTATAATGTTTGAGGAGACATTGGAATTTGAACAAGTTATTTTATTGTGTTATGGGAAGGATAAAACATAAAGTTTGTAACATTGAGTTTTGAAGGTTTGAGTGCGGGACATTTTGGAAGCTATCATTGTTTGTTTGAATCATATGGTGAATGCATGTGTGATGAATCAACCCAAAAGTCATTGGTTGTTATTTAATGCCTTGAACATTAACTTGAGTGTGACATTGGCATATATGAATAAGATCTTCTTGTTGATGGGGTGAAACATTTGATCAATTTGATATTGACCTTTACCTCTTGAGAAAGAACATGTGGCAAGAGGTTGTGAAGGTGGTAAGACCCTTCCTACAATTTTTGGAATCATTTGATTTTTGTCAAGTTCACAATACGTTGGCCTTAATGTTGGATCCTTGTTTCAAATCCTTGCGGGTTGTTGAAAATTATGTGGGGCATGAAAATGTAATCCAGCTTGTAGTTGAATATGATATAAAAAAAGTCATCCCCTTGTTGATGATAGGTTTTGAATAATTAAACCCTATTGCCCAAGCCTAAGTAGTTGCTTTGGTTGATGGATTTGCTTTTGAGGATGAAGAAAGTAACATGTTTACTATTGGGGCATCCATCGAATTTTTTTCACATGCATTAATTATTGGTTATCTATTTTTGTTTTGGAGTCTATCTATCCCTCTATCTATGTGTACAAGTTTAATAACTTGGTGACAGACTAATGAGAGTCAATCTATGAATATAGGCTTCTTTGCCAAACAATTCTTGAATTTCAAAGTTAGACATAAATAGTCTTTAGCTTGGTTGGTACTTTGACAACTTTGAAGTGTTGTTGTTTACAAATGATAAAATTGGAGCATATTATATAGTAGTAAAAAATTGGCCTAATGACTCGTGTTTGAATTGTACACCAAACGTAGACATAAAGGACTATATGAAAGCTAATGCTATTTTAGCAAAGGAAAATTATTAGTTGATTAATAAAGTTGAATACTTTGAAGAGTTGCAAGTTGATAGGGATTATGTGATTCAATTAAACCTTAAACCTTAGTTCTTATTGTCTTTTCTTTTTCCATCTAACCTTGACCTTAATTGTTTTTGGTCCAAATTTGATGTTATAGGACTGGTTATTTGTATAATGAAAATGAAAGTTGGCGGTTAAGTTGTTTAGAACTATTGATTTCTTCTTGGGTTCTATGTGTGTGGGGTTGGGATTTTGGGGGTGGTTTTGTGTTTATGCATGTGTTGGTTTTTTTTGCAAGCAACTTGTGTTGATGTGGACAAAGTTCTTTAAAGAATCGGGGCTCAATTCCCTCCTGCAAGGTACTTGATTTCAAGTGTTTGGATTTTTTTTTTCCCCTATAATTTTGAAATTTATTATAAATAACTTGTATGCATAATAATATGGAGGTTAACATGAATTGAAAACTGACAAATAAATAACCAAAAATGAATAAAAATTGCCATGCATCAATAATTGTTTTTACAAGGAAAAATTTGAAACATCTGGATGCATATCATTTGTATTAAAAAAAAAATTTAATTAAAAAAAAATGGCACTATTCATATCCTTTGGACCAGTCTAAAATATTATATAACCGCCCAACAAACACTGTTTTGAACAGTGGACAAACACCATTATGCAACAGAGCACTGGTGTGATCCAACAGAAAAATAGGGGTTCTGTCCAGGCATATTATTATGCATCCACATCCATCCACAATAAACCAGCACCCACCAGTACACCATGATGGATGAATGGCAAGTGGTCATGCAACAGTTGTCTGTTGGGTTTCAGTTCCCTAGCTAACCATGGTGGTCAGCTCAGTTGCTTTTTTCTTTTAACCTACCTACTAACAACCTGCAAGCAAGTTGTTAGTAGGTAGGTAATAAAAACAGCCTTAACATATATGTAGAATCCATCTACTCACCTAGGTAGGTAGGTAGGAAGGTAGGTGAGTAAGTAGATGGTTTATACATATTTTCTTAATATGGTCTCACATAATATATGGAACCTATTTTCCTTCCTACCTACCTATGTGTGAGACCTATTATTTCCTACGGAATTGGTTATCAAGGTGAAACCAAATATTAACTCAAGTTGAGCTTCATCCACAACTGAGTCTTAATCGGCATCCAGTGGATGGATGGTGCACCGGTGGGTGCTGATTCACTCTGGCCCATTGTGATCTGATGGAAACCAGTGTTTAGCAGCAATTGGACAAATATAAAGAACCGCCGGTTCCATCTTTTTAGATATTCCAGAATCAAAGATCCAAGTGTTTAGTAACCAGTTATTGGGGGGTGGGGGGGGGGGTTCCCCAATTTTGAGAACCATAGTTAATAGGTACCAAAATCATAGTTCATTGATTTTGTGAGAACCGTGAGTATGAATGGTAAGAACCACTCTTCTAATAACCCACTAATGGTGGTTGGTTCCAATGTTGGTTCCAGTTCTTTGAATTTTTTTCTCCAGAATCATCGGTTTCGGTTTTTTCAAAAGAAGAACCAGAGGTGTAACGAAAGAACCGGTAAAAAGGCACTCTGGTTCTTAAGCTTTCTTTTTTTTTCTTGAAAATTTGAGAATCGTGGTTATATAGCCACACCAATTGTTTGAAAATTTTAAAAAGCGTCCCATAGGTGAGTGGTGCATACCCGATATGATAATTGGATGTCATTTTTTTTTCATTCCATTCATCCACAGAACCGCCCCACAGTGATGGGAAAAAGCATGCGTTCGTGCCCTATTGAGTACGATGGGAACGTACTTTCTTTTCGTACGTGACGGAACGGACCATTCCAAGAAATAACTGACATAGTAATTTTGACGAGGAATTTCCCATAGTCATGACTTTCTGAAATGGCAGAATGTCGTTGAGCTTTAGGGTTTCAGGGGTCGCCATTAGGGTTTCAAATCGCCATCGCTGCTTCTCGCACCACCAAGCTCCAAGCAGTACCGAGAGCGGAAGAGAAGCGCAGTACGTGAAGGGAGAGGAGGAGGAGGAGGAGGAGGAGGAGGTGTGGGGGAATAGAGAGAGAGAGAGAGGGAGAGAGAGAGAGAGATTTTTGTGAAGACATGGCCCGAAATGAGGAGAAAGCGCAGTCCATGTTGAGTAG
>Ga0209611_10003728_pt1 | contig 26326 bp, 19 predicted proteins | sample S1TSphgellanicum_3_FD_187693 | JGI IMG/M metagenome (GOLD analysis project Ga0209611, IMG submission 187693) | Host-associated microbial communities from peat moss isolated from Minnesota, USA - S1T2_Fc - Sphagnum magellanicum MG (SPAdes) (version 2) | ecosystem: Host-associated > Plants > Peat...
GGCTGGATCCACCGGCTCGACCGCCCGCGACAGGAACGGCCCTGGCGTGCGCCCACATGGGTCCTCGTGGTCGGCGCGGCCCTCTCATTCGTGAATCTAGCCTTCATGGGATTCGGTGCCGATGTCTACGGCGTCGGCACGCTGAGTACCGGCTTGGCATTTTGTTCGTTGATCATTCCGGTGTTCATTTTTCGCCACTACATTCAGGACAAGGGGTTGTTTCCCCCCGAAATGGCCGAGGACTTGGGTCACACCAGCGACACCGCCATCGTCAAGCGCGCGGGTCTCTGGCCCTATGTGGTGCTGGGCCTAGGCATCGCGGTCGTCGCCGTCACACACAGCCTGGCGGTTTACTAGAACTAGATGCTCGTCACGGGAATCAAGAGCAAACCCGTCTACGCGCCGCTCGAGGCCGATGTCGGCGGCCGCTATCACCTCATGGTGGGGCTCGGCGTCGGCGCGGAGCCGCTGTTGCGGGTGATTCGCGAGATGCGCGCCGCCGCACCGCGCGCCCTGGAAAATACCCGCGTTTTATATGTGGCGGGCGCAACGGGCGCGGGTCCCGGCGGCGCCGTGAAAACCGACTCCGGTGCGGCACCGCCGCCCTCGCTCGAGAGCTTCCGGAACGCCGGCGTCGCCGACGTTCGCACCTACGGCGACGCCGCTGCGCTGCTGGAAGAATTCAGAGCGCTGCTGCAAATCTCATTCATGGGCACGCGCCTCTATGTCGCGGGACCGGAGAGCTTCATCGGTCTCGCCATGCAGATCGCGCTCGAGTTCAACCTCAACAAGGACGAGATTCGCGCCGAGGAATGCGGCACCCTCGCGCGGCGCGTGTATTGCGTTCATTGCCGCGCCACCACCGAGAATGTGCGGACCAACATCGTGCGCTGCATGGGGTGCGAGCGTTGGTTGCTGGTCCGGGATCACTATTCGCGGCGGCTCGCCGCCTACATGGGCGTGATGGCGGATGCCGAGGTGCCCGGCGAATTGCCGCCGCTCGCCGAGGTGTTCCTGTGAACGACGCGCAAACCATCGCCGTCGAAGTCGTCGGCATCGAACAGGCGACGCCGCTGATCAAGCACTTCACGTTGGCACCGCTCGCGGGCGGCAACTTGCCGGCCTTTTCCGGCGGTTCGCACATCATCGTGGTGATGCAGGGCGCGGGGCGCGTGCACCGCAATCCGTATTCACTGCTGAGCGCACCGCATGCACTCGAGAGCTACGAGATCGGCGTGCGCCGCATGGAGGAGTCCCGCGGCGGCTCGCACTTCTTGCACGATTCGGTCCGCATCGGCAGCCGGCTCGACATCGCGCACCCGGTGAACCTCTTCAGCCTCGACAAGATCGCCCGCAAACACGTACTGATCGCGGGCGGCATCGGCATCACGCCGTTTCTCGCCCATCTCGAGGATTTGCATGCCGGGCCCGTGCCCTATGAACTGCATTACGCGGTGCGTTCACCCGAACACGCCGCCTTCGTCGAACGCTTGCGGCGGCGCGCCGGCGAGCGACTCCGTATCTACTATGACAGCGAGTCCCAAGCGATCGATGTCGAGGCTCTGCTGACCACCCAGCCGCTCGGCACTCACGCCTACGTCTGCGGACCGGCCGGCATGATTCAGCACGTCATCGCCACGGCGAAGTCCGCCGGCTGGCCCGACAGCCACATTCACTGGGAACAATTCAGTGCACCGCCCGTGGGCGACGCCTTCGACGTGTTTCTCGCCCGCTCGAAAATCTCGGTGCAGGTTCCGCCGGACCGCAGCCTGCTCGAGAGCATCGAGGCCGCGGGCGTCGAAGTGGCGTATCTTTGCCGCGGCGGCGTGTGCGGCTTCTGTCGCACACGGGTCGTCGAAGTGGACGGCGAGCTCATCCACAACGATCATTTTCTCTCCGACGCCGACAAGGCGCGCGGCCAGAGCATCATGCCGTGCGTATCGCGGGCGCGGTGCAAGAGTCTCGTGCTCGATTTGTGATTACACGTAAGGACTTCGATTGAACGCCGTCTTCAAACCTCACGAAACGTTTCGCGACGACTTCACCTTCCGCAACAGTGCACAGGCGATACGGCGCTTTCCCCTGCCGTTTCCCGCCGATGATTACATGTACTCGGTCAATATCGAGCCGCATGTGCCCGGACCTCCCGGCTCGGTGACGGAGTTTGCCTTCGACGTCGATGAGCACTACATCGCGGAATGCCGCGAACGCGCCATCGTCTTGGACGCCGAACCGCTGCGCTTCCAGGCGCTGCCGCACATGATGAGCGCGCAGTGGGATTGCCTGGAGCTGATCATGGAGTCGTTCGCACGCGATTACCCCGCGCACTTCTCGCTGTCGCGGCGCGGGAACCGCTGGCACTGGATCAATCGGCCGCTCGAGATCGAGCAGCAGTTTACCTTTGGCGATCCCGCCACCCTGCCGCGGCAGCCGCTCGATTTCATCGCCCGCCAGGCGCAGGGCGACTTCGTGGTGATGGATCAGCGCGAGGGCGATCTGTGGACCGAGGCCGGCATGGTGACCACTCAGGCCGACTGGTCGCTGGATTTCGATATGGGCATGACCTTCAAGGAATGGCATGGACCCGTGCCGCTGGCGCATGAACTGCAGGTGTTCGATCGGGCGCTCAAGTTCCTGCTCAATCTGCGCCTCGGCAAGCCCGTGCGCCGCCTGAACTGGACCATGACGGTCAACCCGCGGCTCGACACGTCGCCGGAGAATTATCCGTCCTGGGGGAAGGACCGGACCACGGTGACGGCGCGCAATGCGGGCGATCTCGTGCACCTGCGCGTCGAGTTGCAGGGGCTGTGGCGGCTGCCGCGCAGCAATGCCGTGGTCTTCGGCATCCGCTGCTATTTGATCAGCATGCGCGAACTGGCCACCGTGCCGAAATGGGCCCGCCGGGTCCACCGCGTCTTGAAGAACCTGCATCCCGCTCTCGTGGACTACAAGGGGTTGGCGCGTTATCGGGCGGCGGTGGTGGAATGGTTGGCCCCCTTCGATGACGGCGCACCCACCACCTCGGGGGCGGCGCCTGAATGACACACTCTGGAGAAATCTATGGCACTTAGCTGGCGTACCTCGGTTCTGGCCGAGCGGCATCGCGCACTCGGATCGAAGCTCGAGGATTGGAACGGCATGGGTACGGCGTGGACCTATGCGAAGGATATTGCGCAGGATCATGTGGCCATCCGCACCAAGGCGGGCCTCATGGATGTGTCGGGCCTGAAAAAACTGCACCTCGTCGGGCCGCATGCGGCGGCCATCTTGAGCTATGCGACGACGCGCGACGTCACCAAGATCTATCCCGGCAAATCGGTCTACGCCTGCATGCTGAACGAGGCCGGCCATTTCATCGAGGACGGCATTCTGTACCGTACCGGACCGAATTCCTGGATGGTCGTGCACGGCAGCGGGAGCGGTCACGAGACTCTGGCCAAGTATGTGGTCGGACGCAACGCGACCATGATCGTCGACGACGATCTGCACGACTTGTCGCTGCAAGGACCGGTGGCGGTCGATTTCCTCGCCAAGCATGTCCCCGGGATCCGCGAGCTCAAATATTTTCATCACCTGCCGACGACCCTGTTCGGTCGGCACGTGCTCATTTCGCGCACCGGCTACACCGGCGAGCGCGGCTACGAGATTTTCTGCCGCGGCGAAGATGCGGGCGTCATCTGGGATACGATTTTGAGCGAGGGCAAGGCGCTCGGCATCGTCCCGACCTGCTTCTCGACGCTGGATTACTTGCGGGTGGAAAGCTACCTGCTGTTTTATCCCTATGACATGTCCCAGATGTACCCCTTCGAACACGATCCGCCCGGCGACAGCCTCTGGGAACTCGGGCTGGATTTCACGGTGAGCCCGGGCAAGAACGACTTCAACGGTGCCGAAGCCCACTACCGCTTGAAGGGCAAGGAGCGTTTCAAGATCTTCGGCCTGCTGGTGGACGGCACGGCGCCCGCGGACATGGGTGACGCGGTGTACGCGGGCGACGCGCAGGTGGGTGTCGTCACCTGCGCCATGGTCTCCACGTTGACCGGCAAGTCCATGGCGATCGCGCGCCTCGCCGTGCCGGTCGCGGTGCAGGGAACGCGCCTGGAAATCCGCGGCAAGAATCTTCGAGCGGCCGCTACCGCTCACACCCTGCCATTCGATGACACCGAAAAGAAAAAGCGCACCGCGGTCGACTGAGGTCCTGGTGGAGCACACCAGTGTGCATGTCCATTCACCCGGTGTGCGGCGCGCCACGCTCGTTCGTGAACTGCGTCGCGCGCTGGCTTTCGCACTGCTCGGATCGCTGACGCAGGCACTCGGCGGATGCCGGCAGCACGACCCGCCGGCCGCCGCGACTCCGATCGTCGCGCCTGCCAACGCATCTGCCTGCGCATCTGCCACCGCGTCTGCCACCGCGCCGGCCGAGCAGTCGCGGCCCGTCAAGGCGGCGGCGGTCGACGCCGCGCGTCTCGCCGCTGCCGATCCCGACCAGTGGCTGACCGCCGGACGCGATGCGGCCGGCACCTATTACTCCCCGCTCGAAGACATCAACGCGGGCAATGTGGCCAAGCTCGGATTCGCGTGGGACTACCGCCTCGCCACGAATCACCGCGGCCTCGAGGCTACGCCGCTGGTCATCGACGGCGTGATGTACGCGAGCGGCAACTTCGGCCGTGTCTACGCGCTCGACGCGGCGAGCGGCAAGGAGCTGTGGACGTACGATCCGCAGATCGACGGACGTTGGGCCCGATACGCCTGTTGCGATGCCGTGAATCGCGGACTCGCGGCGTTCGACGGACGGCTCTACGTCGGCGCGATCGACGGCTGGCTGCATGCCATCGATGCCGGGAGTGGCCATTTGCTGTGGAAGGTCGACACCTTGCTGGGGCGCGGTGAGCACAAGCCCTACACGCTCACCGGTGCTCCGCTGCTCGCCGGCAACCTCATCATAGTCGGCAATTCCGGCGGCGATTTCGCCGGCGTACGCGGCTATGTGTCCGCCTACGATGCCACGACCGGTGCGCTGCGCTGGCGGTTCTTCACGGTGCCGCGCGATCCCGCCGCGGGTCCGCAGGATCAGCCGCACCTCGACGCCGCGGTCAAGACGTGGGATGTCAAGCATCCATGGACGTCCGGGTCCGGCGGCACGGTGTGGGATGGGATGGCGTTCGATCCATCGCTCAACCTCGTGTACATCGGCACCGGCAATGCCGCTCCCTACAACAGCCGCCTTGGGGGTCACCGCGGCGGCGATGAACTCTATGCCGCATCCATCATTGCCATCCATGCAGATACCGGCCTCATGGCCTGGTACTACCAGACCGTACCGGGTGACCGTTGGGACTTCGACAGCACCGAGAAAATGATACTGGCCGAAGTGCAATTGGACGGTCGCAAGCGCCAGGTCCTGATGCAGGCACCGAAGAACGGCTTTTACTATGTGCTCGACCGTGCCACCGGCGAACTCCTCTCCGCGCACAACTTCGCTTTCGTGAATTGGACCCGCGGCATCGACGGCAAAACCGGCCGGCCGCTGCCCGACCCGAACGCCGATTACGATCGCGGACCCGCGCTGGTGTTCCCCTCCGAGTCGGGTGCACACGGCTGGCAGCCCATGGCCTTCGATGCGCAACGCGGCCTCGCGTTCATCCCGGTCATCGAGGCCGGCAATGTCTTGGTCGAGACCAGCAACCAACGAGCGGGCCTCGTCGAAGGGCAATTCACCACCCCCGCCTTCGTGCCTGAGGGCTACGACCCAAAGGCCATGCGGAGCTTGTACGGACCGCTGCCGCCGCTGCGGCAACTCGCACACGGCGTGAAGACCAATACGGCCTCGCGCGGCTTTCTGCGGGCGTGGAGCGTGGCCGAGCACAAGGTCCTGTGGGAGGCGCCGACCGTGTCGAGTTGGGACGGCGGCGTGCTCGCGACCGGGGGCGGCCTTGTTTTCCAGGGCGATGCGAACGGCAACCTCAATGCCTATGCGTCAGGCACCGGCGAGCGGCTGGCATCGATACAGGTGGGCAGCTCCATGATGGCCGCGCCGATCACCTACCGGGTGAACGGCACCCAGTACATCGCCATCATGGCGGGCTATGGCGGCGGCGCCGTGATCACCGGCGCGCCTTTGGACCCCGCGTCGGCCGCCTATAAGTACGGTAACCAGGGGCGAATCATCACCTTGAAGATCGGCGGTCCGCCGCCGCCTTTACCGGCTCCGGAGAGCGATGCCCCGGTGCCCGAACCACCGCCGCGACTCACCTCGAAAGCGGCCGTCGCCCAGGGTGAGGTGCTATACAACCGTTATTGCGCCAGATGCCATGTGTTCGGGCGCGGAATACTGCCCGATCTGCGGCGCATGGATCGCGCCACCCACGGCATTTTCGATGCGATCGTGCTGCAGGGCGCCTATGGCCCGAAGGGCATGGGCCGCTTCGACGATGTATTGACGCCGGGCGATGCGAAAGCCATTCATGCATACCTCATCGATCAGGCCTGGCAGCTCAAAGCGGAAACTGCGCCCCAGTAAGCGCTGTGCCGCACCGCTGCGGCAGGGCGCTACGGCGCCACTACGCGCCTGTCCGAGTCATGATGGCCTCAGCGAGGGCGCGCTCAATCGCGCTCGAATCGAGCGACCGTTTCGACGTGCTCCGTGAACGGCATTAAATTGAACGCGGTGAGCGCGCGCAGGCGCAGCCTGCCCTGCGAGGTGAGGCGTGCCGCATCGCTCGAGAACGAGTCGAGACCACAACTGACATAGATGAAGCGCTCGGGCGGGTTGCCCGCGAGGTAGTCGATCAGCGCGGGATCGAGACCCTTGCGCGGCGGGTCGGCGATCACGACATCGGCGCCGAAGGCGGCCGAGCACGCCGTGCCCGCCGCTCCGGGGACCACGGAAATCTTCGCTCGATCGGCGGGCCCAAGTGCGCCGAGGCCGAGTTCGAGTCCGTGTAGCGAGTGCACACCGGCCTCGTTCATACGGAGGTCGCTTACCCGCGGCAACACCGACAAACCGATGGCGCCGACGCCGGCGTAGAATTCCGCGACTCGCGCGCCCGCGGGGATCTCGGCGCGGACGTGCGCGATGATGGCCTCGGCAATCTCGAGATTATTCTGCCCGAAGGCCCCCGGCGGATAGTGCACGTCTGCCCCGCCGAATCGCTCGACGATGCTGGCGGGCCCGCGCCACTGCTCGAATTGCTGACCTAGGATGGTATTGGAGCGCTCGCCATTGGCGTTGAACCAAAGACTGTGCAATTCCGGTCCCAGCCGCTCCATGATCATCTCGAAGCATGGCGCCAATGGCTCGGCGCTCGCGCAGTTGGCGATGAGCACGACCTGGGCGGTTTGCGAGCTGCGTTCCACCACCACTTGCAAATAGCGTGCGTGACCCAAATGGGCTTTGTCCGAATAGCTGGTCACTCGAGCCTCGACGAGCGCGCGCCGCACCACCGCCGCCACGCGGTTGATCAGCGGGTGCTGCACGCTGCAGCGGGGAATGTGCACCACCCGGTGAGTGCCGAGCTCGAACAGCCCGAGCTTCGGCGAGCCCACCCGGCCGCGAATGGCGAGCCGTGCGCGCAACCGAAACGCGGCGCTCTGACCGGAAACCTCCATGACGTCGGGGATGCCGTTCGCGCGGGCGAGGCTCTCGAGCACGGCACGCGCGGCGGGGGCGATACCGGGTTCACCAAACCGCGGGCAGCCCGGGCACGGCGGGCGATGCGGGCATTGCGGACCAGGCTCGTTTGACATAAACAACGCCATGGTCCCACGCTCCGTCGCCCAATTTCTACAATTACTTGCCGACCGAATTCTCTAACATGGACGCCGCAATGACGCTGCCGCCGAGCGGCGATACTTTGAGGGGATTACCTTGCAGATGCCGATTGCCGATACCGATCTTGAAGCCACGGGCCTTGCGGACGCGGGCCTTGCAGCCCCAGGCCCACCAGGCCCTGCAGCCACAGGCCTTGCAGCAACAGGCAGGCTTGCGTGCCCGCGGCGCTAGAGGCGACTGCGGCGCAGATCGCCGGCGCCATCGACGCGTTTTCGGCCGTTTATCACGACGACTATTTCAGAGTCAGAGCCCTGCGGCGCAGGCATTTGGCTGCCGCCGCGGGCAACCCCCTGACGCCCAATCTCGTGACCGAACTTCGCACCGTGCTCACCAATTGGGGCGCGGGCAAACGCGACGCGCCCGAATGCTTGAATTTCGCGCAAATCTCGAGCGCGCTGCGAGCGCCTTCGCTGCACGGCGATTTGTGCACTCTGCATGGGACTTCGCTGAGCTCTTTTACGGTGCTCGGAACGCAGCGCTGCTTCATCGGCAAGCCACCGATGCCGGCGGCGGTTCGGGCCTTTGACGCGGGATTGTTCGCCACGCTGCACACCCTGAGCAAGGAGCTGTTTCGCGAGAACACGAACGCGACCTACCCGATGAAAGCCGCCCTGCTGCTCACCGGCCTCATGCCCGCGTTCGACTCCCAAGTGAAGAACGGCCTACACCGCGGCGGATTCGCGGGTGTGAAAAAAACGCGGTATTTGCTCCCCGAGCGGATGGCCGGCGCCGACTGGAAGAAGATCTCCCGCCTGCCGTTCGTCCTCGGGGAATGCTGGAACGTGTACGAGAAGAACATTGCCGCGGGCATCGCGCAGAGCACCCGGCCGGCCCTCATCAACGACCCCGGTCGTTTCTTCGACGTGCTGCTGTTCGTGCAGGGGGATCGGCGCCAGCCGGTCCTGCTGCGCAATGCCGGCACGGCCAAATGGTATGAACTCTCCTGAGGCCCGCCGCTGCGCTTCGCAATAGCGGAGACGCATTCGCCCTGCCGTATTCGCCCCGCCCACCTTGCCGCATTCGCGCCGCGGTATTTGACAGACCCGTTATGCGACGCGCGTCACGCGCGGCGCGCCGACCCACGCGGGTCGTTCGACCGCAAGTCGGCGGCCGTCGGCTTCTAATGGGCCCCTCCAGAGTCAACGGCAATTTACGGGTGGAATCCTCATGAGTACGCGCAACGGCCTTACCTCGATCGTGATTTCAGCGCTGTCGCTGTCGATGGCCGCCGCGGCTTCCGGCGGCACCCTCGACGGGCAGGCGAATGGCGAGCGCTACCTCGTACAGGATCAAAGCGTGCTTGCCGCCCGCCGCGACGTCGGCCGCGTGGGCGCCAAGGTCGGCCGGAATTTGGACATCATCCATGCGGTGGCGGCGCGCCTGACTCCGGCGCAAGTCGCCCGGCTGCGGGCCCTCCCCGGCGTCCACCTGTTCGCCGACCGAGGCGTAAGTACCGAGTCCTTGCTGAGCGGGTTGGGCGGGCTGGGCGTGAGCAGCACGCCGTTGACCGAGACTCTGACCGGCAGCACCTCGCCGACCGATGGAACGGGAGTGAACTCACCCACCATTCTGTATCAGACGAACTATCCGATTTTGGTCGCTGCCAACACACTGCAGAGCGAAGGTATCACCGGCAGGGGCGTGACCATCGCCGTGCTCGACACCGGCCTCTGGGAGGACCCGGCGCAGAATTACCTGTTTCGAGTGCTCGCCACCATCGACGTGACCAACGGCGGCTCGGGTCCGGTGACCGGCGATCCGTACGGCCACGGCACGCACATCACGTCCATCGCCGCGGGCGGCGCCACGAATATTTACGGCGGCGATTTCGGCATCGCTCCGCAAGCCAACCTCGTCATCGTGCGGGCCTTCAACGGCCAGGGCGCCGGCCGCTACAGCGATGTGATTGCCGGCCTCAACTGGATCGTCGCGAATCAGAAGAAGTACAACATCCGGGTCGTCAATCTATCGTTCGGTGCGACCCCGGAATCGGACTATTGGAACGATCCGCTCAACCAAGCCGTCATGAAGGCCTGGGCCGCCGGCATCGTGGTGGTCGCGGCGGCCGGCAATGAGGGGCCCGCACCGATGACCATCGGCGTGCCGGGCAACGTGCCGTATGTCATCACCGTCGGTGCGCTCACCGACAACTACACGCCGTATAACTTGAGCGACGATCGTCTCGCCTCGTTCTCCTCGGCGGGCCCGACCTATGAGGGTTTTGTGAAGCCGGAGATGGTTGCCCCGGGCGGCCACATGGTCGGGTCGATGAACAGCAACAGCTACTTGCCGAACATCGACCCGCATTCGATGTCGCCCCTGTCGTCGCTGTTCACGATGTCCGGAACTTCGCAGGCGGCGGCCGTCACCACCGGAGTCGTGGCGCTGATGCTGCAGGCGAATCCGACGCTCACCCCCGACAACGTGAAATGCCGCCTGCTGGCATCGGCGCGGCCGGCGGTGACGTCGAGCGGATCGCTGGCCTACAGCGTCTTTCAACAGGGCGCCGGGCTCGTCAATGCGGTGGCCGCGGTCAATAGCAGCGCAACCGGTTGCGCCAACCGAGGGCTCGACGTCGCTGCGGACCTCGCCGGTACCGAGCACTTCGGCGGCCCCGCCAATCGAGATTCCAGCGGCAACTATTACGTCATGAACCTGACCGGATCGAGCTGGGGTGGGGCGCAACCGGCGGACGGTTATAGCTGGTCGACCGCCTACGACAGCACCCAAGGCTATACGTGGAGCCAGGGCTATACATGGACTCAAGGGTACACGTGGACCCAAGGGTATACATGGTCCACGGGGTATACCTGGACCCGGGGCTACACCTGGTCGCGAGGCTATACCTGGAGCCAGTCGGTTCCCTGGTGGAACTCGAGCGGCTCCGCGGCCACCTCGACCAATTCCGCGTCGATCGTCGACTGGGTGCCTAACGAATAACCGGAATGTGAAGCGCTTCGAGACGGAATGGCCGTCGTCGCGGAAGATCATGCATCGTCACCAGGTGTGATTACCGTTATGCATGCAATCGGCGCCCGATCGATCGCCGCGACCGGTTTATCGTTTCTCCTCGGCGCGACGGCCGCCGTCCGCGCGGCCGATGCCCCGGCGCTTTTTCTGGAGCATTTGACGGCGTCGGAAGGCATGCCGCAGGGCACCGTGAATGTGACCCTGCAAGACTCCCAGGGCTTCGTGTGGCTCGGCACCGAAGATGGTCTGGTGCGCTACGACGGCCATGAACTGGTCCGTTACGGCCATTCGCGCACCTCCGGGGAGGGCCTGCCGGGCAACTTCATCCGCGACATCGTCGAGGACTCGCATCACGATCTATGGATCGCGATCAAGGACACCGGCCTCGCCCGCTGGAATCGAGCCACGGACGGTTTCACGGTCTACCGGCATGACCCGGCGAATGGCGCCTCCCTCGCCAGCGACGCGACGCGCGCCGTGCGGGTGGATGAGCGCGGCCGCGTCTGGGTAGGCATGGACGGCGCCGGCATCGATGTCCTCGACCCGACATCGGGCGGCGTCGAGCACTTCCGGCACGATCCGGCGAATCCGAACTCCCTGAGCGATGACCGCATTTTCACGCTGGCGCTGGATCGCTCCGGCAGATTGTGGGCCGGCACGGGAGCCGGCCTCGATCGATGGCAACCGGAACGCCACGCTTTTCTTCATTTTCATCACGACCCCCATGATCCGCAATCGCTCGACGGCTCTTTGGTGTCGCAGGTCCTGGAAGACCAAACCGACGGAATATGGGTGGGCACGTTCGACGGCGGTATGAACCGCATGGACGCGGCCGGGCACGTGCGTGAGAGCTTTCGCCATGATCCGCGGCGCGCCACATCGCTCGGCAGTGACGACGTGCGCGCCATTCTCGAAGACCGGGCAGGGCATCTGTGGGTCGGAACGCCCGAAGGTCTGGATCTCTTGGATCGCTCGACCGGCCAGTTCACTCACTATCGATACGATGCGCGAGATCCGAGTTCGCTGCGCGCGTCGTACATCATGTCGCTGTACGAGGACCAGTCCGGCCTGGTGTGGATCGGGACGCGCGCGGGCGGAGTCAGCCGCTGGAATCCGCGCAGCTGGGAACTCGGCGGCCATAGGCCGGATTGGCTCGGCGGGAAGATCGTCAATTCGTTCGCCGATGCGCCCAACCACCGCGTGTGGATAGCATCCACCGGCGGCCTGGTGCAATTCGACGAGACCACCGGCGAAATCGCCGACATCGACCGCATCGTCGGCCGGCAGGGCGCGCTCGCCGACAAGCGCGTGATGGCGCTGCGCCTGGACCGCCACGACAATTTGTGGATCGGCACGATGAAGAGCGGCTTGAAGAAACTCTCTCCCAGCGGACAGCTGGTATCGATCCCCATCAAGGCGGGCGATCCTCGCGGCACGAGTTCCGCGGGCGTCATGACCCTCCTCGAGGCGCAAGACGGCCGGATCTGGCTCGGTCTGTTCCAGGGGGGAGCCAACGTGCTCGATCCGGCCACCGGCTTGATCCGCCAATTGCCGTTCGCCACCGGAGCGGCCGGAGCGATCAGCGCCGCGAACGTCAGCGCGATCGCCGAGGACTTGCAGGGCAACATCTGGATGGGTACGGACGGCGGCGGCCTCGATTTGGCGCGCGCCGACGGAACCGTCATCAAGGTCTTTCGGCACGATCCACAGAATCCGGCCAGCCTCCCATCGAATACGGTCTACGCCATCGCGGTCGATGGCTCGGGCGGCGTTTGGATCGCGACGGACGGCGGCGGCATTGCCCGCGTGGTCGGCTCCGCGGCTTCGCCGGAGAGCATTCATTTTCAGGTCGCCGGCCGCGAGGAGGGGCTGTCGAGCGACACGATTTATGGCGTCCTCGCCGATTCCGCGGGCCGCATCTGGCTCAGCAGCGATGCGGGACTCATGCGGTTCGATCCGCGCACTCGGGCGGTGAAAACGTACCACCGCGAGCAAGGCCTGCAGGGTGAGGAATTCGATTTCAACGCCTACCACCGGCTGCGCGATGGCCGCCTGTGTTTCGGCGGCCCGGGCGGATTCAATATCTTCGATCCTTCGCGACTGACGGATGGCGCGCATGCGCCGCGCGTCGCGTTGACCGGCCTCGAGGTCCTCGGGGTGCCGGTGCCGAGCGCCACGCCGTATTGGCTCGCCGATCGGCTCAAGGTCGACTATCGGGCCAGCATCGTCTCGCTCGATTTCAGCGCCCTCGATTTCACGTCGCCGCAGCGCAACCGGCTGGAGTACCGGATCGCGGGCCTCTCCGATCGCTGGATCGATCTCGGTGCGCAGCGCCGGGTGACGCTGACGAATCTCGATGCCGGCGACCACCTGCTCGAGGTGCGGGCGGCCAATGCCGATTCGGTGTGGAGCGATCCGCCGCTGCGCCTGACCATTCACCGCGACGCGGCCCCATGGCGTTCGGCGTGGGCCTACGCCGCCTATGCGTTGTTGCTCTTTTTGATCGTGCTCGATCGCTTACGCAGGCATCGCGCCAATATCCGAAAAATCGTCGAATCGAAACAGCGCCTGGAGTCCGAAGTCGAGTCGCGCACCCGCGAATTGCTCGACAGCAATCGTCGGCTGGCGGAGGCGGCACAGGCCAAGAGCAATTTCCTCGCCCGCATCAGTCATGAGCTGCGCACCCCGATGAACGGCGTCGTCGGCATGACCGAATTGCTGGCGCGCACGTCGCTCTCCGGCGCGCAGGCGCGGCTGACACAAACCATCAGCGCATCGGCGCACATCATGCTGCAAATCGTCAACGATTTGCTCGACATCGCGAAGCTGCAGGCCGGCAAGGTGGAACTAGAATCGCTGCCCTTGGACCTCGTGACGGTACTCGAGGAATGCGCGACGCTCTTCGTCGGCGCGGCCCAATCGAAGGGCATCGAACTCACCGTCTGCCCGCCGCTGCATGATGCTCCACCTCTGCTCGGTGATCCGCTGCGGGTTCGGCAGATACTCATGAACCTGGTCGGCAACGCCGTGAAATTCACCATGCGAGGCGGGATCATCGTCAAAGCCGATGTCGGCGCGGTGGAATCGGGCCGCGCCACGTTGCAAATCACCGTCGCCGATACCGGCGTCGGCATGGATGCGGCGGCGATCGCCAAGATATTCGAACCGTTCACTCAAGCCGACGAATCGACCACTCGGCGCTTCGGCGGCAGCGGCTTGGGACTCGCGATTTGCCGGGAACTCGCCGAACGGATGGGCGGCACGATCACGGTGGAGAGCCGCCCGAACGTCGGCTCCACATTCCATCTGTGCCTGCCTCTGCCGGCTTCGGGCGCGGCGTCGCAACACCCGCCGACGCCGTTCACACAGCGTCGCGTACGTATTCTGACGCGGCAGCCCGCGCTCGCCGAAGCGCTGCTTCGCCACCTGTCGGCGCTCGGCGTCGCGGCGGTTGCCGGCGACCAAGATCCGTCCACGTCGAGCGCCGCCGGGGACGATATTCTGGTCGCGGACCTCACCACGCATGCAGCCTTCGCGGCATCGCAGAGCACGATAATCCTCGGCACCGATGCGCAAGTCGAGGCGCTGCAACCGCAGCGGTCCATCGATTCACGGCTCATCGTACGCAAACCGGTCCAGCGCGAGACGCTGTCGCAGGCCCTGCGGGCCGCGGCGGGGCTTGGGCAGTCGGCGCGGGACGCGGCGTCCCATGCCGATCGCGATTCGCCGCTGCTCGGTGCTCACGTCCTGCTGGTGGAGGACGAACCGGTCAACGCGGCGGTGGCGCGCGGCTATCTGGCCGAACTCGGCTGCACCGCCGTGTGGGTGCAAAATGGACCGGAGGCGGTCGCACGCTGCTCGACGGAGCGCTTCGATCTGATCATGATGGACTTGAATATGCCGCTCATGGACGGTTTCAGGGCTTCCGAATTGATCCGCCAGGGCGAGGGCACGCGGCAGCGCACGCCGATCATCGCGTTGACCGCGCACGATGCGAAGAATTATCGCGATTCCTGCCGTAACGCCGGCATGGACGACATCATGAGCAAGCCCTACTCGCTGCGGCAATGTGCGGATCTCTTGCAGCAGTGGGTCGAGCGCAAGCCGCGCCCCGCGGCGGACACGCCGCCGGAAGTGCAGGCCTCTTCGAACGTGGAGGCGCTGTCGCGCGTCGACAAGTCGGCGGTCGCCGGCCTGCGGAATCTGCGCGGCGCCGGCCGAGTCGATCTGTACACCGAGCTGGTCGATCTGTTTCAGGCGGCATCCCGCGACGCCATGGCGCAGCTCGAAGCGGCGCTGCGGTCGAATGACTTGGGCGCCGCGCGCGCGGTGTGTCACAAGTTCGCCTCGAGCGCGGCCAACGTCGGCGCGCTGGTGTTCGCGCGCGACTTGCGTCTGCTCGACAAGATCTGCGAGCAGGGCGATCACTCCCGGGCGCGGCAACTGCGCGCCACTCTGGCCGCCGCGCTGCCGGCTCTCATCGACGAACTGTCGAGCATTCGAATGCGGCAAAGCGCATGAACATCACCGGTCATGCACATCCGGTCGCCATCATCGCCGACGATGAGGACCTGGGGCGACTGCTGCTCGCCGAAACGGCAACCGCGTCCGGGCTCACGCCCATGAGCTTCGATAACGGCTTGGCGGCGCTCGAGGCCGCGCTGTCCCGGGACATCGCCATCGTCTTGCTGGACGTCGACATGCCGGGCATGGACGGCTATACCGTCTGCCGGCGATTGCGCGCTGAAGCGCGTTTCGCCAGCGTGCCGATCGTCATGGTGACCGGCCATGAAGACTCCGCCGCGATCAGCCGGGCGTTCGATGCGGGTGCGACCGACTTCATCTCCAAGCCCGTCAATTGGGCGCTCTTGCCGCGGCGGCTCGCCTACATCCTGCGCAACGCCGCGCAGGCCGAGCGCATCGAGCGGCTCGCCTACTACGATACCCTGACGGGACTGCCCAACCGGCAGCGCTGCGTCGAAACCGCGGAACGACTATTCATGGAGGCGAACGCCGCGAGCGAGAAAGTCGCGGTGCTCTACTTGGATCTCGACAGTTCCAAGCGAGTCAACGACGCATTCGGCCACGCGGTGAGCGATGCCGTCTTGCAAACCGTCGCCGGCAATCTCGATCGCGCGCTCGGGCAATTTCGCGCCGGCCATGAGAGTCTCGTCATCGCCCGCTTTGGCGGCGACGAATTCGTCATCCTGGTGCGTCATGCGGCGGCGCGCTCGGTGGCGGTCGAGATCGCGGACGTATGCTCCGCGGCGCTCAAGGAGCCGATCGTCCATGATGGCCTCGAGTTCTATTCCTCGCCGAGCATCGGCATTGCGGTATATCCGGACGACGGTATCGATGTGGCGACGGTCATGAAGCACGCCGGCACCGCCATGGATCAGGCGAAAGCGGGGCCTTCCGGCTCGGTCGTCATGTACACCGCGGCTATCAGCTCGCGCCGGCGGGATTGGCTCGAGCTCGAAGGGCGGCTACGCCGCGCCGTGCATGACGATTTGTTGACGCTGCAATTTCAGCCGAAATTCCGCCTCGCCGACAATCAGATGGTCGGTGTCGAGGCTCTGGTGCGCTGGTGCGACGCCGAGCACGGTGAAATCCCGCCGGTCCGGTTCATCCAGATCGCCGAGGAGAGCGGCCTGATCATCGAGTTGGGCGGCTGGCTGATGCGCACCGCGTGCCGGCAACTGCGCCAATGGCAGGACCGTGGCATTGCGCTGCCGGTGGCGATCAATGTATCCGGCAAGGAACTGCTGCACGGCGATCCGGCCCGCGTCCTCGAATCGGAGGCCGCGGCCGCCGGCGTGCCCGCCTACTTGATCGAAGCGGAGATCACCGAGTCGCTCATCGTCAACGACACCGAGCGGGTCCGCAATGCGCTGGAACGCATGCGTCGGCTCGGTTGCCGCATCGCCCTCGATGATTTCGGAACGGGCTACTCCTCCTTGGCCTATATCACGCGATTTCCGCCGGACCGCATCAAGATCGACAAGGCCTTCGTGCACAACTTGGAGCGTTCACCGAGCGACGCGGCGGTCGCGAGCGCGATTCTGTCGCTCGGCAAGAGCCTGAGCATCACCGTCACCGCCGAAGGCATCGAAAGAGCCAGTCAACTGGAATGGCTGCGCAAGCGCGGTTGCCATGAAGCGCAGGGCTTTCTCCTGTCGCGGCCGCTATCGGCGTCCGACCTCGAGAGCCGATTCATGCGCCGCGCCGATCGGACGGCGGAACCGGCTCATGCAGAGCTTGGATCTCGAAGGAACTCGACTGACTGATCGGCGCCGCGGCCGCCCGGACGCTCCAACGCCAATAGGCGAGCGCCGGGATTCCGAGGGCCGCCTCACGCAAGCGTTTCAACAGCGACAGCGCGATGGCAACCTCCGGCGATATGCCGAACGCCCCGCAGATGACGATGTAGCCGCCCTCTTGCACGCCGAGCGCTCCCGGCACCGCGAACCCCAGGGCTTTGAACGCCTGGCCGATGCTTTCGATGATCAAGCCGTCGACGATGCCGGTGTCGCTCCTCAAGAAATGCAGTGCGATGCACACCTCGACGCCGCCCGACAGCCACGAAACTCCATGCCAAAATGCCGCGAGCGTCAAGCGGCGAGGCTCCCGGTAACAGGCACGAATGGCCTCGTTGAGTCCCTCGATGGCGCCGCTTCGGCTCCAGCCCATCCTGCGGCCGACATGCAGGATCACCCGTTCGATCCAGCCCGCGAATCCGAGCCACTGGGCGGCGATGAGGCATCCCAGCGCTCCCACGGCGATCACTAGCCCGTCGAGGACCGGGCGCGCGATATCGCTGCCGCCCGTACGCTGCAGCAACAGCACAAGTCCCAGTACGGTGAACAGAATCTGCGTCGCAATCTCGAGCGTCAGATCGGCTAGCGTACCGGCGACGGCCGGCGCAAGCTTCACCCCTCGCCGGCACAGGAGTCGCGCGGCAACCACCTCGCCGCCGATTTGCGCCAATGGCAGCAGATTGTTCACCGCCTCGCGGATGAAGCGCACGACGACGTAGATCCGAAGTCCGGCGCGCCGGCCCGCGGTTCCGCCAATCGTTTGCCAGGCGAACGCCGAACAGAGGACCTGCAACGGGTGAAAGGCGATCACCGCGAGAACGCCGAGCCACCCGGCGCTGCCCGCGACCTCTAGGACGCGACCGAGACCGAAACTGCCGAACAACCAGATCGAGAGCCCGATCCCGGCCAACCCGCCGGCGAGCGCACCGAATCTCACCGCGCGTCGCCGCCGCGCGCATCGCCGCCGTGCGACTGGCGGCCGCTAGACCCGAAAAACGTAGGACTTGCCCGCTTCGCGTTCGATGTCGGGAGGGAACGCCGCATGTTTGTCCGCATAATATTGCTGCCGCCGGTCCCCGTGCTGCGCCAAATTATACGTCAGGTACAGGATGCGGCGCGGCGCATCGGTGAAATTCGGCTTCGACGCATGCGGAGTGAAACTGTCGAAGAAAATATTCTCACAATCCATTGCTTCCAATATTGACGCCGGCCGTTTCCTCGAAGTCTCACGCGATTTCCTCGAGCGCCCGCGCGCGCGTGCGCGGGCCGAATACGCCGATCGAGACGCATACCACCGCCATGCTGGCGGCGATGAATCCGAACACCCCCGGCGTGCCGAAGCGATCCAGAAAAAAGCCGATCATCAGGCTCGTGAACACCGTGGACAATCGGCTCCAGGAATAGACGAAACCGACCGCGCGGGCGCGGATGCGGGTGGGAAATAGCTCCGCCTGATAGGCGTGATACGCGTACGAGAGCAGATTGTTGCTGAGCGTGATCAGCACGCCGAGACCGATTATGGCAAAAGGCGCCTTCTGCGCTGCGAACAGCAAGCCGAAGGTCGCGGTGCCGATGGCGGCCGCGACGATTTGCCACTTGCGTTCGAAGCGGTCCGCCACACCCAAGCACAGCAGCGGTCCGATCGGATAGGCGATCGCGATCGACGCTGAATATTGCAGGCTGTGCAGCACGTCGGCACCGCCGGCCTCGATCAGCTTCGGCACCCAATTGCCGAAGCCGTAAAAGCCCACCGTCTGGAAGAAATTGAACACCGCCAACATGAGCATGCGCGAGCGAAACGGGGGTGACAATATTTCGCGCCAACGTCCCTCGATGCGCTCCTCGCTCGGGGTGGGCGCCGGCGCCGGCAACGGACGCCCGATTCGTGCCGTCACCTCGGCCTCGAGCCGCGCGACCACCGCGTCCGCCTCGGGCGTGCGTCCTTGGCTGTCCAGCCAGCGCGGCGACTCGGGGATGTCGCGGCGCAGACGCCACACGATGAGCGCGCCCAGGGCGCCGATCAGGATCACGCAGCGCCAGCCCGGAAGCCCCAGCACGCGGCGGGAGCCCAGTTCGCTGCAGATGAGAGCGACGATGGGCACGGCCAGGAATTGAATGGACTGATTCACCGCAAAGGCGCGGCCGCGCAGCCGCTTCGGCACGAGTTCGGCGATGTAGCTGTCGATGGTCACCAGTTCCACGCCGATGCCGATGCCGGCGAGGAAGCGCCATGCATCCAGCGAGATCGCCGAGGACTGTAGCGCCATGACGAGCGTCATCGCCGAGTACCAGAGCAGCGAGGCAGTGAAAATCGTGCGCCGCCCGAAGCGATCGGCCACCTGCGCAAAGCCGATCGTGCCCACGAACAAGCCGGCGAAGGTCAGGCTGGCGAATGCCGCTTGGTCGGACAATCCAAACAGGCCCGCGGCGCCCTTGCGGAAAATGCCGGCGTTCTCCAGCGTCGGCGACAAATAGGCCGTCAGAAACAGATCATAGAACTCGAAGCAGCCGCCCAACGACAGCAGCACTACCAGTCTCCACACCGGCCAGCATCCTGGCAGCCGGTCGAGGCGCGCCGACAGGCTTGCCGATAGGCTCACCGGCAGGCCGGCGGGCGGACGCGACAGCCGGGCATATTCATGGCCGGTACGCCTTCACAAAAAAGGCCAGCGTGATGCACGTCGATAGAGCCAACGTCAAGGCACGCACCACCCCCGAGGAAGCGCGCCTGCCGATTTGCGCACCGATGTAGCCGCCGAACAGCGCATTCACCAGCAGCACCGAGGCTTCGCGCCAAAACACGGCGTGCGCAATCAGAAAGATGATCACTGCGATGGCGTTGGCGGTGGCAACCAGCCATGTGCGATGACCGTTCATGCTCTTCGGATCGCTACCGTGCAACAGGCCCCATACCGCGATCATCATGAGTCCGACGGCACCGCCGAAATAGCCGCCGTAGATGCCGAGCAGGCCTTGAATGGCGATGGCCGCGCCAGGTCGCACGGTCACGTGCCGGCGCAGCAATTCGCCCAATTGCCGTGCGAAAGCCAGCGCTACCGTGGCGCTGAGCATCAGCCAGGGCAATGCCACATCAAATGCCTGGGTCGGAGTTTTGAGCAGCAGCATCGCACCCATGGCGCCGCCGATCAGCGTCACCATCGTCAGCGCACGCAACGATACGCCGCCGAACGGCGTCAAGCCGTCACGATAGATCCAAGCGTTGAACAACTGACTGGGAAACAACGCCACGGTGCTCGAGGTATTGGCTTGCACCGAGGGTACGCCGGCAGCGATCAACGCCGGCAATGTGACGAAGGTGCCGCCACCCGCCAAGGCGTTCATCGCACCGGCCATCACCCCGGCACCGCCGACCAAGAACAGAGGATTCAACTAGCTGACCGACCAGGCCGCCCGCAAAAACTTGGCGACTCGCCTGTCCACGCTGCCCGGAGACTCGAGCACCATGGACGCCTTCAGCCGCTCCGACCAACCCTCGTTCTTCGCCTCGACGAGTGACGGGTCGGTCTCGGGGCCAATTGCGACCCCCAACCGAGCCATGCCGCCGCGGACAGGCCGCAAGGCGGCGAATTGGTATTTTCGCGACCAGGCTGAATAACCTTTGCGTTGAGTGGGAATCACCTCTGGCATGGCCAGCACGAGCTTCTCGACGGCATCGAGAATTTCGCGCGACGACGCATCCGTCCAAAGCGCTCCTTTGAGCGCGTCCGGTTCGTCCCAGCCGGGTGGTCCGGGAAACGCCACGCTGAGCACATAACTAGCGCGGTTCTGCAGAAGTCCGTGCTTCTCCTTGAACCACTTCAGCCGGTCACGCGGTTTGCTTGCAGGGCAGGTTTTCGCAATGACCACCCAATCAGCCAGCGATTTACCCGTGTCCCTCTCCAACCCGTCGCGCACGGACGCAAACCATTTCCGTTGCTGTTCGGTCATGTTTTTTTTAGCGTCAGTCTTCGGCATAACCAGGCCTCGTGATTATTTCCGCGCCATGATCTTCTGGTTCAAGTCTTCGCAACAGCCGTGGGCGTCGGTCGATGTCCGATGGTCACGGCCGTTGCCCGGCCAGGACGGTCAGGACGGCCAGGACGGTCAGGACACTAGACCCGAAAAACGTAGGTCTTGCCCGCTTCGCGTTCGATATCCGGAGGAAACGCCGCATGTTTGTCATCGTAATAACGTTGCCGTTGATCGCCATGCTGCGCCAAATTATAGGTGAGGTACAGGATGCGGCGCGGCGAGTCGGTCAAATTCGCTTTCGACGCATGCGGCGTGAAACTGTCGAAGAAAATGACATCGCCGGGGTCGGTGGGCACCGGCACCAACGACAGACCGCTCTCGGAGAGCGGGTTCCATTCCTCGCCGATCAATCCCTCGCGGTGCCGCCCCGACGCGATCTCGAGACACCCATTCTCGATCGTCGCCGCGTCGATAGTCACCATGGCGGTCATGAAAATGGGCGCATACCGCCCCCATCCCGCCTGCTGGTCTTGATGTGCCTTGAAGCCTGCGCCGCCGGGCATTTTGAAGTTGATCTTATCCTTGAACAGCAACACCGGGCCGCCCAGCAGAGCGCCGGCCCAGCGGACGAGCGCGCCAAAGCGGATCAACTGATCGAAGGGCTCGTGATAGGGACAGAAGTTCTCGATCCGTTGCAGTACGCGTCGACCGCGCTCGGTCTCGCTATCTTCGCGATAGACCCAATGACGGCCGGGCGCTTCGGGCGCCTCCTGCAATTGCAGAGTCCAACGTCGCAGATCGGCAGTCTCGGCATCCGAAAAAAAATTCCGGGCCACGACGTACCCTTCGCGAGTCATCTCTTCGAATTCTTGTCCGCACGGCTCCACGGCCGCATTATATAATGACAAACCATGAATCCGCGCGATAACGGAGGCGGCCTTGCTCCCATGCGTCGTCTCTATTGCCTCTTGCTGCTGCTGATGGCCCTGCCCGCTGCTGCCCGCGATCTCACCTTGGAACGGATCTTCGGCGATCCGGCGCTCGTCGGCGCGACCGCGCGCGGCGTCAAGGTATCCCCGGACGGACGGCGGGTCGGACTGCTGCAGGGCCGCCCGGCGGATCGGCACCAACTCGACTTGTGGACCTATGACGTCAAGACCGGCAAGCTCGAGATGCGCGTGGACTCGATGCAACTCGTCCCCGCGGAACAGTTGTCCGACGCCGAGAAAGCGCGGCGCGAACGCGAGCGTACGGCGGACTTTCACGGGATAGTCGACTATGACTGGGCCCCGGACGGCAGACACGTGCTGTTCACGCTCGGCGGCCACCTGTATCTCTATGATCTGGACGCGCCGCCCAAAGCCGCGCTGCGCCAACTGACGCATGCCGCGCAACCCATCATCGATCCGCAAGTGTCGCCGCGCGGCCGCTATGTTTCCTTCGTACGCGACCAGGATCTGTGGGTGATCGACCTCGCCGACGGCGGCGAGCGGCGTTTGACGACGGATGGCGGAGGCACCATCCACAATGCCGAGGCGGAGTTCATCGCGCAAGAGGAACTGGGGCAAACGAGCGGCTATTGGTGGGCTCCGGATGACTCCGCCATCGCCTACAAGCGCTTCGACGAGGCTGCTGTGCCGATTGCGCGGCGCTTCGAAATCTACGCCGATCGCACCGCGGTCGTGGAACAGCGCTACCCGGCGGCGGGCGAACCGAACGTCGCGGTCACCTTGGGCTTGGTGTCGCCGACGGGCGGGGATACACGGTGGGTTGATCTCGGTAAAGATCCGGATATCTATCTGGTGCGCGCCGATTGGACTCCCCATGGGCGGGAGTTCGCCTTTCAGCGCCTCTCGCGCGATCAGAAGCGGCTCGATCTCATCCTCGTCGATGCCGCGACGCTGCACCAGACGACGCTCGTGTCCGAAACGTCCCCGACCTGGATCAATCTCGCCGATGACTTGCGGTTCTTGAAGGGGCAACCCTCCTTCATCTGGTCCTCCGAACGCTCCGGTACGAATCAGCTCTACCTCTACGATCTGGAGGGTCATCTGCGTCATCCGCTCACCCAGGGCACGTGGAACGTCGATGAACTGCTCGCGGTCGATGAATCCGCCGGTCTCGTGTACTTCGCCTCCAACGAGGAGGCGATCGTGGATCGGCAGATCTACACCGCGCGGCTCGACGGGCACAATGCCGCGGATCCGCATCGCATCAGCCATGGCGATGGCTGGCACGCGGCGCAATTCGCCCGCGCCTCGCAACGGGTCGCCTTGTACGTCGACACTTTTTCAAATTCCAATACACCGCCTCAGGTGAGCATCAACGCGCCTGATGGACATCGGGTGGCCTGGATCGAGGCCAACCCTCTGGATGCCTCCCATCCCTACTTTCCCTATCTGGATCGTCACGTCATCCCGGAGTTCGGCCATATCCGCGCCGAGGATGGGCAGGACCTCGAGTACTCGCTCATGAAGCCGCCGGGTTTCGATCCGTCGCACCGCTATCCTGTTTTCGTGACCGTCTACGGCGGTCCCACGGTGCAACTCGTCGCTCGCACCTGGCCCAACTTGATCGATGAATATATGGCGCAACAGGGCTATGTGGTGTTCACCCTCGACAACCGCGGCTCCGCGCGCCGCAGCCGCGCGTTCTCGGACCCGATCTATCGGCGGCTCGGTGACATCGAAGTGCGTGATCAACTGGCGGGCGTTCGCTGGCTCGGCGGCTTGCCCTTCATCGATCCGAAACGCATCGGCGTATTTGGCTGGAGCTACGGCGGCTACATGACTCTGATGCTGCTCGCCAAGGGCTCGGATCTCATCGCCGCCGGCGCGGCCGTCGCGCCGGTCACCGACTGGAGGCTCTACGACACCGCCTACACCGAACGCTACCTCGGCACTCCGGAGAACAACGCGCAAGGGTATGCGGACTCCTCGGTATTCGCCTCACTCGACGGCTTGAAGTCCTCGCTCTTCCTGGCGCATGGCATGGCGGACGACAATGTGCTGTTCATCAATTCCACCCGGCTCATCTCGGAACTGCAAAACCGCGGCGTGCAGTTCGAATTGATGACCTATCCCGGCGCGAAGCATGGGCTGTCGACGCCGCGGATGAAAATCCACGTCTACACCGCGATCCGCGATTTCTTCGACCGGCGCGTCAAGCACGCCGATTGACCGAAGTCCGACCGGCGCCGCGTGCCAGTCCCGCCAACATCAAGAAGGCGGCGCCGCTGAGCAGCAGCGGCAATCCGCGGCCGGGCCAAAGGTCCATCACCATCCCGCCGGCGCTTGGCCCGATCACACCGCCCACGCAGTACACCATGACGAACAGGGTATTGGCGCTCGGCAGCTGTTCGACCGTGAACGATTCGCCGAGCAGCGCGATGCCCTGGCTGTAAAACGCATACAGCGTGCCTCCCCAGACGAATAGCAAGGGCCACAACAGCGGCGGCGTATACAGGCAGCCCATCATCAGCAGCGGCCCGATGGCGCTCGCCACGGCGCAAATCGCCAGGAGGAGCTTGCGTCCGTACCGGTCCGCGAGCAAGCCGATGGGCACTTGCAACACCACATTGCCCGCCATGAAGACCGCTACCAGGAGCAATGCCGCGCGTTCATCCAGGCCCGCATGCGTTCCGAACAGCGGCAGCAAGGCCAAATCCGCGGACTCCACCAGTCCGGCGACGAGCGCGGCGAGCATCACCGCCGGCGCCGCCTTGAGCGCGCCCGATAAACCGCGCAATGGCGTGAACACCTGCGCCGTGCCGTCGATCTTGGGCAGCAACGCCAGCGGCAACAAGCTCAATAGGAGGCAGGCGGATCCAATCACGAACGGGCGCGCGCCGCGCGTACCGGTGAATTCCAACAATATCGGCCCGGCGACGATGCCGATGGAGAACACGGTGCCGTAGATCCCCATGACCGTGCCGCGGGAGGAGTGCCCGCTGACGCTGTTCATCCAGACCTCGCTCGATATCCACACCAGGCCGAGCGCGCAACCGGAGAGGAATCGGAGCAGCCACCAGGCGGGGACACTCGGCCATAGCGGCATCAGCGCCAAGATCCCGGCGGCGACGAGGATGCCGGCGATGATGCAGCGCCGGAGTCCTAGCCGGACGATGGCTCGCGGGTACCACGGCCCGCACAGCATCACCGCGATCAAGCCCGCCGCGGTCACCGCGCCGATCGCAAAGCTCGAGTAACCGAGGCGGCTCAAGGTGAGCGCGATCAACGGCGGCTGGAAGCCGAAGATCAGACCGACGCCGAGGCTGGTCGAGAACACCGCCGCGAGACTCGGAGCCCGCCCGGCCATGCCTTCTGCGGTAACGGCTTCCATGGATCAGCGACGATCTTGGCGCTCGCGGCTCAAAATCCATAACGCGGCCGGCAGCGCGGTAAAATCCGCGAGCAACGCCAGCACGAAGGCGGACGCGGATACCGTACCGAATTGGCGCATGGGCGGCAGATCAGAGAGCGCGAGCGCGAGGAAGCCGCTCGCGTTGATGAGCGTCGCAAAGAGAATCGGCCGGCCCGCCACCATCAGCGCGTGATGCAGCGCCGCCGCGGTCGAGCCGCTCATTTTCCCGTCTCGAAGCGGTTGCTCGCCCTGAAGGCGGCGTTCCTCCTGAAAATGAAAGAAGAAATGCACCTGGTCGTTCTCGGTGGCACCGAGCACGGTCGAGGCGATGAGAATCGTCGCGATGTTGAGCGGAATACCGGCCACGCGCATGACGATGAACACCGAGAGTATGGCAAACAGCGACGGTATCATCGTCATCAGCCGCGCGGACGGGCTGCGGAACACGATCAGAAAGCCGAAAAAGATGACGCCCGCCGTGAGCGCGAAGCTCTGGGTGAGAGTCGGCAGCAATCGCTCGGTGATTCTGCCGGACAGCACTCCCTTGCCGGCGAGACGACCGCGTACATCGTGCAGCGCCGGGTCGCTCTGCTGCGCCTCGGCCCAGGTGCGTTCGACGTAGGCACGCATCGCGCCGGAGGGACCGAACTTCTCGCCGCGCCCGCGGACGCTGATGCGTACGCTCGCGAGGTCGGCGACATCGACATAGCTGCGCGCCCCGGTTTCGGTCAGCAGGATCTGCTCGAGGTCCGCGGCGAGCTTCGGCCAATCGGCGGCCGCCGTCGGCAATTCGTCCGAACCGGACGCGATATACCGCGCCCAGCGGAGCACGGTGGTCGGGCCGTCCACCGCATCGATGCCCGGATGCTGT
>Ga0209611_10003730_pt1 | contig 26323 bp, 28 predicted proteins | sample S1TSphgellanicum_3_FD_187693 | JGI IMG/M metagenome (GOLD analysis project Ga0209611, IMG submission 187693) | Host-associated microbial communities from peat moss isolated from Minnesota, USA - S1T2_Fc - Sphagnum magellanicum MG (SPAdes) (version 2) | ecosystem: Host-associated > Plants > Peat...
CGCTTGTCCATGTTGTAATGATCCTTGTATTCACCTCTTCACCAAAATCCTTGGGGAGAAACTGGGGTACAACAATAACTACAAGAATGCGAATGTCGGCATTTGGTTGCTCAACAAGGAGGTAGATAGGTGGGGTATTGAGTTGACGATGGAAATGCCACATATTCAATGGTGCAAGACTTAAATTGGCACTTTTCCACATACACCAAGCGGTTGGATGCTTAGACAATATATGTTTATTCATAGATGTAATCCATGTTGCTAACTAGTTATATGTGATCACACCTTTTCACTTTTTAATGGTATTGGTGGAATTATGCATCTATGAAAAATCACATAATGCATGCTTTGAGTAGTAGTACGATTTGGGTTATCATCATCATTGACCACACAAAAATGCTAGGATAAAAAAAACTTGTGAAGGATCCATGACTTCTAATTCAAGGTCAATTGAGTTTCAAGTAACTCTTGTGCAACTTCTATTTCTAGGTCTAAAGTGTTTGGGGTTGCAATGATTTCAGAAATAGATGGTGCATTAGGCATTGAAATTGAGTCAACCATTGACTCTAAATCCTCATCTAACACCTTTTCCAAATCACCAACACTATCATAATCATAATCTTGCACTTAAAGGTTATCATTCAAATTAGATGCTTCAATTGTTGCCATTTACTCTTTGACCTTGTGAGAAAAAAAAACCATACCTTCAAAAATTAACTAAATTCAAGCACAAATTTGCAAATTGAAACTAGAGCTAGATTATGGCTTTTGGGAGGTTATTGATTGCAAGCACAAACAAATCCCTAATTGAGATATTGGGACAAATTGACAATTCAAGGCTTCTTTAGCATTTTAGTGTAGAAAACAGTCACCTCAAGGTCACTATGAATACACAAGAATTAAAACAATCTAAGGACAAGTGACACACATGCATTCTAATCTTCAAAATCTAGATTTTGGGTTTTGGGAGGTTGTTGGTGATTGTAAGCATGATGAACAGAACCCTAATTGAGATATTGGGACAACTTGACACACTCAAGGTTTATGTAGCATTTTTAGTGTAAAGATAGTCACCTCAAGGTCACTTTGAAAACACAAAAATTGGAACACTCCAAGGGACAAGGGACACATATGCAACCTGAAAACTATTTCAGAAGTTGAGTTTTGGGAGGTCGTTGGTGATTGCAAACATGACAAACAAAACCTTAATTGGGATATTGGGACAACTTGACACACTCAAGGCCTCTGTAGCATTCTAGTGTAGGAAACAATCACCCTCAAAGTCACTATGAAAACACAAGAATTGAAACACTCCAGGGAAGGGATAAGGGACACACAAGAAAAAAATTCTCAAAAGATTCAATAATTTTGTTCATAAAATTTTGTTCTTCAAAGAAAAGAACATTTGAAAATATGAACTTTTCTGAAAATAATAAAACCTTGTCAAAGCTCCCAAGGTACTATGGTATTGCTCTTCTATTCTTGGGTTTCTTTGCTCACACTATGGACAATCCATGTGCTCACTAAGGTCATCAAAAAACCTACAGGTCAAAGAAGCTTCTCAGCACATAATGGCCCTGCCCCTTTGCCAAGTTCAAACCAGCAACAACTAAAATAAGCCATGCTCCATGAAGTTCCCAAAAAATGATGCACAAGATCAGAGCAACACCTCATGCTGCACAATATGGGACCCAATGAAAACTACATTGTTGAGAGTAACATCTGCTGTGCAATCCTCAAAATGTGGGACCATGTGAAAACTACATGGTTCCGTAGTCTCTCCCTTATGGGCAGAGCGAACAAAAGAGTGTTGTAGAGTTTCAATGTGTGAAAATTAAAATTTGTTTTGTTTTTCCAGTACAAAATGATGAGAGATTTAGCCTCCGTGTATCTATCTATCCTGGAAAAAGGACTGGCTTATAACAAGTAAGAACTCAAAAGCATTGCCTTGCTCAACATTTATATGTTCTCTCTCTGCATGTGGGAAAAACTGGAAGGAGAAAGCCTCCCAAATCTGAATAAGGTCAAGAGTGAACTATCTGTCAAAATCCAGTTCTAGAATTCCTAGCAGTCTGTGTTCTTCTAACTACGAAGAATTACAATAAGAGAAGATACTCACACATGTTATCATGGGTGTTGTTGACCTTGATCAGGTGCAGCACTAACCAGACATATGCTTCTCTGAATAAAAAGCCTCTTGGGTCCAGTCAATTCCCACTGTTGCTGATATGGCCATCATATGTGGCACTTCAACACCAGAAACACAAATCTGCTTGAACTCTCAAGCTAGAACTCAGTTTTTCCAGCCTCCACAATGAAGTCAATGTGCAATTGTTCTATCAACCACCATAGCTGCAACATCTTAGTGAAAGGATCCTCCAAGCATGACTCCAGGTCTCACTTGACACAAAGGTGCTTTTGAACCAGCTGAATCAGGCAAGCCACTGCTTGCTACACAGTGATGAAAGAAATTTGTAAAGAATGAGGAGACTTGTGACGAGTAATCATCATGTGTGTGCTGGCCAGGAAGACTGGAAGGATCAAATCTGGGTGCACAAGTGTAGCCATTTACCCAAGTGTCAAAAGTGATGGGGATGACCCAGATCATAGGCGAATCAAATGTGACCACTGTAAATTGTACTGGGCAACCTTCCTCGAGAGTGGAAGACCTTCATGTGAGAAGATGGTATGAAGGTCAGCACTCGATTGTCCTCAACATCATCTGAGTGCCACCGAGCTCCACCACCATCTTCTGCCATATCTAGACCCCTGGCCACCATGACATTCATATTAGCTTTGACCAATTGCTACATCTCATACAGTAAGTCCATTCCATCATTACTATTTGCCTTCAATTCTTCAGTTCCATTCTTGGTGATCCATATACACCACTACTGCTGCAGAAGGAAAGCAACCAATCTTGCTTGAAGACTCTCATTGATCCTAGCACTGTGAAGTTCTCATGTGCACCTTCTGGAAGCATTGGAGGGAAGTGAACCGCCATTTGGCCAACAACTATCAAAGCCATAATTTTCTGAAGAACCTTTACTGCCATGTGCCTCCATGTCAATAGATTGAGTGTGTAACCTTGGCCGATCAGAAGGATGCCACTTCCCATTTGTTGCCCAGTTATGCCTATCTGCCATCACAACATCTGTTCCATCACCATCTTCTAAACTCAACCTGGATTTATGTGAGCCATTTTGTGCTGTTAAGGGCAACCCTGTGCCTGCAATCCCAATCCGTTTAGATTTCCCACGACTCAATTTCTCCTGGCTATCACACCTGGAGGATGGGCCAGCAGGTAACTCCAGTCCATCCATGCTCTGTGCTTCATCCAACTCTACAATAGAACCAGTGGAATCTCTTGCAAGATCAGGCTCATAGAGTAAACGACGGCACTGCATTGGGCTAGCTATGGCACTGCCATATTCATGGGCTGTGGTGGGTTCACTTGCTACTGGCAAACTTGACTGTGGAAAAATGGGTGACTGAAGCTGCTGTAGACCATGCAAGATGGATGGCTGTTCAGAATTTGTCCAGGCTGAGGTGGATGGAAGGTGGACATCTCTGGGTTGTATGGGCTTTCTGTCAGTACTCCTACCACTAGGAACAAAAAGGGGTGATGCCAGAGAAACAGTGTTCTTGGTTTGGTCCACTTTCGTTATTCTGGGCCATGATTCTTGCAGTTTGGTCTGTGGGCTGCTTTGTCCCTGCTGCCTTTGCACAGCTGGAAGCAATTCCATGCACTTCTCCTGAATCAGATCCATCCTTCCCACATCACTCCTTCGAGCATCACACCAAATGTCTCACAAAATTGGCATCTCAACAGCACTGAGATCAAGTACTACTCTCAAGAGACAAATCCATTTAAGCACTAGAACCATCCTGGCTGAAACCTCACATCTACACAGAAAACAACATTGGAGGATCTCTCTGCTCAAGGCAGAATGTGGGTCCAGTGCATTGGGAAGAAGGATGAGCCTAGCTTACAATGATTTGCATCCTCTTGTTGCATGCAGTGTGAACACGAGCTACTTTAGCAGTGTCCGTACATTGACCCATCCAGAGTTTTTCAAGGTCACACAACATTTTGTGCACTGTCTGTGCATCCAGATAGCGACATCGCTGCAGATCAAGTCACCCATATCACCCTGTCAGGAAACGTGCATTTTAGTCCCACACTGAAGTAGCCAAGACTTGTACCAGTGTGAAATACTTACCTGCACATAGAAAACAACCAAGAGATTGCCTGCAGTAGAGGAGGGATCTTGGGCAGAATACTCCAGCAGACACTTCCTCATGAAGTTTTCCTCCTCAATCTGCCATGGAAGTACCAGCATGCGATCAAGCAAGCCCATGTCTGCACAGTATCTGCAGACTTCCCTAATCAGTACCTCCTTCTCAACCAACCAGTCACCACCCTGATGTTTAACAGTGTCACAATGAGCTCGTTGATATATATAGCCTTCAGAAAGCAGGTCACAATGCAGCCAGACTCGCAGAGTTGTGAGGGCCTCTGCTAGTGGCACTGCCCCACTTGCTTGCCCATCTTGTCCACTAGCATGCAATACTGCAAGTGCTGCCTCAGGTCTACCCCTTTCCAGTAGAACCTCCACCACTTTAGGATGAACCGCATGGGTAGCAATCTCTGGCAGTAGCCGGCAGGCCTCCTATGCACCAGCACAGAAGTTAGAAAGACAAGCCCTGATACCAGGCAGTGTTTCCCATGATTTTGCTAAATAAAAGAGAAGTGCCATACTACACGATTGCTGAGAAAACCTGACAATAACACTTCAAAAGTAGCAGCTATGTCAGGCTTGGTCCAAACCAAAACAGATACAAGAATGAGAGTGACAATAACCATGTATCACTCACAAAGTATCAGATCACCTTCACAATGAATGGCAGCGACTAGCTGCAACTAATCCCCACTAACTTCATCAGGTTCTTATGGTGGGTGTACATAAGTATACAAATCAGCTCTAAATTCAGACAGAGAATTCTACAAAGATCTGGATCCAGAGTTGAATGAAATTTCCAGAGGCAATAGGGAAGGCTTGGTCATAATGTTGGCTAGCACTAAAGATCAATAGCTAGTACAATCAAGAGTAGCACGCCAACAAACAACAAATTAACATAGAGCAGCAGCATGGAAACACAGCAAAGGTTCTAAAGTCAAGGATGCAAGCAAACCTCCAGTGCATGCTCACTGCAGTCATCAAGAAGGTAGAAGACAAGAGACTCAAGAATCAAATGTCTTGGTATACTGAATGTGCACATGTAATCATCCACAATCCAACTCCAATTCATATGTGAGAGTGTCCAATGCCGGTCAAATAAGTAGTAGACAAACTGATGATGGATTAAGGAATTTGTGCATTAGAACATGTTGTTGACTCTATTCCCAGAATGGCATACATCAGACAATGACAGGAGATATCCTCCAAAATCTGAATATCTTGGTTGTCTTTACACAATTACAGATGGGAGGATACAATAGCTTTCTTGGCAAGAATATGATCTGAGCTCCCTTCAAGGAACAATTTATCAACTGCAGCATGAACATTGTTAGGCAGATAGAGCATGCCAGATTGCAATGAAACTGCATCCTGCATGTATCTTAAAGACGGAGTAGTTAGCACAAGCGCTGCTTCTTGTAACCAGCCTAGTTCCAAAGAATCTTTGTTGCTTCCAGCTTTGCCATCATCATCACTTGCCATTCTCAGGTTTGCCAATGCATCCTCAATAAACAGGGACCCCTGTTGGCAAGACCCAAGCTGGGCTGCAGTTTGTAAGCCATCTGACCAAGCTCTCTCTTGTGCTGCACTCTTCCTTTCTTCCACTGCAGTGAGCCACTGTCCAATACTGGTAAAGCGTGGTGGCACATTGTCCAAGAATTGATGTTGTGCACACCAAGCCATTACCTCAGCATGCTGCATCTCACCAAGCACCGAAATTCTTGGTACAAGTCACAAGATGTGCAATCAATATACTCTTGAGAGTCAAAACTTGGGGGTCTTGCATACTGGCAGAAACTGTGGTGAAATTCTGTGCAGAAGAGACAGTTGACACATCACATAGGTAGATTCAAGTTTCCAGCACAAGGACCATGAAAATAGGGCAGCAGCAGCAGGGGGGAGATAGCCATGTGCATGCCATACCTGCACAACCTTGCGCATGAACTCCAATAGTTGCTGCAACTCTGACAATGTAGAAGAATAAGAATGTTGTAAGAGTGGTACTTCAAGCACCTCCATAACCTGTACAATCCCTTCCAGTTTCCTCCTACTTCGGTCCATAACATCAGCTTTCTCGTACATATGGTTTACAGAAAGGCCATCTGTGTCCTCACACAGTTAAGGCAATTCTCACTGCCACCTCATTTGCTGCATAAATTCTCTAAGAAACATGCTCCTTTTGTTCATATGTAACTAACTCCTGATTCACTCCAGAACATAACAACAACTTCCTCAAAGCTAAGATCATAATCACACCTTCAGAGAATTCTCAGACCGAAAAATCACCAATACAAGAAGAAACATGCGATCAAAGCACAATCTGTCCTATGCATGATGGCGGCATTTTGATGGATCCAACATAGAATTGAGGATACAGATGTGGGCCAGACTTGAAGTCAATTTTTGACCAGTTCTCTTACACCACTCCTTGACCACACTCCCATCCAGCAGCATGGACATGACCGCACTGCTGGATACTGCTGCTGCATCCATGCAGACATCAGTCACATCTGTCCCCCTGTGAAGTCAAGGTTTCTTCCTCATGATGTTCAACCCCAACTCAAGAGAATATATACAAATCCATGCTGGTAAGTGTTGTGCTCCTGACAGCCACCATTGTCGGTAGCTGGTGGTGAAGTGGGGAGTGAAAGTACGAGGCAGCCAGGGGGTTGTTCCAATAGAAAAAAACATACATACAGGAAGGAAGGAAGGAAGGAAGGGAGGAGAACAGAAAGAGCAGAGAAGAAAGACTGTGTGTGCTGGGCTTTTCCAACACAAGTAGTAGTAGAAGACAAACAGTGTATTGGATACAATGGCAGACCAAGGACACAAGATTGTTGTCCAAAGCCACATCAAAGAAGGAGCAGAGGCGACGGCGCACATTGTCGGGGCTGACTGAAGAAGGCGATTGCTGCGCATCATCATCATCGTCTTGGACCACGAGACCTGCCTCTACACACAGCTCGTAAAGCCGCAATCGGTCTGGTGCTGCTGCAGCAGCAGAAGAAGTGCTGCTGCAGCTGTTATTGCTGCTCACAGGAGTTCGACATATAGGGCAATAGTCACACCGCTTGCGACATTCAACGCACAAGCTTGCATGACCACACGAACTGAGCACATGATGCACCACGCGACCACAGCTGCGCAGGTCGCGCGTTGCACGGCATAGCTCTACCTTCGCCTCTTCAAGCAGCTCTCGTGGCTCCGATAATGCCAACCTCTCCAGCACCTGCTCGCGCATTTTCTTTTGTTCCCTTGTGTGTGTCGTGGCGCTCACAACCCCGTCCCTCCCGCTTTCAAAACCACAAAACAAACTCCTTCACCTTTCCCGACCCTTGTCTCTCCCCCCTCCCCCCCCCGTTTGTTCCTGCTCCGTCTCCTCCAACTCTGGTATCTTTATCTATGCGGTTACGATGATGACCTAAGAAGTCCAGAGAAAGCAAACAAAACAGGTACCTTGGTTGGATGCAAGTGCTTTGTCTCTGTCTCTCCCTCTCCACAGAGTTTTATGTTGCAAAGAAAGCCGAGTATAGTCTCTTTCTTTCTTTGCTTCAATGAAAACACTTGCCGTTTGCAACGACGGTGTTCGTCTTCAAGCATTTTCTTCTTTGTTGTTGCATTAGGTCTCCGCCCATTAGCAACAGTCCGCGCGCCATATCTTTCTCTTCTCTTCTGGGAGGAGGCTGATTGTTGCCACCACTCCATCTGACGCCCATTTTGTCGTCGTCGTCCTCTGCGACTCCGCAACAGTCTCTTCCTTCTCAGATCCCTCGTCCTCTATTTTCAGTGACAACAGGCACAGCAGAGGACGTTTTTGGTTTTTGGGTCCTGGAAGTACGTCGTCAGAAGGGTTTTGTTCTTTAGGGTTTAGGCAAAACCCTAGACAACACTCCCTCCGCACTGCAATACTTAGTAGTGTGTGCCAATGTCTCCTTCCTCCCTCTTCTTCTTCTTCTCTTGGCTTCTGGATTGCGCTAGGTATCTGTCGTCTCTCTTCTCTTCTCCAATTTGTTCTCTGAAGAATCTCTCTCACGCATGTTCTCTCTTTCTGTCTGAATTCTCTATCTTGAGGGAGTTAGGAGTATTTTGCAGCAGCTTGGAGCATGGCAGATGATGATGGTGTGATGTGCAGTGTAGCTGCGGACTATGAGCTCGACGTTGGGAATCTTGTCGTCTTCCATGGCCGTGGCCCGCCTGCTTCGTCCGCTATGACTGAGTACTCTTCTTCTCCCATCTGTCTCGGCTCTTGGAAAACGCATACCTTGTTTTGTTGATGACCTGTGTGCGTATTTTTTTTTTCGCTAAATGGTGTGTGTATGCCTGAGATTTCTCGTGTTCTTCAACAGTTCTGGGACGAATACAGGTGTGTTTCGTCCGGATTGAGCATCAGAACTCATAATTGCAGCTGTAGTAGAGCCTTTCGTGGGGTTTCGGTTTTTGTATCCCGTTTGTAAAATGGTTATTGTTTTGCTTCTGGGAAGACATCATATTCTCTGTTGTTGTAGTGGCTTGGCTTTTGCAGAATCTTCTCCTCTTCAACAAAATTCAAAGAGACTGTGCAGCAGTTGTCAAGGAGATGATGCCATCCTGGTTAGAGAGTGTCCATCTATCAGGGTAAAAGAAAATTGCAGTTGAATAGGCACACTTGATCACCTGATGTATGAAGATGTGCATCCTTCTATCAGCAGCAGATTGCATTTGATTCCTGCTGTTTCCAGCTCAAAAGTGTGTTTGAGCATTGTTAGGGTGTGTGTGTGTGTGAGTGATCTGGGTCATTTGGTTTGGTTGCTCAGGGAGGAGAGGGATGCACAATGTCTGGAGCAGGGAAGGGTACTGGTACATGTACTTGCACCCACACTTTTCAACATGCCATCTATTTTTGACAAAGTTGGTCAACTGGTGAACTTGCCTCATCCCACAATGCAGCTCCCATGAGACAAACTGGTATGTTGGGTTTTCATGGGTTTTGGAACTCTTGAGCTTTGTTTGGCAAGACACTGAAAGAATTGGGGTAATGTTGTTTTTGGGTGATTTGTTCTCTGATTATTATTTTTTACTGGCAGCAGCAGCAGCCCTATGAAAGGCTGAATTGAGTTTCTGTGTAGTGTTGATGATGCATCATCTGTCTGATGCAGTTACCCAAGCCAAGGCCACCAAAAAAGTGGGAAACTTTTGCCAAAACAGGATGTTAGAACTCTAATTTCTGTCTGCTGTGTATGTGTTTGACTTATGCCTCACAATCCAAAACTGCATTGTTTGCAACTCTCTGCAACATGCACTCCCATTGCGGTGAGGGATCACTCTTGTTTGTGACCCTGTTTTGACTTTTCCTGTTTTGTCTAGATTTCATAATCTCTCCACTCCAGTTTCTCATGGGCAGTTACCTTGAGACATCCATGACTTCTGCAGAGCTTCACTTCTGTTTCAAGGTATGATAGTAGACTGGTTTTCCTCAACAGACCGCCTGACCCTGCTGCACAGGGCAGGGAGACATAGTGCCTGCAACCAAAGCAACAGACTATTTGTTTTTTGGTATCAACATTGGTCACTGGTAGCATGCAATCTTATGACAGAGCACTGGGTATGATGGATATGTGACCTGCAGATATTGTGAAAAGAAAGAGAAGCAAATTGGACTTTGATGAGCAAAATGATGAGTAGAGATAGAGGCATGGTTACAAGCAAGTGAATGATGACAATGATATCCCCATCATTGAGGCTAAGTCATCTGATGGTAAGGTGCTCATGTTTCTTTTCTTCAATGATGGTGATTAGTGGGGCAGTTAGCAGGGGTTTCCTTTCTTATAACATGATAGGATTGATTATATGTGTTCTGGCTTTGGAATGTCATATGTGTATTATCTCAATGTGTTGTTATGTGAAGTAGCAACCAGCCTGTTGGTTGTTTTTCATTCTTGCTCTTAGCATCAGTTGGATGTTGATATCTTCATGGTTACATCAGACATTGTTGCTGAGTTTGTTCTGCTGATGGTTTTGTTTTCGTCAGAGCCTGGGGTGGATCCATTTTTGAAGTTGAGAGCTGATAAGAAAGAGTGAGTAGCCAAGCAAGAGGAAAATCAATTGGAGAATCTGAAGAGGGCTGCTAAAATTGGTGGCCAAGGTGCTTTACCCAGGTATCTTTCCATACTTCTGCCTGTTTGGCAACTGTCTTTTTTCATGTAGCAAATGTGAGTTCAGAAACACATTACAGAGAGCCTTTGCATTCATTAGCTGTGGGATCACACATTCTTTCTTCTGTACTGTTCTTGAATAGAATGATATGAGGGACCTCAGCTAAGGTTACTTCTATGAGGCAAAGAATTCACACTGTGTTGTTCCCAAGCTCCTAGGGAGTTTCATTTACAGAACAGGAGGAACTAACAGAGGCCATGTTCTGCAACAGTACCTTGCATTTGGCTGCCATCTCAGTTCCCATAACAGGGACCAAACAGCCCTCTATACGACTGAAGTTGTTGGGCAGGCAGTTGGGCTAGCCAGTACTGCCACTGCTAGTATTGGCAAGTTTGACAAGAAGTTTGGAGAAGCCTCTGAAGTTTGCTGGAAAGCATCGGAAGGTGAGATTCATGCATGCATGTTTTGTTGGGTTCTTTTGTTAGTGCATTTGGTGTTTTCTTTGGGCCATTTCCTGCATTTTGTGGTAGCCACTACTCATGGGCATTTTGATCCAAAAAATAGAGGATGTACTAGATTACTGACTAACTCCAGTGGATGTGTGGTGGTGTGCAGCTTTGACCTGTGATAGATGGTAAGGGTGAAGAAAAGCAGCTGCTTCAGAATGTGCTTAACAAAGTTATATTAAAAAGTTCACATGACAGATGTCACAAAGGCATGGCTCTATAACCTTTTCCAATGCCTTTTTGCCACAGAAATGCTTTCACATAAGCATCTCTTTCCTGTTTGCCAGGTTTTTCTAGTATGCTTGGGTGATTGATTAGGGGAAGTATACTAAGAACATTTCATAAAGCACTTTGCAGAGTAAAAGAACTTGGAGAAACCTGACAATGTCTCATATATTCCATCCTGCCTGTTCCTCTTTGCAGGCAGTGAGCATGCACAATGTAGAGGAGGGAAATAGCAAAATCAAGGTGGCAAGAAAAGGAAACAATCATCAAGAGAGACACACCCATGAAAGAAAGGTGGGAAGTTTTATTGCAAGGGAGTTCACAAGTCACCTAGTAAATCAGGGAGTGCAGTAATTCAGGTGTGATCTGAGATATTGGTAAAGGGAAGATCTCAAAAAGAGTAAAATGGTGATGAAAATTATCATCATATGGGCTAACTCTCCCCTCTTCTGTAATGAGAGTTTTTATTTTACATGTGCCATCATGAAAAATATGGTGAAATGCTTCTAAAAGATGAAATATTGAGTTCTCCAAAGTTTTTTTTGTCAGTTCAGGTTCATTGGCTGTTTCTGTCACTCATTCTCAATCAGTGTTTGGAATATGGTGTATGATCATGGAAGTGAGTCAGGATAGTTGGTGGCATGGAAAGTGATTGTACAATGCATGAACTCAGTCTTCCAACCACGGATAATAGCAATATTTGCCAATGATGACGTGGCTAGTGTTGTCCATGGTATGTATGCCCATCACTAGCTTTCCTGCAAATTTTGAATCCACACAAACATATCAAAACTTAATTGAATATGTAATGAAGGAGACATCTTGAAGTCCATAAACTTGAATGGAATTATCCTTAATTAAAATGTTTTTTATAATTTGGCCACTTCAGGGCTCTTCTAGTTCTTACTACCAAAATGTTTCTTAGAATTTGACCATTTTTGGGCTCTTTTAAGTCATCAATTCATGTCATGTCATGCATATTAAAATGATCAGGCTGCATGAGGCTTTTTTGAATCCATCACCCTCCTGCAAAATGCTACCTTATCATTTTGCCATTTTAGAGCTGTGATGCTCATCTATTTGTCATATGATAGGTATGGAAATGATCATTCTAGGGTGACAATAGAAATTTGGATGTGGACTAACATATATTTAGTAGTTTGTGATATCAGAATTCATGAGAAGATGCTCCCGTTAAAAATCTTAATGAATATGCATGCACGTTGGCATACCTGAGGTTAGTGTCAATCGAAATTCAAGCAGGCAGAGGTGGAATGATTGGACCATTTCCTACTAGCTCTTGCATTTTGGCCTTGCTAACAAGATGAGATGGTTTTGTTGGAGTCTGCACAGACATAAGAGGCTTGGGACAAGCCTCATCTCGAAAGAGAATATTGTGGCCCTCCAATGTTTGCAATTTTTGTTTATGCACCTTTATAGCATTTGCTTTAAGGTCAACATGGTCTTTGGTAACACCCCCATATTCGACTTCACACTTATCAAGTTGTCGCTGCACTCACAAACCCCTTCTCACCATGAAAACAACTTCACAAATTTGTCATGTTTTTTGTTGCTAGTGGATCCAAGAGCTTCATATGGGAATCCAAGTTAGATGCATGACAACAACACAAGATGACCACAAAGTACTCACATCAAACTAGTTTGAAATCATCTAGTTTGTAAGTCAGACATTCTCATGGTGACTCTTTCTTAACTATCAATAGAATCATGTACCCAACACAAAACTGGAATCAGTAATTAATTCATGGGTGACTGTTTGCACATTTAGCTGTCAGCAATTCAGTATAGAAAGACTCTTGGAAAATCAAGCACGAAATTTCAAGAATGAGTTTGGCTTGCCAATGGTTTTGGAGACTCAATAGGTGGAGTGCCAGAAAAGTTGTGTCCAGCCAGCTCTTTGCGCTTAGATTTAGAAACTTGAGGAAATTTACTCCTGCTTGTGGTGATGTCAGTGTCATCTTCCATTGTTCCATAAAGCTCCTTTTGTTTTGCCCATCCAGAAGGTGTGTTGGGACATTTTCGGTCACTACAAACTGGTCCACTCAATGTGAAATGGCTGATCTGCCCAGCCATCTGAACCCAGAAAAGTAGTACCTCATGGATGAAAATTGGCAAGTCATCTCCAAGTTCATTCTTTGTGTGCATACAATTACCAACAATTCTTCAAAATCCAGGACATACATCTTGGTTTGCCAACACTATATCCTTAGTCTCCAGCAAAGGCACAACAAAATTGATTCCAATGACTATACATAATTACAACCCAAAAAAGGGCAAATCTATAATAATTCATTAGCTCTTTTCGGTTTCTAAAATTCAAGAATTAGTTAAGGTCTAGGGTGAGATTTTGGGGTGCAGGTTTATGAGGGGACCTAAGTGATACACACATTGCGGTGAAGGGTGTGGGGATACAGCCGTCGTTCTTCAGGCTCATAGATTTGTCGTGGTGGAGGTGGAGGCAATATAGAAGGTGCAGTAAATGGCCTGAATATATTATGACCCATGAGTTCCTCAGCTTTCATGCTTGAGCAAGGAACCTACTTGCCAACAAAAGTAGCAAACCCCATCCATCATCAAAAGTAATTTTCAGTTCCTTTCTTTTTTGGGAAAATGGGGAGGAAGCCCATGGACTTAAAAACAAACATGGAAACCTCTTAGGTACTCTTGATCTTTGTAGGTTTTATGAGAAATTGTGTACATACTTCGCAAATATCTCAAGAACCTTTGTTATAGAATGATCTAAAATGACTACAAAACATCAATCTCCTCAACCAGGAAGACAGACAGACAGACAGACAGACAGACAGACAGAAAGAGCAGCAACTTAATTACCTTTGGACAATGACCGGTGATACTAGATCCAGCACCACTGCAATCCCCTGGAGCTGGGTAGGGATCCTTGAAAAGTTCGTTACCCAACATTTCCTTCACTTTTGTATCAAAACCAGGTCTCCTGTCGTTTAACAAACATACCACACATCTTGTCAAATTGTGATATCCACGCATGAACATATTCATTATTTGATTTGAGTCTGGCAATTTACTCAATGTTCAGACATTCAGAGTCATACTCATAGTCATTCTCGTACTCAAGTAGATCCACAATACAAAAGCATCACAGTTTCTATGCTAATAAGACAAAGGAGCTTAACCTCTTCAGCAAAGCAATTGCCTGCAGTTCATCATTTGTGAGATATTCACCAAAATGAATTGTAGTAATGACACCTCCAGGCTGCACCCACCAATTTTTGGAAATTCTGAGTCAACAGCAATAACACTAATGATATCAGATTTTGAATCCAAAAGAAAAGTTAGGGTTTCAATCGTAGGGCTAGATAGATCTTCGTGCGTTCAATCTGAAGTATGTGGACTCTTGTGGTGTCTTTCACAACTGAGTTTACAAGACCTTAAAAACAGAAACAGAGGTCTCAATTGGATAATACACCGACTCTTGTATTATTCAATCAACTTATTTGTGTTTGACATCCAGATCAAGAAGTTACACCTTTGACATATCCCTACTCTATCAAACATGGAAAGATTGTCAATGACAATAGAGTTTTCTTCCACATTGTTAAAAAGAAGAAAGGCAAAAAAGAGGGAATCACCAACACAAATGAGTGCAAATTTTGGGTACCTTCAGCTGACCCACATGCTGCTCATGTGCTTTCACCTTCAGATGATCCACATGGTAGTCATGTGCTTTCACATTCTGGTTTTCCTCCTGCATTCCATAGTTGGCCATGGTTGTGGGAACATACGAACGCCTCATTTCCTAACAAAGCTCAATGAGCCTCTCTGCAACCTAAATCACATCCGGGTAGCATGTATCTATCTACTCATCAAATTACAGCCAGGAATCTATAATCCTGGAAATATCAAACAAAAGGCCATCACAAAATCAAGCTTGCCCCCCATCACTGCATTTAACATTTATTCATGCAAATCAAGATCACACGAATACACTACCAAACATTTTCATAATATTCAACCAAGATTATACAATAACATCCCCAAAATATTTATGAAAAAAATGCAACCAAGAGCACACAGTACTATCTTCAAAGATGTTCATGATATACAATCCAACTACAAAACCACTTTGTGTGCTTGAAGCAGGAGTTACTGTAGGTCAGGCATTAGAGAAGAAAAGGAGCTGGTTACCTAACAGGACTGCAAGTATCTCGCAAATCCTTGCTCTCATTACTTAGTCACTGAGTTGGTAAACTCAAAGTCAGTTCCAAGGTTTGACAACTTGATCTAGTCCTGTGATACTACAACAATACGTATGCATGTTACAATACCATGAACCATGAAAAGTGGTGATTAGCAGGGCAAGTTAAGCCACTCATCAGATTCTTATGAGTATGTGAACGTGCCTGAGGAACAAAGTTGAAGGCTGATGATAGATGGATTTCCCTGCAAGATCAAGTACCCATCCTAATCGAATTATGAACATTTAGTAAGGTGTGTACGAACAGAGTTGCTAGAAAAGAACAAGATCTGAACCATTGTAAACTGTGCCAACTGGTCACGTTGACAATGCAATGAAATTGCACTGCCTCTACATTGAATCATCATCTGTTGTTCACAACAGATGAACCATCTTAAATCTACAATGGCCTGACTGTAGCTCTCAAACTTTATCCGATTAATAATAATAAAAAAAGCCACATATTCTTTCAGAAAATTCCCGTGGGACATGCTTGTCCTCTGAGACATTACCTTGTTGACAATGCTTTCACTCAAACCAGACAAAAGACCACTTACTAGAGCCCAGTTCAGTAGAGAAATAACTCAAAGATATGTATGTAAAATCTCAACCAAAGATGAGTTATTCTTCATAACATACTACAGAACCCATAGTGCAGGCCCCTAAGACCACCAAATGAAACCTGAAGTAAATCCTCAAGGCCACCTTCATAGTACGCAACACCCTGAATGTTAGTGTGGCTGCAAAGCAAAGTATGGTTGTCATGAACATGTTTGTCACCAAAGGGCTGGAAATTTCTGAAGTGTTTTGAATGAGATTCAGAGGTGAATTCGTCAACACCAGCCTGAGTTTGAGAAAACATGTAGCCCATCGAACTCATTAGCCTATTCAACATAAAATACCATACCAGTTGTTTTCATTAGGTTGCTTCGTTAACCTGACAAATTGAGAAGATTTCATCAACACACTGCTAACACAACTGGAAACCTACACTAAAGTTACAAACAAATAAATGGGACAAGAGAGGTTCACAAGTTAGGACAAAAGGGCATAGATTAGAGGACAGAAGCATGGTATCTGACCATGAGCATCTAGAAACCACACATTATGACTGTACCTGCACCATCTACTTCACCAACACACATAAGGTTAATTACAAGCACTCCAAAAACCAGCTCTGTGAGACTCCTTCCAGGTCAATACACAAGGTCAATTATGGCTTCAAAAGAGGACTCTGTGCAACTCCTCAAATCATCGGCACTTGTGGCACTTGCACATGAAGATGGTCAAAAACAATAGCCACATGAATTGCCCTAGCATCCACAGGTATATTTCTTGCAGCAAACAAAGTACTCATACAATTTGTATATCAGAAAGCTTGAATTTTACCAATGGATGCAAGAAACACTTCATCGCAACCAGTGAAGTCATTAATTAAGATCAGAAGGATCGAACAGCTTACTGAGAAAGCAAGACAATTGCAAATCAAAATACAACCTCATGATCTAAATATTGGCAAAACTAAGTTATAGAGTATCATTATGGGAAAATCCTGGAAATTCAAGTTGCTCCCATCCCCACAAGAGTTTAGTCAAACAAACAGTCCACAGCTAACTGTAGACTCTTAAGACTGCTAGGTAAACACTCCAATGTCAGCCCTATGATAGGCAACCAGGATCAGCGCAGCTGCCATTAACCATCTTGCACACCAACATTGAGAGAAATGTATTACCTATTTCTTATTTGCACTTTCTAGAAAACTCACATGCCATGTGTGAATCTGCAAAGATCAGTGGCAATGTAGTTAGGACGTCAGACAGCATCAGCATAAAGATCCCACACATACACTACTGATGATATCCACATCATGGAACCTCTTCTCACCTTCTTCCCATATCATGTGCCACATAAGTCAAAAACCAAAAATGACTGCAGATGTCACTATGTCACATCTTCCAAGTAACACTTTTGACAAAGTGACATGGATCTTGTCAACCTGAAGTCAATGCATTGCAGCCCTGCTCTTTAAGTCCAGAACATCCTGTTCATGCCACCACAAACTTGCAATGCTACACATAATAACCTGTGCCCTACAGACAGGCCTTTTTTGACCATTACACTCAATGGCCACTCTTCCTAGTGACCCCTTTCCAACACAGACCAGCTGTGCCCACCTCAATGATGCACTGTTTTCTAATAGACCACAAAATTCCTACTTGACTCTACCTGGCTTGCTCAACATCAACTGCTTATCAGAGGACCACAATAATAGAAGGAGACAACCACTGAAAATGTCCTTTCATGTCGAACCCTCTGCTATGTTCAACAGTACGAATACCACCCTGGAAAAACAAGAGCAAGAATCATGCTACTCTCAACAAACATAACTGTCTTCAAGATAATTGCCTCTTTACAGCTCTCACCGACCCATCTCTGACATGAACCTCTCATATTCTGACTCCACTGCATTGCTCTGCCCGCTGGATACATATTGCACACCAGCATTCCCGGGCCAGCTAGGAGGTACTGCACTGCCACCTGGAGGTGGCAGTGGTGGGGGTGCAGGTGAGGCACTTGATGGTGGGGGAGGTGGGTAGTATCCATGATACTGAGAAACAGCTGAGTACCCACCTAAAGGTGAGCCCCCAGCAGCTGGAGCTCGATTTCCTGGTCTTCCACCCATCCCAGGACCAGTGTCTGATGGAAGCCCTGCCCCTTGACCTCCTGCATCCACCCCTCCAGATTGCACTTGAGAGAATCCTCCAGAGAGACTCTGAGGAATGGGCCCTCCAGGTGAAACAGCTTGTAAGGCTGGCCCTGAATACCCATTGTAAGGTCCACCATACTGAGGTAGTGGACCTCCATGCAGCATTCCTCCCTGAGGAGGTGGACCACGAGGCTGGTGACCATAAGGATTGGGCCCTGGAGGGGGACCATACGGATTGTATGGAGGCATTGGGCCTAGGGGTCCTCCCCAAGGCGGAGTGGCCATGTTGTTGCCCATCATGCCACTGACTGGGGGACCTCGAGGGGCTGTTTGCATCTGAGGTGGATATCCACCACTGCTGCCTCCACCGCCCATTGACTCCCCACCTTGTGAGGGAGGACCTCCACCAGGACCCCTGGGGAGTGGGACAGGCGCTGCCACTCTCACTGCTAGAGTTCTGCCCTCCACTCTGTAGCCATTCATGTGTGCCACAGCTGCCGTTGCTGATGAAGGCTCAGCATATTTGACAAAGCCATAACCCTTACTAGATCCATTAAGACGATCTCTAATCACCTTCGCATCTTCTACGACACCAAATGGTGCAAACAGACGCACAAGCGCCTCGTCATCAATTGTGCTTGGCAAGTAACCAACATAAAGATTAGCATCATCATCCTTGTTAAACTTATTCCCCATGCTACCTCCTCCACCTCCTCCCTGTGGACTAGGGAAAAATGGATTTCCGAATCCCTGTGGTTGTTGCAGGCCAATTCCTCCCCCTCCACTCATGGGAAGACCCATTCCACCTCCTCCTCCTAAGGGTTCACCACCACTTGCACCAAGCCCCTGTCCTACTCCCCCTCCCCCTCCAACACTGGGGCTTGCAAATCCTATCATTCCTGCACCACCACCAGTACCCCCTGTCCATGGAAGGCTGCCTCCACCTTGTGATCCTGGTAATGCTAACCGGGGACCTGTCTGTCTGTTTGGGCCAACCTCCCCAGCTCCAGATCTGCCACCACCACTTCTTTGCATCCCGCCTCCTTCAGCACCACCCCCACCGAGCTCTGCCAAAAAGCTTTTGTACTCATCATCCATTTTGTTGCCTTGTGTTGAGCCTTTCAAAGGACAGTCAATAGTTGGATGGCCTCCATCACCACAGATGCGACAAGATACATCACTCTTGAAGGTGGAGTGCCGGGCAGGACAAGCATACTGACGATGCCCAGGTTCCCCACAGAGGTGACAGTACTCATCATCCCGTATTGTGCCATTCAGTGCTGCAAGTTCCCTCAGTTGTGCTCTCTTGTGCTCATTCCTCCCCTCTTCAACTGGTAGTAGAAGCTTTTCCACCATGCCAGCTGCTTTCTCCAGACCATCAGCAGTATCTGCTTCAACAAGAACATGCAAGTCCTCATTCTCTGAAGGATCCGGCTTCAGATCACGTTTCTGAGCAGAACGACCTTCCTTGGCAGAACCCTTTCCTCTTATAACAATTTTGGCCCCTGTTTCTCTCTCCATGCGCTTCTGGGTGTTGCCACGAGGACCTATGATCAATCCAATGAAATTATAACCAGGGTACTCCTTGACAGGGATGTACAGTTTCTTGTACAACTTCGGTGGCCTGTAGTCTGCAGGTGGTTTGAATGCAGGGTTCTTCTTGATAAGCATTGCAATCACTTCCTGCCTCTCCCGTGTCAACTTCTCCCGTGCTCTGTACTCCCGTGTGTTGATTCTGATGCCCATGTTGTCGTAGATAGGCTCAGGAGAAGGTGACCGGTTACCATCAACCCTATCATCAACCACCAGTCCTGTTTGCAACCTCCTGTTGATGTCCAGAAGCTTGATGTTTAGAGCTTGTAACTCAGGGTTGAGGTCAACTCCACCAGTGAGCTCCTTGATAAAATCTGGTAGCTGAATCTGGCCCAGAAGTGGAGCCTTAGGCTCATCAGTTGCCCAACGAGACTTCCGTTTCTTGCCTGATGAACCCTCATTGTCATTGGTGTCTCCTTCGCCATCTGCTTGAGGACCCCAACGACTCCGTCGTCTCTTCCCAGAGCTTCCATCTCCAGCAAAACCTGCAGCTTGGTCAATTTGCTCATTACCACCTTCTCCTGATGCTAGCCCTCCCTCCGTTTCCTCTGACTGCACCCCAGGAGTGGGATAGCTAGAGTTGTTCCCCTCACCTCCACCACTGCTGGCACCATAGCCAATATCCCACCCCTTAGTGTAACCCCCATGAGCATCTGCTTGATGCTCCTGATAGTTATAAACACTATAATCTTTCCCTCCACTAGCTCCAGCTCCTGCATTGTCCTCACCAGCTCCATACTGAACACCATGGCCATCCTGTCCTTGGTTCAATTGCTGAGGAACACCTGCATAAGGGTCACTGGTTGGCTGCAACCAGGATGGTTGCTGGAGATGCAGATGTCCTCCCTGTTCCTCCTGGCCATGTATACTCCATAAATCAACTGATGCATTGCAACGATGCAGGACTCTTGCAGATGATGGATCAAGTTAACCTAAATTCACAACACACAATTTCATCCATAATTTATATCATGAATAAGTGTTGCTCTCATTAATTGTCCAACAATTCAGGCAACCGAGTCAATTACATTTGCAGTCCCCTGGCTATCTATTACAGTGGCACAAGGTTTTGTAACAGAAAAGGCAAAGGAGAGAATACTAAGGACCTAATGATAGAACAGCGGGTAACAGCAAACCTGTGTCATTACATTGGTGCTGAGTTGCACATCATTGTGCTGCAAAGCATAACACAACAATTTCCTTCAGGGGTTGCAGACACTTGCGATATATACTTCATGCTTACAGTTTTCGTAAGTGAGCTCAAAAACAGAGGCAAAACTCCTAAACCATCAGCTGTTGTCAATCCTTACATCCCTCTCAACCTACAACAACTTCTGTTAGGTTATCTCTTCAAGGCTAACATCTGGCATACCAAAACCATCCTAAAATTCAAAAACTGCCACTGGAACTTTCTCACAAAACCCTAAGCATTTTGTCTCAGGTTTCAAGGGAATGCAGGTGTAACCAGAATGGCACCATGCATAAGCCTGTGTGCATCAACTACTCATAGAGCTCTTTTAAAAACACCCACTTTAGCTCAGAAAGAAGATCAAGAAATGCAAACCTGCTGACGCAAGGCATACTCGGATCTGGTGGTCGTAGTGGCAAGTGAATCTTCTGGCAACAGCAGTGCTGCTACTTCCCGCACTGCTACTGTCTCATTCATTTCAAGGCCAGCTTCATGCGTCATCATCATGCTTTGTGACTTCTTCCTCCTTTTCTAGTCCTTCCGCTCCTCAATCTTTACAAGCAATCAACCGACCACCTTATAACATTTCCCAAATGAAGACACATCTGAGAGTCTTCTTCTATTGCCAATAACCTCTGAAAAAATCTATTCCCATTACATAAGAAAATTATAACTGAGCAAAAAAGCCTGGAAATTTTTGCAACCCTAACTCGAAACCGCGTGCTTTTCGTTCCGTTCCCTTCGAACTGACCAAAAGAACTCAGCACGGCTTTTACTTAACGACACTAACCAAAAAGCTCACAGACACCCATACCTTAAAGAATCCAACGAACGGCGCCTCCATCGTCTACAACACCTTCCGCCATCCTCTCCATCTGCAGAAAACAAACCACAAGAAGAATGGCACAAAGACGTACTAGAGAACGCGCGCCACCACAACCACCCTCCCACTCTCCGCTACCCCCAAAAAGGCCACATTCTGCCACTAGCCTTGAGGTTAGTAGGTCGAATCGTAGGGACGAAATAGAGGCAGAATGCGTCTTCGAGGCCCGTTATATGCCGTAAAGGTCCATAAGTGGAACCATAGGTCGGTCAGTGGGTCCATTCGTAGGGACGAACTAGAGGCAGAATGCATCTTGGAGGCGCATTATCTCGCGTAATGGTCCATACGTGGAACCAGTGTTTTGAGTGTGTATACGATGTAGGATACCTATACGTGTATTCTTAGGTTTAAAGAGCAGGTCCACCCATACCCCCTGGAATTTGGGCCTCTACCAATGCTCACTAGGAAGGGGGCTTTTTTTTCTTTTTTTTCTTTTTTCCCTGTTCTTTTTTTTGCCTGTGATGTAGAAAATTTGGTGAATTTATCTGAAATTTTATCAAAAACTAGTTGAATTTACACTAGGGAAAAAAAAATCACATTTTCTTCATCAAAAAATGCCAAAATTTGTCAAGATAACCCAATTTTGTGATGTAGCCAAAGTGGTGATCATTTAAAAGGAAATTTACCCAAATGTGGTTACATGTCATATATATGAAAATATAAAAATGAAGGATCCTTCTATATTCTTGGCTACTTATTCGAACTTACCAAATACATTGAACACCTTTGGAAATTGTTTTTTTTTGGGTAATTTGACAAACATGAGCAATTTTTTCCATGAAAAATCCTATGTATAGATTGAAATCATGTTTTTCAAGTAGAAATTTGTCAATTTTTTGTCAATAAAAAAAGCAATGCTTATCATATCCAATGTAAAGTGTTAATTGATTTTTTTGCCCCACCACTAAACATGAAAAATTGGACAATGTTATAAGGTGAAAAACTATTTTAATGCCACCACATATGCTAATCATTATGGCTAGCCAATCAAAAGTGTCATGATTTTTCTACTTGGGCCTTGTGAAAATATTTATATGGTATGAAAATTGACAAATTAGATCAAATCCAAACCCATTTTCATTTTATACAAAGGTTATATTTCATTCAAAGTATAATGTATAGGTCTGTCCAAGGGAACTATAAAATGGCTTGTACACAATACAAGATCCATGAATATATTTTAAGTGTAGAACTATGTAAGTTCATTTATAAACATGTAAACATTGTTTTTTTCATGTCAAGTTTTTCACCAATCTTTGCCATTACACTCTAACAATGAAACACATGATCATTTCCAAAATCAAACATGCATTTCAACATAAAATGAATGTATTTAATTGACACATTACATATTGTTAATATGACTTTTCAAGTCACATCAAATATTACATGAAGAAATGTTCAACAACCAAATGTATCATGATAAAACTTCATCTCACTATAAGCACATCTATAAGTTCTTCCACCTTACCAACTCCTTTCACATCCCCTAGACCTTCATTAATTTCATTGTTCATATGGCCAATTTTTAATAAACAAAACAAAGAATTACAAGATATTTTTAACATGCTAACATCAATGAAAACTTGTAATGGTTTATACAATAAAAAAACATTCTTTATGGTTTTTTATAACCAAATTATATGCACAATAATCAAGTGATCATAATCATGACAATTTCTCATGAATTAGGAAATTTACATCACAAATAATCCAAGAATTAATGTTCAACATGTTGAAACAAATAAACACTTTATTAATTCAATTCGTTAATCTTAGAAGAATATTATGAAACAACATCACTTTTTCAAAACTAGTTTTAGTTTCAAATGCCCGACCTCTAAATATGACATTGATATTGTGCAAACTTTTGTTACAAAACATTTGAATTCACATTTGGCTATCCATGAAACTTCTTGTAATGCAAATCCCTTAGGGTTTGAAATAAGAAATTCACATCATGGGTGAAAATCATTTAAGGTGTACCACCAAAGATGAAAAGGGCCTAAGGAAAAAGACCATTTTTTTGACCATTTAGTTGAATGTTTGTATTCATTAAACTTAGAATTTGTGGCCCCAAATGTAAGTCACATGTACAAGAAATAATCATGCAAAGAAACATGTCAACTTTTTTATAAAAACTTATACACTCATTTTTTGCATTTTGGTTTTCTAATCAAAATATTGATGCATAATTACATATGTGCATTTGAAAAATCACCACCATGATATGAATTATCCAAATTTTTGCACTTGAATTGATTCCATGCAGAATTTGTATTTGGTAGATAGAAAAAATGAAATCCTTTAGGCCTATATCCAAAAAGTGGTACTTTAATTATGAATATGCCACTAAAATCTTTAAATTAAATATCTAACATAGAAACATGGATGTTGTGAACCTTAAAGGGCTTAAAAAATTTCATGAAATCAAAGCAACGACTCAAAACAATGGTCACTTGTGCTTGCAAATTTGTGCCAAGTTGAAATATTTGACTTTCATACTCATGTCAAAAAAAACTGCAACATCAACTTTAGTTTATAAGTCTAAATTCTTTATCTAAAGTTTCACATATATATAAACATATATGGGCATATTCAAGATTGGGCTACCCGAAAAGGATTGTCACACATGCAAAAATATGAACATATGTAATTTTCACATATCATAAAGATTTAAAATTTTGTTTTTTTGTACAAAATTACATGTATTTGTTGAAGATTACATTCAAATGAAATGAATGGCATAAGAAAATTAAATATCTAACAAGAAAATGATGTCCATTTTTGTCTTGAAATATAAATGTTTAGGAATATATCACATGACAACAATATTATAAGAACATGAAAGGAGTAATAAAAACAATTACATTCTTGATATTTTGGATTCATATAATGTATGAAGGTCACATTCACCTATTTAATCTACAAGAATAATTTATGAATCAATATTTACAACCAAGCATTCCAAAAAATCAAATTATTTTTAAAAAATATGGGTCACAAGGTTAAGAATTAATAAATTTGATCATTTTATGGTTTTGAAAGGCATAAATATCTTGTCATCATTAAAACTAAAGCCCATAGATAAAATATCCAAAATTTTAAATAAAAATTTAATTCCAAAAAGTCTTAAAATTGGTTCATATAAGGTAACCTAATCTTGAATACACCCATATTATCAATGTAGTTTGAATGCATTTGAGAATAACCAATATCCACGATGGGTGAATCTTGCGTGCTATATTATAATATTATATATTAATTCACTACGTCTGTCTGTCAATGTGTTTGTTTGTGACGGTTACTTTTATGACAGTTACACCAAGACAAAATGGGATTTACAAAACATAATTTTACTATATGTGGGTAACCTAGGTTGTTCACTAGGCTAACTCCTTTGGAGTGGCGGGAGTTACCTTTATGACAGTTACACCAGGACAAAATGGGATTTACAAAGCATAATTTTACTGTGTGTGGGTAACCTGGGCTATTCACTGGGCTAACTCCCTTGGAGTGATAGGAGTCCCGGAAATAACCACCTTCGGCTCTCTCTCTCACCTGGGGGGTCGGTTATGAGGAAGTTAATGGTGCATTCACACTTGATGTTAAGTGAGTGATAAATAAAAATCTAGGTGGCATCATAGGTGGCACCCAATGTTAAATGGGAGATAGCTTAATGTTAAGTGAATGTTAACTCAACATAAAATGTTCATGGTAAGTAGGTGTAAGTCCTAAATGACTAACATGGTGTTAGGGGACTCAACACTAGAGTCCCTAACACCAAGTGTGAATGCACCTGAAATTATTATCCTTTTGGAGGCGGGCGGATTACATTAGTGACAAAACACGAGTTGAAATTTAATACCACTTGCCCCAACTTTATTAAGTAGGGTTAGGGTGTTAATTCCAGGGCAGAAAATAAAATAAAATAAACATTATTATTAACCGAAACTTGCCGTTGTTGGCACACCTAGCTCACAACACACCACCACCCTCTCCACCCCACCTCCCCCCCCCCCCCCCCCCCCCCCCCCCCCCCCCCCCCCAAAATTTCGAATTTCGGTCGCCACCTCCAGAGTCCGTCCCATTGCACCATGCACATACCTACCTACTTACCTACCTACGGCACACGCACCTACCTACCCCACCTGTAACCGTACCTTGTTTCCCAAACCGTATTTCACAAATCTGTGCCTTGCAGGCACGGGTTATCACTGGTATTAATTCACTACGTTTGTCTGTGTGTCTGTCTGTAAAACCTGATCTCCTCAACAACATGACAGTTATTACCACTACTTTTTAGGGCAGTTAATTGTGGTAAATAATCAAAAAAAATTTACCTGTCTGTTTGTAAAACCTGATCTCCCCAACAACATGATAGTTATTACCACTACTTTCTAAGGCAGTTAATTGTGGTAACTAATAAAAAAAAAGATTTTTTTACCATGGCATTTAAAGTTTTGTTTGACCTTGGTTACATCAATAATAATATAATGAAAGTAAATAAAGTAAATGAGTTGTTACGTAAGCAAAGGCAAGTAAGTAATTACGTAAGTAAAAGGTAGTAAGTTAAAGCAAGTAAAAATAAAAGTGAAGTAAACTTAAGGTAA
>Ga0209611_10003731_pt1 | contig 26309 bp, 23 predicted proteins | sample S1TSphgellanicum_3_FD_187693 | JGI IMG/M metagenome (GOLD analysis project Ga0209611, IMG submission 187693) | Host-associated microbial communities from peat moss isolated from Minnesota, USA - S1T2_Fc - Sphagnum magellanicum MG (SPAdes) (version 2) | ecosystem: Host-associated > Plants > Peat...
TGCCGGCCCAATCACCTCGTAACCCTGAAGAACGAAGACCGGCAATTGCTCGTCCATGCGCGGATCGTACGCCTTGTATGAGGCAAACTTGCCCCAAAATTTGTATTCCCAATTCAGGTCGCCATCGGCCTTGAGCAGCTTGCGATGAGGCGCCACGGCCAGCCCCAGCGACTCCTGCAACGCGATCCATTTTGCGGAACCCCAATCATCGCCGCTCTTTTTCACCCAGCCCCAGCCTTGTCCGCCCTGCTCGTCGATCAGCCGATGTGCGATCCAAGGGGCGTCGCCCTCAGTGTGGCCCTCCCGATAGCCGATGCTGGGTTCGGCCAGCTTCGGGTCGTTTGCGAGATGGTCCAGCGGCGAGCCTTTGATCAGCGGGGGTGCGACGGGCGGAGTTTGGCCGCTGGGCGGCTGATAGACCGCCTCCTGCGCGCGAAGCGCGGTGGTGGAAAAAAGCAGCGCTCCCGAAACGACCGCGCAAGACAGGGTGAACTTCATGGCGATTACTCGGCCCACTTGCCGTCGGAGTTGGACAACTGGGGCAGGCCGCCATGGGCGAAATCGGTCTTGCCGATCGCGCCGGTCATCGGGACGCCAAAGTGGTTTTTCCACCATTGGCTGTACATTTCGCCGGAGTGACAACCCCAGCTTTTGCAGGTGGCATCGGACGCAAAAATATCGCTATGAATCATGCCCAGGTCCTTCACGTGCAGCCAGGCGATTGACATCGTGTCGATAGTGTTGCTGTAGTCAAAAAGAAAGCAGGCTTTGTTGGAATGGCCGAAATAATCGAAATCGCCGATCTTGATTTTGTCCCGATCCAGGCCCCGGTTGAGATAGGCAATCAGCTCGTCCTTGCTGTTGAACCAGACGAGACGCACGCCCAGCGTCTTCGCTTTGTCCTGCAGTTGGGCCAGCAAATCCATCCCCATTTCCTTGCTGCGCGCCGCGTAGGCCGGGCGATAAATCAACCATGTCACGAGCTCGTCCGGCTTGGCCTGGTCCTTCAGTTCCTTGAGCCGGATCACGCTGGCATCGACGAAGTTGAACCAATAGACGTCATGCGAAACATCGCCTTTGCCGTGCTCCATGAATCGAAGCGCGGGCCCGCCCGTCAGCACGATGTCTTCGCGGTCCTGCGCGGAGGCGTTGAGCGCGCCCAGAAAGACCAGGGAAAGAAGGGTAAGGAGCGCACGCATGGAGAAGGGGAAACCTAGCTGGATCGTCGCCCGCTAAAAAGCAAAATTCTTGATGGGTAGGGACGCGAGTCCCTTCGCGTCCGCGGACGACCGGAAGGTCGTCCCTTGCACCTCGTTCCCAAGTTTCACTTGGGAACGCACTTGCTGAGGCAATTTCATTGCCGATCCTTGCGAGATAATCCAAAGATGTTAGCGCGAAATGAAATTTCGCCGATACCCGAAACGCTCCCAAGTGAAACTTGGGAGCGATAAAAAAACAACAGACCCGGTTCCAACGGAGGAATTATTTCGGCTGCAGCGTGCTCACCTGCGGCGCGTCGCTCCACAAATCTTCCAAGGCATAAACCGCGCGCTTTTGCTCGTGGAAGATGTGGAACATCACATCGCCGTAATCGATCACGATCCACTGGCTGGTGGGGAAGCCGTCGACGGCGAGCGGATGACGTTCGTGGTTCTCTTTGAGGAGAAGTTCCACACCGTTGGCAATGGCCTTGATCTGCGGCTCCGACTGGGCCGAGCAGATCACGAGATAATCGGTGATGGTGGAAATGTTCCGCAGATCGAGGATGATCGGGTCGAGCGCCTTTTTTTCCTGGGCAGCCCAGACACAGTTCCGCGCCAGGTCGAGCGAGCTGAGGCCGGCTTCGGTTTCAACGGGCGCGGATGAGGATTTTTTGGACATGACGTGCCTAGGACAGATAAAGCCCGTGACGCTTGATATAAGCCGCGATCGGGGCGGGGACGAGATGATCGATCGGCAGACGGGATTTCACGCGGTAACGAATTTCAGTGGCAGATATATCGATTCGGCGGGGCTGCGGCAAGCTTAGAACGGCTTCCTTTGAAGATGTCGCCGCGCCTTCCTTTCGGGGCAGGACCACAAAAGAGACCAGTTGGCGCAACTCGTCGGCCCGATGCCACCTGTCCAGATCGGCCAGTTGATCGGCGCCAATCAGCCAGAATAATTTCGCCCTTGGGAAAGCCTCCTGGATTTCCAGCGCGGTCTCGTAAGCGTAGGACGGCGCGGGCCGGTCGATCTCGCAACGCGTCAGCCAGAAGCGGGGATTATTCTTCAATGCCACTCGTAGAATGGCCAGACGTTGGGCGTCCGTCACGCGGGGCTTGCGGCTTTTAAAAGGAGATTGGCCGCAAGGCACAAAAAACACGGCGTCCAGGCGGAGCTGCTCCAGCGCGTCGCGGGCGAGAATGAGATGGCCGTGATGGACCGGATCAAACGTGCCGCCGTAAACGCCGAGCCGAAGCCGGGATCGCGCGGAAGGGCGGGGCGCCTTCTTCATGCATTCACCACGCACGTATCGGCGACAATATCATGCAGCGCGCGCCGTTGCGGATTCAAAAAGGCGTAAACCAGGGGAAACATGAGGTTCACCGACATAACCAGAACCAGTCCGCGCACGAAAGCCTTGATCGCGGTGGGCTTTTGGCCGGCCTCATTGACGACCCGGATGCGCAAAAGCGCCTTGGCCGGGGTTCTTCCATAAGCCGCGTGACAAAGGGTGAAGTACAGAACGAGGCAGGCATTGTCGAGAATGACGAAGGCCGTGACTTGATACAGCATCGGCGTCGACATGTTCTGGAGCATCACCGGGTTGGTCATGGCGGCGAGGATTTCGTGCATGGGCAGGAATTGATCCAGCAGCAGTTGAAACGGATTCAGCAGAATGGCCAGGAGCATGATGTCCATCATCCATGCGATGAGCCGTCGCCAGATCGGTGCGGTGACCAATCCTGACGGCAGGCCCGGCCCGGCGCTGACGGCTTGCGCCTCGGCGAGCAATGCGACCAATTCGGGATAACTCTGCCACGGGTGCCACGGTGCGCCCGATTCGTCGAGCCGCACCTCCGTGCCCAGCCCGGCGCGATTCTCCTGCACCCACTCGCGGAGTTCCTCCAGCTCCACAGGACCGTACTCCTGTCCGTCATCCCCGCGGATCATAAAAGACCTATTCTCCGGCAGCATACTCAATATTTAGCAGATTCGCCTTTAAACCGACAGTGTGAGTTTTTTCGGGAGGGGCGGAATCCGTCCCGACCCTGATTTGACTCCCCCCCCGCTCGTTCCCAAGTTCTACTTGGGAACGCACTTGCCGAGGCAGTTTTACTGCCGATCTTCATGTGTTGGTGTTGAATAGAGTTGGCGCGAAATAAAATTTCGCGAATAACAAGAGACGTTCCCAAGTACAACTTGGGAACGAGGGAGCCTATTTCGCCAGAAAGAATCCGCGCTGCTTATCAGTGATGGGCAATTCCAGACGCTCCATGACCTTGAGCAAATCCTCCCAAACTTTCCTCTTTTCCGCCGGGCTCTGGTTGCGCAAAAGGTAGGAGGGATGATACGTCGGCATCAACGGCGTGGCGCGATATTCGAGAAATTTTCCGCGCAGGTTGCCGATGGTCCCGACCGGCCCGAGCAGTCCCTCCACGGCCGTGGCGCCGAGCGCGACCATGACGGCGGGTTTGATCACATCGATCTGCGCGCGCAGGTAGGGAACGCAGGTATCCATCTCCTGCTTCGTCGGTTTGCGATTGCCCGGCACGCCCGGCGGCATGTCGGGGCGGCACTTCATGATATTGGCGATATAGACCTGCTCGCGCGTCAAACCCATCGCGATGATCATCTTGGTCAGCAACTGGCCGGCGCGACCGACAAACGGTTCGCCCTGCAAATCCTCGTCCTCGCCGGGCGCTTCGCCGACGAACATCAGTTTCGCCTCGGGATTGCCGACGCCGAAAACGACCGTGTGTCGGCGCGCCACGAGGTGAGGGCATTTGATGCAGACCGACGCGCGCTCGGCGAGATGCCGCAACTGCTCGGCCTTGGTCGAGCCGGAGATTTCGAGGGGTGGTTCGTTCTGTAAGGTAGCCGTCGCAGGCCCAGTGGTGATCGATGGGGTAGGGACGCGAGTCCCTTCGCGTCCCTGAATTTGTGGGACGGCAGGGACTGCCGTCCCTACCTTGGAAGATCTGCCGGCCAGTTTCGCCAGACCCTCCTGCGCGGCGCGCGTCAGCTTCACCTCGCGCACGCCTTCGCGCTCATATAGAAAATGCACGTATCCGCGAAGGGCTTTCAAAGCTTCCGTCATGGTTGCGCGCCTTCTCCGGTGCAGACTTTCTTGCCTTTTGCTCCGCAGCAATACTTGAATTTCTTGCCTGTGCCGAGCGGGCAGGGCGCATTGCGGGAGAGAACCGGGCCGCTATGGCGAATCGGCAACTGTCTTTCCTCGGCGGCAGGTGCGTGATCTCCATTGGCGGAGGCGCTTCCCGCAAAGGGATCGCTCGGCAACGGCAGGGATGGCTGCTGTGCCGGATCGGGCATGCTCATCGTGGGAGACGGCGTGTCGTGAATCAGCTTTTGCGGCAGATTGCGCAGGAACGACTCGAAGGCCGTGATGCTCGCGCTGGTGCGGAAGAGGCTCGACGCGATCTCCGCCTTGATCCGGCCCATCAGGTCGGCAAACATCTGGTAGGCCTCGCGCTTGTATTCAACCAGCGGGTCTTTCTGGCCGATCGTGCGCAGGTTGATGCTGTGGCGCAACGAATCGATGGCGTAGAGGTGCTCCTGCCAGAGCCGGTCGATGGCGCCGAGCAGCGTGTAGCGCTCGAGCGATTCCAGCGCCTTCGGGTCCTCGAACTTGATCTTGATGTCGTAGGCGTCGCGAATGCGTTGCAGCGCGATCTTTTTTACCGTCTCGGGCCCGGCGCCGAAATCGAAATCCTTTTCCTCCGCGCCGACCGGGAACGTGCTGTTGAGCCACGCCACGAAATCGGCGGGGCTCGCCTCGGGGCCGGTCAACGTGGCTTCGGTTTCGCCCTCGAGCACTTCCTGTACGACCTCAAAAATCTCTTCGCGCGGCGTCTCCGTGGTCAGGATGTCGTTGCGCCAGGCGTAGATCACCGTGCGCTGCTGGTTCATCACGTCGTCGTATTGCAGCGTGTATTTGCGGGAGACATAATTGCGCTCCTCGACGCGGCGCTGGGCCGACTCGACGCTTTTGTTCAGCCAGGGATGCTGCAACTCTTCGTCGTCCTTCATGCCGAGCTTCGTCATCAGCCCGCTCAAACGGCGCGAGTCGCCGAAATTGCGCATCAAATCGTCCTCGAAAGAAACGAAGAACTTCGACACGCCCGGGTCGCCCTGCCGCGCGCAACGGCCCCGCAACTGGCGGTCGATGCGCCGCGATTCATGCCGCTCGGTGCCGATGACATAGAGGCCGCTGGTGTAATGCTCGCCCGCTTCAAAGTCGATTTTTGAGTCCGGCCCGGCCGTTTCCACCACGCGCTGCTTGGCGTTGGCGATGTAGAGTCCCTCGATCTTATTCACGCCCGGCCCGAGTTTGATGTCGGTGCCGCGGCCCGCCATGTTCGTGGCGATGGTCACCGCGCCGCGCTGGCCGGCTCCTGCGACAATTTCGGCCTCCTGCTGGACGAATTTCGCGTTAAGCACGTTGTGGATGATGCCCTCGCGCTTGAGCATTCGCGACAGCAGCTCGCTTGATTCGACGGAAATCGTGCCGACCAGGATCGGCTGCCCCTTGGCGTGCGCGGCCTTGATCTCCCGGAGGATGGCGTTGTATTTCTCGCGCCTTGTCTTGTAGATGATGTCGTCGAGATCGACGCGCGCGATCGGCCGGTTCGTCGGGATGACCACGACGTCGAGCTTGTAGATGTCGTGGAACTCGTTGGCCTCGGTTTCCGCCGTGCCGGTCATGCCGGACAGTTTGTGGTAAAGCCGGAAATAATTCTGGATCGTGATGGTGGCCAGCGTCTGCGTCTCGCGGTCGATCTGCACGCCTTCCTTCGCCTCGACGGCCTGGTGCAGGCCGTCGCTCCAGCGGCGCCCCGGCATGGTGCGGCCCGTGTTTTCGTCGACGATAACGACCTTGTTGTCCACCACGACGTACTGGACATCCTTCTCGTAGACGCAGTAGGCGCGCAGCAATTGCGTGATGTTGTGAATGCGCTCGCTCGCCTGGTCGTAATTGGCCTGCTCGTTCGCCTTGGCCCGCTGCTTTTCCTCTTTGGTGAATGCCGGATTGGCGTCGATGTCGTGGAAGCGCGTGATCAGGTCGGGCAGCACGAACATGTTCGGATCGTCCGGATTGAGAAAGGTGCGGCCCCGTTCGCTCAAGTCCACCTCATTCGACTTCGGGTCGATGGTGAAATAGGCTTCCTCGCGCAGGGCGAACAACTCGGTCTTGCGCGGGTCCTGGTAGAGCGCCAGTTCGGCGTCGTCCATCGCGCGGCGGTACTCCGGTTCCTCGATCATTTTTAGCAATTGCTTGTTGTTGGGCGTCGAGTTTTTGATCTTGAAGAGCAGTCGTCCCGCTTCCTCGATGTTGCCCTCGTCGATTTGCTTGCGCGCATCGGCGGCCCATCGATTCGATTCCAGGCTCTGCGCCTGGACGATGCGTTCGATGTTCGCCTTGAATTTGTCGTACTGGTGCGTGCTGACAGTCGCCGGTCCCGCGATGATTAGCGGCACACGCGCCTCGTCGATCAGAATGCTGTCGACCTCATCCACCAGTGCGTAGGCGTGACCCCGATGGACCTGTTGCGCATGCGTGGTCGCCATACCGTTGTCGCGCAGGTAATCGAAGCCCATTTCCGCGCTCGTCCCGTAAGTGATGTCGCAGTTGTACTGCATCCGCCGGATTTCCGGAATCTGGCCGTTTTGAATGCAGCCGACGGTCAGGTTCAGAAAGCGATAGACCTCGCCCATCCATTCGCTGTCTCGGGCGGCGAGGTAATCATTGACCGTCACCACGTGGACGCCGCGCCCGGTGAGCGCGTTGAGATAGGCCGGGAAAGTCGCCACCAGCGTCTTGCCTTCGCCCGTCGCCATTTCGGCGATGCGTCCGGAATGAAGCACCATGCCGCCAATCAACTGGACATCGAAGGGGATCATCTCCCAGACCACTTCCTGCCCGCGCACGATGCTCACGTGCTTGCGCTCGGTCAGGCGGCGGCAGGCATTTTTGACGACTGCGAAAGCCTCGGGCAGGATGCTCTCAAGAGACTCGCCCTTGCCGACGCGCTCCTTGAACTGCGTCGTCTTGGCCACGAGCTGTTCATCCATCAGGCTCTGGTACTCAGCCTCGATCGCGTTGACTTTTTGCACGATCGGCCACAGGCGCTTGACTTCGCGCTGGTTTTTCGAGCCGAGAACTTTTTTAACAAACCATTGGATCATAGGAGGACAACAGGGGGGAGCTAAGGACTATACCGCCCCAAAATCAAAAAGGGATGATAAATTTATAGGATCGCTGGTTCCTCATGGCAAGTAAGCTAACTGACTCGTAATGGTACAGTTTGAATTAGCGGAGACCAAACGTATGCATGATAAGGCGAATAATAACGTCTCGGCCAAAAAGAAATAGGACTAAAAAAACTAAAACAAATGGGAACAGAAAGACCTTCTCTCTCAAACTGAGCTTTTTCCACCCATTGTCTTTCACTCCCATAATCTAACTGCGCAGTGATCTGTTCCAAGCTCCAAACATGATTTGCAACTACTGACGGTATGGTAACTCACTAATGCCGCATAGTTCTGGTTTAAACCATCCTTTCAGGATGGCACTGCGGCGACGCAAGACAACATGGGCTAGCCCCCTTGCAGTCGTAAGATCATTCTGTAATCGCCTACTTGCCTCAACCCGCCGCGTTTGCCATCATTGAGGTTTGTTGCCTTATCTGCCATGACCCCCGAGCATAACGAGTACGTCCTCTCCACCGCCTACCATTCCGGTTGGATCACTGTCGAGCAATACCACGCCGCCGTGGCCGCGCTTCAGGCCATGCCCCACCTTTCGGCGATCGATTTTCTGCTCGAACAACAAATCATCAACGAAGGACAGGCAGAGGGCTTGCGCCAGGCTTTGAACCCGGCCACGCCAGCGGTCGAGGCCGCCACTGTTCAGGCCGATGTCGCCGTGGAAAAATCGCACGCCCCGGCGCCGACCGTGGCAGCGCCCGCCCATGATGGCGCTCAAACTCGCGCCCGTGTTGAAGTCACCGAACATGGCGACCTGCCCGACGGCTTTGGCATAGCCGAGCTGCTGCGCATGGGTTACGAGGCTGACGCGTCCGACGTCCATGCCGGAGTGGATGCGCCGCCCCTGATGCGCCGTCACGGCACCCTTCAGCCCTTGTATCACGGTGCTCCCATCCTCACGCCGGCAAATACCGAAGCGTTGATTCGCACCTTTCTCAGTCCGACGCAACTGGGGGTGTTGGAAAAGAACAAGGGCGTCGACTTCAGCTACCAGATCGAGGGCCTGGCCCGGTTTCGCGCCAATGTCATCAAGCAGCGCAAGGGTTACGACTCCGTTTTCCGCATCATCAACACGAAGGTGCGCACCATGGAAGAACTCGGTTTGCCCGAGGGACTCAAGGTCCTGACCCAGTATCACAACGGCCTCGTGCTTCTCACCGGTGCGGTCGGGTCCGGTAAATCGACCACGCTTGCCGCAATGGTCCAGGAAATCAATGTCCATCGCAGCGACCACATTATTACGCTTGAGGACCCGATCGAGTACGTCTTCGTGCCCGCCGGTTGCCAGATCACCCAGCGCGAGGTGCATGCTCACACGGAGTCCTTCGGCGCCGCCTTGCGCGCCAGCCTGCGCGAAGATCCCGATGTGATCATCGTGGGGGAAATGCGCGACCTGGAAACCATCTCGCTCGCGATCACCGCCTCGGAAACGGGCCACCTCGTCATCGCCACGCTCCACACCAGCAACGCCGCGCGCACGCTCGATCGCGTCCTCGACGCCTTCCCGGTGGAGCAGCAGGGTCAGATTCGCACCATGGTCAGCGAATCACTTCGCGGCATCGTCAGCCAGCAACTCGTGCCCAAGGCCGACGGGACGGGCCGCGTCATTGCGCTGGAGGTCATGGTCAACACGCCCGCCGTGGCCAATCTCATCCGCGAATCGAAGACGTTCATGCTTCCCGGTGTCATCCAGGTTGGGAAAAAATTGGGCATGAAGCTGATGGACGATTCCTTGATGGAGTTGGTGCAGCAAGGCACGATCACCCCGCACGAGGCTTTTGATCGCGCCGAGCAAAAGAAGCTGTTTGAGCCTCTTTTGAAGTAAGATCAACTCGAGGCTGCAGGCTGGGAGATTCCCAGTTGCCGCAGGACGATCCACGTCACCGAAAGGCAGATGAGGCTGTCGGCGACGTTAAACACCGGCCAGTGGTGCGGTCCGAGGTGGACGTCGAAGAAATCGACCACGTAGCCCAGCCGCGTCCGGTCGAGCAGGTTGCCCAGCGCGCCGCCGCACAGGCATCCGCCCACTACGTTCGGCTCCCAACCGGCCCAATTAAGACCGCGCGCGTAAAAGCCTGCGGCCAGGGCCAGCGCCGCCACAAAGAATCCGACCAGCAGCCCCTGGCCCTTGAACAGGCCAAAGGCAATCCCGGTATTCTGCACGTAAGTCAGGTTGAAAAAGCCCGGGATCAGTGTGGTCGACATCTCCGGGCGAAACGCCGCAGCCACCCACGCCTTCGTCAGTTGATCCAGGACGATGACCAGGAAGATCACCGCGTAAAAATAAGGCCGGGGCCAGCGCGCGGGCATAGTCAATCACCCTAGAGCTTCTTCGCAAAAAAGCGCAAGAACTCAGGGCTTGTTGAGCGCTTCGCGGTTGATGACGAAGACGCAGGGGCCCAGCTCGATGCGATCGCCCGGATTGAGAAACGCGTCGCGCACCAGCGTGCCGTTCACGAAAGTACCGTTGGTTGAATCAAGGTCCAGAATGGAGATCCCGCGGGTCTGGATATCCAAAAGGCAATGCCGGCCTGAGACGTCGGAATTGGCGATCACCACGTCGGAAGTCTCGTTCCGGCCCAGAACGGTGGAAGTTTTGTTCAAATAGATTTTCTCGGTCAGCTTGTCCTGCGGAATGAGGAAATAGCGGTAGATCGCTTCGTCCTCATTCTGAACTTTGACGGCCAGACGACTGGTTTCGATCATCTTTGGTTTGCCATCCTTGGCGAGAAACTTATTAATATGGCGGACGGGACTCTTAGCGGGCGCAGGCGGCTGGATGCCTCGCAGCCAGGTGTACGAGGCATTCGACAAATGCATGGCCTGCTCCACAGCCTCATCTCCCTCTTTCGTGGAACCGTAAGCATGAATGACAAAGCCATCCCTGACATAAATATGGATCAATTCCGCTCCCTTGTAGACAAGAAGGCACCCCTGCTCCCGGTTTTTTTCTAGTTTGGAAAAAGCGTCCTCCAGAGAGAAAAGATGATGGTCGGAGTTGGGCATGCGGCGGCAAGGCGGGGTAACGCTTAAGTTACCTTATCGGACTTTTATTGCTTCTCAAGCTCGATAAGCACGCCCGCCCGCTCGCCACAACTAAAAATCGACTCGCAACGCGAGCTTGCCCTAGTTTGAAGACACGCCCCGAGTTTCTATGGAACCTTTACCGAGCTGGAAAACATTTTTCTTCGAGCTGCTTCTCTATGCCGTTCTGCTCGTCGCCTATTTCGCGTTCGTGCTCCATTATCTGGGAGGCTGGTTCAAGGAGCTCTACGATCATGACCGTCGGCTCTTTGCCGTCATGGCCCTCGTGGTCATGATTACGCAAACGCTGGTTTTGGAATTCGTCAGCAGCTTCCTGATCTGGCTGCTGCGCCGGAAAAAGAACTAGACCATGTACTTTCCCATCTCCGGCGCGAACATCGACCCGTTCTATCTCGTCGGGCTTGGGTTTATTATCGGAATCTTGGGCGGCTTTTTTGGTGTCGGAGGCAGCTTCCTGGCCGGCCCCGCGCTTTTTGTCGCCGGTTTGCCGATGAACTTCGTCGTCGGAACCGATTTGCTTCATATCGTCGGAAAATCCATGGTGGCCGCGCGAAAACACCGCATCCTGGGCAACATCGATCTGCGGCTGGCGGGAGTCATGGTCGTCGCGACCATCGGCGGTTCCGAGGTCGGTGTGCAGGGGATCGAGACGCTGAAAAGGATCGCCAGGGTGGACCTCGTCGTCGGCGTGGCCACGATTATCGTACTGGTTGCGATTTCCGCCTTCGTTTTTCTGGAAAGCTGGCAGGCCTTGAAACTCAAGGGCAGCACCAAGCCGATCAGTCAGCAAACTTCTCAAGAAAAGGATCAGCGCGCCTTCAAATTCATCGCCCATTGGACCCACTCCCTCGATTGGGAACCGAAAATGGGCCTGCCTCATTCCGGAATCAAATCAATCTCCATCTGGGCCATTCTCATTGTCTCGTTTGTCGGCGGCGTTTTCAGCGGTTTTCTCGGCGGCGGCGCCGGTTACATCCGCATGCCCTGCATGGTCTATTTGCTCGGCATCCCCACCCACATCGCCATCGGCACCGACCTCTTCGAAATCGTCGTCTCGGCGGGCTACGGCTCGTTTCGCCACGCCATCAATGGCAATGTCGATGTCATGATCGCCCTGATCATGCAGACGGGCGCCGCGATCGGCGCACAGATCGGCGCGGTGCTGACTCAATATTTCAATGGCCCCCTCATTCGAATTGCCTTCGCTCCCTTGCCCCTGATTGGCGCCGGGTTGATCATTTACGGTTTGGCCACGGGCCATCACACCCATTGAGGTGATCTCGGGATTGTTTACCACCGCCTTCATGCGGACGCTTGCCTTTGAACCACTCAACCGCTAAAGCTATCTTTCCCGTGCCAACAGGGGAAAGACACCAAAACATCTATGAGGACTTTGCAATTCTGGATTCTGGTCATTATCAGCACGCTCGTTAGTGCGCTGATGATCAAGCAGATCTTCCTGACCCGCGCCATGGACAATAAGTTGCAAGACCTGGCGGAAGCCCAGCAAGCGGCCGAAACCGGTCCCGGATATGAAAACGCGTGGAAGCATCTCGCCATGCGTCTCTTTCAGGCCAGTCACGAGGGTCAGGACGTTGCCCTTCTCCAAGTTCTTAAGAACGCCGATGTCGAGGTGCGCTCGAATGCAGCTCACCCTCCGCCCGCGCCGGGGGTTCCTTCCGCGGAGACCAATTCCCTCCAGGCGCCGGTCGTCCCGTCCCACACCGCTACCCCTTAGAAAAGACCGTGCGAATTCCTGCCCAACATCAAGCCTCTTTTTACGCAATCTAAACATATGTCCGCAGCTTCAACTCCCGTTCCGCGCTCGAAGGCGTCCAACGAATCCCGCCCTTCCAGCCCCAGGCATTCGCTCTTTTTGCCCATGCTGATTTTTCTTCTCGGTTCAGGGGCTCTGACCCTCTATCAAGTCATGTCCCTGGAAGATCGATTGGACCGCACCACGCAGGCCATTGATAACCTCGACGGCAAGGTCAAGCGTGCCGAATATGAGAAGGGCAAGTTTTTTAAAATCGCCCGGGGCGTCCTGAGACTGGCTCCGAAAGATCCGAACGCCGATCAGATCGCCGTTTATTACAAACTTAAGGAATTGCAAGGCGCGGAGCCCGTCCTGATGAACCTCGACACGCCATCGGATTTCGTGACCAATGCCGCTTCGTCGCAGCCGAGTTCGTTGACGAATTCCGCTCCGGAGTCGATGTCCCCTGCGACGAATCCCGCTCCTGCTTCACCTGCGCCGCCCGCCAGCCAGTAGAGGCTATCCGAAAAGTCGGCCTGATAAGCCAGATTTTGCTTTTGCTCGTAGCCTCCTGTTCATTAGGGTTGGCGGATTACAGCCATCAGAATGGACTCCTATCATCCCCAAAGACTTGCGCTGACCGGCGCAACCGGCGCCCTCGGATTCGCCTTTCTTCGCCGTCACTTCCAAGCCGATCCGAAACTGCAGGCCACCCTCCTTGTCCGCAAGGCGTCGTCTGCCTTCCAGTCCGCGTCGTTTCAGGAATGGTTGCGCCAAAATGAAGGCCGGTTGATCCTCGTCGAGGGCGATGTGCGCAATCTGGAAGCGGGACAACTCGACGCCCTGCTTCCGTGCGATGGCGGCTTGTGGCATTTCGCCGCCATGACCTCGCTGACGGCCGAAAGCGAGCAAGTCACGCAACAAATTAACGAGGTGAACGTCGAGGGCACGCAAGCCCTGGCCGAAGCCTGGATGAAGGGCCGCGCCGCCGGTCCCTTCTTCCACATTAGCACGGCATATGTCGTCGGCGAGCGCCACGGAACCGCGCACGAGTCGGAGAGCGCGATGGGCCAGAGCTTCCGCAATCCCTACGAAGCGTCGAAGCTGGCCGCCGAAACGCGCGTGCTGCGCGACTTTGCCTCCGGGCTGTCCGGCGCGATTTTTCGCCCGAGCGTCGTGGTGGATGACATGGGCGGCACCGGCGGATTCAAGATGGTCGATGCCTGCGCCTATGCCGTCGCGCTGGCCGTGAAGAGGGGCGAGCCTTTCGTCTTTCGCCTGCGCCCGACCGCGAACCTGAACCTGATCCACAGCGATTGGGTCATCGCCGCCATGTCGGACTTGGCGCGCCTGCCCTCGGGCTCCGGCCGCACGTATCACCTCACCGCACCGCGCGACACCTATCTGCGCGACATCGCCGCCATCCTGGAGGTGCTCGTGCCCAACCTCAAAATCGGTTTCGAGCCCGACTTGAAGCGCGCCGATCTGCCGACGGCTTCGAAAATTTTCGACAAGGCGATTACTGAAATCCGGCCTTACTTCGACGCGGAAATCCACTTCGACCGGACCAATACCGATCGCGATTTATCTCCCGCCGTCAAGGAATCAGAACTCGATCTCGCCCCCTTCGTCCAGAGCCGCCTGCAATCCGAACTGAACCGGATCGCTCATCGGAAATAGGTAGAGGCTGTCCCCTGCCGTCCGTGATTCGAATGGGACGCGAAGGGACTCGCGTCCCTACCTTCTATACCGCGTAGAAATTCCGGAAGCGTTGCGCGTCGACCGAGTATTCCGGAAAGAGCGTCGGCATGGCGGACATCGGAACGCCGAAGTGACGCGCCGTGATTTCACCGAAGACTTCGCGGAAATCGGTGGTGATGGCCAGGTCGCGGTTCTGGAAAAGCTTGTCCGGCGCGAGCGTGGGCCAGTCGCCATAAACCTTCCCGCCCTTGATCGAGCCGCCCATGGTGAAGAAGCAGGTGCCGTGGCCATGGTCGGTTCCCCGATTGCCATTTTGATGCACCGCGCGTCCGAACTCGCTCATCGTGACCACCACGACGTTGGCCATCCGGTCGCCGAGATCCCGATGCAGCGCAGCCAGCGCCTGCGCAAATCCGCCCAGCCGCGTGGCCAGTTGACCCTTCGCGCCGCCCTGGTTGGCGTGGGTGTCCCATCCGTCGACTTCGGCAAAGGCGACCTGCACGCCGACGTTGGCCTTGATCAATTGCGCGATCTGTTTCAGGTTCCGGGCGAAATTGCCCTGTCCATAATTGGCCCCATTCGCCGGTTGATAATTCGAGGCGCGGGCCTGCTTGAGCAGATCGAGAGCGTCGAACGACTCGCGAGCCGTGCCGTGCAAAACCGTGTCGACCGCCGCGCCATACATGCTTTCGAAGCCGTTGGCCGTGCCGCTGGGGCCTGAGAGCAAGACCGACGTATCTCCGGCCAGGCCGAAGGTGTCGAGATCGCGGATGGCCAGGGAATCCTGGTCGCCCTGCAGACTGCGCGGGATCGTCGAAGTCATCGAGACAGCGCGGAACGCCGTCTTTTTCGCCGCGTCTTCCGGACAGCAGCCGAGCAGGCGATTGAGCCAGCCGTCCTGAATGCTCTGGTCTTCGTCCACGCCCGATTCCATCAGGTCCTGCGACTCGAAGTGGGACCGGGAAGCGTTGGGCGAACCGCAAGCCTGGATCGCCGCGAGATGGCCCTGCTTAAAGAGCGGTAAAAGCGGGGCGAGCGCCGGGTTGAGCCCGAAGTAGCCGTCGAGATCGAGCGCGCTGGCCGCGCCCGCCGCCTGGGAGGGCGGAGCAATGCTGATGTCGGTGCGGTTTTGGTAATAATAGGGATCGCCGTAAGGCACGACCATGGAGAGGCCGTCGACCGCACCGCGCTGGAAAATGCAGATGAGGACTTTATTGTCGGTGGAAGAACCGAGATCGGCGGCGAAAGAGGTTTGGCGAAGGAATCGGGGGCCCCAAAAAGGGCCCATCCCCATGACGACGCAAGCAAGTGCGCCCTGTTTCATGAATACCCTGCGGTTGACGTTCATCATATTATTTCCTTTCGTCATCCCGAGCTTGTCGAAGGATCTCTAACTATTCCACTCAATGCGCGTTGGCTGAGCAGAGATTGGTGATTCTTCGGCAGATTCTTGATGACGATTTTATTGGTGTTTTATTTTCTTTGAAATTCGGGCGAGCCGATAATGAGTGCGATGAGTTTCGAGGGATTGACGGTCTGACTGTCGCCCTGGGCGGGCAGGGCGGTGCTTTCGAGAACTTTTTTGGTCGATTCAGTGATGTTATTTTGGAGCAGAACGGAAACACATTGGTTCAGCACGGCTTCGGGATTGTCGAGATCGATACCGTTGAGAATCGATTGCGGATTGAAGCGAATGTCGCTCACCTGCTGCTGGGTCAGGGCCATCGCGAAGTTCAGCCGCTCAATCAGCGCGCCGGGGCTGACCCAGAACTTGGAAACCTCCTTGTAACCGGTCGGCGGCGTGCAGGCGAAAAGCGGCTCGCCCAGCTCATAGATGTGCCAGTTGAGCGATTGGCGCGGACGCTTGGAGAGGCGGTCGGCCGCCGCGCCACGCCCCAGGATCGCGGAGCCCTCCATGGACGGCAGTAACTTGTCGAAGGGAGCGGGCGGTTGCGGGACGATGGTCGATTCCGACGCGCGCACCGCGGAGACGGCGAATTCCAGCGGCGACTTGATCTTGTTGTTGTAATTGGCGGGCGAAAGGAATTCGGGGCTGGTGAGAATCGCCTCGGTGACCTGGCGCAGGTTGCCGCCGGTTTGCTGGAAAACGCCCGCGATGCGGTTCACCAGGTCGGGCGGCGGATCGTCGCTGACGAAGCGCTGGCACATTTCCAGGGCGATGTGATGCGCGGTGGCGGGGCTGGAGCACAGAATATCGAGCACGGTTTCGCCGTCCTGCATGCCGCCACCGGCGGGAATTTCGTGGCCGAGGACGACCTTCGATCCATTGTCGTGCAGCTTGGGCCGGAAAATAAACTCGCCCGTCTGTCGGTCGATGGTCCAACCGGTGAAGCAGCGCGCGACTTCCTGCACGTCCTGCTGGGTATAGCCGCCGTCCACGCCCAGCGTGTGAAGTTCCATGATTTCCCGGCCGTAGTTTTCGTTGATGCCGCCCTTCTGCTGGCCAGCCGTGGGGACCTGCGGGGCCAGGGCGCCATTGCCGTTTTCCATCATCCGTTCCCGGACCATTTCAGTGAAGCGTTGCTCCTTTTCCGTGACGGTATGAGCGACGGTGTTGGTGGCGTTATCCAGGTAGAAAAGCATCGCCGGGCTCTTGGCCGAGGCTTCGAGCAGATCGCGGAAGCTGCCCCAGATGTGGGGGCGAATCACCTCGCGGTCATCGACGACTTTCAAGACGCGGTCGGGGCCTTTCTTCATGTCGATGTTGAAGTGGTTGCTCCAAAAATCGACCAATACTTCCTGCAGTTGCCGCTGCGAATCGATGGCCCGGACGAGTTTGGCCTGCTCGAGCTGGCCGATGGCCGCGACGGAGCGATATTGTTTGGCCTGGTCGAGCGCCTTCGCCATTTTATCCTGGGGCGTCATTTGCATCGGCTGCTGTTCACCCTGATTTGGGTTCACCACCGGGCCTGCGTTGGCGCTCGGCTGCTCGATTTCACCCTGTCCATTGTTGGCCGCGAGCAGCTTTTGCTTCTTTAAATTATTCTTCCGCTCCTCTTCAAAGAGCTGGGCCAATTGCGTCGCCGACATCTGCAGAAGATCGAACCCGGCCACTTCCTGTTCCACCGCCGAATCGTCGATGGTCTCGGGATGCAACTGCTGCTCGATGTAATTATGGAGGCCCATTTTCTGCACCGCCTCGACATCGCCTGGGCGTGGTCCGAAGGTGATACGATTGAGGACGTGGACAATTTCGTCGCGCTCTGAGGGTGCGCCCGCAGGCGTACCTGTTCCTGTCGCGGCGTTCATATCGTCAGGCGCGATGGATGATGTGTCCTGGGCGTAAATCATTCCCGTGCAAAGCAATGCAAGAAGGCTTGCGACTGCCGGTAAAACCGGGCCAAGCAGGCTAACACGGGCGGGAGTCATACAAGAGATTAGACCCAAATTTGGACCAAAGGTTACATTCTTTCGGAAAAGCCGTTACTCGGACAGCCTCTTTCGGCTTTTCCCGTCTTTTACTGGGACTGAGGCTGGCTTGATGTCTTCTTCAGCAGAACGCTCCCGTAAAAATGGAACGGGCTGGGATCAACCACCTTGAGCACCGTCATGCTGAGATGATAAACGCCGTTGGTCGATTCGAGCGTGCAAGTGCCTTCATTGTTGAAGCTGTCCTTAAACTTAAACGACAAGACGCCGTCTTCCACCCGCCCCTTGCCGGAACCGTCGGGAGCTGCGCCGGTGCCGTCCGCCATCGCGGCGGAAAAGGACACCTCGGCCCGGGAATTCTTTTGCTTAACTTCGAGCGAAAAGGTCCGGTCGGCCTTGGCATCGATCAATTCATAGTGGCCGTTGTAATTCGCATCGGTCGACTCCGCGTGGCCGGGGGGCGATCCCAAGATCATGACCACCATCAGGGCGAGTTGGACGCCCACCAGCCGCATCCAGCCCCGTAATTCGTATGTAAAAAGCAGCATGGCGCCCAGTAGTTTCTCAAGCTTATTCACAAGGAGCCAGACTATGCCAGCGCGTAAAAGGTTACGAAAAACGACTTTGTGCCGTGGTACCCACAAATGAGCTTGCCATTCGTTTTGACTGCCCCAAAATGACCCCTCGACGCTTTTGCCGGGAAATGAGTCTTTTGGCTGGATAGCTCAGCTGGTAGAGCAGCGGACTGAAAATCCGCGTGTCACCGGTTCGATCCCGGTTCCAGCCACTCCTCTGTTACTGGAAATGCCAGGCTTCCAGCCTTTGCCGTGTTTGAATCAATGACACGCAAATTCACTATGTTCCCGCTTTTCGTTTTACCGCAATTCGGTATATTGCGATGATGGCAATAGGGATTTATCGATGAGTTTGTAGCCCATGCTCACGTTTTATCCCTGAAGCTGGAATCATGGCATGACCGCGTTTTTATTTTATTTTTTTTCCGTAGTCTTGTTTGGTGTTGGGACGCTTTGCCTGAGAAAGACTTCGCCCTATTCGAGGGCAGGGGACACAAATTATGGAAGAAAGATGACCCGCAAAGTCATCGGGGAGATCATCATGGTTGCCGCGGCGTTGACCCTTGGCCTGGGGATTCTTACCCAGTTCTTCTCCGATTTCTAAAGCATTCCAAAATATCGCTCCTTTCGCAGAGGTCTCTTTCAGGGTTGCAGGACAGAATGCCCGAGCATCTCCTTTTCCTCTGTACGATATTTTATTTTGCCCTAAAGACTGCCGAAGCGGCGCTGGCGGTTGCCGTAATCGATCAGGGCCTCGGCGAAATGTTGCCGGCGAAAGTCGGGCCAAAGCGTGGGCGTGATGTAAATTTCGGTATAAGAAAGCTGCCAGAGCAGGAAATTACTCAGCCGCATTTCGCCGCTGGTGCGGATGAGAAGATCCGGGTCGGGATAATAGCGGGTGTAGAGGTGATGATTGAAGACCTGCTCGTCGATTTGCGCGCTGTCGAGATGGCCGAGCTTGATTTCGCGCATGATGGAATGGACCGCTTCGATGATTTCGACTCGTCCGCTGTAGCTGAGCGCGAGGATCAAAATCAAGCCGGTGTTGGCGCGCGTCGCCTGGATGCAGGCGTGCAACTGGTCGCGCACGGGGTCGGGGAGATCGGACAGCCTGCCGATGGCTTGCAGGCGGACGTTGTTCTTGATCATCTCGGGCAGTTCGTCGCGCAGGAAGGTTTCGAGCAGGCCCATCAAGGTGTGGATCTCGGTTTTGGGCCGCTTCCAATTTTCGACGGAGAAGGCGTAAAGCGTGAGGTATTTCACACCGAATTCCCCGGCGGCCTTGACCACATCGCGCACCGATTCCGCTCCCGCGCGGTGGCCCTGCACGCGGATCATGTTCTTGGCTTTGGCCCAGCGGCCGTTGCCATCCATGATGATGGCGACGTGCTTGGGAATCTTGCCAAATTTATAGGCGGGTGCGGGGCTCATGTTCGAAATCGTTCCATCCCGCCTCGGCGGGACGGCTGTCTAGACAGAAAAGGTCTGCTCGCGCTGCGCGCCGACCGAGACGATGCGCAGGCGGGCGCCGGTCAACTCGGCCAGGGCTTTGAGGTAGCGCTGGGCGGCGACGGGCAATTTCTTGAAATGGCGGATATCGCTGGTGTCCTTTTGCCAGCCGGCGAATTTGCGGTAAATCGGCCGGCAATGGAGAAGTTCCTCGGCATCGTTGGGCGGGAAGGCGATGCGTTTGCCGCGGCATTCATAGGCGACGCAAATCAGGATTTCCTTGAGCGTGTCCAAGCCGTCGAGATTGGTGATGGCCAGCTCGTCGATGCCGTTGACAATCCGCGCGTAACGGGTGGCGACCGCATCGAACCAGCCGCAGCGGCGCGCCCGCCCCGTGGTGGCGCCGAATTCCCGGCCCATGGCGTGCAGCATGTCGGAGACTTCCGCGCACTCGGTGGGGAGGGGACCCTCGCCGACGCGGGTCGTGTAGGCTTTCATCACGCCGACCACGCGGTCCATCCGATGCGGAGGAATGCCGGAACCTGTGCAGGACCCGCCGGCGGTGGTGTTGGACGAGGTGACAAAAGGGTAGGTGCCAAAATCGATGTCAAGGAAAGTGCCCTGCGCGCCCTCGAAAAGAATGCGCTTTTTCTTTTCCAACTGGTTGTGCAACCACACGACCGTGTTCCTGATATAGGGAGCGAGTTTGCGCCCGGCTTCCAGATAGGTCTTCTCGACTTCCTTGAAGGAAATCTTCGCGCCGCCGAGCGATTCGAGGATCGCGTTGTTTTCCTCGACGCGGCTCTTGAGCTTGACGGAGAAATTTTTCGGACGCACGAGGTCGATCACGCGCAGGCCGGTGCGGGCGGCCTTGTCGCCATAGGCGGGGCCGATGCCGCGCTTGGTCGTGCCGATTTTATTGCGGCCCTTGCGCAGTTCGCGCGCTTCGTCGAGGGCGCGATGATACGGCAGGACGAGATGGGCCGTTTCGCTGATGAGCAGGCGTCCGGCCGGCTTGATGCCCCGCTTCTCCAAGCCTTCGATTTCCGCGAGCAGGGCGACGGGGTCGATGACCACGCCGTTGGCGATCACACATTTTTTCCCCGCGCGCAGGATGCCGGACGGAATCAGGTGCAGGACAAATTTCTCCTGTCCAATTTCGACCGTGTGGCCGGCGTTGTTTCCGCCTTGGGAACGGACAACGATGTCCGCCTCCTCGGTGAGGACGTCGATGATTTTTCCTTTTCCTTCATCGCCCCATTGGGCGCCGACAAGGATGGTGTTCATGGCAAAAAAGGGTTGGGCCGCAGGGGCCGATTAATGTCCTATACCCGTGTAGGTAAAGCCGAGGGCGCGCATTTCTTCCCGGCTGAGAAGGTTGCGACCGTCAAAGAGCAGCGGGCTGAGCATGCTCTTTTTGATGGCGGGATAGTCGAGCGACTTGAATTCGTTCCACTCCGTCAGGACGAGAAGCGCATCGGCGCCTTCGGCGACTTTTTCCGGTGAGTCCACCATAATGGCCTGTGGAACGAGCGGCTTGGCTTTTTCCATCGCCTTGGGATCGTAGGCGCGCACTTCGGCGCCCTCGGCGATCAATTGTTGGACGACGGAAATGGCGACGCTGCTGCGCACGTCGTCGGTGTTGCCCTTGAAGGCCAATCCGAGCACGCCGATTTTCTTTTGGCGCAGGACCCAGAGAGCCTCGCGGATTTTTTTCAGGAAGCGATCCTTCTGGTTGGCGTTGATCCGTTCGACTTCCTCCAGCAGGGTGAATTCGTAGCCGAGTTCCCGCGAGATGCGGATGAACGCGGAAATATCCTTCGGGAAACACGATCCGCCGTAACCAATGCCCGCGTTGAGGAAGGCGCGTCCGATGCGTTTGTCGGCGCCCATGCCGTCGGCGACCCGTTCCACGTTGGCGCCCGAGGCTTCGCAGATGGCCGCGACCGCGTTGATGTAGGAAATCTTCAGGGCAAGGAAGCTGTTGGCCGCGTGCTTGATCAACTCGGCGGAGTTGAGGTCGGTGAACATGATCGGCGCGTTGAAGGGATCGTAGATTTCCTTCATCGCGGGGATGGCGCGCTCCGAGGAGACGCCGACCACGATGCGATCCGGCTTCATCAAATCCTCGACGGCGGAACCTTCGCGGAGAAATTCGGGATTACTGACCACGTCGATGTCCGCGCCGGGGTTCACCCGGGCAATCGTCTGCGCGACTTTCTCGCCCGTCTTGACCGGGACCGTGCTTTTGTCCACGACGATCCGGTATTCCTCGATGTGAACGGCAATTTCGCGGGCCACACCCTCGACAAAACTCAGGTCGACGCTGCCGTCGGGTTGGGGCGGCGTGGGCACGGCGATGAAGATGACTTTGGAAGCCTTGACTGCGTCGCCAATGGAAGTCGTAAAAGAGAGTCGTCCGGCGGCTACGTTCTTTTTCACCAGTTCTTCCAAGCCGGGTTCGTAAATGGGGATGATGCCGTCCTGCAACTGGTGGACCTTTTTCAGGTCGTTATCCACGCAAATGACGGTGTGGCCGACTTCCGCGAAGCAGGTCCCGGTGACCAGCCCGACGTAACCCGACCCTACAATGGCAAGATTCATATATGCGTCTATACTGCCTGTTTCGAGGCCGCAGGGCAAGAATGTCTCTTAAATTGTATCGAGGCGGTTCGACAGCCTCTAAAGCTGCGGCGTGTGGAGCGAATACTTCGGAAATGCCTTCAGCGTCAGGGAGAAGTAAACCGTGTGATTGCTCGTGCCGTTAAGTTCGCTGTCCGAGTACGTGAGCGACAGTTGCCAGGCGTCCAAATCCCGGTAAATCGTATACGACTGGAGTTGTTGATGGCCCGTCGTGGCGTTGATCTGCTCCTTCGCCTCGACCTGCCAATGTTCGTTCATCCGGTAGAAAAGCGAGAGATTGGCTTGATTGTCGTCGTTAAAGATGGAGCTGTGATTGATGTAGTCATCGCCAAAATTTAACTGCAGGGACGGGTCCGGACTCCAAAGCACGGCATTATCGATCTCGTTGTAGCTGTTGCCATCGACGGCCACGGAACTGCGCGATTGAAACTGGAACTGCTGCGTGGGAGCGATGGTGAGGGTGTTAAACAGGTTGCTCAACGTGCTGTTGGGAGTTGAGGCGCTGAAATTGTGGTCGAAGTCGGCATCCGCATACGTTTCCAGCGTCACGAGATCGTAGTTGCCCCCATCCCGCTTGGTTTGGATTCGGTTCCATGTGCCGAAACGAACGACCGCCTGCCGGTCAATCGAGTCGATGGAGTTATATTGCGTCCAATCGAGCGGCTGGAGTTGTGTGGAATAAAGGCGACTGTCAAAACCGCGAATATCGTTCGGGCTGACTGTCGGCGCGGGCGCATAAACCGAATCAAAGAAGGGTTCGATCTCATGCCGGATCCCGTTGATTCCCAGATTGGGATCGGAGACGTCCTGCCAGGTGCGGGAGATCTTGAAATCACCGGACAGCCCGACATCGCCGGCGAAGCGCGTCTTGGGATCAAGGATTTTGTCGCTGGTCAGTCCGTCATTGTTGGCCGTATCGGTGATATCCTGGTTGTCGTCCGAATAGTAGGTTAAGCGTCCGCCAATCCGCGGCGTGAGCGTCAGGAAATTGAAGTATTGGTGCGGGAAGGAGAATTGATGATAGGTGTCGTACCGATAGGCGCTGTAGTTGTTGAGCTGGTTTGTATTGACCCCGGGAGCCTGATTCGGATGGTAGAAGTTATAGGCGGTCAACTGAGGCACGCCGTTGGGAAACGAGGTATAGGGATAGAGCAGCGGGTCCCGAAAATAATTGGTATCGGCATACTTGAGCTGAAAGTTTACCACGCTGCTCTGGCTGGTGTATTCGATGGGTGAGTTGAAGATCTTCTGTTGCTTCACGTCGACATCGAATTCAGGCAGGCGCTCCACCGTTTGAAAGAAGGGATTGACCTGGGGCGAGGCCAGCAGGGACACCGTAAATTTCGGGTTGTACTGGCTGAGGTTGATGAAATTGGCGGGCTGGTTCTCCTGCTGGTATTCACTCTGGAAATAATCGCGCGTGATCCACGGATCGCTCCATAAATTCAGGTCGGCGGTTGAGGAAAAATCGGACCCAAATTGCAGGTAGTGTTGGTAGGAGATGCGATACCGGTTATCGAAAGGCACGCCGTCGTATACATTGTGGTCGCTGATATTGCCATGCGCCGGCGAATTGGGCATCGTCGGGTCGGTCTGCGAGTAAAGATTATCCTGCGCGTAATAGGTCTTGAGCTGCATGTAGCTCGAAGTGGATGGAAAATACTGCACGTCGACTCCGCCCGCATAGCCGCGCTTTTCGCGAACATCGAACTCGACGTCGCCGCGCATTTTATCGTTGGCCACCCAGTTGTACCTGTTGTCCATGAAATAACCGAACTGGCCGCTGTCTCCGAGTTGGAACTGATAAGTGGGCCGCGAATCGGTGAGCGATTGCACGATGAGCGGAACGTAGAACACAGGCACCTCGCCGACGTAGAGCACAACATTCTTCAGCACCACCTCGTCGTTCGGGCGATACTCGATCGTGCCGGCCTGGAAATGAAAGCTCGGGTTTTCCCGGTTGCTCGTGGTGAACGAGGCGTTGGTCAAGCGGTAGTGGTTGAAACCGGGCGTGGTCACCTGCTGGCCCGCGATAAATCGCGGATACTCCGCCCCCGTGAAATTGGCCGACGTGATGGCCTTCGTGTCGAGATTGTAGGTGATGCTGTCCCCGCGATAAACGCGATCACCGGTGAAGATGCGGGCGTTTCCCGTTGCGATCATGATTCTCGTCGAGCGATCATAAACAATGTGATCGGCAAAAATAACGTCGCCCTTGTAGTGGACCACCACGTTGTCATCCGCCGTCGCGATCTGGCCGATGTAGGTATTCTCGCCATCCGCGCGGATGGTCACTTCGCTGTCCCCGGCATCACTCGTGGGCGGTGTGGTCGAGACACTCAGCGGCTCGCCCGCGCTCGTCGGCGGCAGGGTCGAAACGGTGGGAGCTTGGTCGCCATTCGCCGGAGGAGGATTTGCAGCCGCATCCGCATTGGCCGTGTCGCGTCCGTTGTCCGCGCTCGGCAGGGGGGCAAGCCCCGTCACATCAGGCGGCGACTGTCCCCACAAAGGCGCGATTGTGGAAATTACACAAAAGGCGATAAAATGTGGGGTAAATCGAGTTATCCTCAAGTAACAAAGTGGTAGCAGTGCCACTCTCAAGTGCCAATAACAAAAGGTGTGCCGTTTGGGTAACAGTGCGACCCTATTTCGCAATAACCTTTCAGATTTCTAAAAACGCAACTGCCCTGCGCAGCAGTGCCAAGGAGGAGAATCGAACTCCTGACCAAGGGCTTATGAGTCCCCTGCTCTACCGCTGAGCTACCCTGGCAGGCAAAAACGCCTTCGCGGACGGACGGAAAGATTATCGCCGGTTTGCCAGCATGACAATCTTATATGAAGCCAACTGGGCATGCAGCAGGTAACCGTCATCTTGAGACGGCGGAGTCACGTCAGCGACTTAATAAAGAACCCCGCCGCTAGTGTAGTGTCCCCGAAATAGATAGACTTATAAGGGAGAGGAAAAAGCATGAGGGATGTCACGCAAGAGCATTCCCGTTGTCCTCACCCCGGCAGAAGTCACCCGTCTCAAACAGTGGATTCAAGCTGGTTCAACGCCACAGCAGGTCGTCCTACGGGCACGGATGATTGAGGCTGCCGCTGGGACGAGGCAAGATCGAGAGATAGCCGCGCAACTCCAAGTCCATCGTCGAACGGTAGCGCTCTGGCGAAGGCGCGCCCGCCAACAGGGGATTGGCTGTGTTTGGGAAATCGCACCCGGGCGGGGACGCAAGACCCCTGACGCGGCCGACGTCGTGGATCGCATGGTCGAGGCCACTTTACAAACCAAGCCAGCGGGGTCAACGCATTGGAGCACGCGCTCCTTGGCTCGTGCTCAGGGCGTGAGCAAGAACACGATTCATCGCATCTGGCAGGAACACCAGATCAAGCCGCACCTCACCAAGAGTTTCAAACTTTCGCGCGATCCGAAGTTTCTGGAAAAGCTCACCGATGTGGTCGGCGTTTATCTCACTCCGCCGCAAAACGCCGTTGTACTCTGCGTCGATGAGAAGAGCCGGATTCAGGCTCTGGATCGCACTCAGCCGGGGCTGCCTCTCAAACGCGGACGTTGCGGCACCTTCACCCAGACTATGAACGCCACGGTACGACCACGCTCTTTGCGGCCCTTCAGGTCGTCGAAGGGCGCTTCATCGGAGAGTGTTATCCGCGCCACCGCCATCAGGAGTTCCTCAAGTTTTTACGACGCCTTGATGAGGAGTTTGCTGGCACGGTGACCCTGCCTTTGATCCTGGATAATTACGGCACCCATGGCCATGAACGAGTCCAACGCTGGTTGGCCGAGCATCCGCGCTTTGTCCTGCACTTTATTCCCACGAGTTCCAGTTGGCTCAACCTCATTGAACGCTGGTTTGCCGAACTCAGCCAGAAGGCCGTACGGCGGGGCGTTTTCCGCAGCGTGGAGGAGTTGGAACACGCTATCGCAGCCTTTCTCTCGGCGTGGAATACCAACCCAACGCCCTTTGTCTGGACGGCCAGCGTCGAAAAGATTCTCGAAAAAATCGCCCGCGCCCGTCGTCGCCTCGAACAGATTCAACCCGGCTGCTCCATCCCTAAACGCAAAAAGATAAGTACAGCTATTTCGGGGACACTACACTAGCGAGGGGTATTTTTGGGTGGCCCTGCATCTGTTGGGAATTGCCCATATCGTGTCGGCGACAGCAATGTCGCGTCAGCGACTTTATTAAAAGATCGTCATCCTGAGCTTGTCGAAGGACCTCTAACTATTCTGCCTTCATCTG
>Ga0209611_10003732_pt1 | contig 26307 bp, 18 predicted proteins | sample S1TSphgellanicum_3_FD_187693 | JGI IMG/M metagenome (GOLD analysis project Ga0209611, IMG submission 187693) | Host-associated microbial communities from peat moss isolated from Minnesota, USA - S1T2_Fc - Sphagnum magellanicum MG (SPAdes) (version 2) | ecosystem: Host-associated > Plants > Peat...
GGGGGGACCCAATGGTTGTTTGAAAAGAAAAGTTTTTTTTTAAAATCAAAAACATCAACTAAACATTGTTGAAATAACACACCTATGCATTATGCACAGGGTTCACACTAATATTGTTTAATGATCATTGTCCCCACCCACAAATGTCATAAAAAGTCCCTTTAATAAATAAATAAATAAAAGTCCATTTAGGGCTTTACATCTGAACGAGTAATAGTCACTGTCCAAATCCATAGTAGAAAAGGGGTTATAGGGATTAAAATGACCACTGCAAAATGGACCATAATCCCGTCCGGAGAGCAGCAGGACTTGCACTATTCTCATGCAAGGGGTGTCTGCTGGTGTAGGGGTAGAGTTGAACAAAGTCTACTAGGACAAGTTGCTAGTTCTATGCGTCTTGTTCGCACCCCAGCTTTTCGTCGACGCTCTTCCAAAGGATCACGTCGCTCTTCATCGATCGATCTCAACCTTTCTTCATTTAGCAGGCACGTTTTGTTTGTTTGTTGAAATAGTCGGCTCTTTTCAATCTTGTTTTTGGCTACCGTTTTGGTGAATTACTCTTTATTAAATTCCTTTCGTTTTCGTTTTCGTTCTCGTGCTTAGTTGTCGGGTTGATCGACTCTAAACAAGTCTCGTGTTCCAGCGGATACTCTTGTATCTCTCATAGCCTTCATTCAGGACTTCATGCAAAGCAAATATTCGGAAAGCCTCGGTCGTGGGGAAAGCGAAGGGCCGTTCTCCTCTTATGTTGTGCATACATCTGGCGCAGTTTTACACTCGCTGGCTCAAAACCAGGTGGTGAAGCCAGAGAGTTGTGATTTCAGCAGTAGGAGCTCCTCGTAGTTGGCTGAAGACATTTCTACTACAACATCACAGAGTACGGAGTCGTCGGATGAGCTTATCCCTTCAGAGGTAGTACCGTTGTATTCCGGCAAAGCACCTGAGCACCTTTGGACTGAGCTTCTGCCGCCGAGGGACCCAAGTCCAGCTGCGGATCTTGTGGAGACCGTAAATGAAGAAGAGCATCCCCGCTTAGTGCGACTCATACATCCATCGGAACTTGAAATAGTCAGGTAGATGACACAAGGCGGCCAAGCCAGAATCTTCTTGGCTAAATACTTGGGAACTCATGTGGTTGTCAAAAGATATAAATGTTGCGGAGTTGGCACGCTCGACTTGCAGAGGCAAAAGGAAGTGGCGCTCAAATTGCAAAGGGAAATGGAAATGGTGATGAAAGCTTGTGAAGGGAAATCAAATTCTAGACTTTGCCCAGTGATTGGGGGTATCAGTGGATAAAACCGGCAAAGTATTAATGGTGATGCAACTCATGCATGGTGATCTGCGAACTGTCATCGACAGATCAGGCCATATGATCAGCTTTGAAGACAAAATCCATATAATGCATGCAATTGCAAGTGAGGATCAAAAAATTACATGCATGCGGACGGATACACAAAGACATTAAGGCCTCAAACATCTTCGTGGGAATGAAACTAGATGGTCCTTTCGACCCTGAGATCAAAATTGGGGACTACGAGAGCTCGGACGATCTTGTGGGCACCGGATTTTGGAGGGCTCCCGAAGTATTGCAAGCATTACGGGATGGATCGTCAGTTGCGTACTCTCCTGCGGTGGATGTGTACGGTTTTGGGATGGTGTGCTACGAGATCCTTGCGGGCCAGATTCCTTGCCAAGGCCATTCTTTGTCCGAGTAAGGTCTGGTTCTGTCGGGCCGAAGACCGGACATTCCTCACCATGTGCCGCCTGACCTGGGGAATCTATTGCATCGCTGTTGGCGTCACGATCCTCACGAGCGGCCTGGATGGCCCGAGATTCTAGATCTCCTATTTAAGCATTTTTGGCATTCCTTCATTTCTGATTTTGAAAAAAAAATTCCAAAAAAAAACAAAATAGTCGCCTCTTGCATTATCTCCTAACTCGAATTGAGAAAGAAACGTGTCAAAAAGACTGACATTTATAATTTGCCTTAATATACAAAGCTAATAAATACCAAAAAATAAAAACCAAATGATCATTTAAAAAAATTTAGAGCACTTTTTAAACTTGTATTTCATGTTGTGAGATCAAAGTCCATACTCATTTTAAAATAACTCATAACTCTTGAAATATTAAATCAAATATTCTATTGTATTTTGTCATAAGTTGTATGATTAAAATGAAAAATTCTCATTGGGAATGTGATTGCAAATAGGAGTAGACATTTAACGTATATTTTTATGAAGCCCCAAAACTATGAAAACTCATCCAAACATTTTCAATGTGAAAAATTTGGATTTCACGGAAGTTTTTTCATTCAAAATATTTAATAATGTATTAGGAATGGACGACAAGAAATAGTTCTTGGGGAAAATTGATTCATGGTAGACATATTTTTTAAGAAGCTGCTAATAACACTAAAAATTGTGAAAAAATGGATTCTTATTGTGCCACTTTTGGTCCACCTTAGTGTGCAGCCTAGATGTTGATGTCTATGATTGAAGTAAAATGGATATTTCTAAATGTAATCAAACAAACATCAATTTTAATTATAATCAATTTGCAAAACATCTTATTATGAGATTTTACATTGTGCTGACATATGCAAAATGAAGTTAATAAACATTAAAAAGGTGGAATGAAATACACACATAATTGTGCTTCTTTGAAGTTTGCAATTTCAACAATGAATTAAATGCATTACAAAGCAACATTGTGAAGCAAAAATCGTCATGTTATAACCTGCAAATAAATCTTTTTGATTGGGACAAACCTATTAGACACATCCAATGGGCCATTTAAGCACATATTGGTTCTTGTCATGTTATGTTTTTTTTCTCTAATACTAACAAATGGTACATTTAATTTGTCATTTGTGAAAATTTGTTTGTAATCTCATAGATATGTCAATTTCCCATTTTGATATATAACGTGTAAGTTGCAATGTTTGCATAGACTTCTTACAAATGTGAGTAAATGGAAACTGTGAGAATTCTTTGATGACTATGAGTTATTATAACATTTGTTTGTTCTTAATGTAGAGTATGTTGCAACCAACACCACACATTCAGATGATATGTGTTTTATGTAGAAACCCAGATAATATGACATCAAAAAATGTGATGTAGGATGGGTTTAATGCGTGAAGGGTTTGGCACACATTAATCTTGCTTTAAACCAATTGAAGTTTTTAAATTATTTTACATGGGATTGACCAACACTATGATTCCTGGTTACTCAAAAAGGTGGGTTATATAATCACTCAATTTCTCCTTGATTGTTTACATTTTTTTTCATTTTTTTTAATACAAGCTATAATTTATTCTTAAAAAAATTGAAAATTAAGGTGATTTGGTTGGGGACGGGTGAGCAAATGATGGATGTATATTTTGCTAGTCTTCAAGTACATTAGAACCATGGGTTGAATCCATATGTTAATTTATTATATATATTGTCTCATGTTGGTTGTCCTATTGTTAAATTATGAATTTTGAAATATGTTGTTAGTCTTCAAAAATTCCTCTTTCTCTTGTAATTGATTTTTGCAAAAAGACATTGTAATCAAAAGGTGATTGAGTTGTATTTGATAGAGCATTGAACATTGGTAGAAATGCAACAATTGAGGGTACCATTGGATGAACACAAATTAAAGTTGCATGTAAAACTTGGCCATAAAACAAAGGCAACATGCAAGGAGAGGTTGCTTGTAATTAAGGCTAATATTAATGATCTACAATGAAAGTTGGATTAAACATATTTCACATGATATAAGTTTGCAATTTTTCAATTCATACCTCTAGATACACATTGCTATATAATAATTTAGAAGTGCAAATATGAATGTAAAATTATAAATACTTTTGTTTACATTAAGCACCTATGTTATGATTTGTTTTGTTTTAAATGTTAATTTTTTTGTACGATGCGCCTTTGAAATTATTATAACTTACATTAAGAGTGCTATCAAAATGTTGAATGTACTAGTTTGTTCATATGAATATTCTTAGGTGGTTTACACAAATGTTGTTCGAACCATTTCATTGGATCAATGTATATTTTGTTATTATTTTCACATCCAATGTTTTGAGATGGGATAATAATTCATGTGGGTGAAAAATCATCTTTCATAATTGCATTCAATCCATCACTACCCATGTCAACGAGCACCTGAATTTACTTTGTACTAATGATAAGAAGGTACATAAACATTTCAATTTTGCACTTTTCTCTCTTTCTCTTTTGGTTCTTATTTAAAATAATACAATGTTTGTATGCATGTTAACATGCCTTCATATTGTCTTCCTCATCCTTTATTAGTCAATAGGCTTTGAATTTATGCCACAATAAGTTAATTGTGTATGTGAAGCATGTTTCATCAATCAAATTGTCTATTTTTTTGGAAGTAATTATATTCTTGTAATCACACTAGTTCAAGTTCATTCATCATTTGGGCAATTTTCAATAATGCCATGTAGTAACTCTTTTTCATTTTTTTGAATTCATCTTTTCTTTGTGACTATTTTGAATTATGGAATTTACTTTTCAATGTTCACAAGATTATCAATAAAACAATTTTTTTGTAGGTTAGAATGCCTTTTAGGGTCTTTGAACCCAAAAAATGAAATAATTTTTAAAAAAGGAATTTTAAGAAATCAAAACTTTAAATTATTTCAATATTCATGTAAAAATATTATTAGAATAAAAAATTTCTCATGTTATCATGTCTAATGTCCAATTTTATTTTTTTCTAATCTAACTTACTAAAATTATAATTTACTCAAAAAACTTGATAGATTTTCAATAGCAAAAGACTATAACAAAAATAAAAATTCTAATGTCATTTATATATAAACTTATACATTAGTAAAAAGGAAAAATCAAAATTTTCACAAATTTACAAAAATAATTCGATGCAAATGTACCAAAAATTACATATTAATAATTGGGGACTTTGCATCGACTTACTTAAACAAAAATCTCAAAAATATGTGTTTTGAAGTTGCACAACCACCCATATCCTCCAATTAAGTGCAAAACAAATACCCATTTAAAGTGTAAGTTTTTTCTACCCATGGTGTGAAGTATCCTTCATCATGTTTAATTATTAATTCATTTATTAATACTAGTTCACTTATTAACCTATTAATTGAACCTATTAACAATTAATAATTAAAATATTTTGTATGTTTGTTACATTTATTTAATTATTTAAAAATATTAATAAATAATGAATACCTTTTGAACTAAATATTTAATCTTGATAATCTTTGAAAAAAAAAATTCATGCATGAAAATGACACAATCTTTCATGACATTCTTGGGTGAAATCATAGTCAAAAGAATAAAAGCCACCAAGGTAAAAATCTTTTTTGAAGGACCACACATGACATGTGTCATTTTTTTTGTTGGTTTATAATTTTAAATTTTGTATTTCAAATACCCCATACATTGCATTTTAGATATAAATACATTTTGACTACAAACTGATTTTATGTCATATATATTATGCATTCATGCCCTTTATCACATATATATGAACAACTTTTGTTAAATTCACATTTTCAAAATCCATAATTCTCAAGGTCAAAAACATTTTTGAACCAAATGTGCTCAAATGGGTTATTAAAAAAAAAAATCATCAGTTCAAGTCTTTTTGCCCTTCTAATGATGAATGTTAAAATTTAGAAATGGTGCACATTTGGTAGAAAAAAAAGACATTTGAAAAAAAACAAAGATTATCCACTTTCGAAATTTGAATGCTTTGAACATGCAAAAACATTTTTGATTTGTGTCAAGCTTTGAACATGAAAAATTTGTAATTAATGAGAAATATTCCAAAAATAGTTATGACAATCCAAACTATTATGTTTCCCCTATGATTTTTCAAGCATACAAAAATGCAATTTTAAGGCATGTTCATTCACTCAGGTGATTCTTTTTATTATGATTTTACCAAAACTTCACGATCACCTAAAGGCCTACTGAAGGATTGTTTGGGTTATTCAAGGGCTACTTAAAGGGTTACTTAGGCTAGTTCTTGGTTAAATAAAAGTTGTTTAAATTAATTAACATATTAAAAGCATGTGAGCTTGAAATTACTAATGGGTTGCCAAGGTTTAAAATTGTTAATGGGCTGCCTAAGCTATTTAAAGGTCTATTTAAGAGTTGCCAAAAATGGGGTAATTTGCAATTGGCCTTATAACTGGTTTTGTAATTCATTGCAACTCATTATATTTTTACACTTACATGAGTGTTATCAAACAAGTTGCATGATTTGCAATGAATGTTACTCACCATATGTGAAACCATATACATATACAATTCATGCAATTCATGCAATTCAATTACAATTATGTAAAAACAACTACTATGCAATTCTAATGCAACTAGTTTAAAACTAGTCCATCTTAATGTTAATTTTCATCAATCCATCAAAATCTAACACATGGCACTATGGGGTTTTTTTGGGTGATTTTTATTTATTTTTAAAATATTGATCTCCACCATCCATTATAATTGTTCATTTTATATAGTCAAAAGTTGTCATATGACATATTAATTGACTTTTGAATTTTTTTTTTAAAAAATTAACTAAGTAGGTCAATACATAAGCATAGGTAGGCAAGTTGGTATCGCTTACCAACCTACCTAGGTACGTAGGTAAAATTAGGTAGGTATGTAAAACTAAGTAGGTAGGACATATGTACATACTTAGGTTACATACCTACCTACCTATATTACACACCTATTTACCTACCTAAATAATAGGAAAGAAGGTAGAAAGGTAGATAAACTAAAAGTAGACATATAAATGTTTTTATTTTATGTTTGGGTTAAGCATTTTTGAGTTCATCCCAAATTGACACATGTATTTTGATTTGAGCACCCAAGAAAGAACACCTTTTTTACATAGTTTCTCAAATGAGATTCAAGGACAAAACATATTGGTTAAATATTTTAGTTGCACATTAGTTGTAAATTGAACTATAATAAAAAAAAATTCCCACATTTTTTGTTTTCAATTTTTATTTTTGTAAATTGTACAACTTAATAAGTACTTATTTGATCATTATGTATGTGAATTAATTATTTGACCCAATTATAAAATATTTTAAAAATAAGATTAATTAATTCGAATTAATGTTTAATTAATTATTTCTTGGTAATAAAATAAAATAAAAAATAATTAATATGCAATAGTTAATAAGTTATTGAAAATTGAATTAATTATTAAATACTAAGAATTAAATATATTTTTTAAGTTGTTAATTTATTAATAATTGAACAATAGTCACAAAATAATGAAAATTATATTTTTATAGTCACAATATAGTGGCATAACTATTTATATTGATGAAAATCATAGTTGGCAACTAGTTATAAGTGTCATATCTAATGGGTGGTGAAAATGCATACACATGACATGATCATGTTTATTGACACCATACACTTATTACAACATAGTTGTTGATTAAGGGTTACATTTACATTAGTTGTAATGTAGTTGCCACATGCACTTGAAGTGCAACTTGCCAAAAAATCAAACATGATTGATTACATTTCTATGTACGATGCGTTCATTACATTGTATAAGGGTCCCATTTGCAACTAAGTTACAACTACATTACAACTCTTTGATATTTTAACATGGCATTTTATTTACTAATTGCATGTATTTCCATGTTCTAGTTGTAATGTAGTTGTATATTAATTGTTTTGGAGCTTTAATTGCAAAGTAATGTGGTTCCAATGGACAAGATTTTTCATAGTGCTCAAAGGATACCTAAAGGTTGCCTAAACTACCTAAGGATTATTAGGCAACCTAAAGGCTTATTTAAGGTTGCCTAGGCTATTTAAAGGATACCTAGAGGTTGCTTAAGTTACCCAGAAATTGTGTAAGCTATTTAAGGGCTACCTAGATTAATCAATATACCTAGGGGCTACGTAGGGCTTGTTGAGGCTACTTAATTAAGCTTACCAAGGCTTGCCTAGGCTACCTAAAAGCTATCAAGGGTTGCTTAGGGTACTTCACCTACATAGAGGTTGATTAAACTACCTAAGCATACCTAAGGGATGTTTGGGCTATGTAAAGGTTATTTAGGGGTTGCTTATGTTATCTAGGATACATAGGGCCTACTTAAACTACATACATGTTTAATTAAAAATTATTTAAATTATCTAAAGAGGTATCTAAGGGCTATCTAGGTGACTTAAGGTCTACATAGGCCTTTTTAGGGGCTACATATGTACCTAAATGCTATTAATTAGGTTCATATAAGCTTATAAAAGGGTTATCTAGGGCTTAGTTAAGTCTACCGAGGGTCAATATTCCATGGTCTAGCTATCTAGGTGTATTTAATGTATATTTAATTTGTCTATTTAAGCCTATCTAAGGTTTATTTTAAGGCTATTTAAGCTTCCTAATCTACCTACTTAACTTACTTGTCTAGCTCTTATTTAATGAACTAACTTAGTTAAACTACCTACTTATCTATGTGGGTTAATTACATCTCTTTTCAAAATGATTATTAGTCATGTAGGACATTTTTTGTCATATAATTATGACTAAAATCACCTATAACTACTTCATATGACTATATGAATAAGTTTGGTCATTAACTATAAAATGCTCTAGTCATGGATGTTATTTTTTGATGTAGTGTTATTTTAGATTTTATATAAAAATCATTTAAAAAAAGAAGAGACATAACTAATTTTTTAAATGTTAAAGGTTTAAGGTCCACTTTCACACCATATATTACATGTGTTTATCTCATATTGCATTTGGTGAAAATGTGTAATGTGTTTATTAACAATATAATTTTATGACAACTATCGAAAATTTTGTGCATTACTTGAATATATTTGCATACTAACTTTCAATGAAAGGTAAATATATGCACATAAAGACCTTATAAATAAGATAAATGATGATCCTTTATCCTTATTCATATCCATGTTACAATGTTTTGGAACATTATATACTTTTATTCGATTTATATATATTTTGAAAAAACATATTTACCCTTACCTCGATAATATATTAAAATCAATATAGCTACCCAACACTAAATTTCACCAATGATATATAAGCAAGCCCAAGGTAGCTCCTTATGTGATTAATCATTACAAGGGTTGTTGCATGTTAAATTGAACCAAAATGGGTGATTAAAAGTCAATATCCAATATATTTTCAAGTAAAAACATTTAAACAATGTTGAATTTAACTTTTTTTTTTTCTATGTTTGTGTTCAAATTCCCATAATTTAATTTTTAAAATAAATTTTCTAAAATTTTGTGTCTTGAAAAAATAATTTTAGATATTTAAATGGATTTTGAAATTTGGAAGTCTTCATTTTAAATATTTTAAAAATTGAAAGACCTTTTTCATGTTAAGTATTATAAGCCTTCAAAATAAGGTCTCCCAAAGTTGTGGAAATGTTCTCTAATTCCATAAAAAGAAAAAAATTCCACAAGCATATTTTTTTGAATTGTGACACTAAATGTACTTTGCATTGTAGGGTCCAATTCTCACTAAAAATTGATCTTTTTGGTGTAAGTTTTAAAAGTTGGGAGGATAAAAACATAAGTTTTCATTTTTCATAAATTTTTCAATTGTAATTGAATTGTATACAACAAGACTTGACTAACCTAGAAAAACTTGTTAATGCGACTTCCATGAAAATACATTTTAATGTGTTTTAAAGATGTTATACATGACATTCCATAACCTATCTGATGTAGGATAGAAAACCTATATTAGGATTTTAATCTTGAATAACCTATATAAAAAATTTCATTAACATTAATTTTTTTGAATGGAGGAATGAAGTTAATCTATCATTGTTTAGATTCTTTGAATGGAAGAAATTCCACCATTTTTGTTCATTTTTCATTGACCATAGGTCTATTTAAAAAGATGATCAAGAAAAGTTTTTTAGGTAATGGGCCATATGGAAGTTTCTATGAAAAGTTCCATGAGGCAGGTAACCAAAGAAATATAAACATAGGTAAGTTCAATTATTACTTTTAATATGTTTGACATTAGCCTTGTTCCATTTTGTTGTATGGTTTGAATAAAATTATATTTATGTATTTTTCTTACATACTCCATGGCCTTGTTTTAAATTATCATTTGTGAGTGGTCAAATTAAAATTATGTATATTTTAAAAATAATTTGTGGACATTGGAAATTCTTTGTTGTCATAATTTTTGTGCATGTACCAATAACTACCTATTAAAACATTATTGTTCCCCATTAATATTTTGAGCGGTGTACTACCATGAAATCCTAATTTGATACAAAACTATTTAAAAACAAAAAATTGAAATTTAATTTTCTTTCCATCATCACAAACATATTGAATACAAGTCAAGCTTCAAGTTACAAATTCAAGTTCCATGGCTTGTGTTATCATTAATGTATATTCATAACTTCATGGCCTTGATCATGGTGTTATGTGCATGTTACTAGGTTTGATTCCATTGACACTAACCTCTCTATCCTTATTACTAAATACATGCACATTTTGTAATTTAAAAGCAAAACAAGATTTTTCTATTGCAAATTGTAAGAGGAAATATTTAGGGATCAATGTGAACTTCCATAAGGCACCATCATGTGTACAAATCACAAAATTCAAATTGGATCACACTTAAATAATTTTTATGTTGTCAATATTGTGGCAAAACTTCCTAGTTGCTCAATAGTTGTCCATTGCACCCTAGTGAAACAAATGTTCAAATGTTTCATTGGTATTAAGCACCTTGCAATTGTTATGAAGGATATGGGATGTGCAATATTCTCTCCATTTGTTATGATTCAGATTTTGTTGTTAACATTGAAGATTAAAATCTTGTATTTCATTCACAATAATACATTATTGCATGGGAAAGTAATAAACAAAGAGGATTTTCAAGTTCAAATATTAAGTCCAAGTATATTGTTGTTTATCTTGACAAGAAAGAGACTCTATGGATACAATTTTTTCTCTTCCATTAGGTTTTTTCAATTTGATCCTAAAGTTATTGACATTGATAGTCATTGTTCCATACATTTGGTTCTCAATTTCAAGAATATCATTGATGCACAAAATATAGTGACATTCAATTTTATCTCATATATGACTTTTAAATTGAAGGTTGCATTCAAGTAAAATTCATCACAAAAAATTTAGGTCATTTCATAAACTAAGTTTTTAAAAATTAGTCTCTAACTACTCACTTGCAATTGTCATCACTTTTGTTACCGAGTCTAACAATTGGAATTTGATGCATTTTTACATGTTTTATGTGCATCATTTTATATAGATAACTAGTTCAAAGACCCTTGTGATGGTGTCAATTTTTTTATTATTATTATTATTTTCAATTTTTTAAAGTACTCCCAATGGTGATCATTCATAAGATGATTTAGCTAAATTTGACAATAAATAATCTATGAAAGTAAAAACATAAAAACATATTGCTATATTGTTGATTATCTTTCAAAACATAATGTATCGTCTAACAATTCCCTTTAATTGAAAGTTTTCCAAGAGAATTGTGATTAAAAACCCCCATAAAAAATCTTTTTTTCATTTTTTAGAGATCATCAAAAGTAAACTTTCATACTTATCGATGGATATTTTCAATTTTCAATGTCACTTCTTTTTGCAAATTTTAAGTTAACTTGATGTTAATAATGTTGGTTGGTTATCCCTTTGAAAAAACCTCCAATCATAGTTTTGACATTAAATAAAGTTTTAATAGGTTTTAAAAATTTGGGATTGAAACCAATTTCTTCAAATTTTTAAACCTTGCAATTTTGGGTTTCACACATTAAAATTTTTAAAGCAACAATAATAAAATTTTGGGCCAAGTTTTGTGTACACTACACATTCTTCATTTTAGTTTATTCACAATAAAGTAAAAATATGAGATTGTATAATAACAAAATTTTACAAAAAAATTAAAATTAAGGATTGTATATAAGCTATCTACAACCAATTAAGAATGTAAATTTATGTATAAAGTTCAATTCACTTGCCAATTCTTCCAAAGAAAATCAATAGCCCTACCTAAAAAAATTAATTTTAAAATTTTTTGTTTAATTATAGAAACTAGTTCCATGGTTTAGTTCTTGTGTTAATTATTGTGTCAATTTCACCAAAAGGTTAATGTTGGTTCATGGCATAAAAAAACCCATGTTTAACAATCCAAGTTCCAGCTTAGGATCCTTCCAACTTTGTTTAAGTGGTATAGTAAAAATTTTGAAAAATAAAAAGACAAAAAAAGTCATAAACATCCCTTTTAGCTTCTAGGGTTTAGGATAGGGTTTGAATAACATTTATTTAACTTGCATATATAGGGTTTGAAATAATGTTGGGCAAGCACTGATTTTTGAACATACCAATTACTAGTATCCAATCTTTAAAAAATAATTCATACATGTTTGGTATCAATATTGGATTACATACCAACTTATTAATGGTATTGGAATTTATTTTAAAAACTTTCATACCACCTTGGTCCTAGTATTAACTTGGTCCAAGGCTAATTTTTGGTTGTATGTGGTAGGTATATGTACCATAATACCTTTTCAAGTTCCACATTTCGTTGTTGAATAATTTTTTTATTTTGAAATTTTGATTTTGGTGCATAAAAATTATTTTTTTGAACTTTCGGCAAAAGTTTACTTAAATTTAAAAATATTTACATGTTTTTCATCATTAATGTTCTATGCAGATGTTTTACATCATGACATAGGTTTTGATCCTAGGACCTCCTTTATAGGAAATATTGCACTAACCATTAGCATCCATTAGGTGTTGAAGAGTAGGGTTTATTTTTTAGATTTATTGCATACACAAAATCAAAAAGGGAATTTTTTAAAAAAGCCTAAAGCAAAACAACAGAATTCTCCACAAGGATACATTTTTAGGCCCGTACAAGGTGCCACTAAACAATTTTTGGCTTCAATAAAAAATAGTTTTAAATTTTTTTAGCAAGGGACCTTAATTTTCTAAACTTTTGGCATTTAAAAATAATATAATTTTTTTGCCAAACCTAAAAAGGTATTACGATATTTGATATTGAGACTAATTTAACCTCGGTATTACCTAAAGTCCTTACCAAGCATGTACCAATGTTATTTTCAACAATTTGTTTATGTAACCTAAGTGGCAATCATCGATAAGAAAATGAAGAAAAAATGACAATCATCCCTAAAAACAATTAGCCAGCCTAACTATAAACCAAATATGAAGTACAAAATTTTAATCAATTTTTGATATTTATAGTGGATATACACATGAAATCAAATATAAAAGTTTGACAATTTTTACTTTTACTTTTTCACTTTTGATGATTGAAACATTCCATGGGTTAAAATCATGTTATTTTCAAAATTTTGATTTTTAGAACATAAGCATGGTAAAGTAAACAACTAAATATCCTTGACAATCTACTTGACAAGTAGAAAGAAAATAATAACAAAACTCATCATAAACCATTTGTATGTGGAATATTTTTACTTGGATGATAAAAAACAAAATAGTTTTCATTATTATGCATTAATTTTCAAACTTCACATTGTAAAAATAGGTTGAAAGCAAATTTCTAAAAATACAAATAGATTTTGCAATTTACTTTTCATTTACTTTTTGCAATGTGAACTTTTGTAAAGTATATGGTAAATAGGTTTAATAGATAGATTTTCTACATTCTATTATTGCCGCACTTCAAAATTATAATGATATCTATATCCCCAAAAGTAATAGAGCAACTAAGTTCTAAAAGTAGACTGAAAGTATTCTCATTTACAAATTTACCACCTAGCAAATGGGGATATTTTTTGTCTATTTAAACAATTTGTTAGGTCCTAATTTTTAAAAAGGTGACTTCTTATAGTAATAATAGAGGTGTGGATGATTTATAATTATATTTCCACTCATTTTTATACTACTTGTTTGGTTTTATATGCATGATACAAGATAAATTTATAGACACTCACAAATTTTTAATATTTTATCATGCTTTCACCCTTTAATTTTTCTTTTTGACAAAATATTTCCAATCCAAAAGGAGGATGGCAAATATTGGTACGAGAGGGCTAATCTTATTATCTCATGCCCTTGCTTGGCATTATGTCCCAAGGGGATACAACACTTTGCCAAGTATGCTAGCAAAAAAAATGTTTGGCTAATGTTGTTTTGGGAAGGTATTGAAAGATAATGTAAAAGGTGTTATTGTACAACGTGATGATGATAGTCACAATAACATATGAGTCATGAAGAAGGGGTTGCAAGAAAAAGGAAACCAACAAAAATAGGAAAAAACTTGTAAACATACATGTGTTGAACAAAAGGACAAAGCCCAAAAATCTATTACCATACACCAAACACAAATACACCTTCAAGATCCAAACTCCATTGGTGTTTGTATGGTTGTGGATTTGTTAATATTATATAGGTCCTTTATTTAGGGGATCATTGTTTTTGCAACATCTTTTGCATGTTGAGAATTCAAGATTAACTAGAAGCTCAACTAAGTAATTTTTGTTAGTTGAATGTAGATAGGTTATAATTTTTTGTATTGGCTAAATCTTAAATAGCCATTGTGGAAACTCCTTTTGAGTGGGTATAGAGGGTGAAAAATCAAAAGCAAGCTGAATGAATAAGGTTATATGTTTAGGCGTAAGCTTTTTTTCTTTCTAAAGTTGAGTGGGGGTGGTATAAGGTTATAGGTGAAAATTATAAAGGAAGGGTTGAGTTTTTTTCCCCTCTCCAATGGGGTTGTTCCTAAGGGTAGGAGGGGGTTGAGGGGGTTTTTTCCATTTTCTAAGGAATTGTTACTTGGGTGGCATGGGGTGGAGAGGGGGAGGGGAAGGTTTCACCCTTTTTTTTTCCCCTTTTTTATTAAGGGAATGAAAGGAGTGTTTGTGAGGGTAGGATTGAGGATTTTTTAAATTCTAGAGTGTTGAGCATCCCTAGACATATTTCAAATTATTTGGCAACTTTTTCTATAAAAAAAACCTTTTAAATGTGTAACCAATAAACTTGAATGTGACAACATCTTCCCCAAAAGAAAAACATTTGTTGTTGCAATTTAACAATTTAATTTTTTTTGAAAGGGAATTCACAACCAAAAAAAAATTCAAAAAAAGTGTAACATTTTGACAAATTTTTCTCAAGAAAAAGATCGATAGATTGTTTGGTTGATTAATTAATTAATTTAATTTTGTTGGGTTTTTTTTTTGTTTTGATTTCTTAATTAAATTTCTTGATTTTGGTGATTTGAGTTATTATTATTATTATTACAAGTTATAATGTTTTGGTTGTGACAAGAACCTTGATATGTTCTTAATCTTATATTCCATTAATATGAACATCTTTGTTTGACGAGTTTTGGTTTCCTTGTAATAAAGGTTATTTATATTTTGCACTTGTGAATTGCTTGTTCTTAACATCAATTCTTTTCATGTTGGCCTCCCCTTTGAAGTGTTGCATAACCTTGCGACGTGGTGCTGAGGCTTGGGCATGGTGAACCAGCACCCGTGTTCATACCTTCACCTTTTTGAGTGAGGCCTCTTGTTAGTCACCAAATTAAGCTCAAAAATGTTAGATTTGAACTCAGAGACCCTGATTTTAAGTCTAATTATTGGGAATTTTTAAAATTATTTAAATAGAATTTGGGATATTTTTAAAATTATTGGATTATGGGATTTTTAAAAAATATTTAAAAATAATTTAAATGGATTTTGGGATTTTTACCATGGTACCAACAAGGGTGCTGATTCACCCAAGGCGGGTAACCTATTCCCTCAGGTCATACTAGTCTGGTCGGATCTTTGCTACCAGGAGCAATACCAATCCGTATACCAGGGTTCGAACCCGGCACCCGCCCAACTGGTTTGAAGCTGAGAGAAGATGAGAGCCAGAAGCGTGAACAAAACCCTAATCTTGCGTTTTGATGCCTTAGGGTTTGCGGTGAAAGAGGAACTCGTGGATGCACCACATGTGCGATGAGGTGGGGAAGATGAGGAGACCGAGAAGGAGGACGGTGATGAGGGAAGTTCGGGTATGGCTTACAGGATGTTTCATGTATCTGCCGCAACGTTTCCATTTCGGTGGCAATGGTGGCAGTAGTGCTCAATTTCAGTTTGCTCGTGCACTGCTGGGTTTCTTGCTTTTCTGTTTGGCTTTCGAATGGTTATTCTCTACCCCGTCTTTGCCGCGATCTCTCTCCAGGAGTCTTGTGTCGCCGCAATCAGCTTGTGGGAAGGAGGAGAACAATTATCAGCAGGATCATCATCATCATCATCATGGCCGTCGTCACTCTCGTCAGAATTCCTCTTTCTGTATTGGGGATTGGACGTCTGATTGCTTCCCGCGTGTCCAAGGGATCTGCTTCTCATCTGACAAGGTTAGGTAAGACCTTTAGCTTTTGTATGATTTCTTGTGGAATAAAGATTGTAAGGCTCTGGTTTTAGTCTAGTGACCCGGATTGAAACCCCCATTTGTAATCATATTTTTTCAGTGTTTTCTTTTCTAGTGTACGTTTTTGTTTTGTTTGTAGAGATGCATGTGAGCTGCTGACTAAAGGAAGATCAGTTTTCTCAGATTGCTACCTAGTCTGTGAACCTTTAGTGGAGGAGATTCAAGGAGAAGGCTTCAGAGTCTTCTCTGTGTCACTATTTTGTGGAATGGCTGTAGATACAATGATGAGATTGTGGCTAGAACCTGGCAATCGAGTAGACTGTGAACAATGGTTTGGTTAAATCCTAGACCTTAGGATCTGAATGGTTTTCCTTCTTGAATCTTGGTTTTGTGTATGTTTTTTTTTCTTTCTTTCTTTCCAGGTCAGAATATGTGGCAAACAGCCCAATCACGGAGTAGAACAGAAGCAGCAGGAGCTTCCAAGATTCATGCGCTTCAATGGAGAGCAGCTCACAGTGCCAGTAGTAAAAGCAAGCTGTGACAAGGGGTGGCACTGGATCTCTGGTACACTAACAGCTTCTCTCTTTAAACATTATATCTGTCAAATTTCTTGCTGGTGGTTGTGGCAAGAATTTGATGCACTGCTACATGTTAAGTACTTAGATAGGAATTAGATTAAGTTTAATCAAACTTATGAGGGTGTCATATTCAGATTGCTTCAATGTACTTCTAAGTCTTGTTCATGCAAATTATGATTTGTCACATTGCGTCATCCCTTCTTGACAACTCCCTGCAGTATTCAAGTAGGATTCAAGCAGAGGACTGCATTTGCAGTGTGTGCTCACATGCAAGTTTTAACTCAGCTCATTGGACACTGCAGGCCTGTCACTAGTGGCAGATCAGCGCTTCCTTCCAGAAGGAAAACCAAATCCACACCATGAGGCCGAGAAACTCATACCTGCACTTCTCTTAGCCCAACGCTATAAAGGCCCAAATGTGAGTCTTCATTGGTTTGCTGCCAAATCTGATGTTTCCGTTTGGGCACAGGGGTTTCTGGATGCATTCAACTTGTTGGACAAGGTCCGATACCATGTGCTTCCTTCAAGGACAGATGATTCAATATGCTTTGAGGATGCTGTCTTGTTCTCAGGCCCAACTCAGGTGTGCTACATTCCTGACATGGAGACCAATGCCTGGTTACGTGCCCGTGTGCTTGACCACTGCTCCATCCCGTCAGTGAATGCATCTTGGCCAGTAACTCAGGCAGTGATAATGGATCGGAACAAGGGCCCAAGGCAGCTTGCGAATAAGCATGAGATTGGAGATCTCCTAGGAAAAGTTCTCCAAGTTCCTGTAAAGCATCTGTTGGCTGGTACAGGCTCCTTCTGTGATCAGGTGACCTAAACCACAAACCTATTGTTCTCAAATGTGTTGATGGAGCTTACATAGTCCAGTGTTGGCACTTCTGTCCTAAGGCTACTTTTGGAAAGGAGAACAGCCTTCCAGTTGCAATCTTATGTCTTATCTGGGTTTGGGAGAATTTAACCAGGATGCCAACATTTCTTTGAACACAGGTGGAGGAAGTTTCTCAGGATGACTTCTTTGTGGTGCCACATGGCTCTCAAAATGTCAATTTTTTGTTTGCTCGTCCTGGGGCTATTGTCATTGAGGTTTTTCCATACCTCTTCTACAATGATGCTCTTCGTAATTTCACTCATGCAACTGGCATAGAGGTGCATCCTCTCTTGGGAGTGCTCCCCCCTGGTAATATGATGATGCGATTCTATTCCATGTTTGGATGGGACATTTGCTACAATTATGTGCGTTGGTGCAAGAATTATGCACGTCGTCAAGCCATCTATGGTGACAGGTTCAAGTTAGAACAAATCATACAGTCCATTCAATCTCAGCGATCCCATGGCTTAAACTGATATTTCACTTTAAGCTACACTGTTACAACATGCTAGGTTTTGAGATGCAAAACAGCTTTTCTATTCTTTTCTGAAGGTTGCAAAGATGGCTGCAAGCCTGAGAGAAATGAAGCTGTTTCCTATCTCAGAAAGACTACCATACACGCTTCCTAGTATGCCAGTTGCTCTGACTAGAGCTGTATTCAGCCAACTGTCCACCAATCTGTTTGCAGAACCAGACGTGGTGTTTTGAAGTTAACTGGTCAGAAGTGTGAAAAAGACAAGGGATTTTGCAGTTGAGGAGATTGGTTTCAGCTAGAGATTATACTCCTACGTTTGTTGGTGGCCTCATGGCAGAGGGTTTCTTTGTGGACCTATGCCGCTGGCTTTATCATTCAGTATATCTCTGTCTGTACTGGAGTATTAGAGTATTCTGTACATCTAGGTCACCATTTTTTGTGAGCCTGGACAGTTGCATACATGGATTGGTTAATTTAGAGGAATATGTACCAGTTTCAATGAGTTGGAAATCTCATACAGTGAGAATGATGTGTAGATCTGGGCCATTCTAAGAGAGCAAAATCTACTGAGCTCAAGTGAATCAATGTGTATTTCTTTGCACTAGAATGTTGAATGTGTCAATGGGTTGTCCCTTGAATGGATGCATTCTGGCTTTAAATCTTTGGCTGTGGTTCATATGCTAGGCACCTCCTTGCTTTTTTCCCCAGATCTTATTGTTAAGGATTGCTTTTGCATGTTGTGGCCTTGCTGTGATCTATAGGGACAAATGTAGTCCATATGGATAACTCTCCTTGACTCTGTGAAGCTCTGTATGTCTCTGAAGTCATCAATGAGATAAAGAAGTTGAGGAGCAGATTGACTCAGATGTCTGAAAGCGGCACAATTCTTCACATGTTACTTGTAATTCTGAAGGTGGGAATGAACCCATTCTTTCCTTATTTTGTGTTGCTTGAAATTCTGTTAAGGTGGGAGTGGACCCATTCTTTCCTTACTCTCTGTGTTGATTGAAATTCTGTAAAACCTCTTAACGCAAGACTACACCAATTCAATCTTCTGTGATTGAATTCTTGCTACTTTGTTTTGCTTTCTCGCAACTACCTACCTACTAACAACCTGCTTTGTGGGTTGGTTGTTAGTAGGTAGGTAGTTTAAAAAAGCAACTGCAACTAATCACCATGGTTAGCTAAGAAACTGGAACCCAACAGAAAACTGTTTCCTGACCATTTATCATTCATCCTTCCTGGTGCACAGCTGGTGGTGGTTCACTGTGGCCTTTCCTGAGCTCACCATCCCCGTTATTGAATTCTCAAAACCCTAATAACCTACCTGGATGATCGGAAGATCATCCAGGCTCCGATCATCCAGGTAGGTTATCAATCATAAAACCAAGGCACCAGCCGGGTACGAAAGCTGCCTACATGTTTAGTTCATGAGCTAGCTGAGTTCCCGCAACGCTTGCTTGCAGTGCTAGTGACGCGATGCTTTGCTCCCGGTGCGCACGACATCGCTGTGTCTCCTGCAAGCATCCGGTGTAGAGACGAAGAAGAAGAAGAAGAAGAAGAAGAAGACGATACCAATCGGGTGGGAAAAGGGGGGAATAGGCAGTAGTCGTGATAGTAGAAGAGGTGGTGGAAGCCATGGACGAGGTTGCAGTGGCAGCAGATGGGCATGCAATTGCGGCGCACGCAGCGCTGGTTAGTTCCACCTATGGTGCAGCTTCCATGTTCACCAACAAGCCTCTCGTTACCGCCTTCGTTTCATTCGTTGTGGCTCAATCTCTTAAAGTCTTTACTACTTGGTATGTTGCTCTCTTAGCTGCTGCACAGTTTGTTGGCTCTCTCCCTTCAGGGCAGAGACTAGGGACATTGTGATGCACCCAGAAACAATGGGCCCAAGTTTGGCATCCCTACGTCCTAGGGTCATGTGGAGTCCACTATATGAAACATTTCCCACATACCTAACTGAAGGATCCACTTGGGCTTCACCATGCTATAGCCAGCAACATGTATTTCCAATTTAGATACCTCCTACCCTCAAGGAGTAGGCATAAGATCCTAAAAGAGGAGGGATATTCATGAATTTAAGGTGCCCTCCAAATACGCTAGGAAATTTCTGAGTGCTTTGAGTTTGAATGTCTGAATGTCATCTTTCGATCCGGTGAGTAGTAAGTACAGGAGTTTACTTCTATTCCTACCAGCTGATGATGCATGGTTACACAATTTACAGTTGAAGTTTTTCTCTCTGATCCAAATAGTGGAACCTTTGCATTCAATGCAACAGCAATATTTGACCTAATAAGCAAATTGAAACAATCTCTGGACTTAGGGTTTGAATCCATTCTGGCATCTGCTTGCTGGTGGACATCTGTCATTTTGTTTCTACAAGTTAGAGATACAGAGTTCCTGAACTTAGGAAAGAATAGCTCAAGAAATTACCTCTGGTTTGTCATGTTCAATGCAATAGCATTGGATACTTTTGATTTCATCAATCATTTTTCATGGCATTCTTGTGTCATAGAGGTTTGACACTGAATAGTGGCCTCCAAGTCCATGATTTCCCTTGGAATGATGTGGAACCAGAGTGAACCATTTGATACAACATATTTTGACCTATTTTTTCCTGAGCTTTCAGTTGCTTTATTCTGTCATTTCATGCCCTCGTTACCGCCTTCGTTTCATTCGTTGTGGCTCATTTCATGCAGAATTTCATGCCAGCTCTGTCAACTCTTCATCTTCACAGGTTTAAGAGTTGATGGAACTGAGCTTCCATACAGAGGATGCAACCTTTTTGCTTTGATAGTTTGACCAAAGCCAGGTGCAACTGTTGGCTAAATGAAATTGACTTTGCACAAATGAGCAGGTACAAGGAGAAGCGGTGGGATCTGAGGTGCTTGTATAGTTCAGGTGGTGTGCCATCATCTCACTCAGCCACTGTCATGGGCCTTGCTGTTGCAATTGGCCTTGGAGATGGGCTTGGTGGACCTCTTCTTGCTATTGCATTTGTGCTGGCTAGTGTTGTATGTCTCTTCAACCTTTCACTTTTTGTCCCACACACAAAAGGCGTTCTTACATATTTTTATGGGGTGATCACTTCAGAATTATATCTTCTGACATGTTTGTATCTTGATAGATCGGCATGCTTGGAGATCCAGATAGCTGATTGTTTGAGGATGGGATTGCAGGTTATGTATGATGCCTCTGGTGTCCATCTGCAAGCTGGTCGACAAGCAGAGGTCTTTTAAGCCTTCCATTTCTCTCTGTCTGCCTTCTGCTTCTAAACAAAACTGTTATTAACAAGGTGCACTTAGCCAATTTCATATTATGATTGAGCAGAGCTTTGCAGCCTCCCCCTTTCTATGCCTATGAAGGCATTGGTGTTGCAGAACTTTTTGACAATTTAAATAGATGTGCAGTTCTGTTTTCCATGACACTATTGCGCATAACTTGACCCATGGGATTGTGGACTAGGGTAGTTTTTAGCAAGAGGGGTTTAGTTTGTTTACCTTCAGCACTACAGCTTGATTCTTTTTTTTCTGTAAGTTTGTCCTGAAACCACCTACAAATCTTGGTGTGCTTTGATGGATGTTATGAGGCTAGGTTGCAATGATAAGCATCACTCTCAGTTTAACCAATGGTTGACTCTTGTGAGATTGTCTGTATGAAGTGGCTGGCAGGCTGTTTGTGATACGTGAATTAAGTCAATGTGAGGTAGTGCTTTGGGAGTCCTTGTAGATGTTTCCTAGAGTATCAACATGCCCGCAGGGGAATCCAGATTGAGCAAAAACCTAAATATTGTAGTGTTCTTTGGTCAAAGCAGCTTAGACAGGAAAAAAAATCAGGTTCTTTCACCTGCAGGACACACAGGTCTGCAATCACTGAATTGATGTTTGTTTCCTTTGATGCAGGTGCTGAATCAAATAGTTCATGATCTGCCATCAGAGCACCCATTATCTGATATGCGACCTTTTCGAGAGTTCCTTGGACATACTCCCCTGCAGGTGCAATACAATCTGCTCTCTTTCTTCAACATGCCCATTGTATTCATGAATTTTGAATGTTGATAGCTGAGTAGCAGCTAGTCATGGGTCATCCAGTCATCTGCTGAAACTTGACATGTGTAACCGAGTTTCTTTTCTAGAATAGCTTTATGGAATGATAAAACCATGATAGTGTTTTCTTCTACCAGGCCCTAGAATTGTTGTAAGTTTTTCTTTGTAGTCTGAGATTCGTGATTTTGTCAGGACTGTTGAGAGCGTTGTTATGTTTTGCTGCTGCAGGTGCTTGCTGGGGCCCTCTTGGGAAGTTTGATTGCATGCACATTGCACGTGCTCTCCTTAATATGTGCTGGAACCTAATTTGCTCTTCTCTGTGGGACCTCTAACATTTCAACAATTGTAGTGTGAACAATTGCATTCTACATAGATTCTCCATACCCAAAACTGCCTGTTGTAAGATGTCTTTAATTTAGCTCAAGCTGGATTATGACAGAGGCCTGCTGCCACTTCCTTGAGTATTGTCGATTTATTTTTGTACACAAGTGGTGTAATCATAGCACACAGCAAACATAGATCAGCTTTGGCAGTTCCTGGAATTGAGTGACAAGCCATAGCAAAAGGATGAGGACAAATCAAGGAGGGAAGTTTTGAGTAGATTTAAATGACCCTTTATATTCATCATCATCTCAAAGCTGTAGTTATCATTAGGGGTCTCTCTGTGTGCTGCAGTGCATATTATCAAGTTGGACCCTAAATTGGACAGGTAATTGCTACCTTGAAATTGCCATCAAATCTGTGTATGTGGATTGCAATAGCTTTCAACAAAAGAAGGATGGATACAAATTGAAGTTATTGATATTGAAGTAGGATCTCTTTGAAAAATAGTTTTGACAAATGATTTGAGGTTTAAGGAAGGTTGTTATTGATGCAACTACGCGATGACATTAATTTTTCTCGTTAGCAAGTTGTCACGTAGTAATGGATTGGAATCCAAAGCTATCAGAGGGTTTGGAATTTGAGCTTTCTTAATTGACAACTAAGTGGTTATACTTTCTTTCTTTTTTGAATGATACAACAAAATAAACCCTAAACCCTAAACAAAAAATTTCAAAATTCAATAGCAAACCATTAAAAAGTGTTTTTCTTGCATATATCTCTTGTTTGAAAGGTTTTAGTCTCATGGTAAGGGCAACTTTTAGAGGAATTTGCTTGATGAAAGGTATATTGTGAATGTTGGTCTGATTGTCGAGTGGGTCCTAGATTCATTATGTGTTTTTTTTGTTCATTACATCTATCAAATATAGTATTTTGAGGGGTATAATGTGAAAGAGATTTATTTGTTCCCACCTTATTATTATTAAAAATTTTAATATTCACATGTTTAAATCACCTTAAACTTAATTCAAATTTTATGTTTGCATTGAATTTTGGCATTATATATATATATATATGTATGTTTGAATTTTTAGTTTTAGTTGACAATGTGATGAATGATGAAGTAGGTAAGGTGATTGTGTGTGATTAAAAAAAACATCATGTATGAAATATTCAAGTTTAATTTTAGAAACACATCAACAAACATTTCAATACCAAAATCACATTTCAAATTATTAAGATTATGTTGGGTACTCAACAAAATAATTATATGCAAGAAACAATTGATGGTTTCCATGGGAAAAAAAATAATAATAATAAAATGATGTTTTTAAATTTTAAAATCAAAGCAAACAATGTGTGCATTATGAACAACTAAATCAATCATGAAGTAAATATCACCTCATTAATGTTATCTCTTCTACTTTGAACCTTTAGTATGAAATATACTCTTTCCATCTTATTAATCAGGACCTATTAACAACCAATAGTTATTATAAGTCTTTTCTACATATGTTATATTTTTCTAATGTTTTTCTAATACCTAATATTAATGCATATCTTATATGAGTTATATTTGAATTTTGAAAGTAAACATAATAAGCTTGTTATAAAAGTAAATGAATTATAATTTTTACTCAATAACCAATATATAGGGACCTTAATTTTTATTCAAATAATTTTCTAATACCACCCCCAAGGAAAGGTTCCATCTCATTAAAAGTTTAGTTCATAGGAATATAGTAGTTCACAAGAAACCTAATATTACTCAATGCAACATTACATAGTAAAGTTCTTTGTAATATGGTATGAACTTTCAAAAATGAGTATAACATGAATGTTGGAATTGTGAAAGGGTTAACAAAGGGATTAAAAAAATTGTGTACTCTTGTGTGGATTTTGCATGTGCCACTTTTTGTCCACTATACCATGCTTTCACCCAAATTGCCTATATCAATTGCAAAGAAGTTCACAAAAGGTTTTATTCCATCCTCAGGACATCAATGGTTCAAAAGTTCATAGCAAACAAAGTTTCGCATCAACATCTTTTGTAAAATGGTGAAAACACAGTATGTTGACCCTCTTTTGAACATTTTTGGGTTTAGTATTATAATACATATAATATAAATGTTCCAAAAGTATGGTGCATTTAATTTTGGGTATCAATTTTGGTTTTTCAGCCCTATAATTATTATTTCTATAAAATTAATGTCATGTAATTTTATTTTTAAAATAATAATACATTTCATTATTTACATGGAAGGATCCAAGGGTAAATTTATAATATACATTGGTATAATAGGGCCACTATCTTGTTTTGATTACATTAACTTTAAAGCTTCATTAATCATTAAAATTATAAATTTTATTGGAATTAAAAAATGGCCCCCATCTAGCTATGCTTGTCATCTTCCATGTGAATGTGATTAGTTGTCAAATTTTCAATTTGCCACACATTTATCACATCTTTGTTGGAAAAACTCATTTTTGGAAATGAAAATTTCAAATTAGTCACATGGTTCAAACTATGTGAAATGGCATGGTTCAATATTCCTTCAACTTTCATATAAATTAAAAATCATTTAGATTGCTTTTGAAGTATATTTGTGTTTTTTAGTGTACATTACATTTTTTTTCACAAATATATTCCAATCGCCCACTTTATGAAATGAAATGAAAATTTTATTTTTTAAAATATTTTTCCTAGGTTATATTCTAACACAATATGCAAAAATATTGTGAAAATCTTTCAAAATTTTGAGATGGGATACATTCAAAGATGCTCATCCTAGGAAAGTAGTACAATACGACACCCCAAAAGGGTCATTATATTGTGCTTTCACCTGTTTATTACATGTCAAGTGCTACCTATCTTGAAATTTATGTACCTTGAACGAGATTTTGCAATAATTAAAAGTAGCAAGTTGAATGTTGTTGTTCACATTTGTTATTTGGATACATGGATTTCCTTCAATTATATGCAACAATTGATTTATTGTGCAAAATGAAGGAAGAGACATTAATGGCTTGATTTGTCACTTGACCTATTAGCATGTCGCTTGAAAGACTTGACCTAATGTTGTTCATTTGGTGTTTGTATGCTTGGAGCACTTTTCACTTGCCTATGCATTGATTTATTGGAGAAATAACAAAAGTATTTTGCAAATTTTCAAATTAATAAGTTGTGCTCTTCATTGGCTTATGATATTCATTTGCCTCTTGCAATGCTTGTGTAGTACATGTCAAGTGTTATTTATGTAGAGATTTATATTGTACCTTGAAAAAGGACTTATTATAATTTCAAAATTAGCACTCAAATGATGTTGTTTAAAAACTTTATCTTGTATAACACAAATGAGATAATACTAATTACTTGGCATTTGAAACATTTGCTAGTGGTTTTCATATGTTGTTTGTATGCTTGGAACGTTTCTCACTACCTATGCAAAGATTTGTGTAGCAATAAGGAGGTAATAGTAATCACTTAAAAGTTTGATTGGTTTTGGTGTTCCTAGATGCTTGGAGTCCTTGTCATTATCTATGTAGTGTTTTTTTGGCAATGAAGGAAATACAAGCACAAGTAATGTTTGA
>Ga0209611_10003733_pt1 | contig 26299 bp, 20 predicted proteins | sample S1TSphgellanicum_3_FD_187693 | JGI IMG/M metagenome (GOLD analysis project Ga0209611, IMG submission 187693) | Host-associated microbial communities from peat moss isolated from Minnesota, USA - S1T2_Fc - Sphagnum magellanicum MG (SPAdes) (version 2) | ecosystem: Host-associated > Plants > Peat...
CAATAGAAGTACCTCTTTGGACCCCCAGTTGCAAAATAGAAACAAATTTGCAGCCTTGGATTATAGTTTATTTATAGGGGAGTTTGAACTTTGGGCAAAGCATATGGGTTAAACACCCAGGTGCTATTGGCTAACTTGCAACATTTCTGCAACAACGACAACATCATCATCTTAAATTATTATTATTTCACTCCTGGTTTATTTCCTTCCCATTCTCTTGGTGGGCAGAAAGTTACAGTGTCAGACTCAGCAGAGGGATGGTGTCCATCCGCATGGACGACCGGACGGATGGACAGAGGATGGATGACGGGACGGATGACGAGACGAACGGATTCAGGGGAGGCTTCATTTCTCATCCCGACGTCCTTTACTATATAGGATGTTGCATGTTTGAAACTTTTATCATGCTTTTTTGGGAGTGGGAGAGATGGGGAGGGGGGGACGATTATATATTATGTACTAGGCAAAATAAAATATTTTCATATTTTGAAAATGCTTTAAAAGACAAATCAAAATGGAAGGAGTAATCAATTTCATCTACATGCATTCATATGTTAATCATCCAACATTCATCACCATTCATCCTTGAACAACAAGTTATTATTGCTTTAAATTGATCAAAATTTTGTTCAATGCTCATGGCACATCACTCATGGCGCTCGCATTATTAGCATTTGCCATTAGGAAACTCAAAATCATTCAATCACTTGAACTCAGATGAAAATCTTCCTCTGTCTCTCTCTCTCTCTCATCCACCAAAATTGAATGCACATTCACTTTCATCCTCTTGTGGCCTGTACCACTTACCCAGCCACAGTGAACCAGCACCCACAAGCACACCATCCACTGGATGCCTGTTATTACTCAGTTGTGGATGAACCTCAACTGAGTTAGCATATGGTTTCACCTTGGTAACCAATTCTGTAAGAAATAGGTCTCCTATATAGGCAGATAGGTAGGAAAACAGATAACTACTGGGTAAGTAGATGGTTTATACATAGGTCAGGGCTGTTTTTACTACCTACCTACTAACAACCTGCTTGTGGGTTGTTAGTAAGTAAGTAGGTAGGTAGTTTTAAAAAAAAGCAACTGAGCTATAACCACCCTGGTTAGGTTAGGAACTGGAACCTCCTAACAGAAAACTGTTTCCTGACCACTTATCATTCATCCTTCATGGTGCACTGGTGGGTGCTGCTGGTTCACTGTGGCCCCCACCAACCACCCTACATTGGATCCCCAGATGTCATGCTTGTGTTTTGAACTTTGGAATTTTTATCTTATTTATATTTATATTTATAATATTTATAATATTTTCTTTTTTTTTTAAATTTAACTTTGGAAGCTGTCATAAAAATGGCACAGTAATAATCCTGCTCTCCTCTGGGTGTTACCATAAAGACCTGGGATTGCTGTTTTACTAGTTCACTGCCATTTTTGTCAACATAAAGAAAGGGCCTGGCATTCTGGTTGCAAAATTGCAACTCTAGCCAACCATTTATGTGTGAACAGACATTAATAAAGGACCTGGCATCCTCCTTTTTCCTTTGATATCTAACTTCCATTGTAATTTTGTCAGGCAGAAGGAAGTTACCCAACCAACCATTTCACACTGAACAGAGCTCCATGTGGTGAAATTATGACACTTTTCCTTTTTTGTTCACATTTTTAAAAAGCATTAAAAAAAATAGGCTGGATAACTAACCATGTTGGTGCTCTTCCTTCAAACTGCCACAACATGTCACTTGAATTGGATGATAGTTCATAACCCTTTCTGGACAAAGAGGTACTATGGTTTCATAATCTTTCAAGGGTAGAAGATTATTGTATTACAAGAAAAGGTTCCCATTCCCATTACCATGTTCTCATCAATGTTCCCACAATGTTCTCATGCATAATTCCCTTGTTGAAGGAAGGCTTTCCAGTGACACTCAAAAGTGAAATCAGGATCCCATGATGGTTTAGGAGGATTATATGATGCACTCACATCCAAACAAACGAAACACCTATCTAACCATATAGATTGCGAAAAATAGTACCATCCATATAGTTGGATGAAAAAACTAGTTGAATCCATATAGTTGGATGAAAAAAAAAGTTGAATCTATATAGTTGGATGGAAAAAAAGAAGCTGAACCTACATAGTTGGAGAAAATTGATGGATGCTGCGGAGGCAAAAGGAATGTTGAGAAAAAAAGGTAAGATAGGGCCAAGGACAAACAAGGAAAAACAAAAGAAGAAGAAGCAAGCAATACTTTTATACTTCCCTGCAATAACAACTATGGGGGCACACATGGGTAAGCTTCAGTGTCCATAGTTTCTCATGATGTTGTTTGGACTTTGAACCTGACATAAAAGGCCAGAGTCATTTACATTTATCAGTTGCTAATGAGATCTCATGCAACTATGGGCTGTTGTTGCCTTTTGCAGGCTTGAATGTACATAGCCCTATTTCTACTGTCCAAGGTAGGTATATTATTTTCAACTTCAGGAGACTTTTTGGTAGCAGCAGCTGAGAAGTGCACAACAATTTCTTCAGCTACTTTCTTAAATGAATACAGCTTTTCTTTCTTTCTTTCAACTGTCAGTGAATCTACATGAGTTACTACAACCAGGCTTTTGTGAAACTAAAGAAAGGCCCAACAAGCAGGCAGTTTCTTCTCTCCTCTTTTTCAGTCACCACTTGCAACCTGCTGGGCATAAAAGAATGATTCATTGGATACTTTTCTAATGAAGCAACCTTCATTTTATGTCTCTGGGGAACCATTCTTTTATTATGCCCCAGCAGCAGGCTTCTTATATGATGAAACCCTGCCAAACTATGTCAAAAGAAAGCAGCCAAGAACCCGAGAGTGAAAGAAACAAGGGGCAAGCACCAAATGTCCAGGCAAGCAAGCAGCCCAAAAGAGGCAGGCCACTAGGAGGAAAGGGAACCATTAAGAACCGAACCCTCCACCAATCGCACGAAGCATGTTAACTAAAAAGAGGGGAAGTACACCTGACAAAACTCTTAGCTTAAACAAAACCTTCCCCTAAAGTAACAACCCATTTTGAGATGGAGGCAACTTGTGCTCTCTGTAATGTAATCGACACTCTCTGCCAATGTTGTCAAGAAAGGCAACAAAAACCATGAGGAGGGGTAATATTGAATATTGTCTCCACCAATTCGCATCTCATTTGTCTTTAATTGAATTGAGATTGAATTTTACTTGAATTCAATTTAGTTCCAATTCAAATTTCATTCAATGTACTTGAATTTAATTTATAAATTTGAATTCAATTAAATCTAATGTCAATTGAATTTTTTTTGCAATTCTTGTTCGTGCTTTGATTTTTTATAGGAATGAATTAATGCCTTTCACTTCAAGAACATTTTTAAAAAATTTCATGCTCTACGAGGATATTTATTTTTCCTTTGTTTTTTCAATGTTTTTTAGTCTTGGTGCAAATAAGGAAATTTTATTGCATATTACACATTGCATCATATCATTATTATCTTTTCATTGAAATTCATTTATACCAAGATTATTGCACCATGTCGTGTCATTGATATATGAACATGTGTTGTCCAATTAGGCTTCATGTGCATATGATAACATTGTTCAAAAAATTGTTAACAAAACAGCATGTGTCAATGCAAAATGTGAAAATGAAAAAATGATTTTTTGCATTTAACATGTGGAAACAACCATAATTAAGTCATTTTAATACTATACATAGTACTCAATTTTCTAATTATTTCTATTTTTCTTTCATAGATCATAAATTATATAAATTTGTGTGATTTATTACAATTATGTAAATATTATGTGTGAATTCCATGCACAAAGGGCAAATAAGAGGAAATGTGAAAACAAATTTGGTAACAATCCAATGAAAATGTGTTACAAACACAAAATAAGAATGAAGATTGACCATAGAATAAAAGATATTAAAAAAAAATCAATTGTGTTTTTATTGCGTAAATTGTGATTTTTGATGGAATATTTTTTGTCATGTGTTTTTAATGTTTAGGCATGCAAATGTTTTTTTTTTTCTCTTTCATTGTGATTTGCATTCACTTAAGGTATTACACAAAAATTGATGTTCATATGATTATGTGCGCATTATGTGAAAAAAAAAATGATTGAAAAAATTAGTGGACCAAAAAAAAAGGTATTATTGTCCTTGATGTTTTTTTTTTGGGGCTAAAACCATTTTGTGCATCACATCATTACTGTATAACACAAGCTATATGATATGAACCCATTTATACTTTGCAAACATGTCTTAAATGACATGGATATTCATAGACTTTCAAAAAAAAGAAAAAACCTAAACATTTAAAACCTACATAGTTTTCAAATTACTTAAATAAGATGAAACAAAAGATTAAAAACTTAAAAGTGCAGTAATACAAAATAAAATTGATCAAATAATGCTTGAAGAGGTATATTTATGAATAATATTACATTGAAATCCACATCTAACATTTTTTTGTTTTGTAAAATCAATCTTTAGCAAAATTTGAATAAGGATTTATGAATGTTTAAAAGACATTATACATGTAAGAAGTCATTTGATCATTGTTACAAGCTTGCAAACATTATATGAATAAGTAAACTAAAATAACTTTATGCATGTCTTGCGACAAAATCAACGGTTACTAACAATATATAGGATAATGACATATTTGACAATCCAAATTTTCCTATCATAAATATATAGAATGACCTTTGCATGAATCTTCTATTGAATAAAAATGATCTTTTTATGTATTCATGATTGATTAAGTTGGTGAAATTTTCATTAGTTTTTTTGGAGATTCATTAGTTAAATATGCAATTTCAGACATCATTAATTATATGGGTAGATGACCAATGTTGTCACCATTACAAATGTCATTACTTAATGATAAATCTTAATAAACTTACAATATAAAAATTAGTGATTTTTTATTATATATGAATTTGAAATATCCTTGCAACTTGTGGAAACCCTTCAATTTTATTGTATATGAAAATGTTGCCATTAAATAAACACAACTTGATGAAATCAAATGGTTTGTATTTTATTTTTTACTTTTTTGGTGATCATAGTCCCTTATGCAAATACGACCAATTTAAAAAATTCATCTTTTTTATTGCATAATTTATTGTACATCAATGTCATTTTTATATTTGGATTTTATTTATTATTGTAATACCTTAGGATATTTGACCTACACATCATGATTGCAAATTGTTTTAGATGTGTCGTTTTGTTTTATATGAAATGAACATGTTTTGGTGTATTATAAATTGTTAAATTTTATTTCATATCCATATAGTTTTTAATCAATTGATATTGATTAATTTTCATAACATTTTTCATAATTTCAACAAATGATAACATTAAATGGTCGCTTTGGTTCCTATGAAAATAAAAATTTTAAATGTATATAATAAATGTGAAATTTCATTATAATTATGATTTTAAAACTAAATTATTAAGAAAATGATTTTTTTTGGTATTTCAATGTAATAATGGTTTAAATGAAAATTAAGAATAGTATAATAAACTTACATTAATAATATTTGAATGATTAAATAAAATATAAAACATAAAACCATGAAGATTCAACTTTTAAAAAATAATAATATGTTAATGCACGCCTTTTAATCAGAACTAAAAACATATTTAAATCAACATTGAAAATGAAATATCCATCAAAAACTTTTATCAAAGTTGACAAGTCTACATTATTTTTATTATTTTTATTTTTATGAAAGCAATTAGAAGTAATATATACATTCTAAAACATTAAATTCATTAATATTGAGTGAAAAATGACATCTAACAATCTTTTAATATCACCTCCACCACTGGTTTGGGGATGGATGTTTATTTTGTCCTTTCTAACACCCTCTCGTGGAGTGGGTAAACATTGGAAAGGCTTAAAAAATTTACTTTAAAAGAAATAAAGGATACCAAAAAGGACATGATGGGTGTTAAAAATGTTAATGTTTTAAGAAATGAAAAATTAAATCCCTTAGTCTAGATTTAATAGAAGTGGAATCGATTTCATGGATAATATATATGATCATGAATTAATAATGTTAGTAACCAATGATTTTTAAAATTATTCATTTAAATCAAATTTTAATATATTAATATTTTGACCTTATGTTAATTATTGTCACTTGTAGTGTGAAATAATGTAAAGCCCAAATAGGAAATCATATGAAATGCAAAAAAAAATACAAATATATTGATACACAACATGAAAATGTATTATATACATGACTAAAATTTGTAAATGCAATCATTACCCCAAAAAAATCAAAAGGAAGGTGCAACTTAAACCTTATGTATATAATGCAACCAAAACCTAGTTCAACATTATACATATGTATAAGTTATTTGTATAATATCAACAAAGATAAATGACTTTTATATCAATTACCAAACATGATTTCTAAAGACAATTTGTTAAAAATTCGCATAATTAAAGAAACATTTTAATGTGTTGTGTCTTGTTTTTGCCCAATTTTATAAACTTTATTTTTATGGGCAATATAGAATGCATGGTAGCATTATTAATGTTTTGCCAAATGTGAATCAAACACAATCATATTACCATGTCTACCACATGATGATGCAACAATAAGTGTGACATTCCTTGAATGACATATTGGATATGAATCACATTATATGTTAATAAATCGTTGTCCAAACATGGTGGTGTTTGTTTTATGATATTTAATCAAAATGTCATTATATAGAGACTTGAATGTTATAATTCACCATCAATGAGCAAGTTTGCTTACTTTGTATACACATTTAAAATTTCAAACATAATTATGATAACTCATTCTATAATAACTTTGATGTTAATAGAGTACAAAGTCATTATACATTGGAACAAATTCAATGATACATAATTTATTAAATGCTCCAAAAATAATAGAGTATAAAATAATATATATTTTATTGCCCCAAGTCAAAATTTTCATCCTCTAGGTTTATTTAAAAACAAACACTCAAAGGAACTACTAAAACCTTCTAACCCATTTTAAATTTGAGAAGTTTCTTATTCACAATTATTCACTTATTCACAATACTTTGTTATGGCAATATTAAATGGAGTTCACATTTAATTTCATCCCTAAAAATGTGAAAATTGAACAAAGGTGGATTCTATTTTATTTAGGGTTTTTTTTTCCAATTTTGTAATGTAACTGAAGTGGCAATCATCCATAAGATGATTTAGTTAGATTTGGCTACAAATTAGATATGAAAATACAAGAAAACTATAATCCTTTTATATCTTTGGCTATTTATTGGAAATTATCATAAAAATATGGCAATTTGGAAAATAAAAATTCAAAATCTTGGTGAATTTGGACCATTTTTTCCATGGAAAATCCTTTGTATAAGTCGAAATCATATTTTTTAGGTCAAAATTTGATAAAAGTTTTCCCCCCAAAAAATATTGATTCTATTGTGTTTAATATTGTAATTTAGATGTAAACTAGGAAGATGTTGATCAAATGACAAATTTATATCACAAAACTAGGGTGAAAGTAATTAAATTTAATATTGTTACATGAAGGGACAAGTGGGAAGGTTTAGATTAATGGATATGCCATAAAATCTTTGAAAAGGTCAAATTATTATGGTGTAAGGTTGTGACAAATAGATTGTTTGCTTAATTTCATTGAATTATTATTATTATTTTAGTAAAGTAGAACATGTATAATTAATTTTGAAAATAGTGTTTTATATGCTAATATAAGTGTTAATATATGTTTAAGTCATTTATCCTACCCAGTGGCCACCATGTTTTCCAATAAGTTTATAGTGGAATTTTGGCATAGTTTTTTTTTCTCTTTTACACCAAAGGTTTGGGTGATGGCCATCTCCTAAGATTGACCAAAAACTAATAGTGATTGCTTACAACTGACCAAATTTATGAAAGTTCAATTACACTAGTAGTGATAAAATGTGTAATGAAAGTGGGAAGGATACTAGAAAAAAAGTTTTGATATATAAAATAAACACAATTTACTTATGTTATACAAATATGTTAAGGAATGTGTGATCCATGTAAAAATTAAGAAAAATGTATGCAATTACCCTATTACCTTGGCAACTTCCACACTAATTTTATCAAGTTACATCCTAAACTTGTGTTGGTTGCACTCATTTAAATTACAAACATTTGGCAAAATGTTGTATTTGAAATGTCTATAAGCTACATGAGTTTAAAACTTGAAGCAAATTGCATGCAATCTCTTAGATTCAACCTTGCTAGCCATTCTTTCATAAAGGATGAACTTCATGATTAATCAATAATTTAAAAGCCTAAACAATCAACAATATGCAATCCAAATAAACTTGTAAGGAATGTGATAATGATGAAGTCATGAGCACATGTAAAAGGGGTTAGTGATCCTCATTGTCAAGGGGGAGGAAGGTGACGATAAACCAAATTAGTGATCCATATGTAGCCATCAAACCATAGTGATGGAACCCATTAATTTTGAAAAGCAACAAATTTCATCCCTCGAATTGTGTTCTGGCTATCATTGTTAGTTATCAATTAGTTTTCAAGCCATAATTTTTAATTTACAATGGTAATTTTACTATATGCTCTTATCTAGACATGAATTTGTGTAATAATTTGGCTAATTTTTGCCCATGAAAGCCAAGGTTGGCTAGAATGAACTTGCACCCACAAGCACTCCACACCCCATCACCATGTAAGATGGGTAGGATGGATGATGTGTGAACATGAAACATTTTTTCATTGTATTCATGTACCATAGTTAACCATCATGGTTAGCTATGTACTAACCATGCACATGAATCTAGAATCTACCTACCTAGTAGTCACCTAGGGACTTACCTACTTACCTACCTACAATGCTCTTCTTCCATATTTCAGAAATACTGTGAACTAGGTTCAGATCTGGAGTGGGTTTAGGGTTTGGGAAAAATAGTTGCCACTTGCCACCTTCTCATTGCTTCATTGAAAAATTCTGCCTTGACCATCAGGTTGAAGACCGGTGTGACCAGTGAACCAGAAGCCACCAGCCCACCATCCATTGGATGAATGTTAATGACTGACTTGTGGATGAACCTCAACTGATGGTTTCACCTTGGTAACATGGTAGGTCCTATATTTAGATTGATAGGTAGGAAAATAGGTGACTGCTAGGTAAAGGTAAATAGGTGGCTTATACACAGTTAAGGGCTGTTTTCACTACCTACCTACAAACACACTGCCAATCAGGGTGTTAGTAATTGTTACTAGGTAGGGAGGTAGGTATGTAAAAGAAAGCAACCAAGTTAACCACCATGGTTAGCCAGGGAACTGGAACTCAACAGAAAACTGTTTCTTGACCACTTGACATCCATCCTTCCTGGTGATGAATGATTAAACAGAATTTAGTCTTTTCTGCTAGTGTAGGTGGCAGAGACCTCCCATTCTTCTTCACATAACCTACCAGAGGTACCTACTGTAGTTTAAACCCATGGAGGTGCTATGAGCAAATTGGCCTGGGATATTACACTTTTTTGTGTATAAAAAGGTTATTAGGTATGTCCCCCAATTGCTTGTCTATCTTTACCAAGGTTGCTCCTTATTAGTAGCTATTGAAGAGATCCAAATGGGTTTTCCTTAATAATCAAGACACCCAATGGGTTGTCCTTAATAGGTATTGAAGAGATCCAAATGGGTTTTTCCTTAGTAATCAAGACACCCAATGGGTTGTCCTTAATAGGTATTGAAGAGATCCAAATGGGTTTTTCCTTAGTAATCAGGACACCCAATGGGTTGTCCTTAATAGGTATTGAAGAGATCCAAATGGGTTTTTCCTTAGTAATCAAGACACCCAATGGGTTGTCCTTAATAGGTATTCATGGGATCTAGATGGGTTTTTCTTTGATGATCAAGATACCCAATGGGTTGTCCTTAATAGGTATGTACTCAAGAGATCTAAATGGGTTTTTCCTCAATAATCAAGACACCCAATGGGTTGTCCTTAATAGGTATGTACTCAAGAGATCTAAATGGTTTTTCCTCAATAATCAAGACACCCAATGGGTTGTCCTTAATAGGTATTCATGGGATCTAGATGGGTTTTTCTTTGATGATCAAGATACCCAATGGGTTGTCCTTAATAGGTATGTACTCAAGAGATCCAAATGGGTTTTTCCTCTAAAATCAAGACACCCAATGGGTTGGCCTTAGTAGGTATGTATTCAATAGATCCAAATGGGTTTTCCTTAATAATCAAGACACCCAATGGGTTGTCCTTAATAGGTATGTATTGAAGAGATCTAAATGGGTTTTTCATTAATAATCAAGACACCCAATGGGTTCTCCTTCAGTAGTCAAGAACATTAGTAGCCAAGAAATCCCAATGGGTAAAGAGGTTAGGTTCCAGCTGTTAACGCCAGAGTTGAAGAGAGTTCAACACTTTTTTATGCTTGTGTTGTTGACAAGGCTCATCCTCTTTTCAAGTTGTTCACGATTGCGGCACAATTTATCCCATATACTTTGATCACAATTGTATAAAATCTCTTGAGCAAAATAGCCTCTTTTTTGGGTATGACATTGAAGTTTGATTAAAATTCTCTTAAATTTCCGAACACAATTGATAATATATAATTGATTATTAAGCATCTTTCAGCTGAATTTGCCTAGCTACTAGCTACTAACAAGACTTGTGTAGTGGGATATTAATGTAAGAGAAATTTGAGGTAGAACACACTTAGAGTAAAGAAATCTCGATAGCCAATGAAATATGCCACTAGGTAGCCAAGAGGGTTTTTTTTGCCTTGGGGAGGGGGCTTGATCTTTTGGGTGTGTTTTTTTTTGGGAATGGGAGAACCAATGAATTTGCCTTAATTCATTAAGGGTTGAACTAGTTAGTTGATAACCACCTCTTTTTCAGGATGAAAATTTGTCACTTGACTACCAAAAAAAGGGATTCAAATGCTCCAAAGATTTTTTGGAAAAGAAAATTCACAAATTCATCACATTTTGAGGCAAAAACCTTTGAACTCACCGTATTTAAACATTATCTTCTAGCTTCTTGTCACTATAATATAAAAGGTTTCCTAAAACTTTAGAATTTCATCACTCACTTTTAGTCAAATTTGGTTACCCACCTACATTAATTAGCAAAAAAAACCCTCGTTAAACAAATACCAATTCACTCGAGTAATGGTCCTCAAGCTTACCAAAAGGTAATGACACAATCTCTTCCATTCTTTTGACTTGGTGATGCAATTGACAACATACCCTAATACCTTGGCCAATTCGACACTAATTATATTATTTTCAGAAATGGTGAAATTTTCAAAAAAATTATTTGTTCCAAATCGAAAAATATTGTGAAGGATAATAGTGAATATTTAGGAATACTCCATTTGTTGAAATGAATTTTTCAAAACTAGTTAATTATTTGATGGACATGTGTTGAAATGGCCAAGGTATTATGGTAATAATCTCTTTCTTCTTTTTGCAAGGTGATGCAAGATACATCCAACATCATCACAATTTACCCATAAAGTTTAAAATGTCACAAAAATAGAAAGGAACATTTTATAAATAGATTCCTCTCCTCCCTCCCCTTGTTAGTAGATCAGGGTAAATTAGGTTTACCGTTAGCCTTGCCCCCTTTGATTAGTGAGAATCACAATGATTAGTAAGCATTGCCAACCCTTTGTACATATGCACTCATAGTGTCTGCGTGAATATGCGTTTCAGAGCGTGTACTGTTTGGTCTTTCAATTGTTTGTGGGTCATGCAATAGAGTTATCTGAAAAGTCACCCTCTCTTTGTGCGTACGTTCACCCCCAAATCCCTCTTTCGGTCGCATCTGCAGAGTAAGAAGATTTTATTAAATCTCAGTATGAAATGCTGAAACTCAGCATTTGATGCCCACAAGGTTGGAGACGAATTATAGTAGTTGTACAGATACGAGTGGTACAAATAGATGCAACAGCACTGAAGGCGCTCACGAAAAAGGAAAGACAGGATGAAACTCAGTTGATCACAAAAATTGATGGTTTTCTGAGTTCCAACCAGTTGAATGCTAACCTAATTTTTTTTTGGAGCCAAAGTGAACGAGCACTCACCAGTGCACCATCCACTGCTTGATGCCCCTTATTGCTCAGTTGGTGATGAGGCTCAACTCAGTTAATATTTGGGTTTCACCTTTGTAACCAATTCTGTAGGAAAATAGGTCTCATACCTAGGTGGATAGGTAGGAAAATAAGGTAACTACTAGGTAAGTAGATGGCTCAAACAATAGTAAGTAAGGGCTATTTTCTACTATCTACCTGAAGATTACATGGTACTTCCCCCCCCTACCACGACACGGGGAAATGCACACTTGAGTAGGTTCGCAATTAATGAAGGAAATCTCGGCGAAGGTTGTTACACATAATTACATACACAACCACCATAGCCACCATCCAAACACTACAAGATGGGATGGAAAACGAGGAAAAAAAAACAACCACTAGTAGTAGTACATGGTTTAAGTTGTTCTGTGTGTTACAAGAAGCAAAGGACAAACCATGGGTAAGTAAAAAGATGCCAAAACTTTATTGCAACAGAAATACTATGAAAACGAGGAAGGAGTGAAAATAGCAAAAATGAATGGTACGAAGAAGCTCGGGTTGGTTGTATAGTAAAACCTCACACAAGTTGTTGACAAATTACGATCGGACTTCAGAGGAAAAAGGTTTTGTTATGGTGTTGTACCCATGCCCATCTATATACTCCATCCCCCAACAATTAATTACATACATGTTGGCACCCATATCTCCGAACAATTAATTTGTCTAGTACTTTACTACCAACATAGGTAGGAAAGAAGGAAAGAGTGAGTGATTTTCAAATGATTGTTGGTTATCATCAAATGATTTTTAAAAAATGATTTATGTGATAACATTAATAAGGCGAAGACGATGTTTTTTGTATAATATCTAAACAAACATGAAAGGCCATGCAATTTATCCATGAAATTTATAAGCATTTTTTTCAAAGGAAATGAAATTTCATGGTTTTTGGGAAAACTTGTGTACCTATGTGAGACTTTTGAATTGACATTCATGTGATTTGTGACATTTTCCAATGCATATTTTGGATTTTAGCTTTCAAGTCGGCTTTGATAATGTTTGTACACATTTGCCCACACATAGTATAGACACACATATTGTAGATTTAAATAGTGCTTACATGGAAAAAACAAGCGAGCCCATCCAAAAACTCATTCCAACCATACGAGGCTTTACAAAGAGGATACAATAATGCATCCGTGTTTTTCTTAGAACATCCCAAAACCAACAAGAATAGCTAGAATACCTCACTAATTGAAGAGGAGAAAGGTTTTAAGGATTCAAATAGTTTTGTAATGTTTGAATGTTTGAGAAACCCTAGTGGATTCATATGTCAATTGGGCCCTAGTTGGGAACCACAATAATGGGATGTAGCTTGAGATTTCATTAAACCATGAAGCACGCCATTTTCCAAATGTCATCAACCTACTACAACCACCTCTTTAAAACCTTTATTGTTGGTGAACACATAAGTGAGGTTTTAAAACTAAAACCCAAAGAAGAATTGATTCAAAACTTGTGCCAAATGACCACCTTAAAAATAAAAAAAACCGAGGCCATGGGTCCAAAAGGGTGAGCCAAAAGAATGAATCAAACCTTAGTTGACAAGGTAACAACACATTATCGCCCCCTTTTCATTAACAAATGCTTGAAAATAATTTCCGATCACCCACCCCCTCCCCTCTCCATGTTCCAGTCCCGCCTCCACAACATTTGTTGGATGGATTCTAGTATATGCTAAGAAATTAGATAGACCTCATCCCCAAAAACAAATGGATGTTGTACAAGGAGATATAGAAAGATATAGACGAATGAATGAATGAAAACCCCCTTTTTCTTTTGTATTTATGACCATGAATCATTCATTCAAAGACACTAATCCATATGAGTTAACCACCATCATGATATGATCAATCCAATACACCCAAAAATCATCCAAATGAGTTCCGACTTGTATCACATAATGTTGTACCAAACATAATTCCAATGCAACCAAGGTTCATCCAAATAACTTCCCACCCTTATTATATAAATCAACCTATGTTCATCCCAATGCACCAAACCATCATCTGAAATAGTTACAATGACTTTTTCCATAAAATCAACCCAAGATCATCATTCACACTCACAAAAAATTAGGGTTACAAAATCCCTTTCATGTAGGCATCATTCTTGATGCACGAAAGATTATGATAATAATAATAATAATAATATTTATTATTTTAATTTAAAAAAATATTAATGTCTACATACCAATAACCTACTTGGATGATAATTGGGTCATCCGGCTACATTATTAGACATTTGAAAATTCAATAGTATGTGATTATCAATTTAATCGGTTATCAAAAAATCAATAATTGCTTGATAGGTTATTAAATATATTTGGAGGCCACCTTACATTTGTCACGATCCTTCCTAATACCCTAATCCTAATTAAATTTACAATGACACAAAAAAAACTACTCAAAATTCAATATTTCTCACAACTTCATTAAATTTCCAAATTGCCTTCATTAAATCTTACTCGTTGAAGAAGGCTTTTCTAACAATACAAAGAGCATACCAAAATTCCGTTTCAAAGTTTTAATTTTGATTTAAATGAAATTTCAATGAAACAAAGTTCAAAATTTCATTACAAAGTTTTAATTTTGATTTAAAATGAAATTTCAACGAAAAAAAGTTCTAAATTCCACTACAAAATTTTAATTTAAATGAATTTTCAATGAAAAAAAGGAACAATATTACAATAACTTCTTCATCGTAGGTCGGAACATTATGAAACCAACATGGTGCACTCCTACTCATCAAAATCGAGGGGCTTTTCAAAGGTATGAAGAGTGGAATGAAAGATGAATCACGGTTTCGGAGGTCTCAAGTATTGAAGTGACAAACAAGCAAACAAACAATCAACCTTCATTTATAGATAAATGTGTAGAATATTTATATTTTAATTATATTATATTATTTTTATTATTAGAAATTAATTATTAAAATTATTATGCAAATAATATTTTTTGAAGCTTTTTGATATAAGGAGACATTTTGTGTTTTGAAACATCCCCTGGGCCCCAAAACAACAACGAAAGGAAAAATACACTAGATAACATGCTCTCGAATTACACTAAAAACAAAAATTGGAGCAAGTCTTTTGCACGGGCAAAATGCCTTTTGGGGGGGGGGGGGGGGGAGATATTCGCAAATATCACAGGCTCCAGGGATTTATTTTTTCCAAAAAGAAAAAAAATTTAAAAATTGGAAAAAATTAATTTTTGAAAGAAAATAAACAAACGTACCTAGTCGAATTTATAGTAGGGAAACACATTCCTCCAAAAATTTCCCCAATTATTTTTTATTAAATAAACGGCATAATTTTGTCAGGGAATTTTTTCAAAATATCACTGTCAGTAAAGATATTTTCCAATGCACACAAAAAGTCCCACCAAAAATGATTGGAAAAAAAAAAATTCCTTTTAAAAAAAATAAAAATCAACAGCTTTTCAAAGGTAGACGAGTAGGTAGGTAGGTAGGTAGGTAGGTAGGTAGGTAGGTAAGTAGGGATAAGCACCTAGAAATAAAGGTCGGCCTCCAGGTACACACTCGTCTCAGCTCACGAAGCCCTTATCGGTCCTCCCTCGCGAAGAACTGAACTAATCGACGCTGGAACTAAGGGACGGAATCGAAGGACCGATGGTGAGCAAGGGACGATGAAACGCTCTTCTTCTTCTTCTTCTTCTCCTTTGTTCTTTATTTCCGTGTTTTGCTGCGTGCATGCATTGTTCTTTGCACTGCATTGCACTGCACTCCGCAGTGTCGTTCCCGTTGTTTGTGCCAATGGAGCCAGCTTCTTCTTCTTCTTCTTCTTCGCAAGTGGAGCTTTTCTTCTTCGCATTCGCTTCTCTCGGTTGCAAATAGTTTATCTCTCTATTACCTCAGGTTTTGATGCAAGTTCGCTATCCTGTTTTTGTTGTTTTGTGTTCTTCTTATCATGCGACTGTTTTCCGCTTCGTGCATGGTTGTTGTTGTCGTTGCTGCATCCTTGCTTCGTGCTGCTGCATCGGATGCGGTTTCGGAACTAGCACATTCGGAACTAGCTTTGTGACGGATATTTGTGTCTTTGTTTTTTTTTCCTCTCTTCTTTTGTTTTGGAGGGTTTTGGTTTTGGCTTTTCGGATTTTTGTTTTCTATATTATCCTGAAGAAGCGGGTGGTTGACCGTGGTTGTGCTGTTGCCCTTGCCGGGAAGTGTACTGTGCCAGGATCTGTTTTCTCGTTATCCGTGTTTACTGGAGCATTTTGTTTTTGTTTTTGTTTCCGTGGTTTTTGTGTCTCCACAACATCTGTCGAAAAGTCTTTGGCTTGTCGGAAAAATTTGTCGCAGTTATAGAGACATACAAACATTCATCGGTCTTTCAGCGATTGCATGTTTTCTGCCGCTTTCGGTGTGATTCGTGGTGATTTTGTTCTTCGTTTCATAACTATTTTGCTCGTTTGTTTCGGCTCGATTGTCGTCTTTCGCTTTCCTTTCACTGTCGTCTTCTCTGCAACGCAGTCTGGAGTTGCGCGCGTCAGTACTAGCGGAAGCTAGCTCGATTGTTCCGTTCTCGATCTCAGCATCGAACACATCTGCAGAGTTTTATGCTTTCAGAAATTGTTTCGACCTGTTCTTCAGGTCGGCACGCAGAAAATTGTGCAGAGACAGAGATAGCTCCTTGTGCTCTCGTCTCGCCTCGGCCTGCACTGTCGCAGTGTAATCCAGTGCGTCTGTTCTCTTACCTATCTGCTATTGCAAGCTAGAAGCTGCTGCCGCCGTGGTGAACGTGTGAACTCTCATTTCAATTGATGATCAAACAGCATGCAATGAAGGGAGAAGGTGGAACCAGTGAACTCTAGGACAACGGCTCCTCCTGTCTATTGCAGCCCTGAGAAGAAGAATAAACTCAACTGTCTCTGCATTGGTCGCAAGCTTTCGGTTTTTGCCCCGACGAGAATCAGCTCCTCTGCTGCTGCTGCCGCCGCCTTTTCTTGAACCTGAGAGAATGGAGGCTATTGTGAAGCAGGTGCAAATCGTGAACAATCCAGCAGCATTTGGACGGGGTTGCCAATACAGAATGTCTACTCACCCCCGGCAGTATTACCCACCCCCTCAAGTAGCATCATTCTGCAGCCTGAAGAAGACAGCTTTCTCTAACGAACTCTCTGTATCCCAATGTGAGTCTCCTTGCTCTTTTCTTCTCTCCCAAGAGTGATGCAATTTGCCATTAGTATAGAGACCCATGCACTTGACGAATACTCTTTTCACTCATCGTCAGATTCTGAAGTAGGTTGCTTCTCTCTTTGGCCTTCCCTCTTTTTCTGTTTTTTTTGAGAATTATTCCTTCTCTCTTCATGTTCCTCTTTCTCTTGGATTCCTTGGGTCTTCTCCTTCTCTTTCAGGTTTTGTTCAGGGAGCCAGCATCCTGAGCTCAGTCTTTCAGTTTCTGCTGATTTTGCGACACAGAAACTCGGGATGTTGGTTTATGTACATGGCATTGACCTGCACCCATGGTCTTCTCCTTCAAGTTCAGGTTGTTTGTTGACCTAGCCAGCATCCTGGCTCAGTCTTTCAGTTACTGCTGGGTGCTGCTGGGAGGTGACGCTGAAGTCGGTCTGGATGTAATATCAGCCAATCACTTCTATGCAAGTTGTTGTTGAAGGTCTCTGCACTTGTGTATGACTGTTGTTCACAACACTCCTTTGTCACACATTTCTGTTTTCTCTGTTCTTCAGTTTCAGGTTTTCTCTTTCCTTGTTTGGTGACTTGTTGTCTGATGTGGAATCTTCATAGTCTTGTTATTAGGTCATCTCTGAATCCTATTCAACCTGCATGATAATATTTATGTCAAGTAGAGGTGGTGGAACAATGAGTGAAACATGTTTGTGCATTGTGTGCTATGGAAAGCTCTTTCCCAATTGTGATATCTGGATGATATTTCAGAGAACTGCTGGCATATCTATCAACACTGATTTGAGACTTTTTTTTCTTTCAACTTCATTACAGGTAGGAACAGTGGCCGAACATCCTGCAACCCATTTGGTGTTGGCCACTGTGGACAACAGATTGGCAGCTGCAATGGTGATGTCATGGGAGTGCACTTACAGCTTCAAATATGTAAAGCTGGAAGGAAAAAAATGTATTATATTTCAGCAACTGCAAGGCCTATGGACATGGATGAAGGCTCCACTATGCAAGCAGATGTCAACAACCTTGTAGAAGCAGATGTCGGTTGGTTTGATCGGTTCTATCGCTTCTCTCGACCTCATACAATCATTGGCTCTGTGAGTTCGGTGCAATGATTGATAAAACTTGACCAATGAATTGACTTGTTGTGGCTTGCTCACTGTATGTGCTGCACGTGCTTCTCTTTCTCAATTTTTTTCACATCATTTGACAAGCTGCTTTAAGCAGAAGAATCACAAGCATTGAGCTGTTTACATGGTTATTTTACTTAGTCCCCCTTGACATCCCAACACCATGCAAGATTAGCCTGGGAATCATCTACAGCTTTTCTCCAAAGTTTACTATTATCATCAAAATTACTGGAAAATAAAGTGCATACATTGTTGGCAGTTACCATGTGCTTGCTTTTGGGTGTTGACTGTTTCTGACATGAAAGTTTGGTGCTGTGCAGGCTCTGGGTGTTACATCTGTGTCACTGTTGGCGATCCAAAGTCAAGCTGACTTGTCTGTGACTTTCTTGATTGGGTTACTTCAGGCAAGCAGTTCTCCACAATCTTGACGAAAGATAACCTGCATGCTTTGTGCCTTGCCTTCGCCACAAGTAGGAAGTAAGCATGTCAAAGTGATGACCAGCTCCAAGAGATGATTGTATAATATTTTATTCTGTTCTGCATGTTTCAAGTCATCAATATGGCTGGTACATGCAGTGACTCAGACTACTCATTCCCACAATCATGGGGCAGTGGGCTGGGGAGGACCACAGTGTTCATCAATAAGCTCCAGGAACCCCCTTTGCTCTTTGTCTGAATACAAATAATTCACTCATTTTCTATATGTTATCTGTTTGCAGGCTCTGATTCCAGCGCTTTGCATGAATGTCTACATTGTGGGTCTCAACCAAATCTATGACATTGAGATTGATAAGGTAATCCTTAAGATTCATGTCTGCAATACAGCAACAGGTCAATGTTTTGTACTTCTTGCTGTGTTGTGGGATCATAAGAATCAAGAAAACTCCACTCTCACGATTATGGAAAAGTAAAGTAAGGAACTTCAACCAGCCACAGAGAATTCCAAAGGAAAGGCAAAACAGAGAACAAAGGACCAAGAAACAAAAACAAGAAGAAAGCAGTATGAACAGTGTCAGTCAACAGTAGCATGTATAATAGTGACTTCTCTATCACAACTATCCCACCAACTTCATCAGCTCCCTACAGTGGATAAAGGCCAGTGAAAACACTAACCTGTCTACTGAGTTTCTGCTGTGCTTCCAGAAGCAATGGGAAGACTCAGCCTTGCTACTGGCTAGCAACAAACAACATAGGGAGATGTCAAAAAAATAGAAAAACAAAACAAGAAAAGGACAGCAGAGAAGAACATAGACCATCATTTGCAATTTGTGTCAGTCCCTGATGTGTATGAGACTGTTGGGCCCCTGTGGTATGTGTGCAGGTCAACAAGCCATATCTTCCACTTGCTTCTGGAGAATATTCTCTTGCAACTGGCATATCAATTGTAGTTACCTTTGCTGCTGTGGTATGCATATGCTTTTCACATTACCAGCACAACAGGATCTCATATCTGACATTCTACTATTGGGTTGCAAATCCCCTAGTTGTCATGCAAGTCTCTTGAATAGGGGTCTATTAGCTGTCTGTTCTGGCATTCTTTTCAGTGACAGCAGATAGGAGGCACTTTTTCTACATTGAGCTTACATCTGGAATCACAAAGCAAGTTTAGTTGTCTGAATGGTGAGGTCTGATTAAAGATACTGTATTTTGACTGTACTTTTGACTACTGAATCTCTCAGATGTTAGAAGATGTAGACCATGCTTGGATTTCTGACTTTTGTGCTCATGTTGTTCATGTTTCAGAGTCTAGCAATTGGAGTTTATGTAGGTTCAAGGCCATTGATGTGGGCACTGACTGTCAGCTTGGTGTTGGGAACAGCATATTCAGTTGATGTATGGGATTGCTTCCTCTTTCTTTAGCCTGAATGCACATGAATGCACACCAGTCTAAACTTGGGCACTAGTGCACAAGTGCTAAGACTTTGTTAGTAGGAATTCAAGATACTGAGCTAAACATGCATTTTTCATATCTCTGGGTTTGGTGAGCACCATCATGTGTCTTGCTTTATCCTTCATGGAAGCACCAGAACAGGAACTGGACCTACAAAAGTGGCATAGATAGCCCTGTGGTACTTCTGCAATAATGCATTGTACTTCTGCAGGTCCCATTTTTAAGATGGAAGAGATCAGCTGTTGCTGCAGCAAGCTGCATCCTGGCTGTGAGGGCCATTGTTGTGCAGCTTGGTTTCTACCTACATATGCAGGTGTGGTGGTGCTGGACAGACCTCATATGCACTTTCTTATAACAATACACAATAGAGCCCAATTCTGTATTTACTCTTGCAACTTGTGACATGATCTCTGTCAAGAAAAGTTGGAAGTCCTGTCAAAAGTGGATGGCACATACAGGGCATTGCAGAAGTTGGTTAAAGTTGGGCAAGAATATTGGTCACTAATTACTGGTGGCATTTAGTACATTGGAAGTTCCATTGCTTGTTATGTAGACCTCCTGAGGTGTAACTGTTTTTTCTCTTGTCAATGCAGGCCTCTGTATTTGGAAGAGCAGCAGTGATGACAAGGCCTCTGTGGTTCATAACAGGCTTCATGTGCTTTTTCTCTATTGTTATAGCCCTTGCCAAGGTATTGCAGAATATTTGGTGTGTGCAGAATCTCATGATCCAAACAACTATTCAGGATTAAGAGATTCAGAACTGCAGGTCAATCGCAATAAGTTTGGTACCTCTTGATACAAAGTCTGGGAAGTTTTATTCTGTACATCTTTGTTAATGGCCTGCTTGATGTTTCAGGACATTCCTGATGTTGAAGGGGATAAAGTTTTTGGAATCCACTCTTTCAGTGTTCGTTTGGGACAGAAACGGGTAAAGCTTCTGCAACTGCACTGAATGTTGTTTTACCTGACTTTGTGCAACTATACACATGCTGTTTCTCCAGAGGAGTCAAAGGCCATCTCTCTGCGTAGTTGAAGACTTCCTTAAAATGGTGACTTGAAAGGAATGGAAATTTCATTTGTTAGCTGCTTACAGCCAAGTGTCCCTGTGTTTTGCTGGATGGAGCAGGTTTTCTGGCTTTGTGTATGGTTGCTGCAGGCAGCCTACACCACTGCTGTTGTGGTTGGATTGACATCATCAACATTGTGGACAAAAGTTGTCATGGTTATCTCCCTTGCCTTCTTCAGCCTTTCCAAAAACCACTACCTGACACCTCGGAGCTGCTGTCCACTAAAAACAAGTGAACATCAAATAACTGTTGAATTCTAATTATGTTTGGAGGCCACTATGTGCCGGGCCACCCCTTCACTAGCTTGATCAAAGTATGGACTGAGGGAAGTGGTTGATGTCTTCAGGGTGTAGGCCATATTGCGTTGGCTGGTATTTTATGGATGAGGTCCCAGAATGTGGATCTGAAAAGCAGAGCTGCTATTGCTGCATGGTACATGTTCATTTGGAAGGTCAGTAAATACTTGCCACTGAAGTTAGCAATATGCTGGTAGTATACTTTTGCACATTCTCAGGCTAGAGCTGTAGAGCTTTCAGAACCAGTCCCAAAAGGTTTTGTATCCTGTAGCTTTCCATCTGTGGACCTACAGTTTGTGTTGTCATAACTACATTCACAACACCTTCTTTCCATATCCAAACAAACAACTGACAAATGCCTTTTTCCCATCCAGCTGTTTTATGCAGAGTACATTCTCATACCCTTCATTCGATGACCATGGTGATGGTGATGCTTGTGCTGGTTGATGCCTTTGCTTCCAGCATCAACAGTTTACAATCCATCAACTATGTGAAATGACTACAAATTTGAGGCTTCAATGGGATAGTCTGGGCAAAAGTCTCAGCATATTTTTGTTTCTCCTGCCTTGCAGGTGGGTGAGCACTGATCTCTGTTGCATTTGAGTCCAATTATTTTAGCAACGTCTTATTTTTTAGCACAATGTTATTTACTAAAGTGCAAAGTTGAAGTAGAAGAGAGCACAAGTGAAAGCAGGAGGAAATCACTAATCTGTTGGGGGTGAAAAGTGCATATCATGGGAGAAAGCAATTGCCAGAATTGAGTGTCTTCTCACAATTCAGTCTTGGGACAGATGTTCATTGATGCAACTGAGAGTTCTCTTTCTTCACCTGAAGAATGACATCCGTCTTGTAATCACTTTGGTAGCAGTTGCACTGATAGCATCAGATATGTTCTGAATGGATTACAACTGACTTTTTTTTAACTCTTCCACTATGCAAAATAACAGTGCAGCAATAAAATGTGTCTTTGTGGTTTGGAGACTCCTTTACCTGGGTCCCCATTAAATTGAAATCGCAATCTGAGGAGCTTATAGTCTTTGCAAGGAGTGACAGAAGATTGAACTTATTAATGAAAGGGGTGTGCTCCTCTGGTGTGTGCCTCTTCTATGTAGCTCAATAGCAATGATACACAGCCACCCCCACCCCCACCCAGCACCTGAACCCATGCAGTTATTTTTCTTTTTATAGCTTTGCATTGCACTTGTCACAATTCTACTCTATTTGTTTTTATTCCCAAGAGTGGTTGATAAACCTCATAGGAACAAGCAGAGTTCAGAAAGAGCAACTGGTTGCCCAATGTCTGATCACCCTGCCTTAATGGCAAGTTCAAACCTACAACAGTCAAAATATGAAATGTTTTAGGAAGTTAACAAAAAATGAACTCAGTATTTACAACAACACCTTCTGGAGATTCCTCCAAAGAGAAGAAATGTTTTTTTGTGGGTGTCACAAACTGGCTATCTAATAGAGAAATTTCAGTTAAAAGGTAACTGGAGTTTCTCAAATCAGCAGGTCTGAATGAATGTAACAGACAATTGGAGTTTTAAAGAGGTAACTGGAGTTCCCAAATCAGTGAATTCGAATGAATGGAACAGACAATTGGAGTTTTCAAATCTGCTAATCAGAATGAATCTAAAAAAAATTGGAGTTTGAAAACCTGTCAATTGGAATGAATCACTGAGAAGGTTGTTGTGGCATCCTTTTTGAGAATAACTGTTGTTTAGAGACCTTTGGAGTTGAAGCACATCCAAGGAATGCCCATTTTAACCAATAACTTTTGATGTTCATGGTAATCTTACCCCAGACTGACCAAGACCATTGCCAAAAGTGAAAGTGGCCGCCAAGACCTTCATGACCTGGAACCAAACTCAAGGGGTTCCTAATAGGGTACCACAATAACAGTTAGTAAAGTAAGAGGTAACGTGATGGAGGGTCATGAAGAGGGAGTGCCCTTTGGTGAAAATTCAAAACAACCTTGTCAGTTTGCAGGAGAGAAGACTCATCAGTGATTGCCAATATGGTCATAGCTGGTTGCATGTCATTTGCTTGACATGCAACCAGCTATGTGAGGGAGATAATTGGTTATTGAACCGTCAGTTATTGGACTGCCCACAACTGAAGTTCACCAAAAAAAAATGAACTCAGTGTTCACAATAACACCAGGTGGACATTTCTCAAAATAGGAAACGTTGCATTCAAGTTCACAAAAAATGAACTCATTTATTCACAATAACACCTGGTGGACATTTCTCAAAATAGGAAATGGACATCCAAGTTCACAAAAAATGATCTCATTGTTCACAATAACACCTGGTGGAAATAGGAAACGTTACATCCAAGTTCACAAAAAATGAACTCATTGTTCACAATAACACCTGGTGGACATTTTTCAAAATAGGAAACATTACATCCAAGTTCACAAAAAATGAACTCATTGTTCACAATAACACCTGGTGGACATTTTTCAAAATAGGAAACATTACATCCAAGTTCACAAAAAATGAACTCATTGTTCACAATAACACCTGGTGGACATTTCTCAACATAGGAAATGTTCCATTGAAGTTCACAAAAAATAAACTCATTGTTCATAATAACACCTGGTGGACACTCCTAAAAATAGGAAATGTTGCATGAAGTTCACAGAAAGAATGTGGACTTATTCTTCACAACATCGCTCAGTGAACAGACCTCAAAATGTGAGACCAAAAATGGAAACCACAGAGTTCAATAGTTCTCCCTTACAGGCAGAATCAATAAACAAATCAAGCATACACATTGGAAGGCATAGTAACTGAGCATTAGATGGGACATGGGCTGCATTCTTTGAAAGCAGAAAGAGAAAACACATACTCACTATCTTAGATTCAATACGTGTTAGCATGCAAAGCAGTGGTGCACAAGGCTAGTAAAAATTATGGGTCCGAAGCCCAGTAATTGTGAAGGCCATTGATATAGCTTGCAACCATGTTACCCAAGTTTTAGACCTTCCAAGGTAAATCTCATGCAACCAAAAGCTGAAAAATTGATGATGATTTACAATTTCAGCATTGGATAATTATCCGAGCTGCATCCTCAAGATGAATGCTAGAATGGGATCTGAATTCTTTTATCAATAACCTCTGTGCTGCACACTCTACATTTTTCTTTATGTGATATATTTAGCAAGATGTGGTCACCCAAGAAACACTGGGTAGCAGGGTCACAGAAAGCTACCTCTATCAGCACTAAAGATACTCTGTATTCTACAGGTCTCCTTTCTTTATGGAGAAGTCCTCTAAGCAGGGAGAAGCCTCAATGAAAGCAGGCTCACATTGCAAGATGATGCTCGCAGCTCGGATGAGCACTGATGCTGTCAACCCCCATATTGAATACTTTACACCAGCTGGGCTTTCAAAGTCAAAGAAATGCACACGGAAAACAACATTCCACCAAGACAAATCTTCATATCGGTGTGCCTCATCCTGTCAAGAATCAACACAAAATAAAACTTTTATCATTTCCCAACTTAGATTAGCAAAAACAGTCCACTCTTCTGTCCTGTCAATGAAGAAAGTACATGTTCCAGAAATACCTCCAATAGTATGAAACATGAGTCATCCTTGTGGATGGTATATACCACACAGACAACACAGATAGATGTCTTCTGATGTTGCACCAAAATCTGGTTTACATCTCAACAAACTGCATTTGGAGCTGGCCTGTAAATGTAAGTTACACCCAAACTGAACTCTATTGACCAATTTGGAAAGACACAGACACTGCATGCCAAGACCTAATTGATCACAGCAACTGCTGCCTTGTAAAAGGTGGATCCTCTCTAACTGCCACAACCAGGCCAAGATGGTTCCACGAATCTTCCCTTGCAGACTCTGAAGTGGGACTCCCCTATATTGTCAGGTGATTAATTGACCCAGTGGTCTCCCACTGTAGCTGGAGACTAATGCAGAATTTTACAAATATTCATACATGGAAAGTGGTCCATACTGTGTACCTTCAGAAACATCTCAAGAGGAACATCAAAAACAGACTCAACCTCCGATGGGTTTGCTATGGGTTCAAACTTGCTTTTGTCCGGTAGTAATCCCACGACAGGTGTCACTGTTAGCAAATGCTGCACCAACATTTTGAGGTTAAAATCCAGCAAAAAGAGTAAATCCATGTACCCAGAACAAATACAGTAAATGCCTCTCCTGTTTTCAAGCAGATTGAGAAACAAAAATAACATGTACTAGCTTGCTAGAGGCCAAAGAGCCAGTTAATAAGATTTTTGTTGAAATCTTTCTAATGTGTATTGAGAAAAGATCTCCTTGAGCATAGAACATTCCAGGGTGATTGAGAGAGAACCTTGGACAGGAAGGGCTCAAAAACTCCAACCACCCTGACCTGGGATGGTTCCAACCCTATCTCTTCCTTTGCTTCCCGCAAAGCAGTTGCTATATCATCCTCATCTTCTTCGTCTCTTTTGCCCCCAGGTAGTGCCACTTCTCCTGCAAAGCACAACAAGCTACTTATTATTAGGTGATAAGACTGTTAGCTTTGGAGTTCAAAACCAGCAGAGGCACCATTTACTCAATGTGGCCTAAGTCACTCTCCTCA
>Ga0209611_10003734_pt1 | contig 26296 bp, 21 predicted proteins | sample S1TSphgellanicum_3_FD_187693 | JGI IMG/M metagenome (GOLD analysis project Ga0209611, IMG submission 187693) | Host-associated microbial communities from peat moss isolated from Minnesota, USA - S1T2_Fc - Sphagnum magellanicum MG (SPAdes) (version 2) | ecosystem: Host-associated > Plants > Peat...
GGGGGGGGGCACACAGTGAATTTAATGACATATTTAATGTGAAACACTTTATTGACACACTTAAAGAGGATGTCCAAATTGTTGAAGCATTGCCAGACAATTACTTGGGGGTTGATCCAATTAGAAAAGCGCCCATTTCTTGGTCCAAGGTACTTAAGAAGATGAGCAGTTTGTTGCACTCTGACATCAAATCAAACCTCCTGATTTGGATGGAACATCAGCAGCCGTCCTTAGAAGCATTGCCTGCAATGTCTTATTCTGATTTCCTTTGTGGTGGTAATGTAGGCAGCTTATTATGAGAAATTGGTCCCACTGCTAAAGCAAAACAAAGTAATGTATTTTACTCATGCTGACACCCGATTGGCAAATAATGATATCCCTGACTCAATCCAACGTTTACGGTGTCGGGTCAACTACCATGCACTGAAGTATGCAGAGCCCATTCGTCAGCTTGCTACCACATTAATATCTCGCTTGCGTGATGGGAATCCTTACATTGCTCTACACCTCCGGTAAGCCCTTTTCACTGCATCTTTCCAAGTAAATCTTTGCTTGATAGGTGTACTTAGTAGGTGATGCTGACCTAAAAAGAATTGGGCAAGTGAAAAGCACAAGACTGATTCTTTCTTTGTGAGATGCAAAGGTGGTATGGGTGAATGGAGTAGTGGTCCAACATTCAGTCAGTAATTAATTCTAGAGGAAAGCATGATGGTGCAGGTATGAGAAGGATATGTTAGCATTTACAGGATGTGCGCATGGACTTTCTTCAGAGGAAGCAGATGAATTACGACAGATGCGGTATTCTGTAAAGCACTGGAAAGAGAAGGAGATTGATGGAGAATTGAAGCGGAAACAAGGGGGTTGCCCCATGACACCACATGAAACTGCCATTCTCCTCAAGGCTTTAGGCTACCCATCATCAACCAAAATTTACATTGTTGCAGGTGAGATCTATGGGAATGGAAGTATGGAGTTTCTGGAGCAGGAGTTTCCGAATGTGTATTCACATGAAACTCTTGCTACAGAAGAAGAACTCGCACCTCTGAAGAAGTTCCAAAACCGATTGGCAGGATTGGACTACATTTTGGCGCTTGAGAGTGATGTGTTTGTTTACACGTATGATGGGAATATGGCAAAGGCTGTCCAAGGCCATCGCCAATTTGAAGACTATCGGAAGACCATCAGCCCTGACAGGTACCCTTTTTAATTGACTTTATCACTGGTAGGTAGAAAGGAAGAATGGGTTGTCAAACCAAAAGGGGCTGTCGAGGTAGACACATTTATGAGCTGATGCTACTGATTTCCATCTTTGGATGTATATGCTTTCAATTGTCTTCAGGATTGGGGTTTTGTTTAGAGAGGTTTTAGAGAAAATGTGTTCCTTAGACTTGTGTGTTCCAATCTGTCCAGGGAAGCTATTGTAAGGCTGGTGGATGGATATGAAGCAAGGAATATTACATGGGAAGCTCTAGAAACGGACATGCTCAAAATCCATGCTTCTCGAATAGGAGCACCACATTATCGACAAGTTAAAGAGCTGCCCAAATTAGAGGAGTATTTCTATTCAAACCCATACCCTGGATGCATTTGTGAGAAGCAGCCCTGCAGTCGACGCCTTCTGAAAGGGCCTTAAGTGTGAAGAAACTGCAGATTTCTATTTTTAAAAATGAATCAAGTAAATCAAAATTCACCCACCACATCGAATTTCACCAAGAAAGGGTGTGTATAATCTTTACACCATGATCCATCCCGCAGCATTTCTTTGCAGCCATCACTTGAAAAAAATTTGAGCTTTGATGGCATCACTTGAATGATGATGCTTGCTGTTCAGACTTCAAACAAGGGTCTGCATAGCTACAGTTTGCATGCTTGCTTGCAACCTATAGCTGTGGATCCCTTTGCTGTAAATCAACTCCATAGCTAGCTCGCCAGTTAGCTAGCCATTAGGACCCTGCAACATGTGTCCATTTGCTCCACATATGTTGTTGCAGTAATGAAGCACCTAAATTTTTGATGTTTTCTTCCAGATTATTTTCAAATAAACTAGTCAGAGGGAGGGTTTGCCTTTCTGTGTGTAGTGTTGTTTCAATCATGTGCGCCAATTTCACACAGAATGTGTATGACATGGATAGCATTTCGTCCTTTGCATTTCAAGGCCCACTTTAGACGAGGGTCCAGAGTGCAATTTCCTAGGAACGAATTTGGATTGATTTGAAGCAAATTGAATCCTTGAGTTGGACTATACCTTGTTTCCTAGCCTGATTCTTGGTTCTCTAAATCAGGAGCTCTCCTTTTAGCACTATTTTTTGGTCCAAACCAATTGATTTTCCCTCTGAAACAAGTGCCATGTAGGTTTAGCCTCAATTTGCCACTCTTTGGTCTTGGACCCTCATCTCAAGGCCTTGGAACCAATTTAAAGCTTCCGACCAATAAGATTGCTTGAATTCATTGGTCTCTGGACCTTCGACCCTCATCTAAAGTCAGCAGAAAAGAGATGAGTTTAGGGTTTAGGGTTTAGGTGCAAAATGAAACATTCATTGGCTTTTGGGTAGAAAGCTTAGAGTCTCTTTTAGAGATTATGACAAGAAAGAATTCATTTTCTACACATGGGCTTGATAAACTATGCATGGATGGAGAGACAATTTGAACTCTTTTGCATCCAAGTGGGAGGAAATTAACAAAGGGGTGTGTCACACTGTGGCCTTGCCATTTACATTGAAAAAGTATCTTAAGGCCAAAAGAAGAACTACGGAAACTCAAATATTTCACCATGCAAAAAATATAATCTTCAGAACATCCCCTAAAAGAAACCAAAATCCTTCAAGATATTATTATAACTCTACAATGACTAATCTCAAGTTTCAACACAAGCCAAAATATCATCATCTTTCAAAAATCCTCGTATAACAAAAATAGACCTAATATTATTTAGGGGCCTATAAAAATCCATTAAGCTACCATACTCTATAATGAATCTAAACACAATATCCTTGCCTTCTTGGTAGGCCAGGCCAATAAAGGGTCCCCGGGCTCTAACCCTACCACTACTAGATCATCACTACATGTACAAATGGGAAAACAGACCTTGTATTTTTGACTTCGTTACAACTTTGTTATTGTAATTGAGCATTTTGCCAAAACTTCTTTTAAAAGCATGTCAAAGGCAACCATAAAATGGCATGTACAAAGCATTTTGGATGAAATATGATCCCATTTTCACACCCATGTGGCATTGAATTCATCCAAAATAGATGATATATAGGCCATGTCATCCATATGGACCGTTTCATCTGATTTTTGGTTTAGTCTCCTTCTAGATTTATCCATAGTCTGTGGTTTCAAAGCCATTCATGGCATTATCTTGGGTGCCCTAAAAAGATAATCTTTGGAAATTAATTATCTCACTCCTTTCCCCTACCCACCTACATGGATATGAAAATTCACATTACCTTTTATCATTACTTTCATCTTAACTATTTTTCAAATATTTTTTCAAAACCTTCACCTCCTCTACTATTATCTTTATCTCTTTTTCACACACCCTTTGAAATTTTATTTTTCAAAATGAAACTAAATGATAATGATTAATTAATTATTAAAATACACTTCATAATTTTTTAAAATTTTAAAATATTCTTTGGATTTATCCAAAGTCTATGGCTTCAAGCTGTTCACCAAATAATCACATAATTCTTGTCATCATGTATGTATGTATGTCTATGCCATCCATTAAAATAGTTAGCTTGCTCATCTCCCCTACCCACCTACATGAAAAAAAAAAACTTTTACAACTATTTCTGAAAGACCTTTTCAAAATATCTACCTCCTTTACCATTATTTTTATCTCTTTCTCACATAGTACCCTTTGAAATCTTCCTATTCAAACTGAAGTTTAAAATTTTAATTTAAATATTTATTTAACTATTAGATTACATTCCATAAGTTTCTCAAATACCCTTTCAAAATCTCCAATTCATTTATCATTATCTTTACATCTTTCTCAAATACCTTTAAAAAAATTTCCTTTTCAAATTGAAACTTAAACTTTAGACTTAAATATTTATTTAACTATTAAAATACATTCCATATCTTATTAATGGTAAAAATTTATTTATGAAAATGAATATTAATAAACCGACAACCTCTTCACCATTGTTCTCATCTCTTTTTCATACAAATGAAACTAAATGATCATAAGAATCAAATTAACTATTAAATTAACCGTGTATATAAAAGGTCTCACCCATCATGACAATGCCTACCCAAATAGAAATTCATGACAAGAAAAAGAAAACATTAATAAAAAAAATGCATTGAATGCTTACCCAAATGACATAAATATGTAACAACATCAAATCATCATGTTAAGTATGACCATGGCCAAACCCATTGTGCCAATCCTTATCCAAATAGAAACAATTTATATTCATGTTAGGTAAATGCATTAAGTATAACATTAAACATAAGAAACACATGTAGTTTTGTGTGTACCAAATGACATGTTTGATTGTAACCCAATGTATTAAGTATCAAGGTTTTGTACATAAACATATGTAAATGTAATTCAAATACAAGGTTATTGATTTTTCAACTTAGCAAATTTACAAGATGTAGAATTCAATCCATGTGTTTGTTTTTTTTATTATGACAAATGTATGTGCAAATTTGGACTAGATGGTTTATGTCAATACCTACCTCAAAATTGTAATAACTAACCAAGATTAGTGTAACTAAACCTCAATACTTGTTGCAATTGTAACAAAATAATTACAAGTAGCATCAATCCTCATGTGTCAAGCATAAAAAAAAAGTAGTGGATTAAAAATTATGAATGTAAAATACCAATGGCTAGAAAAAATGGAGCTTTAATTTTCCATGTTAGGATTCAACATATATTGCAAGGAGTGGAATATTCATTTATAAAAAGATTACCCAAACATACACATACATTGTGAATGGGAAATATGTGATAGCTAATTTTAAAAAAGACAAAACATACAAAAATTTACACATAAATTGTGAATGGAGAATATGTGATAGTTAATAAAAAAAGGAGTGTGATGTTTACAACATCCTAAAAGTTCCAAGTACAAATGAAATTTAAGCTCCATAAGATTTTCAAATTCCAAAATTACGTTACTATGACAACATAAGATACAAAGGAAAATGTATTACATTTAGACAACATGATTGATTATGATGAGCGTATTCATCTTAGCAAAGGTAATGTAACCTATGAGAGATCAACTTCTACCTATACAAGGAATAAAAAACTTAGAATGAGACCAAAAACACATATGTGAAAAAGTTGCCAAATTTTTAAATAAATAATAAAAAATAGAAAATAAGGTTATTTGAAATCAAAATTGCAAAGATTTATACTTTTCAAATTTTCACTAAATTTCAAATTTCAAAGTTACTTTGAAATCAAATAATGACAATGTCTAGCACAAAGATCAAAATGAAAACTATTTATGGGTGTCGTCAAACTATTAAAAGCTAGTGAGGCCAAGGCTCAAATATTTTTTAAGGATGATACTTTATCACAATCAAAACATGCTTTGTGTTCTTTTTACACAGCTTGTTGTACAATTATAATGCCAATTTCAAAAGTTTAATTGACATGTATTTCCATGAATTTTCAAATAACATGTAATTAAATATATTTATAGAATGAATATTCTTTAGATAAATTAAATGTGTGCATTTTAACAAAAGTAGGCATCTCAAGTTTTCTTTTTAAACATGTGTTTAAAACCCTCATTGATATATTACACATTAAGTTTATCATGCATAATATTTCTCAAAATCACTCCAAATATAGCAAAACATATATATCAAAAAATCAAGTAATGGCAAAGCAAGACATGATGGTGGGCATGGTGTCAAAGTGTAGCACTTTGTTGGAGCTTGACAATGGTGAATTATAAAGTTCCTTCGAGCTTGGCAATGTTGATAAGTGTTGGCAACATGGGAGCTCCAATTCAAACATCATCAAAACACAATGAGTGTTGTTGAAGACAAAACAAAAGGATACCAAGATGAAAACAAAAACGTAGCTCAAAGAAACAACAACAATAATAATAAGACCTTTGATGCAACTAGACCTTTGTAGTGACCTTTGCTATGAACAATCTTGACAAAGTAAAGAACGAATCTAGCAAAATTTGTAGACCTTTCTTGCAACAAGAGCTTGGTGGGTAAGTTCACAATAAAATAACTAACACTTGCCCATTTGATTATTTAAAAATAAAAATCCATTTATGTGTGTTAGAATTCACTCTTTGGACTCTCTCACATTTGTGAAAGTGTGTTTGTTTGAGTCTCAAACAGCTTTCCAATTTGCTTCTTTTGTCATGCCCCAACTTTGGTCCTGAACCCAATGCTTAATATCATCACAATTAATATGATTTTTTATGATGTTTTAAAATCATTAAATTCATTTCAAACTTATTCAAGTGTTCCCATAGTCCATTTAAAACATTATTATATAAATACATGAAACATTTTTTAAAAAAATTAAACTAAAAATTGACAAAAGCCCCTAAAAAAAACACGACCTATTCAACCTTAGGCCCACCTAAGTGACAATTCACATAAATAGTCCAATGGCTTATCCATTTAGCTTATGTACATTCTCCACGTCTTATAATACCACATTTTAATTTCAATTTTCAATCAAGCTTTTAAGAATCACCCCAATTCTTTTTTTTTCCCAAGCTTAAAACAACCAACCATGGTATCAAAATTTTGAAGGAAATTTAAAATTAAAAAAAAAAACACCAATCCTCAAAATGTTGATCCTAAAAAATTATATTATATATATATATATGAAAAGCAATTCTCACAAGTCAATTATCAAAGTTTGATTTGTTTTTGCTTATCAAATCAAGATATTTTTATTTATCAAAATTGGGGAAACCATAGCTAAAAAATCTAGAACCCCTAGCCTAAAACCCTAAACCCTAGACCCTAAACCCTAGGCCCCCCCCTATAGGTAGCTTAAGAAGTGGACCTTGCTACCTTCCATTACCATGCTCGAATAACAAAATTTTGAAAGTTTTTTGTAAAGGGGCATGCATGTTTTTGTGGCGGAAAACCCCACAAAAGTTATTCTCCGGAAAAGGCCCCGGTAGACCTAGTGGGAAAAAAAAAACACTAGTTATGTGTCGGACCAGGTCACCAATTACGCACTGGAACAGGCCCCGGTAGACCGACCTACTGGAATGTTTTATTTTTATTATTTTTCCAAAAAAACACCCATTATGCACCGGAACTTACCCTAGGTAGTAGGTTGACCTGGTAGAAACACCGGTTATGTTATGCGCTAGAACAGGCCCAGGGTACCGGAACCCATTCTATGATACGTAGTCCCTAGCTGCATATTCCACACAGAAAGCTACCTGCATGTTCCACATGGAAAAAGCAAAAGCATATTTGATTTTTATAAATCAAATTTAATTTAAATTTAATTATAAATTTAAAGAAAATTTTAATACTTTAATTTAATTTAATTTAAAAAGAAATTTATTTATTTATTTATTTAAAATATAATTAATTAATAACTGTAATGCCACCTAAAAAGTGTCCCAAATGGAGGGTCACGCATTGGTACCTTTTTGTGTCCTCGTGGACAAAAATTCATGGCCCGATCAAAAGAACACAGCTTCGCAGCACTCCACGTGTCCGTCCGGACTCGCCACGTGGCGCATCTCCAGGTGTAAAAACCAAGACTGACTGGCTAGATTGGCAATACCATGACGTGGCAAATGCCACGTCAGCCAAGCTCCCGAGCGCGCGCGCAGCCTCCCTTGTGTTGTTGTTGTTGTTTTCTTTGTTTGTCCCTTTTGTTTCTTCGTTCTGTTGTTGCGCCGGAGAAAACAAAAATTTGTGCGCAAAGCGTTCCTAGTGTTTGTTTTCTTGATCTGCATTCTTCGCACTCCCGTTCGATCCCCGTTTTTTTTTTCCTTTTTTTTGGTGAAGAATCGGAGCCGTTTTCCTTTTTGGCGCTTTGGACAGTCTTCTTTCTTCCCAATTGCGCAAACCCAAGAAGGGTTCCTACTATCCCCTCCTACCGGCATTGAATCTGAAGCATGGAAGGAAGTGAGGTTGTAAGCATCTTTTCTTCTTTTTTGGGGGAATTTTTCGACAGCACCCAAGTTGTCCTTGTAGTGGGAAGCTGCGAATCTCGGAGAATTAGGATGCGTTCGTGATTTTATAAACTGGGTAAGAAAGAAGAAGAAGAAGCACAAACAATTGGGTGGGTGCCGAAGACTAAGCTCTGCTTTGGTGGAGGGGTTGAAGGGTTTAGGGTTCTAGACTGAGTGTGCAATGGCAGAGTATGGGCAGCTAGTACCATGGCTGGTACCATTGCTGAGGACGGAGTTTTTCGGACACTGCAGAAACCACAACTCCACAGGGAAACATGAGAGAAACCATTTCTGTCTAGACTGTCATGCTGCAGCTTTGTGTCCTCAAGGCTTAGCGGAGAATCACAAGAACCATTTGAGCCTGCAGATCAGGAAAGCTTCACACAGAGATGCAGTGAGGGTTTTGGACATTCAAAAGCTGCTGGACGTCTCCAGCATCCAAGCCTACACCATCAACAGTTCCAAGATCCTGTTTCTGCACAGCAGGCCTCCTCAGAAGCTGCAGAGCTTCAAAGCTGGAGGATTGAGATTCAATTGTGAGACTTGTCACAGAAGCATCGCTGATCCAGTTAGTTTCTGCTCCATTAACTGCAAGCGCCTGGCAGTGCTGCAGGGGGATCTCCACTTAGCAACTAAATCTTCTTATCAGGCTCCCTCCACCCAGCTTAAAAACCTTGCTACATCATGCAGGTCTAGTTATGAATTATATGGTCCAAGTTTGGGAGATGGAGTGTCTCTGCAGCAACTAAACTACAAGTCTCTGATGCATCAGACATCAAGCAAGAACTCCTCGAAGCAGCAGCAGCAGCTATGTGGCAACACTATGCTGGTGGTGCAGCAAGTACCCAATTATTCCAGCAACAACTCCCCCACCACCACCTTGCTGCAGCTGGAGATTCCTAATGAATCTACTATGATGGTCGAGTCCAAGATCAAGAAGAGGAAGCTTTCACTTTGCTGCAGTGAGGGAGGATCATGTTTTGTGTTGTCACCAACGTCGGTTCTTATGGTGCCAACAAGAAGCTCAAATGAAAATTCTTGGACTGAATATCGAAGTCCCATGACAAGCTGCTTTTCTGGGCCTTCCACCCCCCTGAGCATTGAAGAGGCTAGCAGCACTCGTACACATTCCAGAAAACAATGTCATCCTCACAGAGCTCCCTTGTCCTAGGATCAACTGTTGCATGTGCACAACTTGCATAACTCCCCAGATAACAAAAAGAACACTCTTATCTTTGTACAGTACAAGTTAGTTCTCTTGGAGAGACCAAGAACCAGATCGTATCTGGAATCAAACCCCTTGTACATGAATTTGCTCTGAAAATTCAAAACCCGCACACATCTACACACACAAGTGCAAGGATGGTTCACTCACACAAAAAAATGCAATCATGGCTTCCATTACATACTGTCATTGAGAACAAGAATTCTCGATCATTTCCCCTAGTGTGAAAGCCATGTTTTGGATTGTTTCCTTTACAGTGGAACACATGGTTGCAAATGTGGGTTATTTTACGACAACAGCTTTTATATCAAGGTTTTGGGGGCATCTGTTTTGAAGCCCCATTGGATTTCATTATTTGCTTGGTCATTAATTTACATTACATAGATTTCCAATGTAAGTGCATTGAAAAATCTATTGCACTATCTGTGAGATTATGTACACAGGGAAAATTGGATGCTTGTGTATAACCCATCTACAATTTCATTTACATTAATACACAAGGCCCTTTCATAGCTGCTACACTTACACACCCAACAATAGTATTGACCATTAGCCACCTTGGATTGTGCAACAAAGGCAATTCCTCAAGTTGCACGCTCATGTACAGTCTCCCACCAGTCCTCCACTTTCACTTTGTTTGATTAATGATAACACATTGAACTCCAAACCCTTAACTCTAAAACTAGGATACTCTCATCATCAACAGGTTGTTGTTTTTGAGAAAAAATAAAAGAATACAGAATAAATTTTCCTTCATTACCCATACCAAGAAGAAGCCTCTAATCCAAAGAGTCAACAAAGAATTCCACCTGGCAGCTGAAATCCACAAGGAGTAAAACACAAAACACAATTGCAATGGTGTGGGCAAGTGCAAAAACTAGCAAACTAAGTTTGCTCCAAAGGCTGGTGATGGCAACCTTGCCTAGTTTACCAATTTTCTAGAAGGCAAAGAAAACTCCCGCACCCATCTTGCACTTTGGGTGTTTTTCTTAGAAGAAATGTCAAAGCCTGGTTTGTGTTGGATCAAACTACTACTACACTAATGTTCTTGTGTGCACACTCGCAAAGACTAGATAGAAAATTATATGTACATGGATACACACACTATGATGTATGTATATGGATGTATGTGCAAGAGACTCTGAAGTTTGAGGTGAGAAAAAAATTTAAATAATGACCTAACCCCACCTTGAACACACACACACACACACACTTGTTAAAAAGGTTGGAAGAGAAAACCATAAACCCTACTAGAAGTTTGAAGAGGAAAGCCATATACCCTAAAAAGTTGGAAGAGAAAAACCATAAACCCTAATTACACGCATAAGCTCATAAAGCCTAAAAATTGTGGTCTAATTATATTACCTCCAAAGGTGCCAAAGCTTGTTCTAGAAATCAATCATGGAGTTTCTTGGGGAGATTGTATGTCTTCTTGAGAAATTGGGAAGCTGTTTCATCATATCGATAACAAAGAACCCGCAATACAGTGTTTGCATCCGACGCACTCCAATTCCCAGTGGTTGGCGGATATGAAGACTTGGTATTTGTATTACCCGATCTGTGTTTGCTTGCTGCTGCTGCTGTGTCCCCAAAAGAAGATGCTGAAAGGATGTGAATCAATTCATTGCTGGAAAGATCAAACAAAGTGAGCACTTGTGATGCACGAGCGGATGCACGAGCTACAGTTTCTGATGGTAAACCATTCCCATCAGCCAAGAAAAGGTCTTTGATTGCTTCGAGATCCTCTTTTAGCAGATCAGAATCAGATACCATGAAAGCACGCAATGGTCCTCCGGCTAACAAAACAAGAAGGAACCCATCAAAGCAGGTTTGCATAAGTGCAATTGCCAAACGGTTTCTTAGATGCTCTGCAGTAGTTTCAGCAATGATCCCTAGTTTTGTGTCAAGTTGTTCAAGAACAGTAGAAATTCTTGCATTTGTCACTCCTCCAATATAAAGCCCCTCGCCAAACACAGATCTCAAGTCAGAGAAAATAACCCGATGAGCAGCAAGCTCAATCAGTTGCTGTATACCCTCCTTTGATGCTCTTCTTGTCCTTTGAAATGTGCCCTCAAGCATTGTTGCTTGAGGAAGTGTAGGAGGAACTGGTTGTTGTTGTTGTTGTTGTGCTTTTGTCTTCTTTTTGCCGCTCCCAATCAGAGGAGGAGCAACAATGGTGGCTTCGTCTTTCCATCCATGTCGAATCTTTTTCTCAATTGCATCAAGCTGAGTGTTGATGTGACTAACAGTGTTGATGCGCACACAGAGATATGCCAAACTGAATGGATCCTCACCATTTGCAGTTTTCAATCTGCCCTGGCGACCACCATGGCTTCCTTCTGTCTTTGACTTGCTCTTGTGTACGCCTCCTCCTCCTAGCCATGACTTGTTGACGCTGCACCGAGTGAGTTTTGGCAGCGATGGAACATGCAAATCTTTGGTTCCTGAAAGAGCCTCAAAAAGCACACAGGAAGATTGCTGTCAAGTACAGATGATGACAATGATGATGATAATGATCACAGGAACCAAAGATGATTGGAAGTGTAGTGGGGACAAAGCATGATATGAGAGGGGAAAAAAGCATGCCCACCACATGGGTTAACAGTCTGTGTGATGTAATGCTGCAGCGCCTTATCTAACCCATTCACCAATGTCGCCAATAGCTCTGGATTCTCCAGAGAAAGTGAAAAAAAAGCATCCAGTGTCTCCTCTAGGATGCGAAGAACATCCACCGACGATGCAGCGCAGCGATCTCTATTGGCAGATGGGTTCCAGTTCTGACATAAGAAGAAAAAAAAAAACAAAAAAACCCCACTTTGTCAATCTCTACAACACATGAGACAGCAATTATTGTTGTTACATTAAAAGTGAAGTTTAAGACAGGGGACAAGTACCTCTTGCTGGATGTTACGATTCACCCAGTCTGTGACTCTGTTAAGATTGTCAAAGACCCATTTCTTGGATAGATCTGCCATAGCTTGGTCTGCCTCAAAAGGAGGCATCTCTTGGATCAACCCTTTTCCTCCATCTTCACACTCCACTCCATCTTCAACAGCAATCTGGACAAGATGCTTTTCCAATCCATCAGCAACCTTGAGAATTGCTAGTGTATCGACCACCATCGCTGTTACACCTGATAAGTACTGCTTGAATTCCCGCCGGTAGCATGCGTGAAGTGTTGCAGCTGCAACCCCTGCTGCATATGGATGCCATCTCTTTAGCACTGGACTGAAATTCTCAACTTCATTCGATGCAAGTGTTGATGTATCTTGAGCTAGAATTACTAGCGCCGGTGGTGGTGACCCCCCCCCAATGGCGCTGCCCTTAAACGATCGTCTCCTTTTGTCCACTGTTTCCATCATCTGTGATTTCAACACACAAAAAAAAGGGGCATTCAATCATTTGCTAACATTTGATCAAAATGTTGCAAAACTGTTGCCAAGTCAATGTCCCCCCTTGGATCAGAGTCTGCAAAAATTCACAACAAGATTTGCTCACCTGAGCAAAGGCAGTTCTTATGGATGAGCGGATATAGACATCAACACGATTGAGTGCAACATTGGAGTTGTCTTTTCGTCGATGCCGATACTCACGAGAAATATCATCATGTGAGATTTGGGTGCAAGCTACAGCCAATGACAGCAATCCTGTCATTACACCCTCAGCTCCACCAGGAAAGGAATCATGGTAAGCAAGGAGCCTCCTCTCAACCCATGACTGAATTGCACTCAGAGTTGTACTCAGCAGCTCCACATGCTCAGATTGCAAGGTCCTTGCTTTCGCATCCTTGGCTACTTCAATCATCTGTGTTTCACAGGCTGTGAGAAGACCTAACCTCCCTTGACCTGTGTCAACAAACTGGCGAAAGAAAACCCACATGAAGCACAAATTGTGCATCATTTGGTTGATGCCCAACATGACCCATGTCTTCTTAATCAATTCAAGAACTTCATCAAGTTCTTCAATCACCACACCACCCTCCTCGTTGTTGTCAAGAGTGTTGTCCAAAAAGCATGCATGCAGAAGAGTCTCATACAAGTGTACATTCAAAGGAATGCCATCAGCCCAGTGTAGAAAGTCTCCATACTCGCCATTAAGTGCACGTGTGGCACGGCTCATTGCTGCACCCCGCAGAACTTGCAAAGTCTCAGAGTTCTTGCCAACTTCTGCTGGCTTGTCATACAGGTCCTTCAATGTTTGCTTCAGCCGGAGTGAGTCCATTCCCATGTCTCCTGGAACTAACGGGTGAGCAAGAAGGCCAGCTTCCAGCACCTTCAGCTGCCGTTTCAGCCATTTCTTAAACCCTGCATCATCGGTGAAGGCTGAAGACCCAATGTTTTGCAAAAGCTCCAAAGGAACTATCACCATTCCAGAGGACTTACTGGCCTGCAAAAATGAATGAAGCTTGGCATTTTACCGTCTACAAAAAAACCAATTTCTCAACCTCAGATAACTAGAAAAAAGTTCATGCTTTGTGAAAGTGCTATCTATATTCTCTGAAAATTGTAGCTGAAAAGATCACTGATCAGGACTGTGCTCAATGGTCCACATTGCTCATGAATTTCCCTCCGATCCATCGCCAGGTGCTTACCATTGTTCATTCTTCAACACAGACTCTTGCCAACCCCAAAAAAAACCCTAACAACCCTAAACTGACCATAAAACAAAGGGGTTTACCTAGAAAAGAAAGTTTTTACCTGTCCTGCAGCTGCACGAGAGAGGGCACGCAGAGTGCGAACCTCACTCTGGTCAGAAATGCGCAACTGGACCTTCATGATTTCAGTTACTGTCGAGGGTGTCTTTTTGTTGGATTTAAATGACAATGCTCGTTGTGAAAGCTCCCGGGTGGTGGTTGCTGCTGTGGTGCCTTGAAGTCCTAATGCCTTCTTCATATGGCTAGCAGCTGCAGATGTGAGTGATTTCTGAGTTTGCAGTTTTGGTGTTGAGCTTCTAGCACTCATTGCAGCCAAACCACAGCATGCCATAAGTATCTCATACGCTGTCTCCCTCCATTCATCCTCTGCAGAAGACAGACAGACAGACAAAAAACTTAAATAATTCCCACCACCAAAACACCACTTGCATATAAAAATGCCATGTCTGAAAAGCACAAAGGAAACCCACCCCACACACAAGAAAAAGGAAAAAAGAAGCCACATTTGAAAACCTCATCCTACAAGAGCACAAATTATGTATGTTCTCATTTTTTGTCAATTTGTATCAGAGATCCAACAACAACCCATAACTCATATATCTGTCTCACAAAAGATCAAATATCATCACTGACAGCTCGGGTCGTGAAATTGGCAAGAAACACTAAATTCTTCAACCCTTTGTTACTCTGATCAGCATGCAACAAAGGGAGTTAGGTATACAAAACTTGTATTCTGCGGGAGGAATTAGAACAAAACTGAAAAGCTTCTAATTGGGTGATGGGTGATAACTTCATATTCAAAGTTGCAACAGCTTCTTTAGAGCTTCAAAGCTAAAAATCATCATGTACAGTTTTTTTCACTTGTTTCCTGGAGGAGTGAAACCCCAAAAAAAAAAGAAGCAATAATCAAGCTTTTGGGTATTTAAAGCCTGTTTTCTTTGTAGTACTTTCTATTACCTCTTACAGGCTACAGCTTCAGGTATAGCTTCAACATTGTTTGATTCCTCCCAAAAAACAAAAAAACAACACAAAAGACTACTAGCTTTTTGCATCCAAAAACAACACCAGAGCTTTTTTTCTTTTGTGTTGCTTTAAAAGTTTCAAGCTAAGGGACAAGCTAAGTTGCAGCAATAAGAGCAAAAATGGCAGTTCCCTTTTTGCTTCTCTTTTTTGGGTTGTGTCATTTTGTGTCTGTCTGGGTTTTCTTCTTCTTCTTCTTCTTCTTGGCTTCCCCCCACCCCACCCCACCCCACCCCTTTCTTCTTCTACACTTACTTACCTGAAAACTCCACTTTGAGAGGAGGGAAAGGAGACCCAAGAGCATCAATGTCAGCTGCTGGTGCTGCTGGTGCTGCTGTTGTTGTTGCTGGTACTGATGAAACTCCATGCAACTGCTGCTGCTTCCCTCTTTGCCCAGCAACCACAGAAGGTGCCATCCAGGACTCAAAGAACAATTCCAAGATAATTTTTTTTGCTGTAGTAGGGGATCCTCTTCCTCTTTTTACTTACTGCTAAGAAAGAAGCTCACATTTCTTCTTCTGTTACAAACTCTTCTTCTGTCTCCATTGTACTGATCCACAGACATGTAACAGTTGAGTTCAGCATCCTCTTGATACTCCTCCAAATCAATCTCTCTCTCTCTCTCTCTCTCTTTCTTTTTCTCAACTCTCACTCTCTTGCAACAACTCTCTCTGGCAACTGAAACACAAAACAGCTTGCTTTGCTTCCCCACTACAACTACTACTAGTAGCTGCTGCTGCTGCCTAGTGCAGACCAGATCACAAACTGCACTGCACTGCACTGCACTGCACTGGACTGGACTGCACTGCAGAGGAGTGGATTAGAAGCTAGCTCAATGGTAGGGTCACAGAAAGAGAGAGCTGGCACTTGAGAGCACTGGGGTTCGAATCCGGTCTGCCACAAAACACAACACACACACACACACACACACCCACCCACAATGTCAAATCATGTTTCTCTGCCAGCCTTTGTAGACAGCTTGGCAAAATTGGATTTTTTTTAATTTTTTAAAAAAATAATAATTGGCCTGGCCTGGCCTACCAAGAAGGCAAGGATATTGTGTTTAGATTCATTATAGAGTATAGTAGCTTAAGGGATTTTAATAGGCCCCCCCTAGGTACCCAATAGGTGTTTTTTTAATTAAAAAAATTAATTGATTTTTAATTGATTTTTAATTGATTTTTTAATTGATTTTTTTATTTATTATTTTTTTTATGAGGATTTTTGAAAGATGGTATTTTGGCTTGTGCTGAAACTTGAGATTAATTATAGAGTTATAATACTATATCTTGAAGGATTTTGGTTTCTTTTAGACTAGAGGATTTTTATTTTTTTTGAAGATTTTATTCTTGTATTGGTGACATATTTTTGAGTTTCCATAATTCTTCTTTTGCCTTAAGATAAGGTTTTAATGGAAATGGCAAGGCCACATTGTGACACACCCCTTGTTTTTTTTATTGGGTTACCATATACATGTTTTGAGGACATTAATGGGTACTTGTAACTTTGCAATTTCCTCTTCTTCTTCTTCTTCTTACTTTCACATACACACACCTCAAAACTTACAAAGATTTTGCTTCCGTGCTTTTTTGTTTTGCTTTGTTTGATGGCATGGCTTCCTTGATGAAACCCTAAACATTTGGACCTTGTTATTTGGACTCATTTGGACCTTATTATTGGTCCTTTGGATAGTACTTTTTTTGGGGTTTAGAATCATGGGAAATTTTCTTTTTGGCCCATAGGTAGGTAGTAAAGAAGAATTACTTATTGGGAACAAGCCTTATAGGACATTGGGTAACTACTACTTGTAGCTTTGCAAGCTCTTCTTGTTGTTAGGTAACCTTCTTTTTCACACACACAAACACACACATACTTAGACTCTTTTGGCTTCGTTGCTTGTTTTGATTGTAAAGCACCGGGTGGATTTTTGTCATGTAGTTGGAGGGCACTTGGGTGCACGGAATTTATTCTCTACCAAAAGGGCAAGCATTTTGAAATTACATAATGCTTGCTCATGCATGCATTTCATATTTTCAAAACGCTTACTTCCTTCAAATTTTCTTGTGATATCCACCGGGTATCATGGGGAAAATTTATATATATATATATATATATATATGCCTAAAATGCTTTACACCCTCAATCAACCATGGACCCTTATTCCAATAAAGCCTCCGGCCTTGTGCTTTTAACCCTACACATATATAGCCTTCTTGATGCCCTAAAATTTGAACCCATTTGCTTGTTTTGCTTTTGATCATCATCACATCCCCCTCCTTGATGCCCTATATATCCTAACCTATTTTAACCCAATTATTGGATAGTACATAATTCTTTTGTATTTTTGTGTATTATTTTTTATCGAACATTCTAGTCTAAAAACTAAGGGGAGGGAAAGGGAAGGGAGTAGTATATATAGTTCATGATTAGTTTGTTGCCCTAGTTGGTGGGATGTAGTAGGATCCAGTATCTCTAAGGGTCCCCCAAAGGTGAAGATGCTAAAGCTTGAGAACTTTGGTGGACTAGCTATGGTTTTGGCACTTTCCTTTGTGTGGGTTTTAGGGTTTAGGGTTTGGTCGAGGCGCCACTTATCCATATAGTGCCTATTTTATTTTATTTTATTTTATTTTTTAGTTCCCACTCTATTCACATCAAGTTCCCAAGGTGTTCCCATAATGATTTCAATGTGTTCCCTAAAATGTTCCCAATAGCACTTCATATTTTTACCCCATATTGCCGGTGGTTCAACTTCAATGTATATAATTTGTAAAGGGTGGGGCCAAAGGGGAAGCATGACAAAGAATGCTTTTATTTTGGGGGAGAGGGAAGAAGCATATTTGGGCTTCTATGTTGGGATTGAGTGCCCCCATGTTCCCAAAAGTATTGGTGTCAAGCCAATCAAATGGCTCCCTTCTGAAGGTAAAATAAAAAATAACGGTGGTTTAAGAAACCACTTGACAAGGGACGGGTATATGGAGCCCTTGTTGGCGGTTCTCAAAAAGTGGGGTAAAGCTTGAGGCCATGGGTGTCACTAGAGTAAGGGCCTATGTGAGCCAAGCATGATCTCAATTCTGGTATAGCCCAAGGCCAAAGGCTTTATTGAGTGTAAAGATCACACTAGGATTTTACTCCCCCCTTTTTTTTACCCTTGTGATACCCGTAAGCTATTCAACTTGATACCCATCAGGTATCATAGGGGAAATTTTCTTAACACAAGGCTTTTGGAAAAAGGAATGTCCACACCCGCATGAGTTTCATTTGTGGTGAAACCCCATAATTCTTTGAATATTTTTTAAAAACCCCCAACATTCGCATGTTGTTTTATTTTCAAAATTTTCAAAAACCTTGAACCAAAGGTTCTTTCATTTTGAATTTTTTTTTCTAAAACTCAGCGTCAAAAAAGGTTATAACAAAATCAAAGAAGCACCCAACAATGTTAAATTTTGAGCTATTTTGTGTGTGTATGTATGGTTTTTTGATATAGCAATTGGGTAATTGTAAGTGTATGTAAAATACATATAGATACATTTCACTTGTACTTGTGTTTATTTTTCACTTACATTCATGTAAGTATATTATGATGTTAAACAAATGAAAAACTTTGAAACTAGAATGAAAAGGAAACATTGGGAGATGGCTCATTCAACTTGTTAACAATTTTTTTGACAATAGTCTCAACATTCATTTAATTTCCAAAGTAACCACATACACACATAAGAGGTAAGAGGGACCTTGATTCATGATCTTAAATGGCATAAGCATTACAACAAAACTCAAGGGAGGTTTTGGGCAACCAAACTTTAAACTCATGAATGTCAATTCACATTGTCTCAACATCCACTCAACTTTCAAAATAATTATGTACCTACAAAAGAATAAAGAGGTACCAAACATGAGTGCTACAAATGAAAGAACCACATGACACCATAATGAAAAGGATGCATTGGAGATGGAGATGAAATGGAGGCATTGAAAGAATACATTTTTTTTTTTCAGAATCTACTCAATTCTACAATAAATGTTCAAAAGACTAAATTCTTGGAAATATATGAATTTCAATCATAAAAGAGTTTTTAAAAAGTTTATCGCTTGTCTCATTTGTTATGTTGTTTCCATGCCTATAAATAGGTTGGGTGGGAATGTGTGCACTAGTATAAATTTTGTCATTTACAACTAGTCATTATGCAATTATGTTTAAGTGTCAATTGTAACTAAATTGGTTGTGAGTGCAACTACAAAATTAGTATTGTATAATTTTTGAGTTATGCAAATGTGTGCCCAACTAACATGCAACTAGTAGTGTACAAAATGAACATGTGTTATAAAAGTCATGGCCAAAGTTAATACATATTTACATTAATACACTCAATATATCTACTTAGGTTATGTGTAATAATTTTATATTTTTGGTACTAAAGCTAAACCCATGTTAACTAATGCTATTGAAGAAAAAATATTGGCTAAACCTATGCTAAACTCACATTATCAAGACTAAACTAACCATGACAAAACTAACTATCATTAAACAAACTTTGACTAAACTAATCATGATTACTTAACTTTGGCTAAACTGACCATAACTAAAATAACTATGATTAAATTAGCTATGCTTAAACTAACTTTTGCTAAATTAACCATAGTGAAATTAACTTTGGTTAAATTGACTTTAACTAAACTAACCCTAGTTAAACTAATTTTCGTTAAATTAACTTTGGGTAAATTAAACATATATAAACTAGTCATGGCAAAATTGATTTTGGTTAATTTCATTTCATTTAATTTAACCATGATTAAACTAATTTTCGCTAAACTAAATTTGGTTAAACTATATATGATGTTAAAGTAACCATGGTTAAATTATTTTACGAGGTTAAATTAACCATGGTTAAATTATTTACAAGGTTAAATTAACCATGGCTAAATTATTTACGAGGTTAAACTAATGATAATTAAACTAAGTTTGGATAAATCAACCATGATCAAATTATTTATGAAGTTAAACTAACTTTGGCTAAATTATTCACAAAGGTATATTAGTCATGGTTAAATTATTTACGAAGTTCAATTATTTATGGTTAAACAAACATGCCTAAATTAACTAATAAATTTGACCTTCTAATTAATTTTATCATGGATAATTTAATTATGAATAGTTTAATCATATGCAAATGAACCAAATTTAATTTAACCATTTTAAATTTAACTTCCTGATTAATTTACCCATGGTTAATTTAGCCAAACACATTATATTATTAAATTATTAATCATTATAGCTAATCATATATAATAATTTTAAATTTATTATAATTATAGATATAATTACTAATGTCATTACTTACTAATGAAGACTATTATTATTATTTCATAATTATTTTTTCAATAATTTTTTTAATCTTATTATATTTTCATTAATTATATTGTTATACCTATGCTAAGAGGTTACATTAATTAGCGTAGGTTATGTTATTATGTTATAGTATTGTTAATTATTTACAAATATTAAAATTAATGTTGATAATGAGTATTATGTAATCATAATATTATTAGTATAATTTGTTGTCACTGTTATTATTTAATATATATTATTTTAATTGTATTATAATATCATTAATTATATTAATATATGTATGTTTAATAGGTTACACTAACTAACGAGTTACATTAGTTAACATATAACTACCTAGTATTAATATTAGTAGTGAATATTCAATATTATTAGTATTGTTGTTGTCATCATTAGTTGTTAATAATAAAATTATTATTCTTCAATAACTATCATTTTAATTTTAATTATATTATTAATTAGGGCAATATATGTATGGTTAAAAAGTTACATTTTTTTGCCTATAAATATTATAACCTAAGCTAATTACTAATTTAATTTCGTTATTAACTTAAATTAGGTAGTAATAATATAATATTATTGATTATTAACTATTATAGATCATCATAATTATTAAAATGTTACTATAATTACATTTAATAATATTTATATTTATTAACCAAATAATTTTATTTTTTATTATTATTATATTATATTATTATAAAACTATTATTATATTATATTATATTATTATATTATTATTATTATTATTATTATATTATTACCTATTAAGTTTTATTACTTATAATATATTTAATTTAGCTAGAAGGTAAATTAAATTAATATGGCATATGTAGCATGTAGTATTTGCATGTAAATTACAATTACATTGGTTGCACTTGCATCTAAATTTTTTATCCCATATTTTTTACCATGGATTCCAAGTGTGCACATTGTATAAATAAGTGCATTTCTCTTGTTCACAAACCAAATACCAAATGCCATTTGAGATGGACCAACGAAAGATATTCAACCCTAAAAATTAAACCCAAACACAAAATTGGATTATTTTAAACCCACCTACCTAACCTAACCCTACCATCCTATGTACTTATGACCTACCTACTAATTTACGTAATTATTAAAAATAATAATCAATGGGTTTTTTAAAATTGCCACATGTCACTAAATATTTAACTTTCACAAATGAACATGTGTCAAACTCTTATTTGCATTTTATTGGATGGTTGATATATTATTAATTTATTAATAATGATGAATATTGAAATAAGGTTCAAATGCAATGTGTCACCATGAACAACCTTTGTAAAATAATATAAATGTATAAAATATAAATTCATACCATATATATTATTCACATATATATTATTCACATATATATTATCATATGCAATTCGTCGCGACCCTAATTTTGGGCTCGTGACCAAGGCAAGGGCTTGCAAAGGTGCGAGCCGAGAAGGAAGCCCGGGAATCACATTTCACACTTTTGAGAATGTAAGAGAATGTGAGAGAATGAACCCACACATTCCAAAATGGGTTCCCACTTTGAGAATTAGAATCCCGATAGACTCTTGAATTTTCAAAAACATATTTTAAAGGTCAAGATTCATTGGATTAAAAAATTCTTTACATCATTGAAAAGCTCTTGAAACGTAAATGTCTAAAATGGGATCGCATGACCCATTTGAGTATTTAAAAGACAAGTTATGGCCAAAAAAAAGGTTTGAGCCAAAGTGCAAATTTGGCTCGTGACCATCAAAAGTTGGGAATCACCCTGAAATACATGTGTGTAAGTGGCATGTCACATATTGTTGGAAGGCTCTCAACAACTGCTACAACTTTGCTTAAGACCTCACTTCAATCGGGGGTCTACACAAGAAATTATGACCTTCCAAAATATTAGGAGATCCAATTTTGGGAATTTAAGGACTCCCAACTTGGGAGTCCTGGGACAAAATGACATTTGGATGTAGCCCCCTATGGCTAATCACAAAAAATACTATAAGGGGGAAGGTGATGGCTTCCCCAAGTTCGGGTTGTGGTGAGTCCTGTGAATCCATGTATGTTCATGGTTCGTCTGTGCATCAAAAGTGTTCCAAGCATGCACTAACCAACTTGTTGTTTGGGTTGTGCAAGTCCGTGTGAATAATTGACCCGCTTGTCATTCGTCTTAATCCCCATCCCGAAACTCTAACATGCCCCTTTACCCCCGAAGTGCAACAAGTTAAAGAACATACCCCAACTCTTTTTTTTTTTCGTTGTTTTCATTTTCAGACTCGCATTTGAGTCTTTCAAAAAATGTGGGGTTGTGTAGCAACTTTTAATCAAATGCAACTTGTTTTATGTAACGGATGGGGTCTAACAATTGCATGTGTCACATGCAATTGAAAATCAGTTGCATATGACAATTACAAAAATGATTTTTTAAAAAATATCAAACATTACACATAAATAAACTCTTTTTTCATGATTAATGTACATTCATGTTGAAGCATTATTTCTTGGATACATTTGTCATATAATTGTTAAATTAAATTGAGATAATTAAGAAAACAAATTTAAGCCACAAAATCCAATAATCCCATTAGCTTGGAATCCCACAAAATTGATTACATTGAACATGGGGAGAGAAAGGAAATATAAATATCTCACACATGACCTTAAAACATGATGTTTTAAAAGTAAAGTGAATTTGCAAACACCCCCAAAATCTACATTTGTGCCATGATTCAAAGTACATACATGCCAAAAGCAAATACAATTACATTTGTTAAAAAATGGCTTTGACAACCAAACACAATAAAATTTGAAAACTTACATGGATATGAATTCCTATAATCCTTGCATCTTCACACACCCATAATCCTCATGTCCTCAAATTCTCAATCCTCACATCCTTGGTTCTCTTGTGTCCTTCCACTCTCAAAGATTTCCTTCAAGTGTTATGTGTTTCAATAACTTTAGTAGGTATACAACAAACATCTTTGAGATGTTGAATGGAGCATGTATGAACGTGCAACTAAATCTCCAACCAAATAGAACCAACATTAACATCATATAATTGGATAACCTTGGCTATACATTTTTGAAAGCTTGAAATGTAGAAGACATTAATGACATTTGGTGCCTTAGCTCAAATGTGTGTTTGCTCCAAGCTACAACTTTGCTTGTGTGATCATTGTAATGTGCATCAATGTCAAGTACACATTTCGTTGACATTTTCAATCAAATAGTTTTTGCACATAAAGAAGGGACATGGAAGTAGGAAAAACACTTAAAGGAGGAGGAAGAGTTGTGTTTAAAACAAGACGAAGCGTTATTCTTAAAGCAAGAAGTTGAATTGTGCTTAGAAGAAGAGGACCTTGCTCCTAAAACCAATACATGTTTAAAAGCTAGGAATTAACCACAACATTTTGAATTTACAAAAGGATGTGAAGGGAATGGAACTTGACCAAGTCATGGAAGATTTGTGAGTGCTTTTATATGCCTTACATATCTCTCTCATTTTGTTTCATTTTGTTTGTTTTTTGGAAGAGTGTTAAAAGATATGCCACAAACCTTACACCTTTATGACATTTTAATTTTCTTTTGGTTTTTTTTGGAGTTGAAACATTGGAAGAATATTTAAAAAGAAGAATGAACATATAACTAGCCTCCCTTCTAGCCAAAAAAATGGACATTGTTGTAATGTTCAATTGGTAATCAAAGCAAAATTGTTTGTGAAAATGGATGCATATGATGATAATCACAACTCCAAGAGCACTAAAGACATTAGTAATGGTTTTAATGGGCCAAGCTACATAATTTCAAATAAACATGAGACTAATGATGTTTCAAGTGGTGGAGAACTGCTCCCCTTAAGATGATCAACCAACAAGACTATGAAAAGGCCTTGCCCAACAACCACTCCAAGCACAAGGGCAAGGGAAAAGGTATTCACCCTCCCCACATTCCAATAACTCATTATATTCATATCCCATCTCTAAGCCCTAGTTTTCTTATGTGAATGGATTTTTTTGGATTTATGAAGATTTCCAAACTTCCACAAAGTTTGTTTCAAAAATATTTTGCATTGCAATCATGGCGAGGTCTAATCCCATTTGTCACACTCAAGTCTAATGCCTCTTTCCTCTTATGCATGTATGGAATTATTATGGAAATTGAGTGGATGTTGAATTGAAACAAGGTAAAATGACATTCAACAATTTAAAGTTTGGTTGCCCAAAGCTTCCTTTGAGTTCTCTTGTCATGTTTATGTGACTTGAAATTTTCATTAAGTCTAGTGCCTTTTTCCTCTCATGTATGTATAAAATTATTTTGGAAATTGAATGGATGTTGAGAAAATCTAAAATGGCAATCATGAGTTAAAAATTAGTTGCCCAAATTTTCTTTTTGAGTTTTGTTGTCATGTCTATGTCATTTGAAATCTCATTAGATTTAGTGCCTCTGTTTTTTTACATATGTATTGCACAAATATTGCATGGACTTGTTGAGACCCATGGCCTTTTTGTTCCTTTCTAGTGTTATGGTTCCCCCATTTGTAGCACTTAAAGGTCTAATTTCTCTATCCTCTTTAGTATGTACTCAACTATTGAAATTGAGTGGATGTTGAAACAATATAAATTGATGATCGTGAGTTTAAATTTTGGTTGCCCACATGAAAATATTTCATTTGATTTATATGTGCATCATTTGTGTTTTGAATGCATGACATCCATGTGCAAATTAACATATGAACCCATGAAAGAACAAATCTTGCATGTTTTCCATTACCAAATCATGGGATGGGAAGTTTGTGATGAAATTGCCATGAAATCTATAAGTTTCCATTGATTGCATCTTGCTTGCATTGGTTGTAAGGAATCCAAAAATTTGCAAGAAGCCCATGCACACTAGCTCTAAATATTATACCAATTCCAAATATCACACAAACTCCAAATGTTGAACTTGTAATTGCACTACAACCCCCCTTAAACAATATGTCACAATGGTCACAAGGTGCACAACAACTCTAGCTCTAAGGTGGGCCACAACAATTTTTACAAATTGGACCCTAACAACCATAACAACAATGTTACAAATGGGGTCCTATGGGGTATTCCCAATGGGGTGGGTCAATAGAGAGGTCTGTGTTTAATATGCCTTTACAATACAATTGGGGTGAAAGTGGTGGACAATGGGGAGTTGGGGCGGGTGGATGAAATGTAAAAGTGCACATGGCATGGTTCAAATAGAACTTACATGACCACAAATAAGTGGTTCTTCATACCCTAATTCGTGTATGCCAAATTTTGAACATCATTTTTTACAAGACCTTATTATCATGTCTACAAATGTCATGCCTACAACACAAGAAGAAATCTTGTCTTTTTCCACCCCTACACATTCAGATTATTGTCTGATTTTACTACATTTCAACTACATTTGACCATCTTAAATTTGCAAGTGGTTTTATTGTACTAATTAATTATTAATATTATTCATAGTTGTTACATTCACTATGTTGTTAACTTATGAGTATATTTTGAACCTTATTTAATAATTTCAATTTGTTGATATGGAAAATTTAGGTAGCCTTTATTTTTGTTTCCATAATGTATGGGTTAGTGATTTTTTTGACATTTCTAAAACTATCAACATGGTACATGAGTTGAATCATCAACTTTTAACATGTTGAAACCATTATTTAAAAGTTGCATTAAAACACATGTAACAATTTTAAATCCCACATTTATATTGGAATAAATTAATGATTTTTTCCACATCTTTTCAATTATCAGAGTTGAACCATTCACTTTTAATATATTAAAATCATTATTCACAAATTACATTTTACACTTATTATAATATATTAAACACATGCAATTCAATATTTTGTAATTATATTTGATAGGTTTAGTGAA
>Ga0209611_10003735_pt1 | contig 26290 bp, 17 predicted proteins | sample S1TSphgellanicum_3_FD_187693 | JGI IMG/M metagenome (GOLD analysis project Ga0209611, IMG submission 187693) | Host-associated microbial communities from peat moss isolated from Minnesota, USA - S1T2_Fc - Sphagnum magellanicum MG (SPAdes) (version 2) | ecosystem: Host-associated > Plants > Peat...
GCAACCCTTTTGGTGGTCACAATAACTTGTGTATGTTTGCCAGCCCAAAAGGGGTATTGCACTCGTTGATTGCCTATTTCATTCAACACTTAGTATAGAGATGAAGAGACCATTTTAACTACTCTTCTGTGGAGATGCTCTAACTCATGCAGTAGTAAATCTAGGAGTTCTAGAGCATCCCCACCCACAGCAGTAAAATGGCATGTAGACTATGTTTTGGATGAAATGTGAAACTCAGTTTGCGCATATAATAGCATGCCCAACGCAACCCTCTATCAATATTTAGCACATCCAGTGTGCCCTCTGTAGCTTCTCCCCAATCCCCCCACCCATGAAGCTGAAAAATGGACTGCATGAAGTGCCAGACTATTTATCTCTTCACCACCTACGCCAATCATTGTAGTTGGCCAATGAGAAACAATCATTTATTGCTGCTACTGGCGCTCTAGGAGGGCCCTGCTGGTTATATGTGCACTTTTCTAGGCCACAAGGAGTTTCCTAGTGTTTTTTCTGCAAACCTTCATCCAAAAAGTACTATACAAGGACATTTTACTACTGCCATTGGGCACGCTCTACCACACTGAAAACTGTTGATTTGTCACCGAATTGTTTTGCCATGAATATCATCCAACACATTGAACACTAAACACACATATGATTTTTAAACAGTAAGTTACCAATACACATGGGTTGATAACCAAGTCAAAACTCAATAAATGGCCAACACTGGATTTAACCCTAAAATTAGCATGCAAGCCAATTAGAATTGACCTTGCTGGAGTGACGATAGTGTACTATACACATTTATTTTGCTGAATGACTCACTCAATCACACTAACCACCATTGATTTGATCCAAACGTGCCATCAAATTGAAACTTCCACATCATCCACGGTTTTAGCATGTTCCATAGTATTTGAAGCTTTGAAAGTAAAGCTGGTGGGAAGAAATGTTCTAAAGTCTCTTATATATGGAATGAATGAGTAACATGGGACTGGCTAAAAAGTGATCCGAATGTCTGAGCAATGTGCAAATAATTCTGTGCGGAAATGGCAGACTGAAGGATCTGAGTTTTATGTGATTTCTGATAGTACTTGTTATTCATACCAGGCAACCGTATCAACAGATTATGTGGAATTCAACACCAATAGGCATCATCCATGGTTTATTCAGTTAGAACTGAAATCTTCTGATTCTGAAATACAATAAAATTGGTGTAAGCGATCCAAGTTCATTGCTGAAGAAAGTATATGCTAAATATTTTTAAAATATAGACCCACTCAAGAAAAAATAAGTTCAAATTTTCACTAGGGTTTCATGAAGTGGTGAAGATGGGTCGCTAGGAGAAAAGTGTAGGGTGAAGCCCAAGGGCAAGGGCATTACTGGATAAGGGCACACAAGGCAAGAACCAAGCACAAGCCCCATTTTGATAATGCTCTCACCCACAGGTTTTACACAGTGTAAAAATTGATGCAACTTTCAAATTGATGTGCTATTTTTCCCTCATTAAGCCCGACATGAGAATAGAACATCTGCTCACACCTGCACACTAGGCTGAGGAATAATTGCGTACTATATTAACATGCCCTCTAGTTACATTACAAAACTTCTAAGAGGTTTTGTTGTTGTTGTTTTGGTAAAACAAAGCAAACCACTATCTCTAGTCTATTATGTGCTATCAGTACAAGAGAATTTGGTTTTTCTCACACAAAAGGTCGAGGCTCATGAAGTGTGAGATAAAGTTTGTGGTTCGTCCATTACAATGTACAATATTTGGTGTTTATTGTGACATATATTATATTGAAATGACAATTTGATAGATAATGGCACATGTAACACAAATATGATCCAAAAATAATAATTGTGTAAATTTTTCTCAAAATGTGAAAAATAAAATATGAAAAGAATATTTTGTTATAATATTCCTTTTATTTGATTTTTTTTAAATTAAGAATTTGCCACTTTTGGACTTTAATTTTAGATTTGTAGCTTTTCAAAGATATTTAAAAAGGTCTGAAAGTATGTCATCATTTTATAGTAAATCTCTCTTGGGTTGTTAACTAATGATATAACATCAAAAAATTGAAAAACAAATCATTGGATTTATTATGTGCCATTATTCAATGTCGAATTATCATTTTAATGCAATACATGCAAGAATAAACACCACATATTGTACATTGTAATGGAGGAAACCATGAAGTTTACTTCACATGTGTCATGAGTAGTGTTTTTTTTGGGCAAATTTTTGTAGCCCAGTGACTGAGGAAAAAAAAGGGGGGGCTAGCAAATGCAACAAAAGGATTTTTGATTAAATTATTTTTTTTGCCATATCTTGACAAAAAAAACTTAAAAGTTGCCAAATTTAGATAATGTGTTCTTATAGGTTGCCAAAACTAGGTAGGATTCCAAAAAAGATTTATTAGCCCACCAAGATAGTTGCCATTTACTGCTAATTAATGTTGAGGATCTTAACCAATGCACTTACTTGAAGAATTTGAAAAAAAAACATTGGTCATGAGTTTCAATTTTTGTGTAAGAAAGACCACATTATCTTGTAATATATATATTTCTACTTAACATGAATTCGACTTCATTTATGGAGGTATGGTCTTCATTGATGATGTCATTATGCAAATGTTTTAATTGTTTTTGAGAACCAACTAGGGTTTGTTTTTGGTGATTTTTCGCCAAAAGGTGACATAAAAAAACACATGTGCAAAAAATATGAAGGAAAAAAAGTTCTAAAAAGTCAATTGCCCAAAACACCCCTTTCATAACACCTTTTGCACCAAAAGGCCAATTGTCATCCATCATCAGCCAAAATTACATGTCCACAAGCTCTTTCACAACACCACTATTAAGATTTCAAAACTTTGCCTTTATGGTGCTTTGGGGTTTAAAGGTTTCACTAATATTTAACCATTCATTTTCATGGGTTGCCAAGTAGCAACCATCTAATCTAGTGGTTTGCCTAACCTATTTCTTTTCCTTAGGACTAAAAGCCAACCCCCAAGTTCCTAGTTAAACTCAAATTGGGTCTAAGTTACTCAACAATAGAATTATGAGGAACTTGGGGCACACTCCTAGCTTTCAGCACTAGAAGGGGGTAGATGGGCGTGCTGAAGTTCCGGGATGGGATTAAGAAGAGTGACAAGCTTTACTTACTTACTCAAACCTGCATCAAACCAACCAACAAGTTGGTTAGATCACTTTTTGGAGCACCTTTGGTGTTAGGACGAGCCACGGGCAACTCCAGACTCACAAAACTCACCACGACCCGGATTCGAGGGAAACCACCACCTTCCCCCATATAGTATACTCTATGCCTTTCCATGGCTCCCACATCCAAATGACTTTTTGTCCCAGGACTCCCAAGGAAGAGTCTCGAAATTGTCCTAGTTTGGACTCCCGAGACTTTGCGAGATCATAACTTTTTGCTTAAACCTCCAATTGGGATGAGGTCTAAAGCAAACTTGTAGCTCTCCTCAAGAGCTTTCCAACGGTCTATTTCATTCCACCTGCACACACCGGGGTTGGGTCGATTCCCAACTTTTAGTGGTTGGGAGTCAAATTGTCAATTTGACTCTCAGCCCTTCTTTTTGCCATAACTTGTGCTGTAGATGTCCAAATGGCCCATGCGAGCCCATTTTAGACATCTACACTTCAATATCTTTCCAATGATATAAATAACACCTCAATGTGAGGTGTTTTGACCCCTATAATCGAACTTTGAAGTTTTAGGAGCTCCGGAGGACTCCCAAGTCCCAATTTTGGGGGTGTGAGTTTCATCTTCACACTCCCTCAAAGTAGGATTGTGACACCTTGCACCAAAAGGCCAACTGTCATCCATCATTAGCAAAAATGACATGTCCACAAGCTTTTTCACAACAACATTATTAAGATTTCAGAACTTTGCCTTTATGGCGCTTTGGGGTTTAAAGGTTTCACTAATATTTAACCATTCATTTTCATGGGTTGCCAAGTAACAACCATCCAATCTAGTGGTTTGCCTAACCTATTCCTTTTCCTTAGGACTAAAAGCTAACCCCCCATTTTGTTTTCAAGTCCCACTTTATTTAGGCTTTGTAAGTTATGAATTGAAAGCTTGGGCATGATGGCAATGGATAGTTGTTGCTTTGAATGTCTAGGAACGCTTGAACATTTGTGAATTTTAATGGGTGAATCATGAGATCATTGTAATTTTAGTAGTGCAATTTGTCATTACAACATTCACAAGGATCAAAACAAATGTCGAGAGGAGGGAAATCATGAACATAATTTTTTTGCAAATTTTCACAACATTAAAGAGTCTTGAAGGTGTATGCACTCTAAAGTGGTTCATTTTTGGCAAATGTTTCATTCCTTAAAAGTCCATACAATAGTGTTAAAATAACAGTATGTTTTGATATCATTAATTTAATGGAGAATTACATGGTGGTTAATGAATTAAAAAGTCCATATGAAGGATAACCATTTTAAACAATTCTTTAATGTACATGTTAGGAAAATAAAAATTGAAATCCACCCAAAAATGATTATGATATGGACTTATGAAAATATGGCTCATTTTAAGCAATTCAAGGGTCCATAACTTTTTTTTGGTTAATTTTTTTCTAGCAATTTTTTTGCACATATGTTCTTTTAGTTTTAACATATTATATATTGAGTCCCTATGATATATCAAAAATAAAATTCATGCACAAAAATGCATGTATATAAAGGCACAAGTAATAAACTAGTCCATATTTTTCAACTTCAAAAGTCCATTACTATATTTAGTGTATATATGTTGCAATTTTTTTTATAGATGTCTTCTTCTTCAAGTTGAAAATCTAAATCTAGCCACAAATTTGGAAAATCATTGTTTTTATGTCATCTTAATAGCATGTAAATGCACGTCATTTTACAAAAAACTAAATTTGTGATACAAAAAGTGAGCCACCCTACCTTGCAACCACCCTTGGGAGTTGAGAGCTTTGAAGTTTGAAGGTGATGAAGTTAAATAACAAACATAACTTTTGAAGCTATAAAAGTTGCATCATGTAGATTCCACCATAGATGCATGTTTCTCACATTTATTTTTTCAAGTTAATTTTCTAGTTTGATTTTTTTCTTGAATTTCTTACTTCATTTTATAGTTTGATTCTCTTTGATTCATTCACATTCTTGTTTGCTTGTCACAATGGTGCCCTTGAAACTTCCTTCAAATTTTTAGTTTAATTGTTTTTTTATAATCAAGGTCAAGGTAATAATCTTGCAAGCTTGTCAACACCTCCTTTGCTTGAATTGTCAATTACATCTAAGCCTTTTAATTCCAATGCACACAATTTTCCAACCAAGAAATTTAAGAGGTTTTATGACAAGGCTCATCACTTGGGTTGTTAAGTTTCCTTGGGCAAAATTAGTTTTGAAGGAAGATTCAATAGTATCACAAGTTAGATGCATGATTTGTTTAGTTGTTGAAGGAAAGGACAAGTTGTCACCAAAGTTGGACATGTTGTAAACTTGTTGGAAAAAAACAATAATTGCTTCTTTCAAAGTTGTTATTGGGGATTAGTATTACAACAAGGAATCTACACATGCAAAAATGAGAGGCTATATGTTGGCAAATGGTTTGAAACAATCCCGAGTTTGATGCAATTTGGATCAAAAAAAATGTTGTTCAATATGCCACAATTTTCTATTTTCTAAACCATGGGTGTCCAATGTGTGAATTTGAATTTCTTAAGAAGTTGTATTACATCTTGAAGGAAAAAAACAACCTTAAAAAACATTGGACAGATTGAAGTGGGTGGAGAATGGCTGAGGCAATGCACGATATCATCCTTACAGTCATTAGAACTACTATTCAAGGTGCTAACTTCTTTTTTAAGAGTGCTAATGAGGTCATCATAGTGGACAACCAATAGTGGATTAGTGTCCATGTCTATATCATGAAAGATTAACGTTGATTTCAATCTAACTAACCTTTTAACATGTGGAAGTGGGTGCAATTGCAAATAATATTATTGCAATCCTCTTGAAGTGCATGGCTAAATATGGAGGACTTTTGGTTGAAAAGCTTGACTCACACGGTGGGTGAACATTGGTTGTGACACATATTTTGTGTTTTAAAGCTACTGCATTGGGGGTAACATCTCAATTGAAATCTCGTGTCACCCTTTTCTTGATTGGTGTGCATTCCATGATTCACAAAACTAATTCAACAATTGTCATGTTGTCCAAACTTCCCTTGGTGTTTCGCATTGAGTTCATGTCGTAATCCTTGTACTCATTCATTGTCTTTGGCATTAAAGTTCATAGAATTTTGCAACCTTATTGAAATTATACTAACCAAAGGTCTCAAATTGTTGAAGAATGAGAATACGTGGTAGATCTCCATGTTGAGCCCATTGAAACATGTCAATATTGAGTCCATTGAAACATGTCACAACTGGATATAAATTTTTGATTGTGAAAATGTATTATGATCAAAACAAGATCGAATCGGCTCATGATAACTTGTAACTATTGTGTGACTTGGAACTAATCTTGGGTTTGCCATAAATTTGGATGATGGCCACTCCGGCTATCACAAAAATAGAAAAACTGGAACCCAATGGAAAAGTGTTCTTTATCCACCCACCATCCATTCCTCATGGTGAGTGTTTCTTTGCTCTTGAATCTGGATGAGTATTGGGACTTGTAGCTCTAAGTCCTTTAGTGAAAACAAGAATTGCCCAGACAAGACTAGTTTAACCAGTACCCAGTTTTTTTCCCCCCTATGAACTGTTTTCATCCTGACTTCTCATTTTACTAGCCAAAACTGGGGCCTATTGGCACCAGTTTGGGGTTTGTGGTACCTTTACACATTAACTCTATTTGGTATTGACAGTTTGATGACCTAGCTAATTGAAGCCACTTTTATCAACACCATGAGATTGACACGTGGCACACACCAACATTTTAACAAAATATTTCCTCTGATACCCAAAAGGTATCCTCTGAGTATCGTAGGGAGATTTCTTAATTAAAAAAATTCCGACCAGTGGTTTATCTACTCTTGGTAAAGCTGACCATCTTGGGCTTTACCCTATACAAATTGGTTAGGGTTTAGGATTTAGGGTTGAGCAGGACTTTGGCTCTAAAGGATGAAAAAAATATTAAAAAAACATTTGATCTTTAAAATCTAAAGAATTTGCCACTGCTTGGAGTTCCTCCTCTGCTTGGCCCATAGTTCTTCAAGAGATCTGTGACCAGTTTTATCAGATACTTCAATTGCTTCAATTGCACCAGTACAACTTTTGTGGGTCAATGTGTGGGCTCAGTTATGAGCATACATTTGTTATTTTTTTATGTTTTAAAAAAATGAAAAAGTAATGAACAAATATTTTTGTCTAATCAAAGTACATAATAGTTGGAGCTGACAAAAAAGGACTTTGGGATTGTGAATGGAATGGAATGAGCACAGCCCATTATAGCCATATGATTTCTGCACATCATGACTCATGAAGATTTTATAAGGATCTGCATTCATTCACCTTTCTCAAGTTGGGTTTGCATGGAGATTTTATGATGAGCTTTTTGCAAGAGTCTTCTTTTCCCAGTCGCAATAGGATAATTGACTTTTTCTTCCCTGTTATGTAGGTTTTTTAAAGGGTTTAGGGTTTAGTACACAAATATGCCTTGTTGTTCAGAGCTTTTAGGGTTTATGTGACACAGCAGCACTCGTCACCAGTGCACCATCCATTGGAAAACCCTTATTATCGTCCTTCCTTTAGATCACAGAAAAAGGGTTCATGGCAGTAAACATACCTTCTAGTCATTTGGGTTGTGGTGGTATGTATTGACAAAATGTTAAATACCCTCGAATGAGCTCTGTCTGGGCGCCGACATAACAGCCTGTGCAAGGAGCTGTGGGAGGTTTAAGACTGATTTTGGTTGGGCTGGTGTGATGTTAGGGAGATATATGATATTTTGTACTGATGCTCTTTGCTTAAAACTAGTACTACAAGGTTGGTATTACTTCAAGTACCTTGGGAAGGGGTACTGGTATGACTCAAGGTTGCTGGTATTGCCTCAAGTCATACCAGTCTGGTACGTTTCTTACTACAACCAGTGTTGATTGCGGAGTAAGCAGCATATACTGTGTATAATACTACAAGACCAACACTGCTAAATATGAAGTACCATATGTTAGTAGGTAGGTGAAATGAGAGCTTAGTATTTATGTAAGTAAGTAGGTAAGGGCACTTGGTGGCTACTAGGTAGGTAGATACTAGATGATACACATACATGGATGGTTACTGTACATAGCTAACCATGGAGGCCAGGTTTGGAACAAGAAAGTGAGGAAAGAGTGTTTCCTGTCCACATACCATCCTCCATCCTCCATGATGAGGTGGTAGGTACTGGTTCATTTGGGCCCACTTCTAGAGGAGGGGATGGATCATGCATCATTCCAAGTTCAGTGATTTCTGTTACAATCTCATTAAACCCCTCTTCTTCAAATCCAGAGTAGGGACAAGTGTTTTTGTTTTTGTTTTTGTTTTTTGGGGGGGCGTGTGAGTGAGTTTTTGACTCTTAGTGACCAAAAAAATCCAGTGCAACTCATACTAAGGATTTTTGTGAAATTTTTTTCATCAGTCTGCCTAGGAAAAATCAATTTCTGAAATATATCTCCACATCTGGACTTGCCAAAATATAGTAGGATTCTTAAATTTGGTCCACTTTCCTGTCTGTTCTGTAGCCAAATATTTGGCTAATTCCTCTTCTTGGTGGATGGGTGATCACCACCAACAGTGAGTGTGGTGTGGGTACATCACAAAAATTGAAAAAGAAAAAGCCCCAGTAGGCTAGGGACAGCAAAGAACAGAAACAAATTCCCAACTAATTCTGACATCTTTGTAATCTTAGATAACAAAGAAAATGTTTCCAGCAATGTTGTAAGTTTTCACATGACCATAGATATACTAGTGGTGGAACATCTGACATTGTCAGTGGGGGGGCCCATTGTCTCCCCCCCCTTCCAAAAAAGCTGACCAACAAGTAGACTGGTTTGTCCCAACATGTGGCATGTGGTGGGGGCAGAGAGATTGAATCCTTTTCCTGGAACCTTTGCTTGCCAGGCACAAATTGGAAACAAAATGTGAAAAAGCTGAACTTCTTCTTCTTCTTCTTCATCCAAATGGAAAATTGCCCATCCACTGTATAATGCAGTATCTCAACTCACAGCACTAAAATGGCCTGAACACACTATTTTGGATGAAAGTAAAATCTTTAAGTACCATAGTAAAAGTGTCAAAGCTTTGACACTAATAAGTACCATACAAAGTTTTGACACTAATTATCTTATTTGTTGAAAATGTTGAGTTCTGAAAAAAAAAAATTAAATTAAATAAATTCTTGGAACAAAATTTTGTGGGGGTGGGTTTAGGGTTTATGGGTGGGGATGGGGAACAATTAACACAGTATATTGGATATGGTAAACGCTCATAAAAGGCCCAAAGTATGGGGCGAGGATGGAGATACTCTTTAGAAAGCATGTAAATCTCAAAGTAGATTATGTATCTTTGAGCACTTTCTTCTTCTTCTTTCTCTTCCTTTTTGTTTGAAGGTTCCGGGGGAGCTTCAGAAGCAAACTGCGAGAGGAAGCGAAAATAGTGCAAGTACCATTGTCAGTTGTGTTAACAGGGTTATGTAGGCATGGCTGCAAGATACAAAAGCAAGGTCTAGAAAATGTTTTGAATTTGCCCAAATTGATGGACAGAGAGGACTTTGATTCACAGTTTTGATCAAATTGATCTGATCAAGTCAGTTTTGGAGTTCTTTTTCCTCTCCTCCAAGTTAGATTATAATACTTGCATATTCAAATAGGTGTATCCAAATGTGTGGGCCACTGTGCAAAGCAAATGGATTCTGGTACAGGATTGCAAAGTACAACCAGGCAGCACAACACATTCTAACAAATTGTTCTTTGCATCAACAACAACACCCACAAATTTTGTTCTTTGCATATTCAAGACCCACAACAGCAAACAATCCAAAGAATGAGGGGAACTATTGCAACAGCAAAAGAAGACTAATCAACAAACCCTAGCCCGCCCCCCTTTATTATATCCTGATGGTTAACTGTAACAAAGAGCTACAAGAAAAACCCAATTTGATAAAAACCCCCCAAGTAAATGAATGTGTACATAAAACATTGGGCTTTAAACCCCATGTAACATTGGGCTTCACTTCGACTTGCAATGTACAAGGTGAATGTTATCATGAACCTAAACATACTTATGTCCCAAGGTACAAGAAAGGGAGACTTCTTACTTCTTACTCCTTCTCGTTTAGAGTGAGACGGATCTTACCCTATATGTAAGGAGAGGGATCCTACACATGTTATAGGCGTAAGATCTCTCTTGCTCTTATTGAGTAGCTGTAATATTCCTTCTCTTTCCTAGGGGATATTCATGGCTATAAAGTGCCTTCCAAATACACTTAGGAAATTTCTCCTTTCTTATTGTGTCTTGATGGAAAGTAGGGTTGTATGTGGCCTCATGTGAAGGCTTTGCTAACACATTTGTATTCGTGTTGAGCATAATATGGTTAACATTGAAAAGCATTTCCAATATCATCATCTAAGTGTTGGATGGAAGGAAAATGAAAAAGGTGTGAAAGTTAAAAGAAGACAATGTACTAAGCCATCAACATTCACACAACATGCACTTGTACTCCCTACACCTTATATTTGCTAGACATGCATGCTGCCCAGGAAAGTTGGATGTGGACCATCCTTGTGAGAGATTTCTGGGTGGACCATCCTTCTGAAAGATTTTCCTTCAATGGAAAAATGCACTTTTCCCCCCTCCCCCATTTTTTGTTCCAAGAAAAGAAATCATAAGAATGCAAGTAAACGTCACCTAAAAATAGTTGAAGAAGATGCTCCCTTATAATTTGGAGAGTCTATCTATACATGCACACTTATACGCCTTGTCTCTTGGCCTTTGTCTCTGGTTCTCACCACATTTTTTTCCTTTTTTTTGTAGCATGTGTATGGGCCAACAATAAGCCCAAACTTTTCAGCCTTGTTTATATTTTTTAAAATTACAATATTGTGTAAAAAATACACACAAGCATAGAGGGCTAGGTGCCAAGAAAATACCCTTGTGACAAATGAGATTGTAAGAATAGATGATTTGAATAGTTCCAAGGAGTTGTTTTGAATGAACTAAATAGCAAGTAGGGTATTGTCTATTGGAGCTCCGAACTTGGCCCAAGCTCATCGTAATAGGCTTGCTGTGACCTTGAAGGTAGCTAGAATTAGCAATAGCCTCCTTGCCCATTTGCATTAAATGCAAAGGGTTTTGCACCAAGGTGCATAATATTCTTGCACTACATCAAATTATATTCATAATTGTTTAGGACATTATGGATTACATGATTGGTAGTTGTTGTGAACATGATCATGGAAGAGATAACTAGCATAGTTATTTAATTTAACCTAGCCTACCTACCTATGTTTACATAGGCAAACCTGTCCTTGGGTGGTAACATTAGAAATGTCACGGCCCAAAATTTTGAGACCCACCTAATTTTAGGATAACATAGAACTCATTTAAGGAATTCTTTTCATTTCAAATTGTATATCAAAAGAGTACTCAAGTCATGTAAATTTTGAAATTTCAATTGAAATTTTTTTATAAAATAATATGCCAAATGAATGGTTTAAAAAAAATTCAAGAAATTAAAATTTGGGGTTCCTAATTTGTTTAGAAACACAAAAGAAAATTTATGTCTTTTCATTTATTTTTAATGCCTTTAATTTTTAGGAAGGCCTCAAATAGTCCTCTTTTTTATTTGTTTGATAAATAATGGATTGAAATCATCACAAAATTTTGAACAATTTTCAAAGGTCAGAACTAGAAGGTTTAAGGACTTGCATTAATTTTCATTTTTTTGTTTCAATCAACAATTTGGGCCATACCCTAATGATTATAATTGATAAATAAAAAATCAATTACAATGGTGCAACTTGACACTGAATGATAAGGGGTCAATAATATAAAAACATATGTTAGGAACAATTCAAAACCACAAATTTTTTATGTGTAACCTATGTAAGTGTTTTAAAAAGCTTCCAAAAATGTACATATTGGAAGTTCTAAAGGGAAAGGAATGAATTGTAGATACTTACGGATGGTGGTTGCTCTTGAACCATGTAGACAAAAAGGATAGATAAAAGTGGGGGAGTGGGAAACCTTTTAGAAACAAGGTACTTATTTGCAGCATGAGGGAGGGGGGGGCTAGGGGTGGGGAGTGTTTAACATCTTCTCGAGCAAAGGATTTGGTTCAGACTTTCTCAAAGTTGTTGTTGGGAGGAAGATCATTAGGAGGAGGAGGGTAGGAGAATTAACAGGGTGGTGGGAATGTGCATAGGTAGCAATTGCCACAATATGTTGTCCCTCCTTGTCACCACCACCACTACTAGCAACACCATCACAATAATCAACAAGATCTTACTCGAATTGTTCATGTTATTTTTATTGATGCCATGGGACATAGCCCATCTAATAACCCTGGCAACATTGTTCAATCTCCTTTGATATTCACATACCAATAAGTAAGAGGCACTTCCATTTTGGGTTTTGAGTTAACGGCAATGTCATTTCAATGATTAAGCCAACTTGAATTGTCTTGCAAGGAATTAGGGTTTTCATCTAGGGTTTGTTGGCAAAGCACCCAACAAACTCAATCACATTAAAACCCACATCCACCCCCTTCCTTGGAAAGAAGAACCAGAAATGAAAAGAAGAACCAATGCCAATGAATGAGAAGAAGAACCAATGCCAATGAGGGTTTAAGTCCTTTAAATTTTTTAGATTTTTTTAGCACAATGGGACATATGAAAACAACCACTTTCTGGAGCAAATAGGTTTTGTGTCTTTTTGCTTTTCTTTTGTCTTGGTTTTGTTTTGTAATGGGTCTTTTTTTTTATGCTTTTGTCAAGATTAAATTTTTTTTTATCACCAAGAATCTAATCCTTATATTCAAATTAAATACAATAGAGAGTTTCTACTACATAAAGAAAGACTTTGCCACAATCTTGGTTTTTTTGGGTTCTTGTCATAATTTTTTAAAAATAGCGAAGGAAGAAGAAAAAAATATATAAATATATAAATGCATTGTAAGCGTGAATGTGTCAATACTTAATGGTTAGTCATTCATCAATAATATGTTTTCTAAGATGTTTTGTTTTTGGGGGGGGGGCAAAAGATTAAATCTAAGGTGTTTTTCTGTTATTGAAGTTGGGTGTTACATTAGTTGGGTAGTCCAAAAAATAAAAGATTATAAGTCTCTAGGCCCTTAATTCTTGCACAATAGTTTTTTTAAAAGTATATAGGTTGTGTCAAACCCAGTAAAGTAAGGATGATGATGTCAAAAGTTATGGCAAAATTAAAGTTAAGCTATCTTTTGAAATAGGACTTGTTTATTTGTGACAATTCATTATCTTTTTTCGTTTGATCTATCAAGTCTTATGTGGTTGGTTTTATAGGTTTAAAATTATCGTGTTGAAATAAGCAATCTTTAAAACGTGGTACCTATTTGTAATTGCACAAATAGGTCCCAATCTAATATTTTGGTATTATAGTGTTTAGGTCTTATTGAATCAAGTAACTTAGTGATCGTGACACATAGGCCTAAAACGAAGTTAGGGTTTGGCATTAGCATAATGCCTTAACAAAGGACTCTTTATTTATTTTTTCGTTTCATTTAATATTATGTGATTAGCTTTGTAGATTTATGATTGCCTTGTAATGGAAGGTAATTTTTAGAAAGTGGGGGCCATGTTCATAGTAAACCTCCTACTTCATGGGCACCAAACATCCCATGTCCCCCAACTCATCACGTCTCATCAAACTTCGTAATTCCCATCACCCATTTGCTTCATCATGCACCACCACTAACTAATCCCCAACCTTTCATGTGAATGTGGGGTCCCGACCTTACACTTCCCCAAACCCCTTCGATCATGCACATCTAAGACATTTTCCCTTTCCCACTCTATTGGTCTTTATAGTTGGCCATGATCATACCCCCCAACCTATCCCCATTTCTTCAACATGCCCTCAACCTCCACCTAAAGTTTTGTGCCCCACCTATGGGCACCAATTTACTAGTAGAGGGTTAGCTCATCATCAATGTTCTTATCATACATCTAATTCATCTAATCCAAACCCTTGTGATCATCCTAGCCGAACACCTTCCTTTACTCCCATTCCACCTGCATTAGCTTGGACCTAGGTTTCAACATTGGATGTCCTCGGGTCCTTTCACTTAGGCCTTTGTTGTCCTTGTTTGTATAATCGCATCCCCACTGCTCTATGGCGTGATGTACAAGTGACATTTTGTTTTCCATTGAATAAGTTAGTGGAGGACCCTTACAATGTGGCAGTTTGGCACTTGCACCTCCTACTACCCCAATGGTGTTTTGTTTTGCCCCCTTGTGGCAGGGTGATAAGGCATAGGGAAACACGGATTCGATTCAAACATTCTTTAGCAAACAATTAGGAAAACTTGCAAGAGGAGTTTTTTTTACGACCTAAGTTTTGTTAGCCAATTCGAACATAATCCTTTTTCCCCAACATGATCCTCTAACTCATAAATGTTTGCTCCACAGTTTAACCTTTAACTGTGTAAGGGAATACTTTCAAGCAACTTGTGTTTTGGCACCATTTTCTCCCGCACCTACCTCTTCCAACACCACCTTAACTATCACTGCTTTACACCCCAAATCAAATGGCTACTTCCCACTTTTCTTTGAAAACTACGAGCCAAACTAGGATTTCAAGTTTTCTTCTGATTCTTTCAAATTAACATTCCAGTGCATGCCGCATTTATTGGCAAGTGGTCCTTCTAGGATGGTTTTTGGACACCTTTGGGACTGTTTTCACCCTGAAGATTCAGTGAGTGGATTCCCTTAGTTGTTCCAACTTTGTTTTCATATTGCACATGGTCACATTCCACCCCAAATTGCACACATCCTTGGAGCAGCCCGCCTCTTAACCATGACCAAGCCTTTAAGTGGAGTTTGTCCCATTGCAATGGGGTAAACATTGTATCGACTCACAAGTTGCATTTTATGTCTTCAATTTCATGAAGCTTTTGCAACACATTTTTCCCCACACCAATTTGGAGTTACAACTAAAGGTGGTTGTGAAATAGTAACCCACGACATTAGGTGCACCCTAGACCTTCACCATGACTAGGTTGTTCTTTAATTAGACATGGCAAACGCCTTCAGTTTAGTGTCAAGAGGGGTCATATTTCAAGAACTTTGTATAATAGGTGGGGACATCATACAATTCATCCCCTTTATTTGTGCATTTTATGCATTCAAGTTTCCTTTATTTTATAATCATTGTAATCGTCAAGGTGATGTCACAATCATCCCATTTGCCATGGGGATTCGTCAAGATGATCCTTGTGGAGATGATCCTTGTGGGGGGGGCACTATTCGCTTTAGCGCATTTTAGGGTTTTACATTCTACAATTAGTCATTTTCCTTCTTGTCTATTTCCATCCATTGCAAATGACACTCATAGCATGTCCCCCTTCAATTATATCATCTACTTATGAACATTTCCAAACTGAACTTCGTGCGATAGGTCTTTCTATCCAACTTAAAATATGCGTTACATGGTCACCTTTTGGCTTACAACCAAACTTCAACACCCCATCCCAGTTTACCGCCCCATCCAAAGGAATTAGAGTTTTGAGGGTTCCGTTGAGCACCTTAACTTTCACCTCATCCTTTATAAAAAATGCCTTGCTAGAGAATGCCCAACCTGTGGACCTTCTCCTTAGAATGGGTGATGTTTAGGTGACCTTTGGAATTTTAATTCGTTGTTTCGTGCACGCCTATCGTATCTTTTATGATGCACACTCTTCCACTTTCATAAAGTTTTTTATTTCATTTGATTCTTCTTTCCATTAAATGTTTGAATGTTTTTTAGGTCTAGGATCTTTTGATAGCCTAAAGGAACTATTAGCTTGTAAACAAACTTCCTTCCCAATAACTTTCAGTGGTGTTGGGTTCATATTGACATCTACTATCACCCCAACAACCTATTTAAGGAGTTGGGCCTTTGTCGCTTCAATCATAGTTGCTAGGTTTATGGTTGATCAATGTCCCTTCCTTCTTAAAGCCTTAACATGATTTGACAACAACACATTTCCTTTCTAGCAACACCTCAAGGTGGCATGTGATTTTCTACCACCCCCAAGTTCGTGCGTGTTTTCTTCCATTTAAATAACTCATCAGGCAATAAATGGTTCAACTTCAAGATTCCATTTCAAAGCGTCTACACCATCATACCCTTTCCAACATGCTTTTCAATGGGACATTTGAGGCCCATCATGTCCGAATTTTATCTTGTTTTGGCTTAGAGGGAGGTGCTTGGTTTACAATTTGACAAATCTTCCCAGGCTTTCAATTATTTTCCCTAGTTTTTTGCATAGCATTTTGTATGCGACTTGGATTACTTCATCCTTTAATTGCAAGCATCTTTCAATGTGTGTGCACACATCCCATCAACCTTATGGATATCCACCTTTTAAGTTATGTTCATGGCAACAAACGCATTGGAACCCATGATGTAATTTACAACACCTTTGTGCCAATGCATGAGATGTTGGTTTCCAGTGGGACGAGAACATTTTCATGTGTTTCCTTCAATCACATTTAACTATTCTTGTTGACGAGTTGACATTGTGCTGACCAAAGATGGTATTCGCACCTTAGCTAATGTTGTTATTGTTGACCCAACACAAGCGGATTTACTTCCCCAATCTTGCGCAATTCAAGGATTTGTCACTTTCAATGCAGCTCAAGCCAAGGAAAGGAACTATCGCAACCGACACCCTTGTGATCAATTCCTCCCCTTAACAATTGAGGTATTTGGTTACTTACACAAACAAATTGATGTGTTTTTACACAATTGTGCCAATGCCATTTGGAGCTTGAAGGGGATAGAAGGCCCTCATTTTTCTACCTTTATCATTTTTCTTTGTCAAAAAATTTCAATCACATTACAAAGGATGCAAGTGTCTTCCATCTTAAGTCGGGTGGTAGTTGTAGGTTTAACTACTTTTTGATTTCCACTGCTTCAAGACACACCTCCCATCACCATGACCGATTTATTGCAAGCCATTGGTTTTCAACATATAAATATGGCCAGCCTTCCATAGGCAGTTAGTTATGGACATGGAGAGATTTTCATAGTTATTTTGAGCCAATTTGATGTCTTGTCACCTCTCCCTTTTTCTTTATTTTATTCATTTATACATTTCCCTAATCTATGGTGTGTTTTTTAATAAAGCTTTACATGTTTTTGATGATAAAAAAATTCCATAGTGTATACATATGTGGGGAGCACAAAGCCCATGTGGGGCAAATCAATAGTAAAAATCATAATTTAAAAAGATTAAATTTCTTTTATTAAATTAAATTTGGTCCACCTTTCCATGAATTTTGGTGAAATGGTTCTTAGTGATACCACCCAAGGATGGGTTTGCCCACCTATTAACTTACCCTAATTGCCTACTTAACTATTTACTTACTAACTAACTTTAAAAGCTACCCTTGGCAAATTAAGCTAGGTAGGACTTAGGCTAGCTAGGGCATTTAGCCTATGCTTTTAAATTACCTAGGCATATACATGAAGGTTACAACTGTGAATACTTGAAACCCTCACCTCCATGTTGAAAGATCAAGATTTTATTTATTGCATCATATTTTCAATAAATAACATTTGTTTCCATCCTATGATGTTGAACATTTTTCAATTATTTTTGTTGCTAGGAATTACCAGTGGTGGAGGGATGAGAGAACCTTGTGCATAAGAAAACCACATATTTGAAAATTTTGCACATTTTTTAGAACTGTAGTTTGGATCATCATGAACAAATGGCTAGTTATTTTGCTTGTTTTGAGGTGGTCAATGAGTGATAGTGAGGACAAACCACTTTCAAGATTTGTTTTTTGATGGTTGAAGCTTGTATGTTTAGGCTTTAACCATTGAAATTTTGTGGTGATGGTAATATTTGGTGATTGGTGGTTGATATGAAGTGGATGCATCAACATCTATTTTTTTAAAGATGTTCACCTTGTTTTCAATGTTGTGCAATTTGTTTGCTTTGTTAATCTTTGTTTTTTACAATGTGTGTTATGGTTATTTAAGGTTGGTGTTTGTGTTTTTCTTTGAGATTTTTTAATAATGCAACTATTGTGATGCCTTGGTTACAAGTGGGTTTTTAGCTTTTGTGGTTAATATTCAATTTTTTTGTAATTCCTTGTTTTGTAAAAAATAATGTTTGTTTGTGGTAGGTCATTTTTTTTTCTTTTGGCTTTTTTGGGAATTAAATAGTGGAGAGAAAAAAAGAAGAAAATATATAATGAAAGGTTCATTCAAAATATGTGATGAACAAAAGCCCTCAAGAAATGAACCAAAGTGCTAATCACCATATTAGGTTTGCACTTTTTTGGGGATATTTGTGGGAGATGTGGAAGAGGTTGCTCTACATGTGGGTTCTACCTTGAGGCTAGTCTTTGCTATGAAATTTCTTGTCAACCTAATGATGAACATAGTGCCATTTCCTTCATGTCAAAGACAAATTTTGGGTTGTGGGGTTTGCCAAGTAGTGCCACTTTGGTTATGGCTACCAAATTCAACTTGTCAAGAACAATGAATTCATTTTTAATGTTGATCACTACCACAATCATTTGATTAGCCATTTAGATTCAATGTGTTTTTATTGTACTGTAGATTTTTGAGGATCAAAGCAAGTTTACTAAACTCAAAATTGATAGTGGGCAACTAAAATGAAGTGCATTAGGGTTGAAATCTTCACTTGAAAACGTTGAAAATTTTGAGGGGTGGTAATTGTTTTTGTGGATGCTATGTTGGATGTGTTTGGCAAAGTTTTTTAGTGACTTTGAGATACAAGGTTTCATTTAGTTTATTCCAACATATATTTTTGAAGTGGAACAGTGGTTGTGTTGTAGATGTGGAATTTGTATTTGTGGACATGTGTGCAAACAAAATGAATCTCGTTAGTTGTGTTGCACTACCAAAATTGTTACACATAAGTTCAAAGATGTTGGCAAGCAAGGCCATCACTTTAATTCAAATTCATTTGAATTAAATCTCAATATTTGAGTTTAACCCAATTGCATCTTCCTTTCTAATAGGTCCTTAAGATATTACCAAAGGATCTCATTTATATACAAGTCCTTTGGATTTGATTTCAAAATGTTCTCTTTGAAAAACAATTCACTATATAATTTTGTTGTTTTATCCAATTTTTTTTCTTTGGGAAAATTGAGCACAATAATGAAAGAGATACAAAAATGAGGATACAATTTGTGCATATAGATTTATTTCTTAACTTATATTTTTTGTTCTCAAGAAAACTTCGCATATAAAAATTTAAAGAAAGTGAAATTTTGTCTGGGATTAATTAAGTGTTGGCATCACTCTAGAAGGTGGTATTAGTGTTGGTGAATGTATATGTGACATATAAAAATACTTATGGTTCATGAAATAAGACATGTAGAATTGCCATGGATATGTGATATAACAAGGTTTTTAAAACTAGAAAACCTTTGTATGTAATTGTTGTATTTTTGGTTAAAGATAATTATAGTTAGAAGGGACTTTCAAATATGAAAATTGAAAATATCACAACTTGAAATTTTTTTTGGTTTGCAAACTTTTCAAAAAAAAAGAATCCAAAGGTTTTTAATTTTTAAATTTTCAGAAAGTTGGAACTGAAAGTTATTTTGAAAATCAAATAACTGCACAACATTAGTGTTTATTGTCTTGTGAACCTAAGTCTTACACAATAAAGAAATGTGAATAGTTAAAGGCCTAGTAAGATGCATTTACATTTGATGTGGTAATAAGCAAACATAAGTTTGTAAAAAATGAGCATTTAAAGAGATCAATGAAAGTGGAACTACAAATACACATAGACCCTTGGAATAGACTTGTATTTAAGTGTGGAAAAAAACATTTGTGACTAAATGAGATTATCAAAAATGGTGGTTTGGATTGTTTTGAAAAAATATTTGTTGTGAACTACCATTATAATGTTGTAATGATCAATGCTTAACACATTGTAAAATATTCAAATGGATCATTGAGATGGGTTGAACTGAAAATTTATTTTGGCCATAATTTTCATTCAAAAAACATGTAAAATCAAGAGTAAGTGGATTGAAGTGTTGTGATTCATTTAAGGAAATTATGAACAAACAATCACATAATTCAATCACCCTTTAAAGATCAATAATCTTTCAATTATTTGTGCAACTAGGTTTTCTTACAATGAATTTTTTTCATAATGGAGCATTATTGAAAAATAATGTACCAATAGCTAATATTTTGACACATTATTTGTGCAATTTTCTTTTCAAATATGGAACTTAATTTTCAATCACCTTTGCCACTTTGTTATTCCAAAGCTTTATAAGATTACCCATGTATATGCATCTTTTAACAAGAAAATCATGATATACCAAACTTATTCTTAAAAAGGTCCTCCATTTAAACCTTAATTATTTCACCATCAATCTTTGGTTTCATCTTCAATTGATATGTATCTTGTGAATGATTAAAGTTGAGTATTGAAATTGAGACCCAAATGCAAAAACAATTGGATTTTCTTTAATGAATAACTAGTGTAGGGTAGTAATGAAAGTTGTTTGATGAAAATTGAAGATGCATGTTGAAATTCAAAATACCACCAATTTTGGTGGTAAATGGAATTTGACCCATTGTTTTGCAAAATTGTATTATTTTACAATAAATTCATCTTCGTGTCCATAGTTTTGGCCAAATTGAACATTGTAAGCACATTGTAGTGCTTAGTTTGGCTATCTTTGCAAATAATTTTATTTTTTTATTTTAAAGAAGCCATATTGAAGGGAGTGTGATTGAGACTCCTCTTTTTTATGTAACAATTTGTCTTCATTTTTCATGTTGAACTACATGGTTCCATATTGAATCATGCCTTTTCCATGTCCCCCTATTGCACTCAATGATCAACATCCCTTGATAAACTCAAATTCATTATCAAATCCTAGTTGTTTGAAATTGTTATGAACAAAGGTCACGTTTTTGTTCTTATACAATGACCACCATGAAAATTGAAAATGTCTACTAATAAACAATCATGATGTTATTTGTTCTATAAGTCTCTATGTGTCTTTATGCTTCATAGCCTAGCTTGTGACATTTTAATTGTGATTCCATAATCCTTTGATGTAATATCTTAAAATTGGTTATTAAATTAAGTTCATTTTAATTTTGGTAATGCTAACTAGATGCCCATTAGGGTTTAGAACCAAATTCTTCCACTTTCTTAACATGTAACATCCAATCAAAGTTTAGGGGCAAGATAAGTTTTCTTTTAATGATTAAACATGTGCTTAATGAAACATTAGTAACATGCATTGAGGACTTGATCACATTTGAAGCCATAAATTTAATTTGATAATACATTTGTTTTAGTATGTTGAACAACCAAGATGTAACATAATTATGTCCCCTTGATGTTCACCTTTTTGCGGTGTGGAACCAATCACTTGATGCAATGGAAATTATTAATTAAAAATTTAATCAAAGTTAGGGTGTATATATATTAGGTCTCCAACATCATGCCATGCACCATATCATGGTTGCTAATGTCTCTTGGTTATTTGTACGAAGCTTACCAACCATGGATAAAAATTGGTGTACCAATAAATTGATCTTTTTTATAAATGCAAGGTTATTGTCATATTCTTAGTTTGAAATAATGTTGTGCACTATCATATTGACACCCAACACTATTGAAACTAATAAATTCACACACATATGAGAACATGCACATAAAACAAAATGAAAACACAACCTTTGGCATTAATCACACATTTTGTTCATTTGGTGTGCTTTGGAATTTCATAAAACAAAAGACACGACTCCAAAGCCACACCTTGGGGATAATCCCCCAAACAAAAAAATCCAAAACCATATTCCTGTGACACAATAAATATTATAGGAAATTACCTTTTTACAATAACTACCTCAAAATAACTTCATCATTTATAGGATAACATAGATATTCATTTGTGTTATTGTTTGGTCAAATTATCCCTTGATATTGGGACAATGTCCAAGTTTATCCAAATTTGTTTTTGCAATTGATTTTAGGTTGAAGACCATATTATTAAAAATCAATTAATTTTTCTTTGTTTAAATTAAGGGCAAGCAATGACCAACATGATGGCCTTCACATATTATTGATTGATTAGACTTTCATTTTTACTAAAGTTTGTTAACATTTGAAATTAGGATATGTTGGACAATTTGCAATGAAAAAAAAGATATGGGGCTAGGTTACATAATTCCCTTACTTTCAATAAAACATGAAAGGTTAAACCTTTCCTTCCTACTCCCACAATTGTCAACCACAAGTTGCATTAGAATTTTAAAAAATAATTATGACTCCATATATGATTAATTTTCTAGTCATAATACTAGACATTATATGGTTAAGAAGCCTTTAGTTGTGGTGGACGGCTTATTTAAGACAAGACATCATTAAATGTTTGATGTGTCACTTTTCATCTTATATTTATAAATGGAAATTGTCAAGTTATATAAGACAAGTCATAGAAGACAAATCATATATACTATTAAGGTGTCATGTAATAAATGTTTAACAAATGATGGACCATTTGATTGGTCAAATTTATACATAGACTAAAATCATTTTTTTGGATTATTATAAAAAACAATTTCAATAGGTAGGTATTAAGCAATAGGTCTAGGTAGGTTGAAAAAGACAAGTAGGTAGTTGGTAGTTTAGCTTGCCTAATTTGACTTACATAATCTACCTAACACCTTAGTCTACCTTAATTACCCTAGCCCTCTAAAAAATGCACATAGGTTGCAAATATTAGGAATTGAACCTTTCACTTTCACAATGATAAACCAAGTCCTTATCAATGGACTACTTGATTACACCATAAAAAATTGTTTGGTGTTTGTCAAGTTTTTTATTGCACGTGTTTATTTCATATCATTACAAGACTATGAGGTAAATAATAAACAAGTTGTAGGAGATAGGAAATAAGAAGTAGGTAGGTGGGTGAATGGGTAGGTAAATAAGTGGGTGGGTAGGCAAGTATGTAGTAGGTAAGTAGGTGGGTGGGTAAGTAGTAGGTAGGTGTGTGGGTAGGTGTGTAGGTGGGTTGGTGGGTATATAAGTATGTAGGTAAGTAAGTAGGTGGGTTGGTGGGTAAGTAAATAGGCAGGTAGGTAAGTAGGTGGGGGGTAGGTTTGTCTACATCCATATCAAATGACTTGTAATCATTTTGTAATCATTGTAAAGTCATTAGTTGCCACGTTGTCCATGTAATGGCATGCCACACTTCCCCAAAAATACCCAATATAACCCCCATACAGCTGAATACAAAATGATGAATAATGTAGATCATGACATTCCACGTCAATTGCAAATATTTGTCCACATCATTATGCATAGTCATTTTGTAGTCATAGGCATATTGATATTTTCATAGTCACATTGTTGAATGACAATTGAACATCCATGTCACTTTGTCAATCATGGATGTCATATAGATGAAATAAAAATGATGAAAACTAACACTCTTCAACTTGTTACCACCTTATCGTCTACTAGTCACATGCCTCATTAATATATGACTATGATCTTTTACATATAGGATTCAAAGTGATAGTTTATAGTTAAAGTTATATATATAGTCATTTAGGACTTGTAATCACTGATTTCTTGGTTGCAAAGGACATGATTCCTTCTAGTTTTGTAAGAATTCCCCAATGAATATATTTTGCAAAAACTTAATAGTTAGATATTGTCATATCTTTAAAAACTCCCATTTAATTCTAACATATGTTTTTTGAAATCCAAGAATAAGATGATAATGAGTAACTTTATTTTTGCCCATTTGTTGGATTCAAATGCTAAAATACATTACGAACAACCAATTAAATTACCTTCATGTCATAGATGGCATTTATTGACCCCAACATTTAAATCATAAAACATATGGATAAAATTGTGATGATAGGAATTGTCCATGCCTATTGAATCAATTGTGATTAGTCATGACAAGTTGATGTGACAATATGAAATTAGTCAATTGTTTTTGAGATAGTGCTAATCAACAATGTTTAAATATTACTTTTACATTGTTTCATTGTGTTTTAAAAAACTAGTTACAAGTTTTAAGACATGCTAAATGTAATTTATATTTACTGGATTCCTTTCAAATTTATCCAAATGCTAAATTAATATATTAAAAAGAGATTTACTACAACACACATTTCAACATTAGTTTAATAGTTTATGAGATTTATAAACATGTCAAAAAAGGATTGACCTCACCCAAGGTAATTCCTATTAATTCAATTTGATTCATATGAAATGTATTCATGAATGTTTGCATTTTTCCGTAATGTGATGAAATTCATCCATCTTCATCCACAATTGTTTGTATTAAAATGTATAATTCCTAGCTGATTCTAGATGGTTTCTCATCATAAGCTTATCATTTATGACGTTCATAAAAGTTCTTCATGTATTTCCCACTAAAAATAAATGCTAACTTGATTTTTGGCATTTGTTTGTGGTTGTATGGTTTTACATTTTAAGGCTCTAATGTTCATTCATCTTTTTCAAATTGCACTTTGTTGCTCAATTGATTGTGAATGATCTATTGACCATTTCACATTTGAAGTAACACAAATTTTTTTAGAACATCTACAATAGTCATTAAATTATAGTTTCCAAAGTTGGAATGTTAGTTCACTCTTATGGGATTCTCTTGAAAACTTGCATTCATGAAGTCATCCATATTAATTAACAGTTGTAAGAAAATAATTAATAAAATTTTCATTTTTGTGATGGTGGCATCAACTTATAATGTGATTAAAACAATAGAAATTTTTTGTCCTCCAAAGCAATTAAGGAAGGAAGTTGCAAGCATAATATGCAAATTTATGAAACTTTCACAAACCTATGCTATTTGCAATGTGTTTCAAATAAGATCAAAATTTTAGTTAAAATTAATTATTGCTATAAGTTATTTTGAAAGGAATGTCATTTTAGATGGCTAGCTACTAATGAATTTGTCAACCTTTTTGGGTGCACACAATTTGGGTTTGAGTGGTTGTGAGGTGATTGATCTCAAAGGTCTTTTTGGGGGTTGGTCTACCTCAACTAATTGTACTCACGTTGAATTGTCCAATCTTTGCAACATTTGGTTGCACATTGTTTAATACAAAAAAATGGGGTAAACAACTAGTGGTAATTTTATTTGATTTGTTGCAATTGTACATTAATTTTTAAAAAATTTGCACATCATCTAATAAACACGTTTAGATGAAGTCACAGCTGAAAGTTTTTACTTTTCAATGCAAGTGTAAAATATGACTTGTTTATTCAATATTGCATTTTGCTATTCGAGACACAAAAGAACTTCAAACACAACACAAGAATTCTCTTGAACCTAAGATTTTGTTCACACAAAAATGAAAGCTTAAAAGCAATTGAAGAAGGAAACCTTAAGGAGGTGTAAAAAGGGGACGGGTACCTAACGGTTATCAAGCTGGTTCTCAGTTATAAAAGTCAACAAGTATCATATTAGGTAATCCCCAGATCAATAACCGCCCCTTTCAATTCTCACCCAAGTAAGAACAACCCCAAAAATATTCTCAGGAAGGAGGAGGAGGAGAGTCTTAAGAATTAGACCACATCTGCCCTCCTTTGCGAAAAGCTTTAAGTTTTTTAAAAAAAATTTTAAGAAATTGTCTAGCCTCGAAAGTAAATTTTCTAGTGACATAATCTTCTAGTGATGACCATACATTTATAATAATAGTGACCAAAATCTGGGTTGAACATGATTTTTTGCTTTTTTAAATGCTTGAATGTGCCACCTTAATAGATCATAATATCATTGAAAGGCCACGCCCTTGCCCATTGTGTTGTGTGTGTCGCCTAGATTGCCCTAATCGGCTTAGTTATGCTTGTGATTTGAATCAATGGTGGGGAAAACTATAGTGATTCTGAATCCTTGGCATCCACACATTACATATTTTTAAAATTAAAAAATCCATTTAAATTTAGATTTTTTTAAAAAGAAAAAGTTAAAATCTAAAATAGAAACATTTAACTTGGCCCAATTTCATTTTAAGCAAGATTTTTTTTTTTAAAAATTATTTTTAAT